>Ga0114942_1000443_pt1 | contig 11883 bp, 12 predicted proteins | sample LowerColdCreek_FD_88674 | JGI IMG/M metagenome (GOLD analysis project Ga0114942, IMG submission 88674) | Groundwater microbial communities from Cold Creek, Nevada to study Microbial Dark Matter (Phase II) - Lower Cold Creek | ecosystem: Environmental > Aquatic > Deep subsurface > Groundwater ... | reverse complement strand
GCGGCGCCGCCCGCGCCACCGGCCATCCTGCAGGTGCCAGCCAGCGCCGTTCGCTATGTGAAGCAGCCGGACCTGCACTTCCCAGCGCTCGCCAAGCGTGCCAGAGAGTCCGGCACGGTCGTGCTCCGCATCATCGTGGACGTGAGCGGCCGGCTGAGGCAGGCCACCGTGGAGCGCTCCTCGGGGTTCGACCGGATCGACCAGGCCGCGCTGCGCGACATCCGCAGCGCCCGCTTCGCACCACACATGGAAGACGGCAGGCCCGTCGAGATCAGCGCCCTGGCCGCCCTGCAATACGAACTTTGACTGCCAACTGAGTACCTCATGGATGCCACCGCCATCGCCGCCGCCGCGCCCGCCCCCGGGTTTGGCCATTTCATCGCCCAGTCCGATGCCGTCGGCAAGTTCCTGCTCGGTGTGCTCGTCGTCATGTCCATCGCCTCCTGGGGGTTGATCGTCGCCAAGGGCGTTGCGCAGTACCTGCGCAGCAAGCGCTCGACGACCTTTCTGGACTTCTTCTGGAACGCCCGCTCGCTGGACGCCGTGCAGGCCGAGCTCAATACGCACGGCGCGCACGATCCGTTCTCGCACCTCAGCGCCCACGCGCTGCACGCCCAGGCCCACCATGCTCGCTACGGCTCGGCCAAGCTGGCCGAGGCCGGCACCGCGACCGACTTCATCACGCGCACCATCAAGAAGGTGCTTGACGAGGAGACGACCCGCCTGGAGTCCGGCCTGACGACGCTGGCCACCATCGGTGCGACGGCACCGTTCGTCGGCCTGTTCGGCACCGTCTGGGGCGTGTATCACGCGCTGCTGGCCATCGGCATGAGCGGCGCCGGCACGCTGGACAAGGTTGCCGGCCCGGTCGGCGAGGCGCTGATCATGACCGGCATCGGCTTGGGCGTCGCCATCCCCGCCGTGATGGCCTACAACGCCTTCACGCGCAGCAACCGTGTGCTGTCAGCGCGGCTGGATGCCTTCGCCTACGAACTGCACAGCTTCCTGACGCTGGGCGAGGCACCGGGCGCGGCCGCACAGGCCGGCGCCAGCGTGCGCCCGCTGAAGCCGGCTGCGGCCCACTGAGGGGCACGCCATGGCTTTTGCTTCCTTCGACAGCAAGCGCTCGAACGCGCCGATGGCCGAGATCAACATGGTGCCGCTCATCGATGTGATGCTGGTGCTGTTGGTGATCTTCATCGTCACGGCGCCGCTGCTGACCCATGCGGTGAAGCTCGACCTGCCCAAGGTCAGCTCGCAGGCCAACGAGATCAAGCCCGACAAGATCGAGTTCGCCATCGATGCCGCCGGCCAGCGCTTCTGGAACGGCGAGCCCGTCACGCGCGAGGAGGCGCAGCAGCGCTTCTCAGCCGAAGGCCGCAAGCCCGCGCAGCCCGAAGTGCACCTGCGCGCCGACCAGGAGGTCGCCTACAAGCTGGTCGCGCAGACGCTGGCCGACGCCGCCAAGGCCGGCCTGTCCAAGGTCGGCTTCATCAGCGAGCCGGAACGCTGAGCGGCTGCGGCTGCGGCCGCGCACGGGCCCCGACGTGGCAACCACGCCGCGCGCCCGCGTCAAGACATGAGGAAGTTTTGACATCAGTAATGAGAATGATTAGCATTTGCATTTCTGCGGCGCACCCTGGCGCGCTGCGCCCAGCCAGCCAGGCGTGATCGAGCTTCGGACGACGACACGGCAAGCCAGCCAACAAAAACTCGAACCTCTCTGGAGCCCCCCCATGATCAAGAGCCGCAAGCACGCCCTTGCCCCCCACGCCCTGGCCGCCCTGGCCGCCAGCCTGAGCCTGCCGCTGGCCGCCCAGACGCAGGCGCCCACCGCGCCTGCCGTCGCCAAGGAAGAGGCCGCGCTGCCGACCGTCAAGGTCAAGGCCGCCGCCGACCCGACGTTCAAGGCCGATGTCAGCGCGTCCTCCAAGATCACCCAGCCGCTGCTGGAGACGCCCAAGACCATCCAGGTCGTGAAGAAGGAAACCCTGCAGGAGCAGGGCGCCGTCTCGCTGATGGAAGCGCTGCAGAACACGCCCGGCATCACCATGCAGCTGGGTGAGAACGGCAACACCTCGGCAGGCGACACCTTCCAGATGCGTGGCTTCTCGCTGCAGACGTCCACCTTCGTGGACGGCATCCGTGACCTGGGCGCTGTCACACGCGACGTGTTCAACCTGGAGCAGATCGAGATCGTCAAGGGCCCATCGGGCGCCGACACCGGCCGCGGCGCGAGCGCGGGTTACATCAACCTGATCAGCAAGCTGCCCCAGCTGGACAACATCACCGACGCCACCGTCACGCTGGGCGACGCCAGCCGCAAGCGCGCCACGGTGGACACCAACTACCGCCTGGGCGAAGGCGTGGCCGTGCGCCTGAACGTGATGACGCAGGACTACGGCACGCCGGGCCGCGACGCCATCGACAAGAAGGGCTGGGCCATCGCCCCGTCCATCGCCTTCGGCCTGGGCACGCCGACGCGCTTCTTCGTCTACTCGCAGCACGCCCGCCAGGACAACACGCCCGATGGCGGCATCTCCACGGTCGGCTTCCCCGGCTTTGGCCAGGTCTTCCAGAACAACGCCACCGTGCAGTCGGCCCTGCTGGCCGCGCCGCGCGCCGACACGAGCAACTACTACGGCAGCGCCAGCGACTACGAGAAGGTGAAGGCCGACATGGTCACGGCCAAGCTGGAGATGGACCTGAGCGGCTCGACCACCGTACGCAACGTCTCGCGCTACGGCCGCACCCACATGGACCGCGTGATGACCGGCGTCAACGGCATCACGGCTGCCACCGGCACCGGCGCCGCCGCCGTGCTGCTGCCGCAGGCGCAATGGACCATCGCCCGCTCGCGCCAGCGCGTGGACCAGACCAACGAGATCCTGGCCAACCAGACCAGCCTGAACACCAGCTTCACGACCGCCGGCATCAAGCACGACCTGGCCACCGGCATGGAGCTGATGGTGGAGCGCCAGCTGTCGCTCGGCACCACCACGGGCAGCAGCGCCACGGCCACCGTGGTGTTGAACGGTCAGACCATTCCCGCCATCGCCAACCCGGCTGCCAACCTGTACGCGCCAAACCGCGCCGACGTGCTGGGCACGCCACTGCTGACCGGCGCCGATACCGAAGGCAAGACCTTCACGCAGGCCCTCTACGCCTTCGACACGCTGACGCTGAACGACGCCTGGAAGCTCAACGCCGGCCTGCGCGTGGAGCACTACACCACCACGACCAACACCGGCACGCTGGTGACCGGCGGCACGGGCGGCAACCTGGCCACCTACCAGCCGCGCGGCTACGGCGTCGGCAGCATCGTGCCGACCAACCTGAGCGCCTCCGACTGGCTGACCAGCTGGAACCTGGGCGCCGTCTACAAGCTGGCCCCCAACGCCACGGTGTACGGCTCGGTCGCCAACTCGCTGACGCCGCCGGCCAGCACCAACTTCACGCTGGCCGCCACCGGCCAGCAGGCCGGCACCGCCGAGCCGCAGGAGGCCACGAACTACGAGCTGGGCACCAAGTGGGAGCTGCTGGACAAGCGCCTGAACCTCAGCGCCGCGCTGTACCGCAGCGAGAACGACAAGCAGGTCACGCAGGACCCGGTCACGCTGGCCAGCGTGCAGGGTGGCAAGACACGCGTTGAGGGCATCGAGCTGTCCGCCGTCGGCCAGATCACCAACTTCTGGCAGGTCACCGCCGGTCTGCAGACCATGAAGACCAAGCAGCTCAACCAGCAGAGCTTCTCCACCACCAACGGCGTCACCACCGCCACGGTGACGGAAGGCGTGCGCTGGTCGCCCGAGTTCTCGGCCACGCTGTGGACCTCCTACCAGTGGAACGACCTGACCGTCGGCGGCGGCGTGCGTCACACCGGCGAGCAAAAGCGCGTCATCACCGCGCTGGCCGCCGGTGCCACGCCGGGCAACACGCCCAACATCCCCGCCTACTCGGTGGTGGACTTGATGGCCGCCTACCGCCTGTCCAAGGCCGTGAACCTGCAGCTCAACGTCGCCAACCTGACCGACAAGGTCTACATGGCCGCGCTGAACAACGGCGGCTCGCGCCTGTTCCTCGGCACGCCGCGTTCGGTCACGCTGACCGGCCGCTTCTCGTTCTGATGCTGCAAAGCTAGCCAACGCCACGCCCGCCGCGCAACGTCACGTTGATCGGCGGGCCAGGCCATTCAAGCCATGCTTCTCCACATCCCAGCCGTACTCAGCAAGGCCGACGTGCGCGAAATGCGCCGGGGGCTCGATGCCGCCGACTGGACCGACGGCCGCGAGACCGTCGGCGCCCAGGGCGCGCAGGTCAAGCGCAACCGCCAGCTGCCGGTCGACTCCCCCGTGGGCCGGCAGATCGGTGAGCACATCAAGCAGGTGCTCGCCCGCCACCCGCTGTTCATCTCGGCCGCGCTGCCGCTGCGCACGCTGGCGCCGCTGTTCAACCGCTACGAAGGCGGCGAGCACTACGGCCTGCACGTGGACGGCGCCGTGATGCGCCAGGCGGGCACCGAGCAGCCGCTGCGCAGCGACGTCTCGACCACGCTTTTCCTGTGCGAGCCCGAGGAGTACGACGGCGGCGAGCTGGTCGTCGTCGACACCTACGGCACGCACGAGGTCAAGCTGCCGGCCGGCGACATGGTCGTCTACGCCAGCAGCAGCCTGCACCGCGTCGAGCCCGTCACCCGCGGCGCGCGTGTCTGCTCGTTCTTCTGGACGCAGAGCCTGGTGCGCGACGACGCGCGCCGGACGATGCTGTTCGAGCTGGATCAGACCGTCCAGCGCCTGCGCGGCCGCCTCGGCGACGACGACGAGACCAAGGCCTTGACCCACCACTATCACAACCTGCTGCGGCAATGGGCCGAGACATGAAGCCAGCACCAGCCTCCAACGCTGCGCGCCGCGCCGGCTGGCTCAAGCAGCTGCACAGCTGGCACTGGATCAGCTCGGCCATGTGCCTGGTCGGCATGATGCTGTTCGCCGTCACAGGCATCACGCTCAACCACGCCAGCAGCATCGAGTCCAAGCCCGTCATCGTGCAGAAGCAGCTGCAGGTGCCCGCCGAGCTGCTGCCGCTGGTGCGCGCCGCAGACGATGCCAAGGACGAGAAGAAGCCCGTGCCCTCCGCATTGCAAGCCTGGATGGGCAAGCACCTGGACCGCAGCTTCGCCGACGACACCGAAGCCGAATGGACGGCCGACGAGATCTACGTCGCCCAGCCCCGCCCCGGCGGTGATGCCTGGCTGCGCATTGACCGTGCGAACGGCACCGCCGAATACGAGTCCACCGACCGCGGCTGGATCTCCTACCTCAACGACCTGCACAAGGGCCGCCACACCGGCACCGCCTGGAGCTGGTTCCTCGACATCTTTGCCGTCGCCTGCCTGGTGTTCTGCATCACCGGCCTGTTGATCCTGAAGTTCCACGCCACCAACCGCCCCAGCACCTGGCCGCTGGTCGGCTTCGGACTCGTGCTGCCGGCACTGCTGGCGCTGCTACTCATCCACTGAATCTCCTACTCGAAACGACAACCGCCATGACAAGTCGCCACCTGCCTCCAACCCTTGCCGCCATCGGCGCGCTCGGCGCCCTCAGCGTCGGCAGCTCCGCGTGGGCCGCCACCGTGCAGCTCAAGATCGAAGTGCCGCGCCTGAACGTGGCCGAGTACCACAAGCCCTACATCGGTGTGTGGCTGGAGAAGGCCGGCGAGCCCGGGGCGGCCGCACAGCTGGCCGTCTGGTACGACCTGAAGAAGCCCAACAACGGCGGCACCAAGTGGCTCAAGGACATGCGCCAGTGGTGGCGCCAGGGTGGCCGCGAGCTGACCATGCCGGTCGACGGCGTCAGCGGCGCCACGCGTGCCCCCGGCGAGCACGTGATCGCGTTCGACAAGCACCCCAACCTCGCCAAGCTGCCGGCCGGCCAGTACGAGATGGTCATCGAGTCCAGCCGCGAAGGCGGTGGCCGCGAAGTGCAGCGCGTGCCCTTCACCTGGCCCGTCAAGGCCGCAGCCGAGGCCAAGGCACAAGGCGAGCACGAGCTCGGTGCCGTGCAGCTGACCGTCAAGCCCTGATTCAACGGAGACACGCCATGAGCCTCATCACCCGCCTAGCGCCCCTCGCCCTCGCCGTCACGGCGCTGCTGCCACTGACCGCACACGCTCACCAGACCTGGCTGCTGGCCAACCAGACGCAGTTCAGCGTCGGCCGCGAAGCCCCGGTCGCGGCCTTCGACGCCGCCGTCTCGGAAGACCTGTTCATCTTCGAGCGCGGCCTCAAGCTCGACATGCTGCGCATCACCGGCCCCGACGGCAAGCCGCTCGAAGCCGAGAACCGCACCAGCTCGCGCCACCGCGAGAGCTTTGAGGTCAAGCTGCCGATGGACGGCACCTACCGCATCAGCAACGTCAGCGCCGCCATCATGGGCAGCTACAAGCAGGGCGGCGAGACCAAGCGCTTCCGCACCACGCAGGCCAATCTGGCCAAGGACGTGCCGGCCGACGCCGAGATCACCAGCTTTACCGTCACGACGACGCGCCAGCAGACCTTCGTCAGCCGCGAGCAGGCAGGCAAGATCGCCTTCGCGCCCGAAGGCGAAGGCCTGGAGCTGCTGCCGCTGGGCGCCGTCACCGACCTGAGCCACGGCGACACGACGCGCTTTCGCCTGATGCTGGACGGCAAGCCGCTGCCGGGCGCAACGCTGCGCCTGCTGCGCGACGGCAACCGCTACCGCTACAAGCTCGGCGAAGAGCCGCTGAAGAGCGACGACAAGGGCGAGTTCACCGTCACCTGGACCGAGCCCGGCCGCTACCTGATCGGCGCCAACTTCGGCGAGCGCCCGGCCCAGGGCCAGCCGCAGGGCACGCGCGCCGCGCCGCTGCAGCGTGCGTCCCTGGCGGCAACGTTCGAGGTCCTGCCGAAGTAAGCAGTAGGAGCGTTTGCCGATGTCGACCGTCGCCGCGCTCGCGCCGCGCGTGCTGGTGCCGCTGGCCATCCGCGGCGAGCCGCCGGCCTGGGGCCAGGCCGTGCATGCCCTGCAGGGGCAGAGCATGGGCACGACCTGGTCGGTGCGCTGCGTGGGGCCGCGCGAGCTGGGTCTGGATGCCATCACCTGCGTGATCGACGCGGCGCTGGCCGATGTCATCGCGCAGATGAGCCACTGGGACCCGGCCTCCGAGCTCAGCCGCTTCAACGCCGCGCCGGCCGGCCACACGCAGATGCTGGCACCGGCCTTCGCCACCGTCATGGCGGCGGCGCTCGCTGTCGCCGCTGCCAGCGATGGCGCCTACGACCCCGGCGCTGGCGAACTCGTCGCGCTCTGGGGATTCGGCCCCACCGGCCTGCACCCGCGCCACGATGAGCCCGGCTTCCGGCTGCCCACGGCCGCCGAGCTGGCCGCTGCGCGCCGCGACTGGCGTGCCTTGCGCTGGGACGCCGCCTGCCGCAGCCTGACCCAGCCCGGCGGTCTGCGCCTGGACCTGTCCGCCATCGCCAAGGGCCACGCGGTCGACCGCGTGGCGCAGGCGCTGGCCGACTGCGGCCTGCCCGACCACCTCGTGGAGATCGGCGGTGAACTCCGCGGTGCCGGTCTCAAGCCCGAGGGCCAGCCCTGGTGGGTGGACCTCGAACCCCCCGCCCCCGACTGCGGCCTGGCACCCACACGCATTGCGCTGCACGGCCTGGCCATCGCCACCTCGGGCGACTACCGCCGCGGTTTCGTCGACGCTGCCGGACAGCACCGTTCGCACACGCTGGACCCGCGCACCGGCCGACCCATCGAACACGGCATCGCCTCCGTGAGCGTCGTGCACGAGAGCGCGATGTGGGCCGACGCCTGGTCCACCGCGCTGACCGTGCTCGGCCCCGAGGCCGGCCTCGCACTCGCCACCGAACAAGGCCTGGCCGCCCAGCTGGTCTGGCGAGGTGGCGACGGCCGCTTCGCCGAAGCCTGGACACCCGCGCTGCAGGAACTCTCGCTGTGACCGCGGATCGTCTGCCTGCGGCGATCGCGCTGATCGCCCTGTACCTGCTGCTGTGCGGTTTCGTCGTGTGGCGGCACCAAGCCCGCCAGCGCCAGCAGGCCGAGGCCGCGGCGCAGCTGATGCCCGCGCAGGGCAGCGCTGCGCCGGTGCTGGTGCTGCACGCCAGCCAGACCGGCCAGGCCGAGGAGATCGCCTGGCAGACCGCCCGTGCGCTGCATGTGGCCGGCCTGCCCGTGCGCCTGGCCAGCCTGGGCGAGATCACGCTTGCCGACCTGTGCGCAGCGCCGCATGCGCTCTTCGTCATCAGCACCTACGGCGAGGGCGACGCTCCCGACACCGCCGCCGCCTTCTGGCGCACGGCGCTGGACGCGCAACCCGAGCTCGCGGCGCTTCAGTACGGCCTGCTGGCGTTGGGCGACAGCAGCTACGAACACTTCTGCGGCTTCGGGCGTGCCGTCGACCGGTGGCTGGCGCAGGCCGGCGCGCGGCCGCTGTTCGATCGCATTGACGTCGACCGCAGCGACGCCGCCGCGCTGCAGCGCTGGCGCCAGAGCCTCAGCCACCTCGCCGGCACGCTGGACCTGCCAGCCTGGGATGAGGCTCGCTTTGACCCCTGGCAGCTGGCCGCGCGCAGCCACCTCAACCCCGGCAGCGCAGGCGGCGGCGTCTTCCATGTCGAGCTGACGCCGCCCGCCGGCCAGCCTCTGCCCGACTGGCAGGCCGGCGACCTCGTGCAGGTGCAGCACGGCAGCGACCCCACGCGACCCCGCGAGTACACGATCGCCTCGCTGCCCGCAGACGGCCGCGTGCACCTGCTTGTGCGCCAGACGCAGCGCGACGATGGCACCCCGGGCCTGGCCTCCAGTTGGCTGACCGCGAACGCCCAACCCGGCGACACCATCGCGCTGCGTGTGCGCAGCCACGCGAGCTTTCGCATCGGCAACAACGCGGCGCGGCCGCTGATCCTGATCGGCAACGGCACCGGCCTGGCTGGCCTGCGCGCCCACCTGAAGGCCCGCGCGGGCGCGGGCTCGCCGCCGGCGTGGCTGCTCTACGGCGAGCGCCAGGCTGCCCACGACGCGCACTACGACACCGAGCTGCAGGCCTGGGCCACGCGAGGCGTGCTCGCGCGACTGGACCGCGTCTACTCGCGCGACCAGGCCCAGCGCCGGCACGTGCAGCACCTGCTCGCCGAGCGCATCGACACGCTGCGCGAATGGCTCGCCAACGACGCGGCGATCTACGTCTGCGGCAGCCTGCAGGGCATGGCCGCGGCCGTCGATGCGGTGCTGCGCGAGGCCATCGGCGAGGCGCAAGTGGACCGCCTCATCGAGCAGGGCCGCTACAGGCGCGATGTCTATTGAGCTCGCGGGTGATGCTGGCCCGCGACAACACCGATGTTTCCTGGGGTGTTACGCGTTTCCTCCTGGGAGAAAACCTTCTTTTCCCCCTGGGAGCGCAGTACCATCGCCGCCGCAGGGTGCTAGCGAGTATTGAAGGCCTACTGGGCCTTCACCCACGCCCGGCACATCAACAACTTTTGATGGAGTGAATCGACATGGCAACTGCGAAGAAGGCCGCACCGGCAAAGAAGGCTGCGGCGCCGGCCGCACCGGCGAAGAAGGCTGCACCGGCGAAGAAGGCGGCGGCACCTGCAAAGGCGCCTGCAGCAAAGAAGGCAGCAGCGCCCGCAAAGGCACCTGCAGCGAAGAAGGCACCCGCAGCCAAGAAGGCCGCAGCACCCGCCAAGAAGCGCACGCCCAACGCCGCCTTCATGAAGGCCCTGACCCCCAGCGCCGCGCTCGCGGCCATCGTCGGCGCAGCACCCCTGCCGCGCACCGACGTGACCAAGAAGGTCTGGGAATACATCAAGAAGAACAAGCTGCAGGACGAGTTGCAAAAGCGCGTCATCAACGCCGACGCCAAGCTGAAGGAAATCTTCGGCAAGGCCAAGGCCGACATGTTCGAGATGACCAAGCTGATCAACAGCCACCTGAAGTGATCGGGCGCCGCGCTTGCGCGGCCTCGTCAACGCAAGCCCGGCACTGCCGGGCTTTTTTTCGGCTCCTCCATGACCGAACCCCGTGCTTCGCGATCGCGCGCGACGCTCTTCACGCTGCTCTTCTTTGCCGCCTTCATCGGCGTCATCGTCTGGGTTGCGATGCTGCCCAGCCAGGACTGGCAGGGCCCACTGCGCGACCCCGGGGTGAAGGCGCTGTCCCTGGACTGCGGCACGAGCGACGACCCATCGGGCACCGGCATGCCTGCCTGGCCTGATGGCAAACAGCGCTACTACACGCGCCAGCACTGGACCGTGGCCGGTGAGCTGAAGGTCGAGGTCTGGGAGTTCCTGTCGCCTGGCTACGTGCTCGTGTCTGCGGACCGCGAGGTCAAAGGCAGGCGCATCGTCATCGAGCCACGCTGGGCAGTGCCGCCCGACGGCGCCGTGGCGGCCTGCAGCGCCAAGCTCGGCGTGGAAGTCACCTTCCGCAACCTGCCGCGCGGCGACTACGCCATCGACGCGCGCTAGGTCAGCAACGTCCGCAGGCTGGCCTGCAGGCGCGGCACATCGATGGGCTTGAGCCAGTAGTCGGCAAAGCCGGCGGCAAGCGCGGCGCGCACGACCTCGCCGGGGTTGTCGGCCGACAGCGCGACCCAGCGCGCTCCCGCCAGCGCGGCCGCCAGGCCGCCATCCGCCGCGACACGCGCACGCAGCTCAAGCCCCGTCATGTCGGGCAGGTTCATGTCGACGAGCAGCAGGTCCGGCCGGCAGTCCGCCAGTGTTGCCAGCGCCTCCGCACCCGTCTCGGCGCAGCGCAGTTCCCAGCCCGGCAGCGTGCGGAACACCTCCTCCATCAGGATCAGGTGGATGCGGTCGTCTTCGACGTAAAGCACCAGCGGCGCGGCGCGTTCGGACATGGCGGAGTGGGGGGGACAGCTACAGCGGTCGGCACGATAGCAGCATTGCTGCGCGGCCCCCGGGCGCCGTTTCGTGCTGGGTTCCTCCACTTTGCGTGACATATCTCACCGGCCGGACACCCCATACCCGGGGGTCTTCAACGCGTGGAAACCCTGAACGTCCGTAACATTTGAAACATCCGCCCCGGGTCCTGGGGCGCGCTGTTTACACAGGCCCACCGATGTCCTTGATCGCCACCTTCGCTCTTGCCGTTTCCGCCGGCTCCGCGCTGCCCAACTGCAGCTGGGACCGGCCGGGCGCCAATCCCTTCATGGGCGATGTGGTGGCCGCCGTGGACCGCTACCAGGACATTCCGGTCGCGACGCGCGAGAAGCTCAAGGCCCGCATGAAGGCGCGCAGCTACGACGACATCGCCCTCATTGAGCGCGACACGATCAAGGGCCAGGCCACCTACGCACCCGAGATCAGTGACATGCACTTCGGCCCCGGCGCCGTCTGCAAGACGGTGACGCGCAGCAAGTGGACGACCAAGACGCAGGAGCGCGGCCTCGTCTACTGCGAGGACGGCCAGTGCATCCTCGTGCCCACCGTCTGCCGCAACGTCAGCCGCATCCGCCGCCTGGACGCCAAGCCGGCCGCTGCGGCGCCGTCCGGCGCGGGCAACGTGGCCTCGTCGGCCCAGGCGGGTGAGGCCGTCGCGCCGCTGGAGTTCGAGGCGCCTGGCGCCGGCCCGATGGCGGCGGCGCAGCCGGACAGCTTCGCCGCGCAATCCGGCGGCGCCTCGCTGGGTGGCAGCAGCAGCCCGGCCCTGGGTGGCAGCAGCTTCGCGGTGCTCAGCGGCGCTCCGTCGTCGGGCACGGCAGCCACCACGGGTGGGGGCGTGCCTGGCCTGCCCAGCATCGGCATGCCGGGCCTGCCGCCGGGCACGGTGCGCCCGGCCGAATCCCCCGGTCTGCCTGGCGTGACGCCGGCCG
>Ga0114942_1000442_pt1 | contig 11909 bp, 11 predicted proteins | sample LowerColdCreek_FD_88674 | JGI IMG/M metagenome (GOLD analysis project Ga0114942, IMG submission 88674) | Groundwater microbial communities from Cold Creek, Nevada to study Microbial Dark Matter (Phase II) - Lower Cold Creek | ecosystem: Environmental > Aquatic > Deep subsurface > Groundwater ... | reverse complement strand
GTCGCCAGCCTGGCGCTGTCGGTGGCGCTGACGGTGATGGTCACCAGCTTCCGCGGCGGCGTCGCCGCCTGGCTGGACCAGGTACTGCCCGCCGACCTGTACGCACGCAGCGCCAGCCACAGCGCGGCCGCCGACCAGGCCTGGCTGGAGCCGGCCTTCGTCGCCGCGGTGCGCTCGCTGCCCGGCGTGCAGCGGGTGATGGCCTCGCGCGTGCGCGCGCTGCAGCTGGCGCCCGACCGGCCGGCCGTCGTGCTTCTGGCCCGGCCGCTGGCAAGCCCGGCGCAGGACCTGCCGCTGCTGGCCGCGCCGCTGCCGCCGGTGCCGGGCGAGACCGGCGTGTACCTGAGCGAGGCCGCCGCGGCGCTGTACGACAAGCAGCCCGGCCAGTGGATCCGCCTGCCGATCGGCCGCGCGCCGGGTGATCACGTCGACGCGCGCGTGCTCGGCATCTGGCGCGACTATGCGCGGCAGTTCGGCGCCATCGCCATCGACACCGCGGCCTACCAGGCGCTGACCGCCGACACCCGCATCAACGACCTGGCGCTGTGGCTGGCGCCCGGCGCCGACGCACAGCAGCTGCGCCAGCGGCTGCGAGCGCTCAGCGGCGATGCCGACCTGCTGGACATCGCCGCCACACCCGAACTGCGCGCGCTGTCGCTGGCCATCTTCGACCGCAGCTTCGCCGTCACCACCTACCTGCAGGCGGTGGCCATCGCCGTCGGCCTGGTGGGCGTTGCCGCCAGCCTGTCGGCGCAGGTGCTGGCACGGCGCAAGGAATTCGGCCTGCTCGCGCACCTGGGGCTGACACGCGCTCAGGTGATCGGCGTGGTCGCCGGCGAGGCCGCCGCCTGGCTGGCCGCCGGCGTGCTGCTCGGCCTGGCCTTGGGGCTGGCGGTGAGCGTGGTGCTGGTGCATGTGGTCAACCCGCAGAGCTTTCACTGGACCATGCAGTTGCTGCTGCCCTGGGGCGGGCTGCTGGCGCTGTGCGCGGCGGTGCTGGCCGCCGGCATCGGCACGGCCGCGTTCAGCGCGCGTGCCGCCGCCTCTCGCGCCGCGCTGCTGTCGGTGAAGGAGGACTGGTAGGTGCGCCGCCGCGATGGCCTGGCCGCCGCGCTGCTGGCGCTTGGGCTGCCCTGCATTCCGGCGCACGGCGCCGACGCCGATGCGCCGGTGCGCCGCGGCCGCACGCTGCGCTTTGCGCGCGACCATGGCGCACACCTCGATGCGTCCATCGAGTGGTGGTACCTCACCGGCGAGCTGCATGGCGCGGGCGAACCGGGCTTCGGCTTCCAGATCACCTTCTTCCGCAGCCGCACAGGACTGGCCGTGGATCTGGACAGCCGCTTCGCGGCGCGCCACCTGCTGTTTGCCCATGCCGCGCTGACCGACCTGGGGGCGAAGGAGCACCGGCATGCGCAGCGCATCGCGCGCTGGTCGGGTGACGAGAACGCCGTACTCGCCCGCGCCTCGGTTCGCGACACCGACCTGCGGCTCGGCGGCTGGACGCTGCAGCGCCAGGACGCTGCAGCCGGCAGCCGGTACCGCACGCAGTTCGGCAGCGGGCCGCAGGGCTTCGAGCTGCAGCTGGAGCTGCACGCCACGCAGCCATTGCTGCTGCAGGGCGATGCCGGCTTCTCGCGCAAGGGGCCGGACGAAGCCCAGTCCAGCCACTACCTGAGCGAGCCGCAGCTGGCGGTGCAGGGCACGCTGCGCCGCGCCGGCCAGAGCACGCCGGTGCGCGGCCGCGGCTGGCTCGACCATGAATGGAGCGAGCAGCCGATGCACCCCGACGCGACAGGCTGGGACTGGATCGGCATGAACCTGGACGACGGCGCCGCGCTCACCGCCTTCCGCCTGCGCCGCGCCGACGGCAGCAGCCTGTGGGCCGGCGGCAGCTGGCGCAGCGCGGGCGGCGCACTGCAGGTCTTCGAGGCCGGCGACGTGCGCTTCACCCCCGGGCGAAACTGGACCAGCCCGGCCTCCGGCGCGCGCTACCCGCTGCAGTGGGCGGTGGACACGCCGGCCGGACGCTTCGAGGTGAGGTCACTGCTCGACGCGCAGGAACTGGACAGCCGCGGCAGCACCGGCACGGTGTATTGGGAAGGCCTGAGCGAGCTGCTCGACGCGCAAGGTCGGCGCGTGGGCAGCGGCTACCTGGAAATGACCGGCTATGCCGGCCGGCTGAGGCTGGGCGCTTAAGTTCCGGGCCGGCGCGCGCGCGGCCCACCCGAAGCCGCCGAGGGCGGCCGAGCCGGCGTGGCGCGCGGCTGGATCGGCGCGGCACGCACGCAGTTGCGGCCGGCGTCCTTGGCGGCCTGCAGTGCACTTAACGCGTCCTGCACCAGCGAATCCAGCGTCACGTGGTTGGCGCCGAGCGAGGCCACGCCAATGCTCACGGTGCTGCTGACACCGCCGTTCTGCCAGCGCAGTGTGTGGCCGGCCACACGCTCGCGGATGCGCTCGGCCACGTCCAGCGCCCCCATCGGGTCGGTGTTGGGCAGGTAGACGATCAGCGCCTCGGCGCCGTAGCGGGCCAGCAGGTCGGGCTGGCGCAGCGACTGCGTCACCAGCCGCGTCATGTCGCGCAGCAGCGCGTCGCAGCAGGCGCCGCCGTGACTGCCTTTCAAGCTCTTGAACTGGTCGGAGTCGATCAGCAGCATGGCGCCATCTTCGGCATAGCGCCGGCAGCGCGCCCATTCGCGCTCGGTCACCTGCATGAAGTGGCGGCGGTTGTGCGCCCCGGTCAGGTCGTCCTTGGTGGCGTTGACGCTGTGCCGCTGGCGCGCCGCGCCGAGCTGGAACATCAGCCGCAGCAGCCAGGCGGCCAGGAAAGGCGCAAGCAGCAGCGCCATCGCGCCGGCCACCAGCAGCGCCTGCGGCTTCGGGCCCTGGCCGATGATCAGCACCGCCGCCTGGGTCAGGCCGAGCACGCCCAGCAGCAGCAGCAGGCTCAACCCCGCCAGCGCAGGCAGGAAGCCCAGGCGCAGCGCCAGCGCCGTGCAGCGGCGCATCCAGCGGGGTTCGGCGGCAGGATCGAACATGGAGCGAATGATGACGCAACTGGCACACAGGCGTCGACCCCAGATTCGAACACAAAGCCCGGATGGCCTCGGAGCGAATGGATGGCCGGCGTGATTTCCAGCCGCAACGGCCAGCAAGGCGGCGCCGCATAGACTCCTGTTCATGCCCCAAGACCATGCCCGTGCCGCGGCCCGCTCGCCGCGTTCGCTGAGCGGCCTGCTGCCGTTCCTGAAGCCGTATCGAGGCCGCATCGCGCTGGCGCTGCTGTTCCTGGTGCTGGCGGCGATGACCACGCTGGCCTTCCCGCTGGCACTCAAGTCGCTGATCGACCAGGGCCTGGTCAGCAGTGACCCGGGCGAGCGCGTGATGGCGCTGCGCCCGTATTTCCTGGCGCTGTTCGGCGTGGGCGCGGCACTCGGCGTGTTCTCGGCGGCGCGCTTCTACATGGTCAGCTGGCTGGGCGAACGCATCACCGCCGACCTGCGCAGCGCCGTCTACGCGCACGTGGTCGAGCAAAGCCCGGAGTTCTTCGAAAGCACGCAGACCGGCGAGGTGCTGAGCCGGCTGACCACGGACACCACGCTGGTGCAGACCGTCGTCGGCTCGTCCTTGAGCATGGGCCTGCGCAACACGGTGATGGGCACCGGCGCGCTGATCATGCTGGTGATCACCAACCCCTGGGTGATGACGCAGGTGCTGGGCATCCTGGTGGGGGTGGTGCTGCCCAGCCTGTACTTCGGCCGGCGCGTGCGTCGCCTCAGCCGCGCCAGCCAGGACCGTGTCGCCGATTCCAGCGCCATTGCCGCAGAGGTGCTGAACGCTGTGCCCGTCGTGCAGAGCTACACCCAGGAGCGACGCGAGTCGGCGCGCTTCGCCGCATCCACCGAACATGCCTTCGAGGTGGCGCGCAGGCGCACTCTGGTGCGGTCCTATCTGGTGGCCTTCATCATCAGCGCCACCTTCGGCGCGCTGCTGTGGGGCCTGTACCAGGGTACGCAGGCGGTGATGAACGGCGACATCACGGCCGGCCACCTGGGGCAGACCATCGTCTTCGTGATCATCCTGGTGGGCAGCGTGGCGGTGCTGTCCGAGGTCTATGGCGACCTGCTGCGCGCCGCCGGCGCCACCGAGCGGCTGATGGAACTGCTGGCGGTGCGCTCGACCGTCGCCGAGCCGGCAGCGCCGCTGTCGCTGCCCCCGGCACGCGGCGGCTCGGCCTGCCGGCTGATCAACGTGCGCTTCCACTACCCGTCACGACCAAAGCACGACACGCTGCACGATTTCAGCCTGGACGTGGCCGCCGGCGAGACGGTGGCGCTGGTCGGGCCCAGCGGCGCCGGCAAGAGCACCGTGCTGCAGCTGCTGCTGCGCTTTTACGACGCGCAGTCCGGCCGCATCGAAGTGGACGGCGTGCCGGTGCAGCGCGCGTCGCTGGCCGAGCTGCGCCAGCGCATCGGCATCGTGCCGCAGGACAGCGTGATCTTCTCGACCAGCGCGCTGGACAACATCCGCTACGGCCGTCCCGCGGCCAGCGACGACGAGGTGGTTGCCGCGGCCAAGGCGGCCTTCGCGCATGAATTCATCAGCGCGCTGCCCGAGGGTTACGGCAGTTTTCTGGGCGAGCGCGGCGTGCGCCTGTCCGGCGGGCAGCGCCAGCGCATCAGCATCGCCCAGGCGATGCTGAAGAATCCGCCGCTGCTGCTGCTAAACGAAGCCACCAACGCGCTCGATGCCGAAAGCGAGCGCATGGTGCAGGCCGCACTGGAGGCGGCGATGCGCGGCCGTACCACGCTGGTCATCGCACACCGGCTGGCCACGGTGCTGCGTGCCGACCGCATCGTGGTGATGGAAGCCGGGCACATCGTCGACACCGGCACGCATGCCGAACTGGTGGCGCGCGACGGCCTGTATGCGCGGCTGGCGGCGATGCAGTTCGACCTGGAGCCGGCGGCGACTTCAGCATAGAGCCAGGATTTACATGCATAATTCATGTGCATGTACTCGAGGGAACTCCAATGCGCAGCATTCGCCAAGCCGCCAAGCGGCCGATCAACCTGTCGCTCAACGCCAAGGTGCTGGACATGGCCAAGGAGATGGGCCTGAACATCTCTCAGACGGTGGACACGCTGCTCACCGAAGAGGTGTTGCGCCAGTACTGGCAGCGCTGGCAGCAGGACAACGCCGAGGCCATCGCCGACTACAACGCGCGCATCGAGCGCGAGGGGCTGTTCTCCGACCGCTATCGCAGCTTCATGCGCGGCGCAGCAGACCGCGACGCGGCCTGAGCGTGGCTCGCTTTGACATCTATGCCAACCCCTTCGCGGCCGAACGGAGCCACACGCCCTGTGTGCTGGACGTGCAGAACGACCACCTCGGTCCGCTGGCTACGCGCGTGGTGATTCCGCTGCGTGACCCCAAGGGCTTCGGCAAGCCGGCCGCCGGCCTGAACCCGGCGCTCGAAGTCGAAGGCAGGACGCTGCTGCTGGACACTGCATCATTGGCGCCCGTTCCCGCAGCGCTGTTGAAGCGGCCGAGTTCGCGGCTGGAGTTGTCGCGCGACGAGGTGCTCGACGCCCTCGATACCTTGTTCGGAGCCTACTGAATTGACCCGCCCGATCCGCAGCCAATACGAAGACTTCATGCGCCATGTGTTCGAGCATGGCGTGGCCAAGGCCGACCGCACCGGCACCGGCACGCGCAGCGTGTTCGGCCACCAGATGCGCTTCGACCTGAGTGAAGGCTTCCCGCTGGTGACGACCAAAAAGGTGCACCTGAAGAGCATCATCCTGGAGTTGCTGTGGTTCCTGCGCGGCGACCGGAACGCGCGCTGGCTGCAGCAGCGCGGCGTCAGCATCTGGAACGAATGGGCGCACCCCGAGACCGGCGACCTGGGCCCGGTCTACGGCGTGCAGTGGCGTAGTTGGCCCACGCCCGATGGCGGCCACGTCGACCAGATCGCCGAGGTGGTCAAGCAGCTGAAGAGCAACCCCGACAGCCGCCGCATCATCGTCAGCGCCTGGAACGTGGCCGAGCTGTCGAAGATGGCGCTGCTGCCCTGCCACGCCTTCTTCCAGTTCTATGTCGCCGAAGGCCGACTGAGCTGCCAGCTCTACCAGCGCAGCGCCGACATCTTCCTCGGCGTGCCCTTCAACATCGCCAGCTATGCGCTGCTGACGCACATGCTGGCGCAGCAGTGCGATCTGCAGGTGGGCGACTTCATCTGGACCGGCGGCGACTGCCACATCTACGACAACCACCACGAACAGGTGCGCACGCAGCTCGAGCGTGCGCCCCACCCCTACCCGGTGCTGCACATCAAGCGCCGGCCGGCGTCGATCTTCGACTACGCCTACGAGGACTTCGAGGTGCTGGACTACCAGCACCACGCGGCGATCAAGGCGCCGGTGGCGGTGTGATGCTGACGCTGATCGCCGCCGTGGCGCGCAACGGCGTCATCGGCAAGGACAACCGTCTGCTCTGGCACCTGCCCGAGGACATGCGCTTCTTCAAGGAAGTCACCCTCGGCCACCCGGTGATCATGGGCCGCAAGACCTGGCAATCGCTGCCGCCGCGCTTTCGCCCGCTGCCCGGGCGGCGCAACATCGTGGTCACGCGCGCTGCGGGTTTCGACGCACCCGGCGCCGAATGTGTGGACAGCCTCGACGCAGCGCTGCAGCGCCTGCAAGGCGAGCCGACGGTCTTCGTCATCGGCGGGGCGCAACTCTATGCGCAGACGCTGCCGCGGGCGCAGCGCCTGCTGCTCACCGAGATCGATCGCGACTTCGACGGCGACGCGCTCTTTCCACGCTGGCCGCGCGAGGACTTCGTCGAGGTCTCGCGCACGCTCCACGACTCCGGGCAGGGCTTCGGCTACGAGCGCGTCGAGTACCAGCGCCGCGCCGGCTGAGCCACGCGGGTCAGTCCCGGCCGGCCAGGCGACGCGCCTGCACGGCCTGCGCCAGGTGGTGCAGCAGCGGCCGCGTCTGCGACCAGCCCAGGCAGGCGTCGGTGATCGACACGCCGGGCAGCAGATCGGCGCGCGACTGGCCGGGCCGCAGATCCTGCCGGCCCGGCTGCAGGTGGCTCTCGATCATCACGCCGATGATGCCGGCCTGGCCGCCGGCCAGCTGTCGTGCGACGTCTTGTCCCACGTCGAGCTGGCGCAGGTACTGCTTGCCTGAATTGGCATGCGAGAAGTCGATCATCACCGACTCGCCCAGCCCGGCGTCGCGCAGCGTGGCCAGGGCCGCAGCGACCGACGCCGCGTCGCAGTTGGGCTGGCGGCCGCCACGCAGGATGAGGTGGCAGTCGGCATTGCCGCGCGTTTCGAAGATCGCGGCCTGGCCCATCTTCGTCATGCCCATGAAGGCATGGCTGGCGCGAGCCGCCAGCACGGCCTCTGCAGCGACCTTGACGCTGCCGTCGGTGCCGTTCTTGAAACCCACCGGGCAGCTCAGGCCCGAGGCCAGCTGGCGGTGGCTCTGGCTTTCGGTGGTGCGCGCGCCGATCGCACCCCAGGCGATCAGATCGGAGATGTACTGCGGCGACAGCAGGTCCAGGAACTCGGTGCCCGCCGGCACGCCCAGCATCGTGATGTCCAGCAGCAGTTGCCGCGCCAGGCGCAGGCCCTCGTTCATGTGGAAGCTGCCGTCCAGGCGCGGGTCGTTGATGTAGCCCTTCCAGCCCACGGTCGTGCGCGGTTTCTCGAAGTACACACGCATCACCAGCAGCAGGTCCGGCGCCAGCAGCTCGCGCTCGGCGCGCAACAGCTGCGCGTACTGCAGCGCCTGGTCGTGGTCGTGGATCGAGCACGGACCCACCACGACGAGCAAGCGATCGTCCTGGCCGCGCAGCAGCTCACCGATCTCTCGCCGCGTGCGTTCCACCAGTTGCAGTGCCGCTTCGGGCGCGGGCTGCTCGTCCAGCAGCAGCGCCGGAGAGATCAACGGCCGCACGGCGCCGATGCGCGTGTCGTCGGTGCGCGTGCTGTCCTGGGTGGCATCGGACGAACCGACCTCGTGGTCGTGCCGATGGTCGTCGAGCCTGTTCATGCGCTGTGCCGGCTGCGGTGCATGCCTCACTCTAGGGCATGACCGTCGCCTGCGTCGCCACCCGCAGCCCGAGGACTGCCCATGGATCTGCACAATGCACGTCTGCACCGCCTTCGAGATCGAGGACCGCACGATGAAACTCGCCACCTGGAACGTCAACTCGCTCGCCGTGCGCCTGCCGCAGCTGCTGGCCTGGCTGCAGGCCAACCCGGTGGACGCGCTGGTGCTGCAGGAAACCAAACTCGCCGACGACAAGTTCCCGGTGGCCGAGATCCAGGCCGCAGGCTACCGCGCCGTCTGGCACGGCCAGAAAACCTACAACGGTGTGGCGCTGCTGTCGCGCACCGAGGCCACGCAGGTGCAGAAGAACGTGCCCGGCTTCGACGATGCGCAGGCGCGCATCATCGCGGCGTCGCTGGGCGAGTTGCGCGTCATCGGCGCCTACGTGCCCAACGGCCAGTCGGTCGACAGCGACAAGTTCCAGTACAAGCTGCGCTGGCTCGAGGGCCTGCGCGAGTGGCTGCGCGCCGAACTGGCAGCGCACCCGCGGTTGGTGCTGATGGGCGACTTCAACATCGCCCCCGAGGACCGCGACGTCTACGACCCGGTGGCGTGGGCCGGGCAGGTGCTGTGCACGCCCGAGGAGCGCACGCATTTCCACGCGCTGGTCGAGCTGGGGCTGGTCGACGCCTTCCGGCTGTTCGAGCAGCCGCCGAAGAGCTGGAGCTGGTGGGACTACCGCAACCTGGCCTTCCGCAAGAACCAGGGGCTGCGCATCGACCACATCCTGGTCAGCGAGTTGCTGGCAGCCACCGTCAGCGCCTGCGCCATCGACAAGCTGCCGCGCAAGAACGAGCGGCCCAGCGACCACGCACCCGTGATCGTCGAACTTCGCGACTGCAGCTGAAGCCGTCCACCCGGCGCAATGCTTCGGCGCAGGTTCGGCCTTCAGCCCGGACCACGGGTCCGGCCTGCGTGCGCCGTCAGGCCGTGCGCAAGCAGGGCCGAGTGCCTGCGCTCAGTCGTCCAGGCCCAGCTCCTGGATCTTGCGGGTAATCGTATTGCGGCCGATGCCCAGCTTCTGGGCGGCTTCGATGCGGCGCCCGCGCGTCACCTCCAGCGCGGTGTGGATCATCTGCCCTTCGAACTTGCGCGACAAGGTGTCCCACACGTCCGGCACACCGGCCTCGAGCAGGCTGCGCGCCTCGCGCTGCAGGTCGCCGAGCCAGGCGCTGCCGGCCGCCGGCACGGCCGTGGCGTCGACTGCCTCGCTGGGCGCAGGCGCGGCAACAGGCGCCGGTCGCAGGCCTTCCGCAGGGGCCGCAGGCGCTCGCGTGGCGCTGTCGTCGCGCGTCAGCAGTTCGGGCGGCAGATCCTTGGCCTCGACCACTTGGGACGGCGCCATCACGGTCAGCCAGTGGCACAGATTCTCGAGCTGGCGCACGTTACCGGGGAAGTCGAAGGCCTTCAGTCGCTGCAGTGCCTCGTCGGTGATGCGCTTGGCATCGACGCCCAGCTCCTTGGCGCTCTTCTGCAGGAAGAATCGCGTCAGCATCGCGATGTCTTCGCGCCGCTCGCGCAGCGCCGGCAGGCGCAGCCGGATGACGTTGAGGCGGTGGAACAGGTCCTCGCGGAACGAGCCGGCACGCACGCGCTCTTCCAGGTTCTGGTGGGTGGCGGCGATGACGCGCACGTTGCTCTTCAGCGGCTGGTGGCCGCCGACGCGATAGAACTGCCCGTCGCTCAACACGCGCAGCAGTCGCGTCTGCAGATCGAAAGGCATGTCGCCGATCTCGTCGAGGAACAGCGTGCCGCCATCGGCCTGCTCGAAGCGGCCGCGACGCATGGTCTGCGCGCCGGTGAAGGCGCCGCGCTCGTGGCCGAAGAGTTCGCTTTCCAGCAGGTCCTTGGGGATGGCCGCGGTGTTGATGGCGACGAAGGGCCCGCCCGCGCGCGGGCTGTGCTTGTGCAGCGCACGCGCCACCAGCTCCTTGCCCGAGCCGCTTTCGCCAGTGATCATTACCGTCACCGTGCTCTGGCTCAGCCGCCCGATGGCACGGAAGACGTCCTGCATCGCCGGCGCCTGGCCCAGCATCTCGGGCATCGGCGCGGACGAGGTGTCGCGCACCTCCTCGCGCAGGCTTTCTTCGACCGCACGGCGGATCAGCTCCACCGCCTTGGGCACGTCGAAGGGCTTGGGCAGGTATTCGAAGGCGCCGCTCTGGAAGGCCGACACGGCGCTGTCCAGGTCGGAGTAGGCCGTCATCACGATCACCGGCAGGCCCGGCAAGCGCGCCTTGACCTTGCCCAGCAGGTCGATGCCCGAGCCGCCGGGCATGCGGATGTCGCTGACCATGACCTGCGGCTCTTCGTTGTCCAGCGCGTTCAGCACCTCGCGCGCAGAGGAGAAACTGCGCACCGCAAACTGCTCGCGTGCCAGAGCCTTTTCCAGCACGAAGCGGATCGAGTGGTCGTCGTCGACGATCCAGATGGGTTTCATGCGTTCGGTGCTTCCAGCGGCATCAGGGCAAGGGAATGAGGATCTTGAAGTTGGTTCGACCCGGCACGCTGTCGTACTCGATCGTCCCTTGATGTTGTTGCACGAAAGTCTGCGCCAGTGTCAGCCCGAGTCCCGAGCCGCCTTCCCGCCCCGATACCAGCGGATGGAAGATGCGGTCGCGGATCGCCTCGGGCACACCCGGCCCGTTGTCCTGCACATGCAATTCCAGTGCCAGTCGATGGCGCTGCTTGCCGATGGTCAGCTGCCGCGCAATGCGTGTGCGCAGCAGCAGCCGCGCGCTGCCCGCAGCGATCTGTTCGGCCAACGCCTCGGTGGCATTGCGCACGATGTTCAGCACCGCCTGGATCAGTTGCTCGCGGTCGCCACGGAATTCAGGGATCGAGGTGTCGTAGTCGCGCTGCACCTCCAGGCCGTTCGGAAACTCCGCGCGGATGAGCAGGCGCACGCGCTCGCAGACCTCGTGGATGTTGACATCGCCCACCACGTGCGGCCTGCGGTGCGGCGCCAGCAGCCGGTCCACCAGCAACTGCAACCGATCGGCCTCGTGGATGATGACCTGCGTGTATTCGGTCAGGCCTCGCGAGGCCGCAGTTCGCTTCGGCTTCGCTGCGGACAGGCCCGCAGCACGCAGCCGCCCCAGACCGGTCGGGCGCGAAAGGAGTTCCATCTCCAGCAGCTGCGCCGCGCCGCGGATGCCGCCCAGCGGGTTCTTGATCTCGTGCGCCAGGTTGCGCAACAGCTCCTTGTTGGCCAGCGCCAGACCCAGCGCGCGCTCCTCGCGGTCCTGCCGCGTCTGCTGCTCGATCTCGACGATCTCCAGCAGCACCCATTCGGCGTTGTCCATCTGGCTGGCGCTGACGCGCACCAGCAAAGGCTCGGACGAGCCCAGCGGTGCGCGCTTGAGCTGCGCTTCGAAGCGGCCGGCTGTGACCTCGTTGCGCTGCAGGGCCAGCAGCGTCTCGCGCATCGGCAACGGGTCGATGAACCAGTCGAGCACATTGCCGCGCAGCAGCGCACGGCGCGATACCGCCACGGCATTCTCGAGCGTGGAATTGGCCAGCAGGCAATGGCCGTCGCTGCGCGCGATGGCGACCATCGTCGCCAGCTGGTCGAACGCGTCGAACTCCGGCGGCGGGACGGCGCCGCTCATCGAGGCACCCCCGGGCCGCGCGCTCGGCCGGCAGCCGGCCCGGTCAGGACGGCAGCTTGGCCAGTTCGCGCTTGATCGCGGCGATGTCGCCTTCCTTGCGTGCGATGCTGCTCTTCAGCTCGGCCGTGCGGTCCAGGTACTTCTGGTAGTTGCGCTCGTTGCCCTG
>Ga0114942_1000441_pt1 | contig 11911 bp, 11 predicted proteins | sample LowerColdCreek_FD_88674 | JGI IMG/M metagenome (GOLD analysis project Ga0114942, IMG submission 88674) | Groundwater microbial communities from Cold Creek, Nevada to study Microbial Dark Matter (Phase II) - Lower Cold Creek | ecosystem: Environmental > Aquatic > Deep subsurface > Groundwater ... | reverse complement strand
CGCCGCGGCGGCCTTGTCAACACCGACCTGGGCATTCACGGCGCCTTCGATTGTTTGTGCCGCTACCTGCATCGAAAGCCCGAGGGGTAACACCGCGGCTAGCGATAATAAAGTAGTTTTCACTATCCGAAAGTTAAATGGGATCATGACAAAAAGCGCCTCCTGGTCAACGAGATCCACGACCCTGCGCGGGTACCGAGAATATTGCAACAAGTGTTGCGTGCCACTACCCGATGGCTGACGCCGCCGGGGACAGGGATGCTAACACCGCAAAGATTAAAAAGTCGATTGTTTCGTCGCATTGTGTATCAGATCTATCCTTCGCTCTCCACGCATTGATGGTGCATGGACCTAATTCTTATAGACTACAAATTCACCGACGACAATCAACCCGTATGCCTACGATGAGTTATCGATGCATTTTCCTGGGGATTGCGTTTCGTATTATGCAACCGGTTGCTTCAAATTGTACGTCCAACCGGGTGATTCACAGCTAAAAGCAGACCTGATTTACCTAGTGTTAAACAGGCGAAAAATCTGGTTTCGGCAGGCCGAGCGAGCAAATCTAAACCAACTTAAACGGGTTTTCAATGCGCCCGCACAGACAATTGCGGCTTTCAATCCAATTGGGTATTTAAGTTACACTTTCTGTGACAGCGGTATTTCACGGTAACAATTGTCGGGATGCCGCCCCAATATCTACTGATCTACACGCTCATAGCGGACGAAGCTGTAGTCAAACGGCTGCGCCGCATGATGCTCCCGACTGACCTCCCGCCACTGCGTCCAGTCGATTTGGGGCAGTAGCACATCGCCGTGCACGGCAGCGTGGATCTCGGTCAGGTAGAGGCGGTCGGCCTGGGGCAGGGCTGCCCGGTAGATGTCCGCGCCGCCTATCACCACCGCCTCCTCCACGCCATCGCGCCGGGCAATCGGCAGGGCCAGTTCCAGTGCCGCGGGCAAGGAGGACACCACCGCAATCCCTGCGGCCTGGAACGCCGTATTGCGCGTGATCACGATATTGGTGCGGCCCGGCAGCGGCTTGCCGATCGATTCAAAGGTTTTACGACCCATGACAACGGGCTTACCCAGCGTGACACGCTTGAAGTGGCGCATATCCTCGGGCAGACGCCAGGGCAGTGTGTTGTTATTGCCAATGACCCCGTTGTCGGCGACCGCGACGATGAGCGCCAGGCCGGTCATACCATACCCCCTGCGCTCACACTGCTACCGGGGCCGCAATGTGGGCGTGGGGTTGGTAATCCAGTAACTCGAAATCCTCGAAACGATAGTCGTAGATACTGTCGGGCCGGCGCAAAATTTTGAGGCGTGGCAGGGGTCGCGGCTCGCGCAGCAACTGCTGCTTTACCTGCTCCAAGTGATTGTTGTAGATATGCGAATCGCCAGTACAAATGATGATTTCCCCGGGCTCCAGATCACATTGTTGCGCCAGCATCAGCGTCAGTAATGCGAGGCTGGCCGTGTTGTAGGGCAGGCCCAGGAAGGAATCGCTGGAACGGATTATCAGTTGCGATGACAGCCGCCGATCGGCCACATAAAACTGGTACAACAGGTGGCACGGCGGCAGGGCCATACGCCCCGCCCTGACATTGTCCTGCGGCGTCATACGCTCATCGGGCAGGAACTCCACGTTCCAGGCGTGAAACAGGATGCGCCGGCTGTCGGGAGTATGTCGCAGGCAATCGATGACGTAATCGATCTGGTTGATGGTGCGGCCATCGCGAGTGGGCCAGGCGGTCCACTGGGCGCCGTAGATGGGACCCAGTTCGCCCTCCTCGGTGGCCCACTCGTCCCAGATCGACACACCATTCTCGTGCAACCACCGTGTGTTGGTGTCGCCGCTGAGGAACCACAACAGTTCATTGGCGATGCTCTTGAAATGCAGCTTCTTGGTGGTCAGCAGGGGGAAACCGAGGGCCAGGTCGTGGCGGTATTGCCGGCCAAACACCGACAGGGTGCCAGTGCCCGTGCGATCGCCCTTGTGTACCCCGTTATCGAGAATGTCCTGCAACAGTTCCAGATATTGCTTCATCTATGGTGTGCTCTCCCAACTGGCTGCGCCGCTTTGCGGTAGGCCGATACGAGCAGGTAAATACCCAGCGCGATCATGGGCAGCGACAGCAACTGCCCCCGGGTTACCCAGCCCAGCGCCTGGAAACCGATGTTCTGGTCGGGCTCGCGAAAGAACTCCGCGATGAAGCGCAGGCAACCATAACCAAGGGCAAATACACCGGAAATGGACCAGGTGGGTCGCTCACGGGACGAAAACCGAAGCATGATGACAAACAGCAGCATCCCCTCCAATGCGAACTGGTAGAGCTGCGACGGATGCCGCGCCAACTGCATTGGGTCGTGGGGAAACACCATTGCCCAAGGCACATTGCTGGGCCGCCCCCACAATTCCTGGCCGATGAAGTTCCCCAGCCTGCCGAGTGCGAGACCCACCGGGACCAGCGGCGCGACGAAGTCCATCAAGGCGCCGAACACGATTTTGTTGCGGCGGGCAAAAATGTACATGGCAAACAGCACGCCCAGGAAGCCGCCGTGGAACGACATCCCGCCCTGCCACACTTTCAACAGCCACGAGGGATCGTGGACCAGCTTTTCGCCCCCGTAGAATAGCGCGTAGCCTATCCTGCCGCCGAGCACGACGCCCAGGGCCGCATAGAAAATCAGATCGTCGACCTGGTCGCGCCGCACTACAGACCAGGAGCGGCGCGTGCGCCGCACGGCGAGCCACCACGCGAAGCCGAGACCCGCGAGGTAAGTCAGTCCGTACCAGTGGACCTTGAGTGGCCCCAGGGATAATGCGACCGGGTCTATTTCGGGATAAGGCAGCATGGTTGCACGTCAATGAGTGGCTGTAGTTGAATTGAGTTGGCCTGTGTCCAGCCAGCGCGGGTAAAGGGTGCAGAAAAACCGTATTATCATCCAGCGCGTTGCGATGCACAATTCTTTCACCCGACTCCTGCTTGGAATTTATGTGTCTGATGATTTTTGCCCACAAGGTCGCCGCCGACTATCCTCTGCTGGTCGCAGCCAATCGAGACGAGTTCCACGCCAGGCCCACCGCTGCGTCCGATTTTTGGGCAACCTACCCCGCACTGTTGGCTGGCAGGGATCTGCTGCAGGGCGGCACCTGGATGGGAGTGACCCGCACTGGTCGCTTCGCGGCAGTGACCAACTTCCGCGATCCGGCACGCACCGCTGCGGCGCCCCGCTCGCGCGGCGAGTTACCCCTCGCCTACCTCTCGGGCGCGGTAGCGCCCGAGAGCTTCCTCAGCGAAATTGCGCCCCGCGCACATGATTATGCAGGGTTCAACCTGCTGGTGGGCGATCGCGACAGTCTGTGGTATTTCAGCAACAGCGACGGTCAGACCGCGCGGTGTCTCGCGCCCGGGGTCTACGGATTGAGCAACGCCCGGCTCGACTCTCTGTGGCCAAAAGTCGCGCTGGGCAAGTCCCGCATGCAGGCACTGCTACAGGTCGGCTCCATATCCCACAGCGCCCTGGCGACAGTCGTCGCCGACCGGCGCCTGGCCGACCAGCACGCACTGAGCGGACAGGAATTGGACAGCGACATGGACTCTACGCTGTCAGCCCAATTCATCGTCACTGACACCTACGGCACACGCTCCAGCACCACCCTGTGGATCGATCGCCGGTGGCGCGCCAGCTGGCGGGAACAGAGCTTTGATCAACAGGGCGCACTGCGCGCACAGCAATTGCGGGAATTTGCGCTGAACGCTGCGTGACTGGATGATGCTGGTGACTGGACTGCGCGAGGGCGCGCTACTCCACCGGGCTGTGAATGAATTTCTCCATCCCGTGCGCGGCGAGAAAGCGATCCAGTCGGCGGCCAATGGCCTGGCCACAATCGAGCGCCATCACTTCCTCGAGCAATGCTTTCGCCTCGCTGAGGCGCAGGTTGCGCAGGGCTTGTTTAACGCGGGGAAGGCTGGTCGCATTCATCGACAGCACAGTGTACCCCATCGCCAGCAACAACACGGCTCCGCCGGGATCTCCGGCCAGCTCGCCACATATACCTATGGGAACCCGCGCACCCCGGCTCGCCGCCGCCACATCTTTCAGTGCCTGTAGCACCGCGGGATGCAGCGGATCATAAAGCCTCGCCACACGGGGGTTGTTGCGATCCACCGCCAGCAGATACTGGGTCAGGTCGTTGCTGCCCACCGACAGAAAATCGACCCGCTGTGCCAGGGCCCGAACCTGGTAGACCGCTGCTGGAACTTCGATCATAACGCCGATGGGAGGTAACGCGCCCATCAACCCGTCCTGCAGGAGTTCGCGGTGGCTGCGGTGGATCAGCTTCAATGCCTCGTCCAGCTCGGCAACACTGGACACCATGGGCAACATGATACGCAGATTGTCCAGGCCCTCGTTGGCCTTGAGCATGGCCCGGATCTGCGCCAGAAAAATTTCCGGATGGTCCAGCGTCACGCGAATGCCGCGCCAGCCCAGGAAGGGGTTATCCTCCTCGATGGGAAAATACGGCAGCGCCTTGTCGCCGCCGATATCCAGCGTTCGCATGGTCACCGGTTTGGGCGCGAAGGCCTCCAGCTGCTCGCGATAGATCTGCCGCTGCTCCTCTTCGCTGGGAAACCGGTCCCGCAGCAGGAACGGCACCTCCGTGCGGTACAGGCCGACACCCTCCGCGCCCTGCTCCAGCGAGCGGGTTACATCGACCATCAATCCCGTGTTGACCCACAGTGGCATGCGCCAGCCGTCTAGTGTTACGCAGGGCTCATCGCGCAGGGATTCCAGGTCACGCGACAACGCCTTGTCTTCATCCAGTACCTGCTGGAAACGCTGCTTGATCTCGGGCCGGGGATTGATGTGCACGGTGCCGTTGTAACCGTCGATGATGAGTTCGCGATCCTGCAACCGGGTGTAGGGCAGGTCGACAGCGCCCATCACCGTCGGCACTCCCATGGCGCGGGCGAGGATCGCCACGTGCGAGTGACCCGAACCGAGGACCGAAATCAGGCCCACGAGTTTCTCACGCGGCACTTCGCCCAGCGACGTCGCCGTCAATTCCTCGCCCACCAGAATCGTCTGGTCCGGGTAGACGCGCACTTCATGGTTCGCGGCCTGCAAGTAAGCAAGTACTCGCGTACCCAGATCCTTCACATCCACGGCGCGTTCTTTCAGGTAACTGTGCTCCATCCGTTCGAAATGGCGGATGTGCTCGATCATGACCTGGCTCAGCGCACCCTGTGCCCACTGCCCCGCCTTGATCCGGCTGACCACTTCCCTGCCGATGGTGGAGTCATCCAGGATGCTGAGGTAGACATCAAACAGGGCATGATCCTCAGGGTTCAGCTCCGCGCCCAGATTATTGGCGACCAGCTTGATGTCCTTGGTCACGCTGTGCAGAGCCTCCCGGAACGCGCGCACTTCCTTGCGCCGGTCCTGCGCCGCACGCGCCGGCACGGCGTAAAGATCTGCGCCCGGCGAAACTACCACGGCAATACCTATAGCAATCCCCGGCGCTCCGGGCACACCGGAGATCTTGGCGGGAGCGGCGCCCGTCAACTCCTGGGAATCCAGCGCGCCGGTAACCTGGGCGTGGGCGATAACACCGGCGAGCTGGGCGGACAGCGTCACCAGGAAGGCTTCGTCGCTCTCATCGAAACGGCGCCGCTCGACCTGTTGCACCACCAACACACCCAATACACCGCGCTGGTGGATGATGGGCACGCCCAGGAAGGCGTGAAAATGTTCTTCGCCAATACCGGGCAGGAAGCGAAAACTGGGGTGCTCTTCAGCCTCTTCCAGGTTGACCGGTTCACCGCGCTCCGCCACCAGGCCGATCAGGCCCTCCCCGGCCGCGAGACTGGCCACGCCGACCAGCTCCTGGTTGAGCCCTTGCGTCGCTCGAAAGATGAAGCGCCCGCTGGCGGGGTCGCGCATGTAGACACTGCACACCTGAGTCTTCATTGCGTCCCGTACCCGGCGCACAATAATCTGCAGGGCTTCGTTCAATCCGCCGGCTGCATTGACCTCCTGAACGATGTGGCGCAGCGTTTCAAGCATAGTGGGCGTTCACCAACCACCGAGTCTGTCGGTGTGGCGACCCAGAGGCAGGGCCAGTTCCTTCATTGCCCGGCGGTACACCTCGCGCTTGAAGGAGATCACCTGGTTCAACGGGTACCAGTAGCTGACCCACTGCCAGTGATCGAACTCCGGTTTGTCATTCAGGTCCAGTTGCACCGCCGTGTCAGACTCCAGCAGGCGCAGCAAAAACCATTTCTGCTTTTGCCCGATACACAATGGCTGTTGCCCTTCGCGAACAAACCGCCGGGGTAGTCGATAACGCAGCCAGCCCTTGGTCGTACCCAATACTTCCACCGCGTCGCGCGACAGACCCACTTCCTCGTGCAACTCGCGATACAGAGCCTGTTCCGGAGACTCCCCCGCACTAATGCCCCCTTGGGGGAACTGCCAGGCATCGTGGCCACCGACCCGGCGCGCCCACAGCAGCTGGCCCTGGTCATTGGCCAGCATTATGCCCACGTTCGGTCGAAAACCGTCTGAATCGATCACGTTAAAGGACCACCCATGCTGACAGGCTGCCATTGTTCCACAAATTGCGAGCCCTGAGAAATTTACTATAAGAAACGCTGCGGCTACTATGCTGGCGACCGGTTTTTTGGGAAGCCCCGACTGTGACACTGGCAATTTTCGATCTGGACAATACCCTCATCGGCGATGACAGCGACCACCTGTGGGGCCAGTTCGCCTGTGACCGGGGGCTGGTAAACGCCGCCGATTTCGCCGCGCGCAGCGACCGGTTCTTCGCCGAGTACCAGGCCGGCACGCTGGACATCGACGCCTACCTGCGCCTCGCGCTCAGCACCGTGCAGGGGCGCTCGACCGGGGATGTCGATGCACTGCACCGGGAGTTCATGCGCAGCAGGATCATGCCCATCATGCTGCCCAGGGCGGGTGATCTCATCGCCGACCACCGGCGCCGTGGACACGAACTGCTGATCATCACTGCCACCAGCCGCTTTATCACCGCGCCCATCGTCGCAGCACTGGGCGTGGAAAACCTGATTGCCTGTGAGGCGCAAATCGTGGATGGCCGGTTCACCGGTGAACCCAGCGGAATCCCCTCCTACCAGGTGGGCAAGGTCACCCGGCTGTATAACTGGCTGGAGGGCCGTCAAACCTCCCTTGAGGGCGCCTGGTTTTACAGCGATTCACACAACGACCTGCCGCTACTGGAGCTGATGGACAATCCGGTGGCAGTGGATCCGGACGATACCTTGCGGGCTCGGGCACTTGAGCGTGGCTGGCCGGTGATATCGCTGCGCTAACAATTACAACCATAGCTGACTGTGATGCCACGTGCGGCGATTGGTGGGTATGGTTCATAACTCTATTACGACTACCCGGAAATGGTAAGTCGACTGGACACTCTGTCTTTTCTTTCTATACTTCGTTTTGCAATACACTGAGTACCTAAATCTCGCTCTCCAAACTGCTTGGTGCTCAAAGCCAGCATAGAGAAACTTAACCCCCACAGGCGACACGATATGAACGACAATCTACTCGCCCTCATTCAGCCACTGCTGGGTGGTGATTTCACCAAATTAATCAGCCAGTTCCTTGGCGAACCGCAGGGTTCGGCCCAGTCGGCGCTGGGTTTGCTGCTGCCTGCTGTGCTCGGTGGCATCGCGCAAAAGGGTGCCACGCCGCAGGGCGCCACGTCCCTGATGTCGCTCATCAATGGGGCCAATCTCGACGTCGGCTCGCTCGGTAATATCGCGGGTCTTTTCGGTAGCGGCGATGCCGGTGCGAATTCGCTGTTGAAAGCCGGCGCCGGCGGCCTGGTGTCAGCTCTGTTTGGTAACAAAAGTGATGCGCTGGCGCACGCTCTCGCTTCCGCCAGCGGCATGAAGCCTGGATCGGCGACTAATCTGCTCGCGGTGGCGGTGCCCTTGATCCTGACCTTCCTGAAGAAGTTTATGGGAGAAAAGGGACTGAATGCGAATTCTCTATCAACTCTGCTTGCCGGCCAGGGCCCGTACTTGAAGGATTCTCTGGACAGCCGCCTGACCGGCGCGCTCGGTTATGCCAACCCCGGCGCGCTCCTGGGGCAGCCCGCTGTTGCGGCTAGAAGTGCCGTCGCCGGCGCTGCTGCCGCGACCGCACAGCGCAAATCGGGCCTGATGCGTTGGCTGCCCTGGCTGCTCGGCGCTGCCGCGCTGCTGTTCCTGTGGAATCTGTTATCTGGCAAGACAACCCAGTCGCCCGTGCCGACGACTGCGAATGCGCCCGCAGTCTCTGCCGTCCCGTCGTCCACAGTGGTGTCCACGGTGCTGCCAGCCAAGGTCTACTTTGACGTCGGATCAGCCGCGGTCGGTGCTGACGGCGGCAGAAGTATTACGGAGGTCGCAAGGATGATCAACAGCGAGGGACTGACGGTCGCCGTGACGGGCTATACCGATAGAAGCGGTGACCTCGCCACGAACGAAGAGCTTGCCAAGAACCGTTCTATTGCCGTGGTCAACTCGCTCAAGGCGGCCGGTGTGCCTGAAACTTCGATCCTGATGCAGCCACCTGTTTTCGTGGAAGCTGGCGCTGGCGATGGCACAGACGCCGAGGCGCGGCGCGTTGACATTTCCAGACAGTAGCGACAAAGGTTTCAATCATTGTAGGTATGAATCATGGCTAAACAAGATACATTCACGAGCGAGGAATGGACGCTGCTGCGACTGGCTCCTCCGCTCGTAGCGGGTGGCCTGTCGGCGGCTGACCCGTCCGGGCTTTTCTCGTCGATCAAGGAAGCTGGCGCCGGCGCGCTCGGTGTGGCCGAAGCGTATAAAGCGAACAACGGTCTTGAGTTGTTCAGCGCATTGGCGGCTGACCGCAGCTTTCCCGGCATGCCTGATTCGAAGACACTGCTCGGCGAGGGGTCGCGCGAGCAGCAGATGCAAAATCTGAAGAATGCCGTGCTCGAACGCATCAGGTCGGCGGTGAGCCTGGTCTCCAGCAAGGGCACGCCAGCGGAAGCAGAGGCTTACAAGAAAATGCTTGTCAGCGTGGCGCAGCAAGCCGCTAATGCCTCGAAAGAGGGCGGTTTCCTGGGCTTTGGCGGTGTGCGCGTGAGCGACAAAGAGCAGGCATTTATCAGTGAGGTGAGCAAAGCGGCTGGCGTCGCGTAACATCGAGGCGTGACAGCCACGCTCCTGATGAGCTGCCAGGTATCACCCCCGGGATAAACACATGCGCCACACTTCGACCAGAGCGCTTTCGTCACCGTTGCGCCGCCCGCGAGTAGCACGCCGCTTCACCATTGCAATCTTTATACTGCTGCTACTCGCGGCAGTCATCATCATTGCGGTGGTCGGAGGCTCAGGGCTGGACGCGGCCCGGGTCTTCCTCTCCGCCCTCGCCTTGTCCTCATTGTTGGCGATCTTTCCGATTTTGATTCTTTGGTACCTAGACCGTCGGGAGCGAGAGTCGCCGTGGCTGTTTACGGCGGCTTTCCTATGGGGCGGGTTGATCGCCACAACACTCGCCCTACCGGCCAATACCGCGATCATTGTGGCTGTCGCAACGTGGCTCGAGCACAATGTCACTCTTACGGAAATGCTCGGCCCGGATGCCGCACTGATGATCGGCGCGCCGCTCGCCGCGCCTTTTGTCGAAGAGACAACGAAAGGCCTCGGCATCGTGCTGCTCTTTTGGCTGATGCGTTCGGAGTTCGACAACGTGAGGGATGGCTTCATCTACGGCGCCCTGGTCGGCGCCGGATTCAATTGGTTCGAGTCGGCGCTCTACGTGCAGCAGAACTTCGTGCAGTTCGGCGAAGAGTCGTACGGCTTTCAGCTCGGCACGCGCTATGCGTGGCTAGGGCTCGCTGGCCACGCGATGTTCTCTGGCATATTCGGCGCCTCACTCGGCCTGGCGCGCGTGACGCACAAACGCTTCGTGCGCTATCTCGCCCCGTTCGCCGGCTACTTGCTCGCCATTCTGGCGCACGCGTGGAATAACAGCCTGCCGCTGCTGCTAACGGTAGTGGCATCCCAATCCGGCGAGGCGCCGCCGACTGAGAGCGCGCAACCTCCGACTGTCGGACTGTGGGACGCGCTGGTTTCCGCCAGCATTTCGAATGTCGTAATTTTCCTGCCGTTCGTCCTGCTGCTGGCCTGGATCATCCGACGCAGCGGCAAAGCGGAGCGCAAGGTCATATGCGAGCAACTGGCGGACGAAGTTGGCCTGTGCGTCACGCCTGCGGAATATGAGGCGATGAAGTCTGATCGCATTTTACGCACCCGGCGTATCGACAGCAGCAACCGCCGTGTATCCGCCGATCTCGTTAACACGCAGAATGAGCTGGCATTCCGCAAGCGCAGGCTGCTGGACCACGGGTTCGCCATCGCAGACGACACGGTCGTGGCCCGGTTACGAGCGAAAATTGTGGAACTTCGGCAAGAGTGCGCCCCGGTAGCGACAAGTTAACTCGTCCTGACCAAGGACATATAGTCCCTAGTCTATCGCTACCGAGGGTGAATCAATGGGCCTGCTCGTTTTGCGCAGCAGGCCTTCTGCCCGCCGTAGAAACTTTTGCTTCAGGCGATGCTTTTCTTGACCGCATCGCTCGCTTTGCCGGCGCCTGCTTTTACGGCATCAACCGCTGAGCCTGCGGCGGCGACCGTCTTTTCGGCTACTTCAGATGAAGTGGCGGCAATGCTGTCGCCAGCCTTGGCAGCACCATCGGCTGCGGCACTCGCCACCTCCTTGGTAGTATCCCAAGCGCTGCCGGCTACATTCGCGGCTCTGTCGCCCAATGCGTCGGCGGCTTCAGCGACAGATTTTCCTGCCTCAGCCACCTTATCACCTGCCTTGCCTGCAGTGTCCTTAACCTTATCCCATAGTTCTGACATGACTTTCTCCTCGGTTTACCCAGTCAGTAAATGACGGTAGCGAAAGTGTAGTCTATCAACCGGGAAGGGCGCGAATTATTTTCGGGTACAAGGGGCGGTATCGACAGAGGTTCCCTAGAGTTTACGAGCAAACACCGCCTTCAAATACTCTGTTTCCGGAATCGCTGGATGAATGGGGTGATCCGGCCCCTGTGCGCCCTGCTCCACCACGCGCAGCTGGCAGCCGGTGCGCACGGCCGCCTGTTGCATGGCGTCGATCAGCTCCGCGCGCGACAGGTGCATGGAGCAGGAGGCGGAGACGAGCAGGCCGCCCGGCTGTAACAACTGCAGGCCCAGCTCATTGATTCGGCGGTAGGCAGTCATTCCCTTCTTGAGGTCTTTCTTGCGCTGTATGAACGCCGGTGGGTCGAGGATGACCACGTCAAAGCGCTCGCCCGCTGCGTGCAGGTCAGCCATCGTTTCGGGCGTGGAGCCGCGGCGTGTGGTAACGCGGTCCTCCAACTGGTTAAGTCGGGCGTTGGCCATCACACTTTCCAATGCCTGGGCGGAGCTGTCCAGGCAGCACACCTGCGCCGCGCCAAACGCCGCGGCCTGGATACCCCAGCCGCCGATGTAGCTGTAAACGTCCAACACGCGCTTGCCGCTGACCCACGCCGCGAGGCGCGCGCGCGACATGCGGTGATCATAAAACCACCCGGTCTTCTGGCCGGTGTGCACCGGCGCGAGGAAGTGCACACCGTTTTCCTCCAGCGGCACCTGTAGTGGCACCTCGCCATAAACAACCTCGCTGTCCGTGACCAGGCCCTGCTCGCGGCGGCGGCGGCTGTCGGCCCGCAACAGGATGCCCCGGGGCCTGATGGCGGCAATCAAGGCGTCGAGCAGCGATGCGCGATAGCGCTCCAGGCCGCTGTTGTTGAGCTGCAGCACCAGCACATCGCCGAAGCGGTCGATGATCAGTCCGGGCAGGGTAT
>Ga0114942_1000440_pt1 | contig 11925 bp, 8 predicted proteins | sample LowerColdCreek_FD_88674 | JGI IMG/M metagenome (GOLD analysis project Ga0114942, IMG submission 88674) | Groundwater microbial communities from Cold Creek, Nevada to study Microbial Dark Matter (Phase II) - Lower Cold Creek | ecosystem: Environmental > Aquatic > Deep subsurface > Groundwater ... | reverse complement strand
CAGACAGTTCGCGTTGGATATGCAGGTTGGGATCCATACTCAAGAGGCCAGTATTGGCACGGAACAGGGCGTCCGCGCCGCCCTCCAGGCGCATGAAGTTGGACTGCAGGAGGAAGGCGTCGGCTCCCAACGCAATGAACTGCGAGTAATTGCTGTTGCCCGTGCCACCGGCAGCGAGGCTCGCTCGCAGCTCGGGGTTGGCGCCCAACAACCAGGGAATCCCCACCAGATGTATGCCGTTCAGATCCTGGTTGCGCTCATCGGGTATACCATTGTAGATGCTGGAGAGCGCGTACACCGGTAGATTTCCGGCGTAATGGAAGGCTAGTAACGGTTTGATCGAGCGCGCCTCCGCTCCGCTGCGGCTCAACAGGAAGACGACGTCGAGATCCTGGCGGCGGCGCGCGGTAAATTCGATTGAGGCGCCCAGCAGCGATTCCAGTTCGCGCGCGCGCTGTTCGCTTGCTTCCAGCGACAGCGCAGATTTGATACTGTCGGAGTGGTCGTCGTAGTCGCTGTACCTCGAACTGCTGGCAATTGTGCCGCCTAACTCTGTCCAACGCTGTCGTAGCGCACTTTCCACCTTGCTGCCCCAGTCCCCCGCGGGACTGATGATCAATGCCCGGCGGGCGCCCGTACCAAAAGCGAGTTCGGCAACACCCTCGGCTTCGTCTTCCGGAGACAGGGACAGTTGCACCAGGGCACTGCCACCGGCGGGCAATACCTGGTCGATGCGATTGAGGGCGAGGATGGGAACCGGTCGTTCCAGTCGTGTTGCCAGATCGGCCAACGCTTCCTTGCTGAGAGGTCCGACGACAATGCCCGCCCCTTGGCGCACGGCTTCGTCGTAAGCGCTACTGGCGGAGGTGAATTCATCCAGGTCCATCACTAGCAGTTCATTGGCGACACCCCCAGCGGCGCGATTGGCATAATACGCCGCGAGAAAGCCGTCCAGTACGGCTTTGCCCGCCGGAGCAAGCTCTCCGCTAAGCGGTAACACGATGGCCACTTTCTCGCTGCGCGGGCCCGATTTAATCAGATAATCCAGGCCGCCGGGGAGAGGATTGGCAGCGGGGTGATTGGGGTTGGCGCTGCGCCACGCGGCCAATTGTTGTGAGGGATTCACGCTGTCCTTGCGATTGATCAGCGCCAGCTCTATCCAACCGCGCCACTGCGCATCGGTGGCTGCAGGCAGGGCTGCCGAGAGTTGCTCCGTGCGAGTCCGCTCCAGATTGCGCCACACACTGCGTTTCCAGGCCGCGGTAGAATTCTGAGGTGCCGCCCGCAATATCTGATCCGCGAGTTGCGCGCTGGCCAGCGCGTCGCCCTGCATTTCGAGTATGTAGTGTTTGAGGCTGAGGATACGGTAGCGCAGTGCGGAGTTGATGCCGGGAGAGTTCAATTCATCGAGTCGCGCCAGAGCCGTCGCTTGATCGCCGCGGATATGACTGATGCGTGCCTGCAGGTAGCCCACGTAGGCGGCGTCGTCGCGCGACAAGCGATCAGTGGGAATGTCCTGCAGCGCCGCGCTGGCCTGCATCCAGTCAAACTTGGCGAGGGCCTCTTCCGCGCCGGTGAATGCTGCGGTGTATGAGCTGGGCGGCAGTGTCAGTGAAATGCCCTGCTCCTCTGCGGGCTGTTGCTTTTCCGGTGGAGGTATCACAGGCTCAGACGTTTCTTTCTGCGGCGTGTCGGCACAACCCCATAGGAGGAGTGTCAGCAGGATGAGTGCGGGCGTCCCGGCTCGGCCAAGCGGTCTGAAATGGGTGTCTCTCATGCTATGCTGCACCGACAAGTGAGTAAGCCTCGCACATTCAGGATTTGCAAGGTACGGATATTATAAGGGGAAATTGTGGATCCTGGGCTATATGTTGTGGCCACGCCCATTGGCAACTTCGGTGATATGTCACAGCGCGCCGTGGAGGTGCTGCGCAACGTGGACCTGATAGCGGCCGAGGATACCCGGCACAGCCAGCGACTTCTGCAACATTACGGAATAAATACCCACGTCACGGCCTTCCACGATCACAGCGATGAACGGGCACTGCATCGCATTGGCAAATACCTCGAGGGTGGCGGTAGTGTTGCGCTGATTTCTGACGCGGGTACGCCGCTGATTTCCGATCCCGGTTATCGCCTGGTGCGTTATGTGCAGGACAGGGGCTTCGCGGTGCGTCCCGTTCCTGGCGCGTGCGCCGCCATCGCTGCCCTAAGTGTGTCGGGTCTTCCCACCGACCGTTTCATGTTTGAGGGGTTCCTACCTGCCCGGGAAGGGGCGCGAGTCAATCGATTGAGTGCGTTGGCCGCAGAGCCGGTGACGCTGGTATTTTATGAGGCGCCGCACCGGATCGAAGCTTCATTGCAATCGATGATCAAGGTCTTCGGCGGTGCGCGCGAGGCGGTGCTGGCGCGGGAAATTACCAAGCTCTTCGAGACAGTCAAGCGCGGCTCACTGGCAGAGTTAGAGCAGTTCGTGCACGGCGACAATAATCAAACGAAAGGCGAAATGGTGTTGCTCGTTGCGGGCCGGGAGGCGATGGAGCAGGACGTGAGTGCCGACGTGGCGGCTCTTCTGCTGCGCTTATCCCAGGACCTGCCTGCCAAGCAGGCTGCCGCAGTGGTAGCGGATTGCACTGGTCTGCGCAAGAATCGGTTGTACGAGCATCTACTCGCGATGAAACAGGATCGCAGTGACTAGGGCTGGAACTGGAGCAGGTCGACTCACTTGTATCTGGCAGCGCTGCGGCGTAGTCTTGGCGCCGAGTCGGTCAGGCGATCGCTCCGCAGTCGTGTTCACACGGCGACGGGGAGGAAAGTCCGGGCTCCACAGGGCAGAGTGCCAGGTAACGCCTGGGAGGCGCGAGCCTACGGAAAGTGCAACAGAGAGTATACCGCCGGGCAGCTGCAAGGCCGCCAGGTAAGGGTGAAATGGTGCGGTAAGAGCGCACCGCGCGGCTGGTAACAGGCGCGGCGATGGCAAACCCCACTCGGAGCAAGACCAAATAGGAATCCTTCAGCTGCGGCCCGCAGTGGATTCGGGTAGGTCGCTACAGGCAGGTGGTGACACCTGTCGCAGATGAATGATCGTCCACGACAGAACCCGGCTTATCGACCGACTCACTTCTTCCTCAACCACCCGTTCCGCAGCGCAGCCTCGGAGCGGGTGATTCTATGTGTTCCCGACGCAGCGCTCCGCAGCCGTGAATTTCACTTGTCCCTGCGTGACAATTGTTCCCACTAAGCCGCAGTTGATTATACTTTTATATTATAGATATATATTTATTTAGAATTATATGGCCTTTTAGTTAATGTAGATCATGAGAAAAACTACTTATAGGGCTGTTTTCAAGTAGTATTATTTGTACAGCTTGGTGCCTGCCCGGCAACGATGCTTTCGAAAGCCGCGCTAATTAACTGAAATCACAACGTTTTTTCGAGTCGGTTCACTTGACACTTTCTCGATTGCAGACCTATAGTGTTGAAAAGTGGAGATAAGTGGGATTTTTTGGCTTTTTGTGGGTGAAAAGGTCAAAACTGGGTAGGGAAAGCTGGCGTGTTTCGTGGAGTACAGCAGATTGCTATGGACGCCAAAGGGCGGTTGGCGATGCCAGCACGCCAGCGCGAACCATTGCTGTCTGCATCTGGCGGTCAGGTGGTAGTTACCATCGATACACAGGTCGCCTGCCTCGTCATTTACCCTCTGCCCGAGTGGGAGCGGCTGGAAAAGGACATCCAGAACCTCCCGACACTCAAGCCCGCCGTAAAACGCTTCCAGCGCCTGGTACTGGGCTACGCCACGGATCTAGAGCTGGATGGCAACGGCCGCCTGCTGCTGCCGCAATCACTGCGCGATCACGCGAAGCTGGATAAGCACGTGGTGCTGGTGGGCCAGGGTAACAAGATGGAGCTGTGGTCAGAGGAGCTGTGGATGGCGGAACGCGATCGGGCGCTGCTGGATTCTGGGCCCGGCGCCGAACTGCCCGACGAACTGATGGCACTGACACTCTAGGTGGCCGCTATGCATCAAACAGTTCTGTTGCGCGAGGCTGTTGATGCTTTGGTGACTCTGCCGGACGGCGTTTATGTGGACGGCACCTTCGGTCGCGGCGGTCACAGCCGCTATCTTTTGCAGCGCCTCAATAAGAGTGGCCGGGTGTTGGCAGTTGATAAGGATCCGGATGCCCAAGCGGTGGCGGACGAGTTGGCACGGAGCGAACCCCGCTTTGAATTCTTCCACGGATCATTCGCTCAGCTTCCCCATCAACTGCATAGGATGGGGATCGATGCAGTTGATGGCATCTTATTGGACCTGGGGGTGTCCAGCCCGCAATTGGACAGCGGCGAGCGTGGCTTCAGTTTCATGCACGACGGTCCGCTGGATATGCGGATGGATAACACTCGCGGCGAAACCGCGGCCCAGTGGTTGTCGTATGCCGATTTGCAGGATATCGCCGGCGCGCTAAAAGAATATGGCGAAGAGCGTTTCGCCCGTCGCATAGCGGCCGCGATTGTCGCCGCACGCGAGGCGTCGCCTATTGAGACCACGGGTCAGCTGGCCCGGGTGGTAAGAGAAGCGCATCCCCGATGGGAGAAACACAAGCATCCAGCAACCCGCGCTTTCCAGGCTATTCGTATCAAGGTGAATCGTGAACTGGAGGATCTGCAGGAGTTTCTGTCTGTCGCATTGGACATGCTGCGTGTGGGAGGTCGTTTGGTGGTCATCAGCTTCCACTCTCTGGAAGACCGCCTTGTGAAGCGTTACATGCGCAACATGGTGCGGGGGGACGCACTGCCGCGCGGCGTACCAGTTACCGACAGTGCGCTCAATCGACGCATGCGCCTGGTGGGTAGGGCTGTCAGGGCAGGTGCCGAGGAGGTGGCAGTCAACGTGCGTGCGCGCAGTGCGGTGATGCGCGTCGCGGAAAAAATCTGTTGAGTCGGTACTGAAAATCCAGGGGTCGCAATAAGAAAAATGTTTAACACTAGGTTGAAGCAGCGGGAACGACGAACCGGCCGGGAACTGGTCATCGTCAACGCCACGCTGCTGGTGCTGGTACTGCTGTCGGCGTTTGCCACGATTTATTCCACACACGCCTGCCGAGCCCTGTATACGCAACTGCAAGTGCTGGAATCCTCACAGTGGTATTTACAGGAGGATTACGGACGCCTGCTGCTCGAGCAGAGCACCTGGGCGTCCCACTACCGGGTGGAAAAAGTTGCGCGCGGTGACTTGGGAATGGGAGCGCCGGATCTCGCTCAGTACAAGGTAATTGCCGAGTGAGGCGCGTGGACAAACAGCCGTTGTCCGTGTGGCGCTTCTACCTGGTGATAGGAGTGCTGTGCACCCTATTGGCCCTGCTTGTGTGGCGGGTACTCTCCCTGCAAATCCTCGATCTGGAACATGGCTATGAATTCCTGCAGAACCAAGGAGAAATGCGGGCGGTACGCACGGCAGAGCTACCAGCGTATCGCGGTGTGATTTCCGATCGTCGTGGCGAGCCATTGGCAGTGAGTACCCCCGTGGTGTCGATCTGGGGCAATCCGACCATGCTCAAGGATTCGCCGCGCCTGGGAGAATTGGCGCAGGCGCTGGGCATAAAACTTTCGACGCTGCAGGGCAAGCTGGCGCAGTATGAGGGCAAGCAGTTCATGTATCTGCTGCGCCATCAGGTACCGGCGGATGCGCGGACTATTTTGGATAAGCGCATTGCCGGTGTATTCGGTGAGCGGGAATACCGCCGCTTCTATCCAGCCGGTGAAGTAGCAGCGCAACTCGTAGGTTTTACCAATCTTGACGGCCAGGGGATCGCCGGCCTAGAGCTGTCTTACAACGACTGGTTGCAGGGCAAGCCGGGGAAGAAAAAATACATCAAGGATCTGCACGGCGAGGTTGTCAGGGACATTGGAGTACTGCAGCCGGCGCAACCCGGAAAGAACCTTACACTAAGTATTGATCTGCGCCTGCAGTATTTGCAGCATCGTGAGCTGCAGCGTGCGGTCACTGCGCTCGGCGCTGCCTCGGGCACGGTAGTCACTCTCGACAGCCATACCGGCGAAGTACTGGCCATGGTCAACTATCCGGTCTATAACCCTAACGGCGACAAGGCGGGCAGTCCCGACAGTATGCGCAACCGCGCCTTGACCGATATGTATGAACCCGGCTCCACCATGAAGTCGTTCACCATGGTGGCCGCCCTGGAAAGTGGCCGCTTCACACCGGAAACCATAATTGATACCTCGCCAGGGCGTATCCGGGTGGGTCCTAAAACCTATCCCGATCCGCGCAATTACGGTGCGATCACTGTTACCCGTGTGCTGCAAAAATCCAGTCAGGTAGGAGTCACCAAGATTGCCCTGAACCTGGGCCACGAGCCCATCTGGGAGGTCTTCAATCGCTTCGGCATCGGGCAGTCTCCCGACACCGGCTTTCCCGGGGAGAGCGCAGGGAGCCTTCCCAACAGGCCGCGCTGGTACGCGACGGACAAAGTGTCGCTGGCTTTTGGCTACGGGATCACCGCGACACCTCTGCAACTGGCCCGCGCTTACTCGGTCTTTGCCAATGACGGCGTGCAGCAACCGGTATCCCTGCTGGCGCTTGAGGGTGCGGTGCCGCAGGGTAAACGGGTAATCTCCCACGACACAGCCGCGCAGATATTGCAGATGCTGCATGCTGTGACCGACGATGAAGGTACGGCAAAAAAGGCGCGGGTTCCTGGCTACGAGGTCGGTGGAAAAACCGGCACTGTGCACAAGGTCGGAACGGGCGGTTACGAAGCGAACAAGTACGTAGCCTTGTTCGCGGGCATCGCCCCGATTGACAATCCGCGCATCGTCACTGTCGTGGTCATCAACGATCCCAAGGGGGCGTTGTATGGTGGCGGTGCTATTGCTGCCCCGGTCTTTTCTGAGATGACCGGCGCCACGCTGCGCATACTCAATGTACCTCCTTCCACCCTCGGTTCGGGCACCGTCAGCACCGATGGCGAGACAGCCAAACCTGCGCCGGGCGGTGCCGCTTGATCGCGGTGGCACGCCAGTTTGAGATGCCGGCGATATCGCTGGCGGAATTGCTGGGTACGCCTGGCGAGACCTTTGCTGACACCGTGATCCGGGGCATGGAGCTGGATAGCCGCAAGGTACGGCCAGGGGATTTATTTCTGGCACTCCCGGGGGAGACGCATGACGGTCGGCAATTCATTGAGCAGGCCGTAGCCAACGGGGCCAGCGCTGTGGTGGCGGAAGCGCCTGTCGCGGGTTTTGTCGAAGCGCTCCCTGTGCCGCTGGTAGAATTACCCGAGCTGCGTTTCGAGGTCGGCACGCTGGCGGCGCGTTTTTACCGGCATCCCAGTCATGCCATGCAGGTAGTGGGCGTTACCGGTACCAATGGCAAGACGACCACCAGCCGTATTCTCGCGCAACTGTCTCGCGCCCTCGGCAAGCCCTGTGGCGTGATGGGTACTTTGGGGAATACCCTGGCCGACGATGTCTGTGCAGCGGCCAACACGACACCTGATGCGCTGGCACTGCAGCGACAATTGGCGCAGTGGGTGGCGCAGGGTGTTGTTGCCGTCAGCATGGAAGTGTCCTCCCATGCGCTGGTGCAGGGGCGAGTCAAGGGCGTGGAGTTCACGACCGCAATCTATACCAACCTGTCCCACGATCACCTTGATTATCACGGCAGCATGGACGCCTATGGCCGTGCCAAACTACAGCTGTTTGCCAGCGACGGTTTACGTCACGCGGTAATCAATGCGGATGACCAGTTCGCCCGCCAGGTGCGCGCTGCAGTGTCGCGCGGTGTGCAAGTCCTGACCTATTCCACCAGCGGTGCTGCTGCGGATGTGCGCGTCGAAAACGCCCGCTTCCGGACTGACGGCGTGCACGCTGAACTGCACAGCCCCTGGGGCGCGGCAGAGTTTTTCAGCCCGCTGCCGGGAGACTTCAATCTGGCGAATTTGGCCGCGGCGGTAACCGCACTGGTGCTGACCGGAGAGGATGTCCTGGCGTTACTGGCGGCGGTGGCCGAGTTGCGCCCTGTGCCGGGTCGTATGCAGGCCATCCCCAATTCGCTGGACCTGCAGGTGATTGTGGATTACGCGCACACCCCCCATGCGCTGGAACAGGTACTGAAAGCCATAAGACCTCATGTCAGCGGAGCGCTGGTGACCGTTTTTGGTTGCGGCGGTGATCGCGACCGGGACAAGCGGCAAGTGATGGGGCGCATCGCCTGTGCACTGTCTGATCGCGTGGTGATCACCAGCGATAATCCCCGCAGTGAGGACCCGCACCAAATCATGCGCGATATCGCGGTGGGATGCAGCGGCAGATATGCCCTGGTGGTAGACCGCGCCCAGGCCATCGCGACGGCGGTGGCGGAGGCAGGCGTCGGCGATTGTGTGTTGATCGCGGGCAAAGGTCACGAAGATTACCAACTGGTGGACGGCGTGAATTTGCCATTCAGCGATGCAGTCCAGGCGCGTGCGGCGCTGGCCCGGAGAACGGTATCGTGATGCGTCCGATGACATTGTCAGAATTGCAAATACCGCTGGCTGCGCAATTGCTGGGCGCGGACCGGGAATTTTCGGGGGTGTCCTCCGACAGCCGCACCCTACGCCCGGGCGATTTGTTTGTAGCGCTGCGTGGGGAGCACTTCGACGGCCACGCTTATGTGTCGCGGGTGCAAACCGCAGGCGCTGCCGCCGCGCTCGTGAGCTCGCCTGTGGCGGGCTCACTGCCTGTACTACAGGTGGCCGATACACAGCGAGCCCTGGGTCGGCTGGGTGCCTATAACAGGCAACTGTACAAAGGGCCACTGGTCGCCATCACCGGCAGCAGCGGCAAAACCACCGTCAAAAATATGTTGCACGCGGTGCTGTCCCGGCGCGGCGCAACGCTGGCCACCGAGGGCAACTTCAATAATGAGATCGGTGTACCCCTGACGTTGTTGCGAGTATGTTCGGGGATAGATTTCGCCGTGGTGGAAATGGGTGCGGCCAAGGCGGGGGATATCGCCTGGCTGTGTGAACTGGCCAGGCCCACTATCGCCCTGCTGCTCAATGCCATGCCCGCCCACCTGGAAGGTTTCGGCAGCGTGGACGGTGTCGCTGCTGCAAAGGGGGAAATATTCGATCGTCTCAGTGGCAACGACGTCGCCGTTGTCAACGCCGACCAGCCTTGGGCGAAACAGTGGCGCAAGCGCGCAGCGGCGGCTACCGTGATGGATTTCGGACTGCAGCAACCGGCGGCCATTAGCGCCAGGGGAATTCAGATCCGGGGCGCAGAGGGAGTCAGTTTCACTGCGTCGACGCCGGTTGGCGATATCGCCATGCGACTTGCGCTGCCGGGTGTGCACAACGTGGCAAACGCACTGGCGGCGGTGGCTGTGGGGTTGGCCTGTGAACTTTCGCTCACAGACATTCGTGACGGGTTGGAGACATTACAGCCGGTGGGTGGCCGGCTACGTTCGCTGCGTTCGCCGCAGGACGCTGTGGTGATTGACGATAGTTACAACGCCAACCCGGGTTCGGTGCGCGCGGCGATCGACATGCTTGCCGCGTGCCCCGGCCGACGCACTTTGGTGCTCGGCGCCATGCGCGAATTGGGCGAGAACAGCAGCAACCTGCATCGGGAAGTGGGTGAATATGCAGCGACCGTAGGAATCGACCAGTTGTGGGGCGTGGGTCCAGAACTTGAGATCTGCGTCAATGCGTTCGGTGCCAAGGGCCGTTTCTTCGTGGATCGCACCGCCGCCATTGCGGCTTTGCCCGGAGAATTTGGCCCGGATGACACGGTGCTGGTGAAGGGGTCGCGCAGCGCCGGTATGGAACAGGTACTGCATGCGCTGCTGCCTGATCTCGCAGCACTGGAGCACTGACACATGCTGTTGCTGCTGGCGGAATACCTCACACAGTACCAAAGCGCATTTCACGTGTTTCAGTACCTGACCCTGCGCGGGATCCTGGCAGCCGGCACAGCGCTGGCCATCTCCCTGCTGGTGGGGCCGATGATGATCCGCCACCTGAAGTTTTACCAGATGGGGCAGTCGATACGCGATGATGGGCCGCAGAGTCACCTGAGCAAGGCGGGAACACCGACTATGGGCGGTGCGCTGATGCTGGTGGGTATCGCCGCATCCTGTCTGCTGTGGGGCGACTTGCGCAATCCCTACCTCTGGCTGGCCTTGTGGGTAACAGCGGTGTTTGGTGCTGTCGGTTGGGTGGACGATTATCGCAAGGTGGTAGAGCGCAATTCCCGTGGCCTGCCGGCGCGCTGGAAGTTTTTCTGGCAGTCGTTGGCCGGCCTGACCGCGGCGCTCTACCTGTACCTGGTGGTCGATACACCTGCGACGACGCAGTTGTTCATCCCATTTTTCAAGGATTTTGCCTGGAACATGGGACCATACTTCATTTTACTGACTTACTTTGTAATCGTTGGCGCCAGCAATGCGGTCAACCTGACCGATGGACTGGACGGCCTGGCGATTTTGCCCACGGTGCTGGTGGGAACGGCGCTGGGAATAATCGCCTATCTCACCGGCCGCGTGGACTTCGCCCAATACCTGCATATACCGCATATCCCCGGCAGCGGTGAACTCGCGGTGTTCTGCGGCAGTATCGCCGGCGCAGGCCTCGGCTTCCTTTGGTTCAACACCTACCCGGCGCAGGTATTCATGGGCGATGTTGGCGCACTGGCTCTGGGTGCGGCTCTGGGTACCGTGGCCGTAATCACGCGCCACGAGATCGTGTTTTTTATTATGGGCGGCATCTTCGTGCTGGAGACGGTCTCCGTGATTATGCAGGTAGCCTCTTTTAAAATGACCGGCAAGCGAATATTCCGCATGGCACCCATTCATCACCATTTCGAATTGAAAGGTTGGCCGGAACCGCGCGTCATCGTGCGCTTCTGGATTATCACGGTCATGCTGGTCCTGTTCGGACTGGCGACGTTGAAGTTGCGCTAGGCGAGAATGCAAGTGGCCCCCGTACAAGCAGCGAACATGGAACACCGGGTAGTGGTAGGTCTGGGTGCTACCGGCCTGTCCTGCGCGCGCTACTTCTACCAGCGCGGACTGTCATTTACGGTAGTGGATACGCGCGCACAGCCGCCCGGCTTGCCGGCACTGCAGCGCGAGATGCCGCGCGTAACGGTCTATACCGGTGATTATCCTGAGGAACTGATAGCCACTGCCAGGGAAGTGGTGGTGAGTCCCGGTATTGCGATGGATTCACCGATCGTGAATCGGGCCCGGTCCGCCGGGGTTGCAGTGATCGGCGACATCGATCTTTTCATGCGTGAAGCCATTGCGCCCGTGGTGGGCATTACCGGGTCCAATGCCAAATCCACAGTCACGGAATTGGTAGGGCAGATGGCGCGCGACGCGCAACTGAATGTCGGCGTGGGCGGCAACCTGGGCACGCCGGCACTGGAGTTACTGGCCAGCGAACGCGAGCTCTATGTACTGGAGTTGTCCAGCTTTCAGTTGGAGCGTGCGCATCGACTGGGGCTGGCGGTAGCCAGCGTGCTGAATATCAGCGCCGACCACCTGGACCGACACGGTTCCGTGGCGGGCTATCAACTGGCCAAACACCTTATTTTCCAGGGATGTAAAAAAGTAGTGGTGAATAGCGACGATCCGATGACCATTCCGCTGTTAGGCCCTGCCGTGGAAGTCGTTAGTTGGCGCATGGCGGAACCTGAGCCGGGCGGTTTCGGTCTGCGACAGAAAGGCGGGATTGAATACCTCAGTCACGGGACTGAAGACTTGCTGCGCGTGGGCGAGATGGCTCTCGTTGGGCGTCACAATGTGGCCAATGCTCTCGCGGCACTCGCCCTCGGTTACTGCGCAGGCTTGCCGATGGATAGCATGTCGAAGACTCTGCGCGACTTCAAAGGCCTGCCGCATCGCTGTGCACTGGTGGCGGAAAT
>Ga0114942_1000439_pt1 | contig 11927 bp, 10 predicted proteins | sample LowerColdCreek_FD_88674 | JGI IMG/M metagenome (GOLD analysis project Ga0114942, IMG submission 88674) | Groundwater microbial communities from Cold Creek, Nevada to study Microbial Dark Matter (Phase II) - Lower Cold Creek | ecosystem: Environmental > Aquatic > Deep subsurface > Groundwater ... | reverse complement strand
CGTGGTGTCAGCTTGGCGGAATTCCCGCACTATATCCAGTACCAGCGACAAGGTGGTGCCATTCGCCAGGGCGCGCTCGTGTCCCTGCTGGATCACCGGGCCCTCTGCCATAGGATCCGAAAACGGCACACCAAGTTCAATAATATCCGCACCGCTGTCGACCAGACGGTGCATGAGAGGAACCGTAACATCAAGCCCCGGATCGCCCGCGACGATATAGGGGATAAGGGCGGTGCGGCTTTGTTCTGCCAACTGCTGGAAGCGTCCGGCAATACGACTCACGGTGCGGTCTCCGAAGGGGGCGGTTAGAATTTGATGCCGTCGAGCTGGGCGACAGTGTGGATATCCTTATCGCCACGGCCCGACAGATTAACAATAATGGTCTGTTGTGGCGTCATGCTGGCCGCCAACGTTTCCGCATAAGCCAGCGCATGACTGCTCTCGAGGGCCGGCATGATGCCCTCTTCGCGGGTCAGTGAATGGAATGCCCGCAACGCCTCGTCATCGGTCGCCACCACATAGTTCACCCTGCCGATATCCTTCAGCCAGGCGTGTTCGGGACCAACCCCGGGATAATCCAACCCCGCAGAAATGGAATGCGTGTGCATTATCTGGCCGTCGCTGTCCTGCATCAGATAAGTCCTGTTCCCGTGCAATACGCCAGGCGTACCTGCTGTCAATGGCGCCGCATGCAGGTGGGTGGATATGCCGTGACCTGCCGCCTCCACTCCACACATGGCAACTGATTCGTCCGCGAGAAATGGGTGGAACAGGCCAATGGCGTTGGAACCTCCCCCGACGCAGGCCACCAGCGCATCCGGCAAACGCCCAGTTTGCTGCAGCGCCTGCGCCCGCGCCTCGCGCCCGATGACACATTGGAAATCCCGCACCAGCATGGGGTAAGGGTGTGGGCCTGCAACCGTACCTATGATGTAGAACGTGTTGTCCACGTTGGTCACCCAGTCGCGCATGGCCTCATTCATGGCGTCCTTCAAGGTGCGCGAGCCCGAAGTCACCGCGGTCACTTCCGCGCCGAGCAATTTCATGCGGTAGACATTCAGTGCCTGGCGGCGAATATCCTCCTCGCCCATGAATACCTGGCACTCCAGGCCCAAGCGCGCTGCGATCGTTGCGGTGGCGACGCCGTGTTGTCCCGCTCCAGTCTCCGCGATGACACGTTTTTTACCTATGTACTTGGCCAGTAGCGCCTGGCCAACCGTGTTATTGATCTTGTGGGCACCGGTGTGATTGAGGTCTTCGCGTTTGAGATAGATACGCGCTCCGCCAATGCGATCAGACCACCGCTTGGCCTCGTACAGCGGGGAAGGACGACCCACATAATGCTGCAGGTCCGCGTCGAGCTCACTCTGGAATACGGGATCCGCGGATAGCTTGCGATAAACCGCCTCCAGTTCCGCGAGTGAGGACATCAAGGTTTCGGCGACAAACTTGCCGCCGTAGACACCGAAGTGCCCTTGCTCATCAGGCACTGAGGCGAACAGTGATTTATTCGAGCTCATCGTCATCGACTGGTCCTTCCAATTGTTGATCGGCGGCTCGCACGGCCGCTATAAATCGCTGCATGCGCTGCGCGTCCTTCAACCCCGGCGCACTTTCCACCCCTCCACTGACATCGACTGCCGCAGGCCGCAGTGTGCGGATCGCCTCGCCCACATTGGACTCGTGCAAACCGCCCGCCAAAACAACCGGCAACGGCAATTCACCCGCTGCTAGGTGCCAGTCAAACGTCCCGCCCGTGCCGCCTGGCACGCCGTCCCTCCAGGCGTCCAGTAGCACACCCCGCGCACGGTGGTAGGCGTCGCAAGCTCTCGCGATATCCAGTCCGGGCCTAACCCGCAGCGCCTTAATCCACGGGCGACCAAATTGCTGGCAGAACTCCGGTACTTCGTCTCCGTGAAACTGGATGAGTTCAATCGGAACCATGCCAAGGATACGCCGGATACTCGCTGCCGGTTCATCGACAAACAATGCCACGATACTCACAAACGGCGGTACGACTGTCGCGATCGCAGCCGCCTGTTCAACGGTGACAGCGCGGGAACTGTTGGCATAAAACACCAGGCCAATTGCATCAGCGCCATATGCGATAGCCGCTTGCGCGTCCTCCACTCTGGTAATGCCGCATATTTTGATACGCGTAGAGGCCATGGCTTTGGGGGAACCGCAAAATTAAGGGGAGCATGATAGCACTCACGCGCAACAGTGTCTTTAACGGGGCGCTGGGAGAATTAATTTGTCCCTAATAACTCGGGACCGTAGGGCGTCGGGGGTAGGCTAAACTCGCTGGGGTACTGGACGTCGACCAGGTACAGTCCACTTGCGGGCGCAGTCTCCGCTGCGACCTTGCGATTACGCCCGGCCAGCAGCTCACCGAGCCAGTGCTGCGGCTTGCGCCCATCGCCCACGGCCAGCAGGGATCCGGCGATGTTCCTCACCATATGGTGCAGGAATGCATTGGCGAGAATCTCTACGATTACGAAGTCGCCCCGCCGCTCCACCCCGATGAACTGCACGTTACGCATCGGCGTTCGGGACTGGCAGGAAGCCGCTCGAAACGCACTGAAATCCTGCTCGCCGAGCAAAGCTTGTGCCGCCGAGTGCATCGCAGCAGCGTCGAGCTGGCGGCGGTGCCAGGCGACATGCGCGTGCAGCAAGGCCGGGCGTATGCCAGTATTGGCAATGATGTAGCGATAACGGCGCGCCAGCGCGGAAAAACGCGCATGGAAGCTCCCGGCCAATGGCTCAGCCCAATGTATGCGAATATCTTGTGGCAAGTTGGCGTTGCCGCCGATCACCCAGGCTTTGCTGCTGCGTGCGACAGGGGCATCAAAGTGAATCACCTGAGAAAAAGCGTGGACTCCGGCATCAGTGCGTCCGGCGCAATGCACGTGTATGGGTTTATTGGCAATATCTGCCAGCGCAGCTTCTACGCTGCCCTGAACAGTGGATGTACCAGCTTGGGATTGCGATTGCCACCCGTTGTAGCGGCTACCATCGTACTCAATACGGCACGCTACACGGGTGTCCGCGGGAATGGGTTCAGTGGAAAAATGCCTACCCGCCAATGCGATGCAGCAGCACGCGGGCCTCCGCTTTCAAATCATCGGATCCGTCAGCGACAACTTCATCCAGGATCTGACGGGCTCCGTCATCGTCACCCATGTCCAAATAGGCGCGCGCCAAATCCAGCTTAGTCGACATGCCGTTGCTGTCTGCTGCAATAACCAGTTCCTCGTCCTCAAATTGACCGGCTTCGGCAGCGTCGAAATCGCGGGACAAATCCAGTTCGTCATCCTCCGAGGGTGATTCTTCAATCTCCAGCCCCGTGAAATCCGCCTCCAGTACATTATCGGAGTCATTCATCATTGCCAGCGGATTGGGTGGAAGGCCAGGACCATCGTTCGCCGACTTGTGGGCTTTGGGTTTCGAAAATTCCGGCTCGTCCTTCACTTCATCAAGGCCTGCCATCAGCGACTCTGCACGCGCAAGGCTTTCCTGATCGCCTATGGCCTGTAATTTTTCAAACTGCGCCGCGGCAGCAACACGATTTTTGCGCTCGGCATATATTTCGATCAGCTTGAGGCGATAGACGGGATTGCCAGGTTCATTGGTCAGGGCATTGTTGAGCAGATCGATGGCCTGCTGGTGGCGACCATACGCGATATAAATATCCGCTTCGGCCAATGCATCCGCCGAATCCGCATCGGAAGCGTATTCGTCATGCTTGCGCTCACCGTAGCCGCGATTGTTTCGCGCCGACCGCACGGGTTGAGTAATTTCGGTTTCTTCAGCGACGGGATGGAGAACTAGGTTTTGCTCCTGCAGGCGTACATCGGAGAATACGTCTTCTTTTTTTGCGGTGGCCTGCCGTGTCGGGGTTTCATACTCGTCGGTCTCGCGGCGGCGCTTTGCAAATAATAAGCCGCCTATTGCCAGCACCAACCCCCCGAGAGCATAAGGTAGATAGCTCATCCAATCTCGACCAGACGCAGCGCCAGGAGTACTGGGGGCTTTCGTTTTACTGGGCGGTGCCTTTTCCTTGGGTGCGACGTCGGGCGCTTCCGACTTAACTTTTTCGTTGGTGGATACTTCGGTGGAATCGGTATTCGTGAAGGGCTCTTCCACAACAGCGGGTGCAGGTTCTGCTGGCGCAACTGGCGCTTCCTCGACGGATGCCGCCGGCGCTGTCTCAGTGGCAGTGAAGCCAGCAGCAGTACCATCAGCCGCGGCGTTACCATCGGATTTCGCCAGCGCGGATTGCAAGGCAGCTATCTGATCATCCTTGAGGGTGACGATACGCTGCAGTTCCTGGAGTTGTTGCTCCAAAGCTGCCAATCGCCCCTCGGTATCGCCGCTCTGCACCGGCGGTTTATCGATCGTCGTCGCGGCTGTACCAGTGCCGGGCTCTAGTTGCGCTGACGCTGCAGGCGTCCCACTTCCCGCTAAGACCTTGCCGGCGGGTGTGGTATCAGGAATTTCTTCGGACTCCGCTGAGATCGTGAGTTTGGGGCGACTAGTGACAGCCCCCTCAGCATCGCGCCCCTCGCGCCAAGCCTGGTTCTGCTGGCTGACTTCCGACAAGGCCGTTGCGTCGTTGCCCGAACTGATGTCGGCAGCGGCGGGGAGATTGATAATATATCCCGCCTTGATGCGGTTGATATTGCCATTGATAAAGGCGTCCGGATTGAGACGCTGAATATCCAGCATAGTCTGGTGGACGGACGCTCCCGCGGGTCGCGCCCGGCTGGCGATGTCCCACAGGGTCTGGTCCCGGCGGACCGTGTAGCGGCTACCCGCCGTAGGGCCGTCACTGGTTGCGGCGTCGTAACCTCGTTGCGGCATATCTCCAGGAGCCAGGTCGGAACCCCACACATTTTCCCGGGTACCGCTGCCGGACCCCGCTTCAGCACCCCAGTCGCCAATCGTGTCGTCATCCTCGCTTTGTACGGCACCGCTAGCAGCCGGGGCCCCGTTATTTTTTGCCGGGGGAGGAATTCCTTCAACTTCCTCCACGCGCTGGCTGGCAGACACTACGGGAGTCGCCTGCGAAAACACCTGTGGATCAATCAGAACCGTGTATTCACGTATCAGACGCCCAGAAGGCCAGCGCGCCTCGACGATAAAATCGAGATAGGGCTCCAGGACAGGTTCTTCTGAAGAGATGAGGATTTTCGCGCCGCCGTGGCCGTCCGCCACCACCTGAAACTGAATGCTGGTCAGGAAAAAATTCCGTTCGATGCCCAGCTTTTTAAAATCCTCGGTGGTCGCCAGGCGAATTTTGATCTCTTCTTCCTGCAATCCGCCCAAATTGAGCAAATCGACACTGGCCCGAAGCGGTTCGTTGAGAAAAGATTCCAGCCGCACTTCACCGAGGCCAAGTGCAAATACCGACCCAGCGTGGAGAAACCCTAACGAGAACGCTACAGCAGCTAATTTACGTGCCATACCAGCCCCTTATTATTGTACCCGCGAATATAAAGTCGAATCCCCAGACATCGACCACAGAATCGGGGTGCCCCTGGTGCCGCGCCTGCTTTATCAAGCCTCTACAAGCGTCGGCTGTAAACTTCGGCAGTTGCACTACCATTGCTTTCACACACTCGGAGCAACCCGAATAACGGCCCAAGTATCAGTGAATTACAGGCATTAATCAAGGTAGGTTGACACCAAGCTCTCGGCAATTTGCACACTATTCAGGGCGGCTCCTTTTCTGACATTGTCGCTGACGACCCACATATTAAGCCCCCTGGGATGAGAGATGTCTTCGCGAATCCTGCCCACGAAAACGGCGTCCGCCCCCGCAGACTCAGTCACCGCGGTCGGGTAGCCGCCCGGTGCGCGTTCATCCAGTACCGTGACGCCGGGTGCTTGTTCCAACAATGAGCGCGCCTGCGCAGCGGTGATTTTGTCCACGGTTTCAATATGCACTGCTTCCGAATGCCCATAAAACACCGGCACCCTGACGCAGGTCGGATTGACCTGAATGGTCTGATTGCCGAGGATTTTCCTGGTTTCCCACACCATTTTCATTTCCTCGCGGGTATACCCGTTATCCTGGAATGTATCGATGTGGGGTAGCACATTGAATGCGATCTGCTTGGGATATACCTCACATTCGACATCCTGCCCGTTCAGTAGCTTCGCTGTCTGGGCCGCTAATTCCTCGATCGCTTCCTTTCCCGTGCCGGACACGGCCTGGTAGGTTGCCACGTTAATGCGCGCTATGCCCACCGCATCGTAAATCGGTTTCAGCGCCACCACCATTTGAATGGTGGAGCAATTGGGATTGGCGATGATATTGCGCGCGCGGTAGCCCGCCAGAGCAGCAATGTTGACCTCCGGCACGATCAGTGGAATGTCATCTTCCTGGCGAAAATGAGAGGTGTTGTCGATTACAATGCAGCCTGCTGCGGCAGCAATGGGTGCAAACTTCTCCGAAATGTCGCCACCGGCCGAAAACAGGCCGATCTGCACCTTGCTGAAATCAAACTCCGCCAGGTCGGTCACCCGCACCGACTTACCCTTGAACATGACCGTCTTGCCCGCGGAGCGGCTGCTCGCCAGCGGGTACAACGTGCGCACCGGAAAGTTGCGTTCCTCGAGGATACTGATCATGGCGTCGCCCACCGCCCCGGTGGCGCCGACTACCGCTACATCGTACTCATTTTTCATCGTTCATCTTCCTCTAAACGTGAGCAGGCTTTCTGGCCGCTAACCGATGACGTCAAACAACCAGGGCGATTGTTGGCGCCAGCGCTGTTCATAGGCCCGAATTGCATCGGCGCTCTCCAGGGTGAGGGCGATGTCGTCCAGTCCGTTGAGCAGGCAGTGCTTGCGAAACGCATCCACCTTGAAACTGATCTGCTCCCCGGAAGGTGTTTGTACCACCTGCCGCGCCAGATCGATCTTCAATTCATAGCCCGGGGAAGCGTACATCTCTACAAACAATCGATCGACCACCTGCGCATCGAGCACTATGGGCAGCACGCCATTCTTGAAGCAGTTATTGTAGAAGATGTCAGCAAAACTTGGCGCTATAATGCAGCGCAGCCCGAAGTCTTCCAGCGCCCAAGGGGCGTGCTCTCGACTCGAGCCGCAACCGAAGTTCTCGCGGGCCAGCAGCACACCGGCTCCCTGGTACCGCTTCTGGTTAAGCGGAAAATCCATATTCAACGGGCGCGCGCTGCAATCCTGGCCCGGCTCACCCTGATCCAGGTAACGTACTTCGTCGAAGAGATTGGGACCGAAACCGCTGCGCTTGATCGATTTGAGAAATTGCTTGGGGATAATCAGATCGGTATCCACGTTAGCCCGGTCCATGGGTGCTGCTACGCCCTGCAATACAGAAAAGCTTTTCATAGTTCCTGACTCCTACCAGTTCCGTACATCGACAAAGTGCCCGGCTACCGCCGCCGCCGCCGCCATGGCGGGGCTGACCAGATGGGTCCGGCCGCCAAATCCCTGTCGTCCTTCAAAATTGCGATTGGACGTCGAAGCGCAGTGCTCGCCAGCCCCCAGCTTGTCCGAGTTCATCGCCAGGCACATGGAACAACCGGGCTCGCGCCATTCCAACCCGGCTGCAGTAAAGATCTTGTCCAATCCTTCCGCCTCCGCTTGCTGCTTAATCATGCCCGAACCCGGGACCACCAGTGCTCGCTTAATCGTGGCTGCAACCTTTTTGCCCTTGACGACCGCTGCGGCAGCGCGCAGATCCTCGATGCGCGAATTGGTGCAAGAACCGATGAATACTTGATCGAGTCTAATATCGGTAATCGACATGCCGGCCTTCAGGCCCATGTAGTGCAGTGCGCGCTCGGTGGATTCGCGCTGGGCCGCGTTGTCCATGCTCGACGGATCGGGAATGATCCCGTCCACTGGCAGCACCATTTCAGGAGATGTCCCCCAGGTGACCTGCGGCTTGATGTCTGCGCCATGCAATACCACAGTCCGGTCAAACCGGGCGTCGGCGTCGCTGTGTAAATCGCGCCATGCCGCGACGGCCTGCTCCCATTGCTGACCGCGCGGGGCGTAGGGCCTGCCTTTGACGTACTCCACAGTGGTTTCATCTACCGAGATAAGTCCAGCGCGCGCGCCTGCTTCAATCGCCATATTGCAGATCGTCATGCGACCTTCCATACTCAGGGCACGCACGACTTCTCCGCCGAATTCAATAGCGTAGCCCGTGCCGCCGGCTGTGCCGATCTCGCCGATGATAGCCAGCACCACATCCTTGGCGGTCACGCCTGTCTGCAACTGGCCGTCGACCCGCACCAACATATTCTTCATTTTTTGTTGCACCAGGCATTGGGTGGCCAGTACATGTTCCACCTCCGATGTGCCAATGCCGTGCGCCAGAGCACCCAATGCACCGTGAGTGGACGTATGCGAATCGCCACACACAATGGTCATGCCCGGCAAAGTGACGCCCTGCTCTGGCCCGACCACATGGACGATACCCTGACGAGTGTCATTGATCTGAAATTCGAGAATGTGGAAATCACGGCAGTTGTCGTCCAGTGTTTGTACCTGCAAGCGGGACACAGTATCGGTAATACCAGCCACACCCCCACTGCGCTCGACACGTTCGGTCGGAACGTTATGGTCAGGCACCGCAAAGTTCGCATCCACACGCCAGGGCTGGCGGCCCGCGAGGCGCAGCCCCTCGAACGCCTGCGGAGAGGTAACTTCGTGGATCAACTGGCGATCGATGTAAATCAGCGCGGTGCCGTCTTCGCGCTGCTCCACCAGGTGGCAGTGCCACAATTTGTCGTAAAGTGTTTGTCCGCTCATGAGTACCTCTTTGGTGAGTACGGGAAACCAGTCCTGTACAGCAAATTATGAGCTTGAATTTTAGATAACTCAAATCTATTATTTTCATAACATAGATTCCTGATAGGAATGTAAATGGATACGCAGAACCTGAGAGCCTTTTTATTGGTTGCAGAAACCGGTTCATTTTCCGTGGCGGCACAAAAGTTGCACCTGACCCAGCCTGCCGTCAGTAAGCGTGTGGCACAACTGGAAGGTCAATTAGACACCCCCTTGTTCGACCGCGTCGGCAAGAAAGTGAGTTTGACGGAAGCCGGCGCAGCTCTGCTGCCACACGCGCAGGCAATACAGCAGGAACTGCAGGCGGCAGCTCAATCGGTGCGTGATCTGGCGGGCGAAGTACAGGGGCGCTTGCGCCTCGCTACCAGTCACCATATCGGCTTGCATCGCCTGCCCCCAGTATTGAGTTACTACAGCAAGGCTTTTCCCGCCGTGCAGCTCGATATCGACTTCATGGATTCAGAACAGGCCTACGAGCTCACACTACGCGGAGAAGTCGAACTGGCGGTCGTCACATTGGCACCCAACCCGGTGGAGAAAATCATTACCCGCATGGTATGGCCTGATCCTTTGGATTTTATGGTGCAGAAAGATCACGCTCTGGCACGCCGTAAAACGCTGGATCTGGTCGAGTTGAGCAGGCATCCTGCGATTTTACCAGGACTTAACACATACACCGGGCAAATTATCAAATCGTTGTTTGACCGGCGCAATTTACCGATGCAGATCAATATTGCGACCAACTACCTGGAGACTATTCGCATGATGGCATCGGTAGGACTGGGTTGGACGGTCCTGCCGCGCAGCATGCGCGATGGGTCGCTGGCGACGCTGGCGGTCAGCGATGTGCATCTCGAACGAACGCTGGGGGTGCTGCACCACGAGAGTCGCAGCCTATCCCGGGCCGCGCGGGCATTTATCGACGCCTTGCACACATTTGCGCCAGCAGATAGCACTTAGTTGCCGCCCGGTTGCTGCACCGCGTCACCCCGGCGCCCGTCCTTCCACATGCCGTCATGGTCGGGAAAATAAAACGTGCCGCTGAATCGCGCTACCGCGCCTGCGCTGTTGTAGATCCCACCACTGCAAAACCCGAAGCGGCGCTTCGCACTGACCTGCTCCACATTGGCCTGAATCCATTGGCCCAGCCGAACGGAGGAGATGTAGTCGATGCTAAGGTGCACGGTGGGGCTGCCAGAGAGGACTCCGCGCGCGCGATTGGCGCCGGTAGCGGCCGTGATATCAGCGAGCGTCATAAGCACACCCCCATGACAGATGCCCATGGAGTTACTGTGCTGTGCTTCCACTACCAGGCCGAAACTTGTGCCCTCCCCTTCGACCATGCGATAACTTGGCTGCAGGCTATCGGTATAACCGAGTCCTACGGGCAGTCGTTCGAATCCCGGGGGCACCGCTTCTGCGGTTGTCTTACTCACACTGTGTTCTCCTAAAAAATTCCCATCGCCAGACCGGCGGCAAAAGCCTGACCCAGTTCGGCGGCTGCTACCCGATGCGCCTGCGTCAGTGCGCCGCGCAGTATGAGTGGCTCAGCAGCGGAGCGAAAGGGATAGCCCGAGAGAATGCGTTCTGCCTGCCGGATAGCGCCACGTCCATCGTTACCGGCACTGATCACCAGGGCGTATGGCAACACCAGGCCGCGGGCAATTGCAGGGTAAAATGTGCGGTCGAGAAAATCTTTCATGCTACCGCAAAGTGTGCCGGAGTTTTCCGCCATCACCAGCAATAGCCCATTGCTTCGCGCGATTTCCACCGTGCCGGCATCCCAGGCACGCAGTATGCGCACGTCGGTCTCGGTCTCCGCTCGCGCGCCACGCCACACGGCCCGCGCCAGGCCCGCGCTGGTACCGCTCTGGCTGTGATAGACAATCAACAGGGACTGCATGCGCGTACCCGAACAGGAGGAATCTGCTGCATAATTGGAACACAGCCACATGCCCGTGTCATGCGCGAGAACGCTGCCGAACACACTGTTCAACTCCCGACCTCGGGGCTCCAACAGCGCTCGCGTCGGGTTGGAAACAAAGCTACGCCGAGGAGCGCGCTCTACCGTCTGGCGAAAAATGCACGGCAACGATGAAGAGGGAGACGTCGCTGCGCCAAAACCGGGCCCGCGCAACCTCATATTGCTTATCACGCGCCGCGCGCGAAGATATCCAGGCGGGTTTCGACAATATTCCAGCCGACCCAGCAAAGGCTGTTTGACGGCAGCAACGTGGGCAAGCAATTGTTGAAACTGGCCGACCCGGCGTAGTTATCCACAGGGAGTGCTGTGGATAAGCTTGGGGACATGAGGTCCTGCGATGGGAGTTTCATCCCCACCGGGTGCGCCACGCGCAGCAGTCTGTGGCGAAAAAGAAAGTGTGTTTACTTCTTTAAATCAATAAGATAGGAAGGTTTTGTCATTTCACTCTAGCCGGTGTGCCTCTCTATCAAAAGTTTAACTCCCATTTGTGGATATCGTTCCAAGAAAAGTTGGCAGGCGCTAGCGCCACAAGCCCCTAAATATGGCGGATCGACCAACAGCAATGGACCCTCTGGTTACGTTGGAAGTCCGGTGACAAAGTTTGCGAAGTGATGTCCTCGCAGCCGAACTCGTCCTGTAACGCCGCATCCAGCTTGAACCCCCGCCGGTTGTTGGAAAAATACAAGCGACCCTCTTTGCGCAATACCTGCATCGCAAGTCGCACCAGCTCAGGGTGGTCACGTTGCACATCAAAGCTTTCGGCCACGGCCTTGGAATTGGAGAATGAGGGCGGGTCGAGCAGTATCAGGTCGTAGCGGTTGCGGTTGCGCGTGTGCGTGAGCCAGGTGCGGCAATCTTCCCGGACCGCCGTGTGGCGTCCCTCCTCCAATTCATTCGCCGCCAGGTTTTTGCGCAACCAGTCGAGATAGGTATTGGATAGGTCGACACTGGTGGTGGAGTGCGCGCCACCCAGCGCTGCGTGAACCGTGGCGGTGCCGGTGTAACAGAAAAGATTGAGAAAATCCTTGCCGGCTGCCTCCCGCCCTATACGCAAACGCAGCGGGCGATGATCGAGAAACAATCCGGTATCGAT
>Ga0114942_1000438_pt1 | contig 11946 bp, 9 predicted proteins | sample LowerColdCreek_FD_88674 | JGI IMG/M metagenome (GOLD analysis project Ga0114942, IMG submission 88674) | Groundwater microbial communities from Cold Creek, Nevada to study Microbial Dark Matter (Phase II) - Lower Cold Creek | ecosystem: Environmental > Aquatic > Deep subsurface > Groundwater ... | reverse complement strand
TAGGACGCTTTGCCGAAATGCCGCAATTTGTGAATGTAAATTTACAACTAACCGAAAAGCAAAACGAGGCCTTCAATGCTGTAAAAAATAGTTTTTCTAATAATAAAGTGTGCTTATTACATGGCGTTACTGGTAGTGGAAAAACTGCCATTTATATTAAGCTTATTGAGGAAGCGTTACAACAAAATGTACAGGTATTATACATGCTACCAGAAGTAGCACTAACCACGCAGATTATAAAAAAACTGAAAGCCCATTTTGGCGGCAATATAGCTGTATACCATTATAAATTTAACCCGAATGAAAGAGTTGAAATTTGGAATAAAGTAAACAACAATAGTGTAAAAATTATTGTAGGAGCTAGATCATCCTTACTACTGCCTTTCAAAAATTTGGGGCTAATTATTGTAGATGAAGAACACGATAGCAGCTTTAAACAAACTGATCCAGCCCCAAGATACAATGCCAGAGATGCAGCCATTTATTTTGCTAGTATTAATAATGCAAATATTATACTTGGTAGTGCAACACCATCATTAGAAACCTATTATAATGCCCAACAAGGCAAGTACGCTTTAGTAGCACTTACAGAAAGGTATGCAGCAATAGCTATGCCTATTATTGAAATTATTGATACCAAAGCGTTAACTAAAGATGCCAATGGCAAAACGATGCTGAGCCCACCATTAAAGGATGCATTACATGAATCATTATCCCAATACAAACAAGCTATTTTATTTCAAAATAGAAGAGGTTATAGCCCTTACCAAATATGTAATACTTGTGGTTGGATACCCCAATGCGATAATTGTGATGTAACACTTACTTACCATAAAGCAAAACACAAACTAAGTTGCCATTACTGCGGTACACAATACCCCGTTATACAAAATTGTAAAGCATGTGGCAGCAATAATTTTACCCAAAAAAACTTTGGAACGGAACAAATTGAAGAAGCAGTAATTGAAACATTACCGAACGCTAGGGTTGCAAGAATGGATGTGGATAGCGTAAAAGGAAAATACGATCATGACAACCTAATTAATCAATTTGAACAGCAAAAAATTGATGTACTAGTTGGCACACAAATGGTAGTAAAGGGGTTAGACTTTGAGCGGGTAAACTTAGTAGGTATTGTAGATGCTGACAGCTTATTGAACTTTACAGATTTTAGGGTAAATGAAAGAGCCTTTCAGCTAATGGAACAAGTAAGCGGTAGAGCCGGCAGAAAAGATGGCATTGGCAAGGTTATTATTCAATTAGCAAATACACAACACCCAGTACTACAACATGTGCAAGCACATAATTACGAAGCTTTTTATGCATTCGAATTGCCAAATAGGCAACAGTTTGGCTATCCGCCTTTTACAAAACTTATTCAAATAACTTGTAAGCATGCGTTTAAAAATATTGGTAAGGAAGCGATTGATATTATGGCAAATACATTGAAAAAATATTTTGGCAATAATATTATTGGACCTAGTGAACCACCAATAGATAGAATTAGAAATCAATATTTATGGGATGTATTAATTAAGCTACCAAAGGATGCTAAATCATTGCATAATTGCAAGTATATTATAACACAACAACTGATGATTATTCAGCAAGAAAAAAAATATAAATCAGTAAGATTTATTGTAAATGTAGACCCATTGTAAAAATAAAATTATGCCCAGCATACAAGAAAATTTTTCGTTAAAAAAGCTAAATACTTTTGGTATAGCTGCTAGCTCAAAATATTTTGCTGCCTGCCATAGCGAGGATGATTTACAAGAAATACTATCCTATAATAAAGTAGACTTAAAAGATATTTTAATACTTGGCGGTGGCAGTAATACTTTATTTACTAAAAACTATAATGGCTTAATTATTCATAATAAGCTTAAAGGTGTATCGGTAATAAATGAAACCTCGGAAAAATATTTTGTAGAAGTAGCAGCAGGTGAAAACTGGCATGAATTTGTAATGCATTGTGTAAATAACGGATTTGCAGGTATAGAAAATTTAGCATTAATACCTGGCAACGTTGGGGCTAGCCCCATGCAGAATATTGGAGCTTATGGTGTTGAAATACAACAAGTATTTCACTCATTAAAAGCATATCATTTATTCGATAAAAAAATATTTACGCTAAGTGAAAAAGATTGTGCTTTTGGATATAGAGAAAGTATTTTCAAAAAAAGCCTTAAAGGAAAGTGTATAATACTTTCAGTAATATTTGCTTTAAATAAAGTACCCAACCTACATACAAGCTACGGAGCAATTGAAGAGGAATTAAAAAAGCTACACATAACTAACCCAACAATTAAGCAAGTAGCCGAAGCAGTAATAAAAATAAGAGAAAGTAAATTACCCAACCCAGCAGTAATTGGTAATGCAGGTAGCTTCTTTAAAAACCCAATTATTCCCAAAACACAGTTCAACCTTTTGCAATTACAATATCCTAATATAATTGGGTATGAAACAACGGACCATAAGATAAAAGTAGCCGCAGGATGGCTAATAGAAACTTGCGGTTGGAAAGGATATTCTGCTGGTAATGTTGGCTGCCATAGCAAGCAAGCATTGGTGCTTGTAAACAATGGAAACGCCACTGGCGCAGAGGTGTACGAACTATCATCTAAAATAATTGATAGTGTGAGTAGTAAGTTTGGTATTATTCTAGAACGAGAAGTAAATATTATTTAGCCAATCATTATACAGTTTACAGGCACATACAATGTGCCTGTAAATAATTTATCTATAATCTTCTTCAGCCGCATCATCTTCATCAAAATTTATTTGATTAAGGTTAAGCATACTGCCCATTAAATCTTTGAAGTGTATTTTTCCATCAATCACTTTTTTACTTATTAAGGAATAAGTACTTAACCCATGAAGTACAAACTCCATTAACAAAGCAGCCTCCATTTCATTAGCCTGCGGATATTGCTTTTTTACAATGCCAAACAAGCCATCTATTTTATAGAGTGCTTGAATTTTTTCAGCATCCTTCATATCAACTAATAAGTCAATATCATTACCAGCATCAAACCAAGCAACAATATTTTTATAAGGACTATCTACTGCCTTATCATCCGCCGATTTTTTACCAACAACTTTTCGTTTTTTATTTGCTTCAGGGTTAGGGAAGTATTGTATAAACTGATTCCTTATTGCCTTATCTACCAAATTAACAGCTACTTGGTAAGGCCCTTCTTGCTCGCCTTCGTATACAAGTTCTATTTTTCCGGTAATGGCCGGAATAATACCAATTAAATCGCTAATCCATACTTGCGTATTTTTAGCATGGTGTATAACAGCTCTTCTTTCTGCACTACTAACTGCATTTTCAAACGCAGCTATGGTAAGTCTTGCACTTACTCCGCTTTTCTTATCTACATATTCATTATTTCTAGCTTCAAAAGCTACTTGTTCAATTATCCGCTTTACCAAATCACTAACGGCTACTGCTTCTAGTTGCTGGGATAACAAATTGGCCTCTTGCTCAGTAATTGCTAAAGAAGTTTCAATGTCTTTAGGATAGTGAGTTAATATTTGGCTTTCAATTCTATCTTTAAGGGGTGTAACAATACTTCCACGGTTGGTATAATCTTCTGGGTTAGCGGTAAAAATGAAAAGAATATCTAGCGGCATTCTTAATTTAAAACCCCTTATCTGTATATCGCCTTCTTGCAAAATATTAAATAAGGATACTTGTATTCTTGCTTGTAAATCGGGCAATTCATTTATAACAAAAATGCCTCGGTTGCTTCTTGGTATAATACCATAATGTATTACATTTTCATCAGCAAAACTTAGCTTTAAATTAGCCGCCTTAATTGGATCAATATCTCCAATTAAGTCAGCTACACTAACATCTGGCGTAGCCAATTTTTCGCCATATCTTTCGGTTCTATGTAGCCATTCTATTGGCGTATCGTCGCCTTTTGCCGCTATTAAATCCTTAGCATACTTACTCAATGGCTTCAACGGGTCATCGCATATTTCACTACCTGATACGTATGGCACATACTCGTCTAACAATTGTACCATTTGCCTTGCCATTCTTGTTTTTGCCTGCCCTCTTAACCCTAAATAAAGTATGTTATGCCTACTTAGCAATGCCCTTTCTGTATCGGGAATTACACTATCCTCGTAACCAATAATTCCTTCAAACGGATTATGCTTTTTTTGAATAGCAGTAATTAAATTTTTCCTTATTTCTTCTTTAACGCTTAATGATTTGTAACCTGATTTTTTTAATGCTCCTAATGTGTTAATATTTGTATTCACTGTAAGTATTGTGTGGTAATGTATTTGTGTTATTAAAAAACTGTTTTGCGTTTACCGCTTTCAAAGTCTTTGAAAATAAATGCACCAAGCTTATCTAAACTGGCAAAGAAAGCTTTACCATTATTTGTTTCTGTAAACTCGGTAACAAACCTTTGTAAGTATGGGTCGCTAGCTATCATAAATGTGGTAATGGGTATTTTTAGCTTCTTGCATTGTGCTGCTAGATTTATGCATTTACCTGTAATTTTTCTATCTAACCCAAAGCTGTTTTTATAGTACCTTCCACCAACTTTTAAACAAGTTGGTTTTCCATCAGTAATCATAAATATTTGCTTGTTACTATTTTTTCTTCTTCTTAAAGTATCCATTGCAAGCTCAAGCCCAGCAACAGTATTGGTATGGTATGGACCTACTTGTAAATAGGGTAAATCCTTAATTTCCACGGGCCATGCATCATTACCGAATACCACTATATCTAATGTATCTTTAGGATATTTTGTGGTTATTAGCTCGCTTAAAGCCATTGCTACTTTTTTAGCAGGGGTTATTCTATCTTCTCCATATAGAATCATTGAATGCGAAATATCTATCATTAGTACGGTAGATGTTTGCGATTTAAAATCGGCCTCTCTAATACGTAAGTCATCCTCATGCATCTTAAAGCTTTCCGTACCATGATTTATTTGTGCTGCTCTTATACTTTCGGTAAAGTCTATCTGCTCTAAACGATCCCCAAATTGAAAAGCCCTAATATCGGCTGATAAATCATCTCCCTGTCCATACTTGAATGTATTATGGTTACCTTGTTTGCTTTTTTTTAGCTTACCAAAAATTTCATCCAAACTTTTCTTCCGAATGGTTTGTTCGCTTTTTGAAGTAATAGTAATCCCGCCTTTGCTATCATCATCTTTTATGTAACCGTTCTCCCTTAAATCATCTATGAAGTTACCCATTCCATAGTCGGGGGTGGTAAATTTATATTGCTTATCAAGCTCATTCATCCAACTTAAGGCTTCTGATGCGTCGCCACTTGTGTAATTAAGCAATTGCATAAATATATCGAGCATTTGCTCAAACTGGCTTTTGCTATTCTCGGAGGGATTGTAATTGTTAAACCTATGACCAATCATGCATTCTATATTGTATCACAAATTACAACACAATATCTTACAATTGGTTGCGATATTGGTAATGTTATACTCAATTAACATATACATAAAACCCCACTAAGAATAGTGGGGAGTCAAAATATAGAAATGAGAAAACTTTTTTATAAATCGTTTAACCAACCAATAATCGCTGCTTTTGTAGCTATTGCCGGTGTTGCAGTTACAATTGTTCCTAGCTGGGCTGTTACATCTGTGGCACTATAAAAATAATCGGCACCAACCTTGGAAAGTGTAATAATTTTTACAGGCGTATTACTTGGCATATTATTAATAAAGTATAATTTATTAATTGCATCGGGGGTAAGCCTACTAGCAACTCTTTTATTCTTAAAAATTGCGTACACAGCGGTATTTGCATTTGTAAAATTAATTGGTAGCAATACATTAAGTCTGTTAGTTCCTACGCTGGTATCAACTCGCTGCATGGCACCAAACCATTTTGCATAATGTGTAGATAAAAGGTACCCACTATCTTGCACTTGCGGTAATATAATATTGGGGGTGGTTATTAGCTTTGAACTATCATTAGAAAAGCGCCAATTGAAATTACTTACTGTGTTAAATGCTAAGGTATTTCCATAATACACTTTCATAGTTGATTTTGGTAAACTGTCTTTAAACCCAATGCCAATTGCACGGCCAGTAACAACACCTAATTCTACATTATTTTGCATAAATACTATAGAAAAACATCTGGCAAATTCTAATATTTTATGTTCATCGTCAATGGTAGATCGGTTATACTTTACTATATCACCCCGCTTTGTTAGTTGAATTAGCTTGATAAAAATTTTACCTGTTGCTACTGCGCCGCCACCCTGCCCTGCGCCTACACCAGTGCACAAATAGGGCGGAATAAATAACTGTAAATCATTATCAAATAATAAAGTATCACCAAGTGCGGCATCAAAACTATCTAGCTCCGCTGGCTTATCGGTAAAGGCTGTATCCACTGGTATTGTAATTGATAAATCAGCCGAGGTGCTACCTAAAACTGTACGCCATACTGTATCAGCAACAGGAATATTGTTGGAAACAAACTCGTCGGATAACTCTTTATTACAACTAGTAAAAAGGAATACTAAAAATAAAAAACCAGTGAATTTCATAATTAAACCATTTATGTAAATAAGATATGTATGGATAAAATTTCGCTGTCTAACTTTTAATATATTTTATATTTTATACCTAATTGTAAGCCAATAATATGGTACTTCTCATTGTATAAAGATTGATTATTGGTTAGGCTAGATAAATTATAACGTCCGTAGGGTTCTGCATATAGGCTAACTTTATTACCGATATCCTTTGCTATATGAAAACTTCCATAAAAGCCAATGCCAATATTATTTTTAAATCCTGATTCTTTGCCAATATTTATTGGGTTAAAAGCACTATCGAAAGTTTCGCCCTTATACCAAGAATGTATATTAAAAATAGCACCTGCCGTAGCACCAAAATGCCAACCATTATTTTGGAAGTTGTAAGAAACTAACACAGGAATATCAATAGTTCGATAATGATTAATGCTATTTTTTTCTAAATAACCAATTTGTGTAAACAAGCTAGTATCACTAATTCTTAGTGTATCACCAGGACCCCGTACTATATTTCTAATAGTAATTACTTGTACTGTTCTCCTTTCATTTTCTAATTTATAAGAGAATTTTTTATCTACTTGTGTGTATTGAAAGCCAATTTTTGCAAATATATTTCTTGCTATTTCTTTACTAATTCTAAAGCCAACACTGTAGGATAAACTACTTTTTTCGGCACTATCCTTTTTTTGCATATAAGCAATATTTGAGCTGTTGGTATGTGTAGCATTCAAAGCAAAGTCGGGAGAAAGCCAAGCTTCTACATTAAGTTGCCTTTTGGGTCTATTTAATACGGACGGACATTCAATTATTGGTGAGGAAGCACTATTAAATGTTTCAAGTATGCATTCTAAATTATTGTAACCGCTTTTATTTTTAGTATTAACCTGCTCAATATTTACCCATTTACCATAGGTAGTATTATTGTTAAATGGGTAGGTAGAATCTATTGCTGTATGGGAATCTTTTTTATCGTTTACGGAAGTTATTCCAACTGTAAGTGTTGAGTTTTTAGCAATTACAAAACCTGCATTTAACCCGGCTTTAGGCTGCTTCAATTTCGTAGCATTACTTTTAAAGGTATTTGTGGCTAACAATTGTATTGCTGGCTCAATAGCCTTAGTAGCATTAGTTGCAAGTTGGTTATTTTCCAGTAGTATATTCTGTGTGCTATTATCTCCTACCTTATCATCAGCTAGTAGTTTGTTTTTGATGGCTTTACTTTTTTCAGCAATATTATTTGCATTATTAGGCTGCACATACCAGCCATAACCTAGAGCAAAAATGAATAAGGATACAGCCCCTACATTACCCAATATTTTAAGCCAAAAAAGAAAGCCTCTTCTTTTACGTTTTTGTTCAGATATTTTATTCCACATATCTGCCGGCACAGTAGTTTCGTGCTGTGCAAGTGTATTGTGGAAATAATTATCAAAATGTTGATTATTCATCACACCGCAATTTTTTGTTGTTCTATAATTTGATACTGTAACATTTTTCTAGCCTTAACTAATTGACTTCTACTTGTGCTAGCTTTTATTTGTAATAATTCCGCTACCTCCTCATGGCTATAACCTTCTATAACCACTAGGTTAAAAACAGCCTTGTAGCCAGGTGGTAATTGATGAATTAGTTTCATTAATTCATCCGCACTCATTTCCTCGTATGCAAATGCAGTAATAGTAGTGATAGTGTCGGCAGTATTTTCTGTAATTTCTATAAACTGTAGCTTCTTTTTCTGCAAATGCTTCAATGCACAATTTACCATTACACGCCGCATCCACCCTTCGAATGAACCTTCAAATTTGTATTGGTGTAGGTAGCTAAATATTCTTATAAATCCTTCTTGCAACATATCTTCTGCTTCATACTTATCGGCTGCATAACGCTCACACAAAGCCATAAACCTTCCTGCATACATAGTAAAAAGCTTATGCTGGCAGTTAGATTTTTTGTTAATACAACCTTGTATCATTTCTATTTCTGTCAAAAGAAGTATACTTTATAGTTATTATTGTGGCATATGTAAAGATACCGCTAGCAGTGTAAATGCTGCTTACCAATGAATTTACACCTTTTTAATAGTTAGTAATAACAGAATTTGCAATAAATACAGTTGTTATATTTGCCATTATTAAGAAAAAAAACTGCAATGAATAACGGATTAAAAAATACTTGGACGATAGAAGAAATAAATACCATATATAACACACCGTTATTAGAATTAATATTTACCGCCGCTTCCATACATAAACAATATAATGATACTGCCGAAGTGCAAGTATGCACCTTACTAAGCATTAAAACAGGTGGTTGTAGCGAAGATTGTGCTTATTGCCCACAAGCAGCTAGGTATAATACAGGTGTAGATGTGCAGGCACTAATGAAGTACGATCAAGTAATGGAATATGCCCAAAAAGCAAAAGATGCTGGCAGTACCCGATTTTGCATGGGAGCTGCATGGAGAGAATTAAGAGATAATAAAGATTTCGATAGAGTAATAGATATGGTAAAAGGTGTTAATACCTTAGGAATGGAAGTATGCTGCACACTTGGTATGCTTAGCGAAACCCAAGCGGAAAAACTGGCCGAAGCCGGCTTGTATGCCTATAACCATAACCTAGATACTAGTAAAGAACATTATAGCGATATAATTACCACAAGAACTTATGAGGATAGATTAGACACCTTAGAAAATGTTAGAAAAGCAGGGGTAACCGTTTGCTGTGGTGGCATTATTGGCCTTGGAGAAACGCATGAAGACAGAATAAAAATGCTACATACCTTATGCACTATGCCAGAACACCCAGAAAGTGTGCCCATTAATGCATTGGTGCCCATAGCAGGCACCCCACTAGAACATAATGAAAAAGTAGATGTGTGGGATATGGTTAGAATGATTGCTACTGCAAGAGTATTAATGCCAAAAACTATGGTACGCCTTAGTGCTGGTAGAACTAATATGAGCGTAGCCGAACAGGCAATGTGCTTTATGGCCGGAGCCAACTCAATATTTGCCGGTGATAAATTACTTACAACTCCTAACCCAAGTTTTGATGAGGATAATACTATGTTTCAACTACTTGGCTTGCAAGCTAGAAAAGCTTTTAAAGAAGAAAAACATGCTTACTTAAGGGAAGTAGCTGTGGGCTAATTGAATAAACAATTAAACATTTCATAATACCAAAATACTAGGTTAACAAACCCGATGCAGCACTTTTGTTGAAATAGTATATATGTACCCAATATTAGATGCCAACAATCAAGTAATTGCCTATTATTATAAGAATATGATAATTGATGCTAACTTGGAGAATGTATATGGGATAATTTTGGGCAACTGCATATTTGGCAATAAAAATGCTGCCGTTGGCAAATATTTCAATCATCAATTTTGGGATAAAGATGGTAAAATTATGGGCACAGTTAACCACCAAAACGTGCTAAAAGACATTGAAACTCCACCCCATTTTGAAGCCCAAGCTTGGAGCTTGGTAATGAATATAAAAGACCATCAAGATTTTTGGATAACTGAGAGAAAAACATGGAGTAGCAAAAATGTAGCTGAAGTACTGTCTGAACTACTGGTAGCTATTTAATAGCAATAAAAGCTACATTAGCTTGTTGATGGCATTTATTACATGCATTAGTAACCTTACTGAAATTTTCACTTGCAGATGAGAGCGATTTATTATCTGCATCTTCCTTTAAAGATTCTAAAGGTGTATCTAAATGGGTAATATAATATTGCCAAATAGGATCTTTTACCGTTGGAAATGTAGGATGTAGCAAATTAGTTAATACAAAAAGCTCTTGTAACTTGCTGGTATGATACCTAAGTAATGGGTAATTCTTTCGTTGTAAAGCTAACCGCATATTTGTGTAATGCGATTGCATTAATATCATTTGTGTTGCGAAGGAGGGCTTATGTAAATCTTCCTTTTTCTCTAATGCTTCTAGTCTTTCAACAACCTTGTGCGTATTCCTTTCCTTATCAAAAATAGAGCAGCTAGTTGCCATAAAAGCATAGCAACTAAATAGTATTAAAAAGAATGGTAACTTTTTCATTTTTTACGGAAATAACCTCCCTTGGTAAAGAGGTATGAAGGTAACCCTTTTAACTCAACTTTCCATATTTTGGAATTTTTGTATATAATAATCTCATTTTAGGAAAATGAATAACTAGTAAATTTATACAAGTGCAATATCTAATACCTGCTGCATAGTTTTTACGTAGTGAAATTGTATGCCCTTAATAAAATTGCTATCAATTTCTTTTACATCTTTTTCATTTTGCCAACACATAACTATTTCTTTAAGCCCTGCCCTTTTTGCAGCAAGTACTTTTTCTTTAATACCGCCCACGGGCAATACTTGCCCCCTAAGGGTTATTTCTCCCGTCATTGCCAAATAAGGTTTCACTTTTCTATTGGTAAATGCACTTGCTAATGCGGTAAGCATGGTTATTCCCGCACTTGGTCCATCCTTAGGTGTTGCCCCTTCAGGCACATGTATGTGAATACTTTTTTGGGCAATTAAGGTACTATCTACCCCATATTTTTTACCGTTAGCTTGCAAATAAGTAAGTGCAGTTGAGGCACTTTCCTTCATTACATTTCCTAAATTACCGGTTAATTTTAGCTCCCCTTTGCCCTCTGTAAGTAAAGTTTCTAAAAATAGAATATCGCCGCCAACGTAGGTCCAAGCTAGGCCTACTGCAACCCCTGGCATATTTGCTATTTTATACATATCATTACTATACTTAGCAATGCCTAAAGTTTTTTCCACTTCATCAGCAGTAAGTATTGGCTTTATTTTATTACTTATAGCGTAGTTTTTGGCTTGATAGCGCATTAATGCGGCTAATTGTCTATCCAAATCTCTAACACCACTTTCCCTAGTGTAACTTTCAATAACTTTTTCTAATAATTTATCACTTATAGAAAGCTTCACTTTTGCAAGCCCATGCGCCTCCTTTTGCTTGGGCAATAAATGTCGCTTGGCTATTTCTACTTTTTCCTCAATGGCATAGCCGGTAAGGTCTACAATTTCTAGCCTATCTCTTAAGGCTGGTTGTATATTTTGTAAATTATTGGCTGTAGCTATAAATAGCACCTTACTTAAATCGTACTCTAATTCTAGATAATTATTGTAAAAAGTATTGTTCTGTTCGGGGTCTAAAACTTCTAGTAATGCCGATGAAGGGTCGCCCCTATGATCTTGACCTATTTTATCAATTTCATCAAGAATCATTACGGGGTTTGATGTTTTTACCTTTCTAATATTCTGTAATATTCTACCAGGCATAGCACCAATGTAAGTTTTTCGATGCCCCCTTATTTCGCTTTCGTCATGTAAGCCACCAAGGCTTACCCTGCTATATTTACGACCAATAGCATGGG
>Ga0114942_1000437_pt1 | contig 11951 bp, 10 predicted proteins | sample LowerColdCreek_FD_88674 | JGI IMG/M metagenome (GOLD analysis project Ga0114942, IMG submission 88674) | Groundwater microbial communities from Cold Creek, Nevada to study Microbial Dark Matter (Phase II) - Lower Cold Creek | ecosystem: Environmental > Aquatic > Deep subsurface > Groundwater ... | reverse complement strand
TAAGGTCTTGAAGTAGTCCGACGAGATGACCCCGCCGCCCGTCACCAGCTGCGCCGAGCCGGCCTGCACGCCCTCGGGCACGTAGCGCGTGTTCAGCGCCACGACGTGGCGCAGCGCCTGCTCACGCTCGCGGATGCTGCGGTAGTGGCGGCGCTCCAGCCAGCGCCCGATGCCGTAGCCCAGCAGCAGCGGGACCAGCACGACCCACAGGTTGAAGGTCTCAAGCCAGAAGTTGGAACTCATGATGATGCGAGCGCAGCAGCGTCAGGCGGGCTCGACGGTCACGGCCGAGCCGTAGGCCAGGATCTCGGCGGCGCCCATGGTGATGCTGGTGGTGACGAAGCGCACGTTCAGCACCGCATTGGCGCCGACTGCGCGGGCCTCGGCCGTCATGCGCTTCACGGCCTCGGTGCGTGCTTCCTGCATCAGGTCCGTGTAGGCCTTGAGCTCGCCGCCGACGATGTTCTTCAACCCGGCCAGGATGTCCTTGCCGGCATGCTTGGCGCGCACCGTGCTGCCCTGCACGATGCCCAGGTGCGCCGTGATGCGGTGGCCGGGGGCGGTTTCGAGGTTGCTGATGAGCATGGTGGTGGGCTCCCTGTGTTGTTTGAGGCGCAGATGATGCACGAGCCCGGGCCAGCCCGCAGCGGGTTCAGGCCTGCAGCCGCAGCGCCTCCAGCACCAGCGAGAACGCCGGCGATGGCTGGCGCCTGCTGGGGTAGTAGAGGTGGTAGCCGGCGAACGGCGGGCACCAGTCCTCCAGCACACGCACCAGGCGCCCTTGTTCGAGATGGGGCGTCAGCTCGTCTTCGGGCAGCAGCGTGATGCCCAGGCCCGCCAGGGCGGCATCGACCTGCGGGGGCGCCGTGTTGAAGATCAGCGGGCCGTCCACGCGCACATTGACCTGCTTGCCCTTGCGGGCGAAGTCCCAGACGTAGAGCCCACCCGACGTGGGCATGCGCTGGTTGATGCAGCGGTGCTGGGTGAGGTCCTGTGGTGTGCGGGGCGCCGGGTGGGCGGCAAAGTAGGCCGGTGAGGCCACGACGGCCATGCGCAGCGGCGGACCGATGGGCAGGGCGATCATGTCCTTGTCGATGGTGTTGCCCAGGCGCACACCGGCGTCGAAGCGGTCGGCCACGATGTCGCGAAAGCCGTAGTTCATGTCGAACTCCAGCGTGATGTCGGGGTTCTCGTGCAGCAGCGGCATGAGCTTGGGCAGCAGGACGGACTGCATGACGTGATCGCCGCAGGTGATGCGCACGGTGCCGGCCGGCTTGTCGCGCAGCGCGGTCAGCTCGTCGAGCTCGGCTTCGATCTCGTCGAAGCGGTGGCCGATGGCGTTCATCAGCCGCTCGCCCGCAGGCGTGGGCGAGACGCTGCGCGTGGTGCGCGTGAGCAGGCGAATCTGCAGCCGCTCCTCCAGCGCGCGGATGGTCTGGCTCAGCGCCGACTGCGTCAGCCCGAGCGTGGCGGCCGCCCGCGTGAAGCTGCCTTCACGCGCCACCGTGACGAAGGCCAGCAAGTCGTTGAGGTTGCGCCGCGCCATGTCTCACGCCTTTTGATTGATTAGAGCTGCTAATAGACCTATTCGGCATTCATTATCTAGTCAGCACAGGCGCCGGTCCCGACACTGACGGCCATGCTGCAACGCCTTCCCTGCTCCGCCGCGCTGGCCGTGATCGCCGTGCTGGGCGCCACGCCGGTCTTCGCACAAGGTCAACCCATGAAACTTCGCCTGCACATCGACGGCCAGGTCGCCACAGCCACGCTGGACGACACAGCGACGGCGCGCGACTTTGCCGGGCTGCTGCCGCTGTCCCTGACGCTGCGCAACTACGCCGTCATCGAGCGCATCGCTGACCTGCCGCGCAAGCTGTCGGTGGCGGGCGCGCCGGCCGGCCACACGCCGCGCGCCGGCGAGCTCACCTACTACGCGCCCTGGGGCAACCTGGCCATCTTCCTGGACGGCAATGCGCATGCGGCGGGCCTGGTGCGGCTGGGCCAGGTCGACACCGGGTTGGCGGCACTGCAGCGCCCGGGGCCGTTCAAGGTGCGCATCGAGCGGGCCGCCGACTGACGGCCTGCGCGCCCCGCCCCCTGCTTTCGCGGCGAGCGCCTGCGCGCTGGCCGCCCCTCCCACCACGTTCACATCCTTCACTGGAGCCCCTGACATGCGCGACACCCACGACTACGACACCGCCAACCCCGGCCAGCCCTCGGCGCGGCGCGACTTCCTCGCCCAGGCCGGCGCCGGCGCCACCGCGCTGGGCCTGCTGTCGGTCACAGGCGGCGCTGCCTTTGCAGCCGCATCGCCAGCCAGCGGGGCCGACAACTTCTACCGCAGCGACAAGGTCGTGGTGCAGAAGGTGGCCTTCAAGAACCAGTACGGCATGCAGGTCGCCGGCAACCTCTTCCGGCCCCGATCGCTGGGCCGGGGCGCCAAGGCCGCCGCCCTCGTCGTCGGTCACCCGATGGGCGCGGTGAAGGAGCAAAGCGCCAATCTCTACGCCACCATGATGGCCGAGCGCGGCTTCGTCGCGCTGTCGCTGGACCTGTCCTTCTGGGGCGAGAGCGAGGGCCGGCCGCGCAATGCCGTGGCGCCGGACATCTATGCCGAGGACTTCAGCGCCGCAGTGGACTTCCTGCGCACGCAGGCGGTCGTCGACCGCGAGCGCATCGGTGCGCTGGGCATCTGCGGCAGCGGCAGCTTCGTCATCAGCGCGGCCAAGATCGACCCGCGCATGAAGGCCATCGCGACGGTCAGCATGTACGACATGGGCGCCGCCAACCGCGATGCGCTGAACCACTCGCAGACGCCCGCACAACGCCAGCAGATCATTGCCGCAGCGGCCGCGCAGCGCGATGCCGAGTTCAGCGGCGGCGCCACGCAGTACACCGGCGGCACGGTGCATGAACTGACGGCCGACACCCACCCCATCCAGCGCGAGTTCTTCGATTTCTATCGCACGCCGCGAGGCGAGTTCACGCCCAAGAACGGGTCGGCCCGAACGACAACGCACCCGACGCGGACCAGCAACGTCAAGTTCATGAACTTCTACCCGTTCAACGACATCGAGACGATCTCGCCTCGGCCGATGCTGTTCATCACGGGTGACCAGGCGCATTCCAGGGAGTTCAGCGAGGACGCGTTCAAACGGGCCGCCGAGCCCAAGGAGCTGCACATCGTGGCCGGTGCAGGCCATGTGGACCTGTACGACCGCGTCGACCTCATCCCCTGGGCCAAGCTGGACGCCTTCTTCAAGCGGCACCTGGCCTGAGCCCGACCATGGCATCGAAGGTTGTCCAGGCGCCGGGCCATCGCGCCGCCGCGCTCGCCGTGGCTCACTGGGGCGGTGTCTTCGCGATGGCGCTGTGCGTCTTCGCGCTGATCGCGTCCGAGTTCATGCCCGTCAGCCTGCTGACGCCGATCGCCGCCGACCTGCAGGTCAGCGAGGGGCAGGTGGGCCAGGGCATCGCCATCTCCGCCGCGTTCGCGGTGGTCACCAGCCTGTCCATCTCGATGCTGGCCGGCCGCATGAACCGCAAGACGCTGCTGCTGGGCCTGACGGCGCTGATGTGCGTGTCCGGCGCCGCCATCGGGCTGGCCGGGAACTACACCGTCTACCTGGTGGGGCGCGCGCTCATCGGCGTGGTGGTGGGTGGTTTCTGGTCGATGTCGGCGCCCACGGCCATGCGGCTGGTGCCCGCCGCGCAGCTGCCGCGCGCACTGGCCATCTTCAATGGCGGCAACGCGCTGGCCACGGTGCTGGCCGCGCCGCTGGGCAGCTACCTGGGCTCGGTGATCGGCTGGCGGGGCGCCTTCCTCTGCCTGGTGCCGATCTCGCTGGTCGCGTTTGCCTGGCTCTGGACGGCCCTGCCCTCGATGCCGGCCGAAGCGCGCAAGGCAGGCACCGCGCGCGCGAGCGCCCAGTCCAGCTCGCTCAGCCTGCTCGGCAACCCGCCTGTCGCGCTCGGCATGCTGACGCTGGGCGTCTTCTTCGCCGGGCAGTTCATGCTGTTCACCTATCTGCGCCCGTTCCTGGAAACGGTCACGCGGGCGGATGTGCCGTCGCTGTCCTTCATCCTGCTGGTCAACGGCATGGCCGGGCTGGTGGGCACGCTGCTCATCGGCACGGCGCTCAAGCGTGGGCTGTACCGCACGCTGGCCATGGCCCCGCTGCTGATGGCTGTGACCGCCGTGGCCTTGATGGCCTTCGGCTCGTCCCTGCCGGCCACCGTGGCGCTGCTCGGCGCCTGGGGCCTGGTCGCGACCGCCACGCCGGTGGGCTGGTGGACCTGGCTCGCCAGAATGCTTCCCAACGACGCCGAGGCCGGTGGCGGCCTGCTGGTCGCCGTGGTCCAGCTCGCCATCGCGCTGGGGTCGACCGTGGGCGGCGTGCTGTTTGACAGCCACGGCTACCAGAGCACGTTCGCCGTCAGCGCCGCCCTGTTGCTCGTGGCCGCTGGGCTGGTGGGGCTGACATGCCGGGCGCAGGCAGGCGCCAGGGTCAGGGCTTGCAGCCGGCCGACGGATTCGCCTTCGGCCCGGTCTTCGTCTGCGCAATGAACGGAATCGTACCGTCCTCGCGGTACTCGAACTCCTCGATCGCCACCGACCGCCGGTACTCCCCACCCCCCGGCAGCTCGGCGTTGTGATAGGCGATGTAGCTCTTGCCGTTGAAGTCGAAGATGGCCTGGTGGATGGTGGGCGTCTTCAGGTTCTTGGCCATGATGACGCCGCGCGGCGTCCACGGGCCGGTGGGCGACGGCCCGGTCAGATAGGCCGTTTGCTCGGGGAAGAACTCCGAGTAGCTGAGGTAGTACATGCTCTTGCCGCCAACCTTGCGCTTGTGCAGGTAGGGCGCCTCGACGAAGTCCTTCACGGGCAGCACCTGGATGGGGCCGTCCAGCTCGGTCATGTTGGCCTTGAGCTTGGCGTACTTGAGCACCGTATTGCCCCAGTACAGCCAGGCCTGGCCGTCGTCGTCGACGAACACGCCGGGGTCGATGTCGTCCCAGGCGATGTCGGTCTGGGTGGTCATGTCGTTGGTGATGAGGGCCGAGCCACGGGCGTCCTTGAACGGGCCGGTGGGCGAGTCGGACACCGCCACGCCGACGGCAAAACCCGGCACCGTGGCGTGCTCCACCGTCGAGTAGAACCAGAACTTGCCGTCGCGCTTGACGATGTCGGATGCCCAGGCGCGGGCCTTGGCCCAGGCGAAGGTCTTGACGTTCAGAGGCACGCCATGGTCCTGCCAGTTCACCATGTCGCAGGTGCTGAACACACGCCACTCGTGCATGACGAAGTCCTTGCCCGCAGGCTGCGCCTCGTCGCGGCCGGTGAACAGGTAGACGCGGCCGCCGTCCACCAGCACGGCGGGGTCAGCGGTGTAGAGCGGGGCGAACAGCGGGTTGGCGGCGGCATGAGCCGCGCCGCATGCCAGCGCGGCGGTGAGCAAGAGCTTCTTGAACATCAGGCTTGAGGCTTTTTCAGAGAGAGCAGCCGCTGCACGGCGCAGAACACGAACAGCAGCGCACCGATGACGATCTTGGTCCACCAGGAGCTGAGCGTGCCGTCGAAGGCGATCAGCGTCTGGATGAGCCCGAGCACCAGCACGCCGGACAGCGCGCCGGCCACATAGCCATAACCGCCTGTCAGCACGGTGCCGCCAATCACCACGGCGGCGATGGCGTCCAGCTCCACGCCCTGGCCATGCTGGCCGTAGCCGCTGAGCATGTAGAACGCGAACAGCAGGCCGGCCAGCGAAGCGCAGAAGCCGCTGAGGCCGTAGACGGCGATCTTGGTGCGGCCCACGGCCAGGCCCATCATCAGCGCCGAGGTCTCGCTGCCGCCCAGTGCGTAGACGGTGCGGCCGAAGGCGGTGCAGTGCGCGACCCACAGGCCCAGGCCCAGCACGGCCAGCGCAATCACCGCGCCCGGCGACAGGAAGGCGTCGCCGAAGGGCAGCGGGATCTGCGTCTGCGACAGCGTGACGAACAGAGGCGCGTCGATGGTGATGCTGTCCACGCTGATCAGGAAGCACAGGCCGCGCGCCAGGAACATGCCGGCCAACGTGACGATGAAGGCCTGCAGCTTGAAGACGTGGATGACCGCGCCCTGCAGCGCACCGAAGGCGGCGCCGCCCAGCAGCACGACGACGATGACCAGCTCGGCCGGCCACCGCGCGACCTGCAGCAGCCAGGCCGCGACCATCGTCGTGAGTGCCAGCACGGAGCCCACGGACAGGTCGATGCCGCCGGACAGGATGACGAAGCTCATGCCCACCGCGATGACCAGCAGGAAGGCGTTGTCGATGAGCAGGTTGAGCACGACCTGCGTGGAGCCGAAGCCGGTGTAGCTGGTCGCACCCGCGATGAACAGCAGCAGCATCAGCACGACGCTGACCCAGGTGGTGAACGATGGCGCGGCCATCGCGGAACGGACGGCGCTCATGCGGACCTCCGCGCGGACCAGATGGACGACTGCGAGATGCAGACCGCGAACACGACGACGGCCTTGACGACCATGGTCACCTGCGGCGGCACGCCCAGGGCGTAGATGGCGGACGTGAGCGTCTGGATGATGAGGGCGCCGATGAGGCTGCCCGCCAGGCTGAACTTGCCGCCGTTCAACTGGCCGCCCCCCAGCGTGACGGCGAGGATGGCGTCCAGCTCCAGCAGCATGCCGGCGTTGTTGGCGTCGGCGCTCTTGATGTTGGACGAGATCAGCAGGCCCGCCAGGCCCGAGCCCAGGCTGCAGTACACGTAGACGAAGAACACGATGGCGGCCGTGCGCACGCCGGCCAGCCGCGCGGCGACGGGGTTGATACCCACGGTATGGATGAACAGGCCCAGCGCCGTGCGCTTCATCAGCAGCGCGGTCAGGCCGGCGACGAGGGCGACGACGTAGAACGACACCGGCAGGCCGAACACGTAGCCGGCGCCCAGCCAGAAGAAGCTGGCGGGCTCGTAGACGGTGATGATCTGACCGTCGGTCAGCAGCTGCGCCAGGCCCCGGCCGGCGACCATCAGGATCAGCGTGGCGATGATGGGCTGCAGGCCCAGGCCGGCCACCAGCAGGCCGTTCCACAGGCCGCACAGCAGCGCCGCGCCCAGCGCCGCAGCGAAGGCGATGGCCAGGCCGTGCTCGGCGACCAGCACGCAGGCCACGGTGCCGGAGATGGCGACGATGGCGCCCACCGACACGTCGATGCCGCGCGTGGCGATCACCAGCGTCATGCCCAGGGCCGCCAGCATCAGGGGTGCGGCGCGGTGCAGGATGTCGACGAGGTTGCCGTACAGCCGGCCGTCCTTGATCTCCAGGTGCAGGAAGCCCGGCACGCTGACGGCGGCGATGGCCAGCAGCAGGGCCAGCGCGGCCAGTGGCCGGAACAGCGGATGGCGCCAGAGGGCGGCGCGCGCGGGAGGAGAGGACATGGCTAGCGTGGGAGAACTCATGGGGTCTTGAAATGCAGCGCCGTCGCGTCGCCACGGTAGAGGACGGAGCGCGTGGCTGCGGCGCGGCCGCCAGCCTCGATCAGCTTGACGTCGAAGCGGCGCTGCGCGACGAGGCCGGGGTAGCGGCCCTCGCGCGCCGCCAGGTGCAGCGTGCGGCGGGCGTCGTCCCAGCGCAGCGTGACGGTGGCGCGCTCGCCGTTTTCATAACGGTAGGTCTCGCCGTCATCCTCGTACAGCGTGAACTGCGCATCGGCGCCGGGGTAGACGCGGACCTCGTAGGGCGCGTCGCGGCGCTCGCCCACGTGCTGCACCACCGGGCCCATGGGCACGATGCTGCCGGCACGCACGAACAGCGGGAACTGGTCGAGCGGGTACTCACGCGCCACGGCCTGGCCACCGATGTGGCGGCGCCCGGTCCAGAAATCGAACCACGCGGCGCCGGCCGGCAGCAGCGTGGACTGGCGCTTGTCCAGCTGGCGCTGCGCGCCTGCCAGCGCGCGCAGCTGCGCCGGCGTGCGCCAGGCCAGGCGCAGCTTGGCGCCGTAGGCATCCTGGTAGAAGTCCAGCCGCAGGCGCACGGCCTGGCCGGCGGCGAGCTGCAGGCGGGTGCTCTGGTAGCGCGGCGGGCCGTTCTTCCAGTCCTCGACGACGAGCTTGTCGTCCAGCCACAGGCGGAAGCCGTCGTCGCCCTCCACACCGACCTCGTACTCGCCCGCCTCGGGTGCCACCAGCGTGCCCTGCCAGCGCGCGGAGAACTGCTGCAGGCCCTTCAGGCCCGGCGGCACGCTGCCCAGCGGCGGCGGCGGCCAGCTGTGGTCCACCGGGCCGTCCACGGTGCGGCTGGCGGGCGTCTCCAGGCCCATGCCGGCGAAGTAGTCCAGCTGCAGGCCCGGCTCGCCGGTCGGCGTGCGCAAGGCGCTGGCCGGAATGGTGGCGGCCGGGGGCGCCTCGGCGTGCAGCACCGCGCGCGTGACGGGCTGCACCAGGAAGGCCGGGCCGAACATGAAGCTGTCGTCCACGCGACGCAGCGCCTGCTGGTCGGGGAAGTCCATCGCCAGGCCGCGCATCATCACGTAGCCCTCGGTATGGGCGCGCCAGGCCAGGCCGTAGATGTAGGGCAGCAGGCGGTAGCGCAGCTGCGCCGCTTTCAGCAGCGACTGGTAGACGGCCGGGTCCGTTGACTTGAACAGGTAGGGCTCGCGCTCGACGTCGGTGCCGTGGATGCGGTAGACGGGGTTGAAGATGCCGAACTGGTTCCAGCGCGCATACAGCTCGCGCCAGGCCGGGTTGCGCTCGCCGCCGGCATGGCGCACGAAGAAGCCGCCGGTGTCCTGCGTCCAGTAGGGCGAGCCGGCCATGCCGACGTTCAGGCCGCCGGCGATCTGCGCGCGCAGCGTGGCCCAGCTGGCCGTCGTGTCGCCGGACCAGGGCATGGCCGCGTAGCGCTGCTGGCCGGCCCAGCCGGAGCGGGTCAGCGTGAACACGCGCTTGTCGCTGCTGGCGCGCTGGCCTTCATAGACGCCGCGCGTGGTGACGAGGCTGTAGACGTTCAGGTAGCGGGTGAAATCGCCCATCGCGTTGCGGCCCAGCCGCTTGATGTCGGCCTCCACCTCGCCGGGGTCGTGGGCGGCGCCGCCCACTTCCACCTCGGTGCCGTCCATCCACAGCGCATCCACGCCGATGTCCAACAGGCCTTGCTTCACGTGCTTGAAGTAGATACGGCGGCCCTCGGCGCTGAAGGCGTCGTAGATGCGCGCTTTGCCGGAGATCCAGTGCTTGGGGCCGAAGCGCAGGCCTTGGGCGTCCAGCTCGCGGGCCAGCGCGGTGTCGTCGCCCACCGAGGGCCAGATGGACACCATGAGCTTCATGTCCAGCTGGCGGTGCAGCGTGTCGACCATGCCGCGCGGGTCGGGGAAGCGCTCGGCGTTCCAGGTCATGCCGCTCCAGGTGCCGTCCTTGTCGCCGCCCCAGTACTGCCAGTCCTGCACGATGGTGTCGAGCGGGAAGCGCTCGGCCCGGAAGCGCCGCGCCACGTCCAGCAACTGCTGCTGCGTCTTGTAGCGCTCCTTGCTCATGAACAGGCCGAAGGCGCTCTTCGGGAACATCGGCGCAGCACCCGTGAGCTGGCGGTAGCCGGCCATCAGCTCGTCCATCGTCGTGCCGGCGACGAAGTAGTAGTCGGCCCCGGCCGGGGCGCTCTCGGCCCAGAAGCGGGCGCCCTGCGCGTCGTCGGTGAAGCGCATCTTGGAATACACGTCCCACAGCACGCCCCAGCGCCGCGTGGAGACCATGAAGGGCAGCACGGTGCCGATGTTGGTCTGCACCATCAGCACGTCGCGGCCGCGGTAGTCCATCGTGGACTCGTTGTACTGGCCCAGGCCGTACAGCGACTCGTCGGGCGTCAGGCTGAAGGCCTGCGTCATCGTGTAGCTGGGCGCGCCGGAGAACTCGACCGGCTGCAGCGCGGCCGGCGCCTGCTCGCGCATGAAGGGCTGGCCGTCGGGCCGCAGGAAGGCGATGGCGCCGCTGCGCTTGTCCACCTGCACGCGCAGCGCCGCGCTGGCCAGCACCAGCGTGTCGGCGCCGTCCTGCACGTCCAGCGGCACCGCCTGCGGCGTGGCCACGACGACGAGGCTGGGCTGGGTGGCGTGGCTCTGGCCCAGGTGGGCCGTGACGCGCACCAGCCCGGGCCCGTAGAACAGGATGTTGCGCGTGAGCGTGCCCCGCTGCACCTGCACGCCGGCCGCCAGCCGCGTCCAGGCGAAGCCCTGGGCATCGGCCGCCAGCGGCTGGCGCTGCGCCTGGCCCTGGGCGTCCAGGCCCGAAGGCGCTTCGGCCTGGGCGACGGTGGCCAGGCCCAGCAGCGCGGCGGCGGCCAGCGCGCGGCACAGCGCGAGCGGGTGGGAAGGCTTCACGACGGGCTTCCTCTCAAGCCGCTGCGGGCTCGGCGGCGATGACTTCAAGCACGCTGCGCTCGTCCAGCTCGCCGCGGCGGTAGACGCCGCCGGCGCGGCGGTCGCGCAGCACGAGGACGCGGTCGCTGCAGTGCAGCACCTCGGGCAGCTCGGACGAGATGAACAGGATGGACATGCCCGTGCCGTCCTCCTTGTGGGCCAGCGCGCGCACGGCGTCCATCAGGTCTTCTTTGGCGCGCACGTCGATCCCGCGCGTGGGCTCGTCGAGGATGAGCACGGCGGGCTCGGTGGCCAGCCAGCGGGCGAGGAGCGCCTTCTGCTGGTTGCCGCCGGACAGTTGCCCGATGGGCGTGTCGGCACTGGCGGTCTTGATGCCCAGCCGCTGGATGTAGTCGTCGGCCAGGGCCTGCTGCTGTTCACGGCTCATCACGAGCCGCAGGCCATGGCGGGCCTGCAGCGCCAGCAGGATGTTGTCGCGCACGGACAGGTCCAGGATGGCGCCTTCGTGCTTGCGGTCTTCGGAGCAGAAGGCGATGCCGGCGGCGATGGCCTGGCGGGGCGATTGCCAGCGGCCGCGGTGCTCGCCGGTCTCGACATGGCCCGCATCGGCCGTGTCGGCACCGAACAGCAGCCGCGCGGCCTCGGTGCGGCCGGAGCCCAGCAGGCCGGCCAGGCCCAGCACCTCGCCGCGCTTGAGCTCCAGGTCCAGCGGGTGCAGCGCGCCGCGCCGGGTCAGCCCTTGCGCCTTCAGGACAGGGGCGCCGGTCGTCGGGGCGCGGCTGTCCAGCCGGGTGGGTTGCTGGTCGGGCGGCGCGCCCACCATCTTGTTGACGAGGGCCAGGCGGCTGAGGTCGCTGGCCAGGTATTCGCCCTCGGTCTCGCCGTTGCGCATGACGGTGATGCGGTCGGCCAGTGCGTAGGTCTGGTCCAGGAAGTGGGTGACGAACAGGATGGCCAGGCCCTGGCTGCGCAGGCGCTTGAGCACGGTGAACAGGCGCTGCACGGCGGCGTCGTCCAGGCTGGACGTGGGCTCGTCCAGGATGAGCACCTTGGCCTGCACACGCAGCGCACGGGCGATGGCGACCATCTGCTGCACGGACAGCGAGTAGCGCGACAGCGGCGCGGTGACGTCGATGTCCAGGTCCATCTGCGCAAGGACGCGTTTGGCCTCGGCGTTGACGGCTTGCCAGTCGATGCGGCCCCACTTGCGGGGGAAGCGGCCGGCGCAGATGTTCTCCGCCACGCTGAGGTTGGTGCAGAGGTTGACCTCTTGGTAGACGGTCTGGATGCCCAGGGCCTGGGCTTCCTCGGTGCGCCTGGGGGCGATGGTGTCGCCGTCGAGCGTGATGGTGCCGGCTTCGGGTTGGTACAGGCCGGTGAGCACCTTGATCAACGTGGACTTGCCGGCGCCGTTCTGGCCCATCAGCGCGTGGACTTCGCCGGGGAACAGGCGCAGGCTGACATCGGTCAGGGCTTTGACGCCGGGGAAGGATTTGTGGATGCCGGAGAGGGCAAGCACGGGTTGGGAGTTCATGTCGGTTGCCTGTTCAACGGCTGGTCGATGCCAAGGCCCATGCC
>Ga0114942_1000436_pt1 | contig 11964 bp, 12 predicted proteins | sample LowerColdCreek_FD_88674 | JGI IMG/M metagenome (GOLD analysis project Ga0114942, IMG submission 88674) | Groundwater microbial communities from Cold Creek, Nevada to study Microbial Dark Matter (Phase II) - Lower Cold Creek | ecosystem: Environmental > Aquatic > Deep subsurface > Groundwater ... | reverse complement strand
TGCTGCGCGAGGCCAAGAACGTGGTCATCGTGCCCGGCTACGGCATGGCGGTGGCGCAGGCGCAGCACACGGTGTTCGAGATCACCAAGCTGCTGCGCGACAAGGGCGTCAACGTGCGCTTCGGCATCCACCCGGTGGCCGGGCGCATGCCGGGCCACATGAACGTGCTGCTGGCCGAGGCCAAGGTGCCCTACGACATCGTGCTCGAAATGGACGAGATCAACGAGGACTTCCCCGCCACCGACGTCTCGATGGTCATCGGCGCCAACGACATCGTCAACCCGGCGGCGCAGGAAGACCCGGCCAGCCCGATCGCCGGCATGCCGGTGCTGGAGGTGTGGAAGGCAAAAACCTCGGTGGTGATGAAGCGCAGCATGGCCTCGGGCTACGCCGGCGTCGACAACCCGCTTTTCTACAAGGACAACAACCGCATGCTCTTCGGCGATGCGAAGAAGATGCTCGACGAGGTGCTGGCGGCGTTGAGGGGTTGATCCCGCGGCTCCAGGCCCACCTGCATCGGCCTGGCCGGTCGAAACGGCCCGAGTTCTGCGAGGGCGCGGCCTGCAAGGCTGATGGTGAGCTGAGCGACGGCCGTGTCTCGTCGCGGAATACAAGGGCGACCACTTGCGCAACGTGCCCAAGGAGATCGAAAAGGGACAGGTCGGCAAGGTCTGGGCCGAAACCAGCGGCGGCAAGGCGCTGTTCGCGATGCTGTTCAAGCACGAGCGCAGGATGAACATCGCGCAGCAGCTGGACGCGGCGATCTGGTAGCGCCACCTCGGGCGGCCCCTGCGGTGCCGGCATGTAAGCATGGCTCCGTCGATTGCGACTCATCGCCATGAAGACTGCCCTGATGTCCCTGTGCGTCGTCGCGCTGCCGCTGCTCGCCACGGCGCAGGTGTGTGAGCGCACGGCCGGCGCGCGGCCGCCGCTGGTCGTCGAGCTGTATACCTCCGAAGGCTGCAGCTCCTGCCCGCCCGCCGACCGCTGGCTGTCGTCGCTGAAGGGCCGCGACGACGTGTTGCCGCTGGCCTTCCACGTCGGCTACTGGGACCGCCTCGGCTGGGTGGATCGATTCGCGACACGCGAGACCACGGAGCGCCAATACGCGCTGTCGCGTGCCATGGGTGCGCGCAGCGTCTATACGCCGCAGGTCGTCGCGCACGGCCTGGACTGGCGGCGCTGGCCGGCGCTGCCGGCGTCGAATGTCGTCGCTTCGGCGCCGATGCCGCTGAAGCTGCGGCGCGACGGCGATCGCGTCGTCGCCGAAGTGGGTGAGGCCGCAGGCCGCTGGACCGGCTACTGGGCCGTGCTCGAGGACGGCCATCGCAGCCGCGTCAGCGCCGGAGAGAACCGCGGCGAGACCCTGGCCCACGACCATGTGGTGCGCCTGTACCGGCCGGTCGGCGAGTGGCAGGGCGCGCAGAGCTTCACGCTGGTGCTGCCGCCGGTCGATGCTGGGCATCCGCGTCGCATTGCCTTCGTCGTTGCCGGCGCGAACGATCCGCGGCCGGTGCAGGCGCTGAGCCTTGGCTGTTAGCGCGGCAGCGCTTTCGCTCTCAGCATCCGCGCCACCGGCCACAGCCAGATCAGCAGACACAGCACGCCCAGCGTGCCGGCGATCGGCCGCTCGAAGAAGACGAGGAAGTTGCCGTCGGCCTTGATCAGGCTGCTGAAGAAGTGCTCCTCGAGCATCGTGCCGAGCACCACGCCCAGGATGGTGGGCGCCACCGGGAAACCCCAGCGCTCCATGAAGAAGCCGAGCACGCCGGCGACCCCCATCACCACCACGCCGAACAGGCTGTTGTTGATGGCGAAGCTGCCGACGATGCAGAACAGCAGGATCAGCGGCATCAGCAGCGCCGCCGGGATGCGCAGGATCTGCTTGGCCACCTTGATCGCGCCCCAGCCGAAGGGCAGCATCAGCAGCTGCGCCAGGATGAAGACGATGAACACCGCGTAGATGTTCTGCGGGTTGTGGATGAACAGCGTCGGCCCCGGGTTCATGTCCTTGAGATACAGCACGCCGATGGCGATGGCGGTGATCGAATCGCCCGGGATGCCGAACACCAGCGCCGGGATCCACGCGCCGCCCAGCGCCGAGTTGTTGGCCGCGCCCGACTCGACGATGCCTTCGACGTGACCGGTGCCGAACTTCTCCGGTTCCTTGGAAAAGCGCTTCGATATGCCATAGGACATCCACGCGGCGATGTCGGCGCCGGCGCCGGGCAGTGCGCCGACCAGCGTGCCCAAGGCCGAGCCGCGGAACAGCTGCAGCGGGTACTTCTTCAGCAGCGCCCACATGCCGGCGAAGACGTTGCCGAAAGGCCGGTCGGTGGCCATCTCGGGCTTCACGACGACGACTGCGTAGCGCAGGATCTCCGACACCGCGAACAGGCCGATCATCAGCGGGATCATCGGGATGCCGCCGGTCAGGTCGGCACTGCCGAAGGTGTAGCGCGGCGCGCCGGCCGGGTTCTCCAGACCGACGACCGCGAACAGCAGCCCGAGCAGCAGCGACACGCAGCCCTTGAGCGGGTCGCTGCCGGCGATGAAGATGGCGCAGGTGAAGCCCAGCATCACCAGCCAGAAGTATTCGAAGGAGCTGAACTTCAGCGCCACCTCGGCCAGCGCCGGCGCGGCGACGATCAGCACCAGCACGCCGAAGATGCCGCCCAGCACCGAGAACACCAGCCCGGCGCCGAGGGCAGTCTCTGCCTGGCCCTTCTTCGTCAGCAGGAAGGCTTCGTCGGTGTAGGCGGCCGAGGCCGGCGTGCCGGGCATGCGCAGCAGCGCGCTCGGGATGTCGCCGCTGAAGATGGCCATCGCGGTGGCGGTGACGATGGCCGCCACGGCCGGCACCGGCGGCATGAAAAACGTCACCGGCACCAGCAGCGCGGTGGCCATGGTCGCGGTCAGCCCCGGTATCGCGCCGACGAACAGGCCGTAGATGGCGGACAGCACGATGACCAGCAGCACGTAGGGCTGAAAGATCAGGCCGAAGGCTGCTGTGACGGCGTCCATCAATAGAAGGGCGTGATCGGCCCCCAGGGCAGCGGCACGCGCAGCAGCTTGTAGAAGGCGATGTGCACGACCACCGTGCCGACCACCGCCCACAGCAGCGCGCGCCGCCAGCCGATGCGAAAGGCCAGGAAGCCGGCCAGCAGGCACAGCGGCGCGATGATCAGGAAGCCGACGCGCTCGGACAGGAAGATGTAGGCCAGCACCACGGCGATGACGACCAGCGAGCTGCCGAAGTGCTCGCTGCCGGCGGCCGTGGCCTTGTCACTGGCATACGCGCGGCCGCGAAGGCTGCGCACGATCAGCGCCAGCGCGCACAGCAGCAGCCCGGCGCCGACCAGCATCGGCAGGAACGCGGCACCGAGCTTCTGCCCCGGCACGTTGGGGAAGGCGCGCGCGCTCCACAGCACGGCCAGACCGAGCAGGGCCAGGGCGACACCGACCCAACGATCGCTGCGCTGCACGCGCTGCTCTTTTCGCGCGCGCTACTTGGCGATGCCCACCGCCGTCATCACACGCTTCATGTCGGCGTCGCCCTTGGCCATGAAGGCGGCGAACTCCTGCGAGCCGCCCCACAGCACGCCGAAGCCGCGCTGCGCCATGAAGTCCTTGTATTCCTTGCTGTCGTAAGCCTTCTTCACCGAGGCTTCGAGCTTGGCCTGCACGTCGGCCGGCAGCCCCTTCGGTGCGGCGATGCCGCGCCAGGCGCCGGTGGCCCAGGCCGAGCCGGTGGCCTCCTTCAGCGTCGGCACGTCGGGGAACAGCGCGGCGCGCTTGGCGTCCATCACCGCCAGCGAGCGCACCTTGCCGGCGTCGATCAGCGAGCGCGCCTCGGGCAGCGAGCAGGGCACGAACTCGACGCCGCCGGCCACCAGGTCCTGCAGCCCGGGCGCGGCGCCGTTGCTCGGCACCCAGGGCACGCTGGCCGGGTCGATCTTCAAATCGCTCAACATGCCGGCCAGCGCCAGGTGCCAGATGCCGCCCTGGCCGGTGCCCGAGGCCTTGAACTTGCCGGGCGGCGCGGCCTTGATCGCGGCCAGCACGTCGGCCATCGTCTTGTAGCTGGAATCGGCGCGCACCTGGAAGCCGGCCGGGTCGAGGTTGACCAGCGCGATCGGCGTGTAGCTGGCCGGCTCCAGCTCGGTCAGCTTCTGGTGATGCATCATCGTGATTTCCACGGTGATCATGCCGATGGTGTAACCGTCGGGCGCGGCGGAAGCGATGGCCGAATGGCCGACCACGCCGGATCCTCCGGTGCGGTTGACCACGTTGACCGGCTGGCCCAGGTCCTTTTCCATCAGGCTGGCGATGAAGCGTGCCACCGCGTCGGTGCCGCCGCCGGCGCCCCAGGGCACGACCAGCGTCAGCGGGCGGTTCGGGTACTGCGCGAAGGCGCTGGCGCTCAGGCACAGCGCCAACAGCGCCAGCACGGCGCGAACGGGTTGCAGCAATCGGTTCATCGTGTCTCCCGGGAGGTGTTGGCAGCGGATGCTCGCGCCCTGCGGAAATACGGCGCGGCTCCTGCAAGTTTGGCTTGCGCAACGCTGCGCCGACAACGCGAGTAAACCCCGGGCCGCGCCGCGCTATCGAATCCCCTGATGCTGCGTCTGTCAGCCAGCCGTCAGAATCGCCGCTCGAACCTGGGAGCGTGGATGGAGAAGATCTGGCTGAAGCACTACCCCGGCGGCGTGCCGGCGCAAGTGCGCACCGATCTGTACCCTTCTCTGCTGGCCCTGCTCGACGCTGCCTTTGCCAAGCACGCGGCGCTGCCGGCCTGCAAGTTCATGGGCCGCAGCCACAGTTTCGCCGAGATCGATGCGCAATCGCGCACGCTGGCGTCCTACCTGCAGGGGCTGGGGCTGCAGCGCGGCGACCGCGTCGCGATCATGCTGCCCAACGTGCCGCAATACCCGGTGGCCGTGGCGGCCATCCTGCGCGCCGGCTGCGTGGTGGTGAACGTGAACCCGCTGTACACGCCGCGCGAGCTGGAGCACCAGCTCAGGGACTCGGGTGCGCGCGCCATCATCGTGCTCGAGAACTTCGCCGCCACGCTGCAGCAGGTGCTGGACGCCGTGCCCACCAAGCATGTGATCCTGGCGTCGATGGGCGACATGCTCGGCAACCTGAAGGGGGCGCTCGTCAACCACGTGATGCGCAAGACCAGGAAGCTGGTGCCGCCCTTCCTGCTGCCCGGCGCGCTGCGCTTCAACGATGCCTTGGCACAGGGCCGCAGCCGCAACTGCACCGCAGCGGCCGTCGGCCCGGACGACATCGCCGTGCTGCAGTACACCGGCGGCACCACCGGCGTGAGCAAGGGCGCCGTGCTGCTGCATCGCAACCTGGTGGCCAACCTGCTGCAGGCCGAAGCCTGGAACCAGCCGGCGCTGGCCAGGCTGCCGGCCGGCGAGCAGCCGACGACGGTGTGCGTGCTGCCGCTGCATCACATCTTCGGCTTCACTGCGACCATGATGCTGTCGCTGCACCGCGGCGGCTGCAACATCCTGATTCCGAACCCGCACGACATCGGCGCGATGCTGAAGGAGCTGTCCAGGCACCGCTTCCACAGCTTCCCGGCGGAGAGCACGACGTTCGATGCCATGCTCCGCCACCCGGCCTTCCACACCGTCGACTGGAGCCACCTGGTGCTGGCGGTCGGTGGCGGCATGGCGGTGCAGCAGGGCACGGCCAAGCTGTGGCTGGAAGAGACCGGCTGCCCGATCGTCGAAGGTTATGGCCTGTCGGAGACGAGCCCCTCGGTCACCTGCAACCCGGTGGACGGCACGGCCCACAGCGGCCACATCGGCCTGCCGTTGCCGAGCACCGAACTGGCGCTGCTCGACGATGCCGGCCACGAGGTGGGCCCGGGCATGGCCGGCGAGATCGCGATTCGTGGGCCGCAGGTCATGGCCGGCTACTGGCAGCGGCCCGACGAGACGGCCAAGGTGATGACGCGCGATGGGTTCTTTCGCACCGGCGACATCGGCAGGGTCGACGAGCGCGGCTACTTCCGCATCGTCGACCGCAAGAAGGACATGATCCTGGTCAGCGGCTTCAACGTCTACCCGAACGAGATCGAAGACCTGATCAGCACGTTGCCCGGCGTGCTCGAGTGCGCCGCCTTCGGCGTGCCCGATGCCAAGGCCGGCGAGGCGGTGAAGCTGGTGGTGGTGAAGAAGGACCCTGGCCTGAGCGAGGCAGACATCCGCAACTTCTGCGAGGCCAACCTCAGCGGCTACAAGCGGCCACGCAGCATCGAGTTTCGCGAACAGCTGCCGAAGAGCCCCATCGGCAAGGTCCTGCGCCGCGAACTGCGCGAAGCCAAGAGCTGAGCCGCCTTCCGGCGTAGAGCAGCCCACAGAACCCACCCTTGCCGCAGAGGTGCGCAGGGCGCGAGGGTTCACACAGCAAACACATCAACGCGCTTGGAGTCCTTGCATTTCCTCTGCGTCGACTCCGTGTCCTGCGCTGCTCTGCGGTGAATGAACTGCGCATTTCGCCGCCGGCTGCAATGCCCTGACACCGGCCCGCGATTGCCGAGCCTTGATCGCAACCCGGCATAACGGGTCGCCCGGGTCATCGGGCACACTGCAGGCCATGAGCGTGCGCCTGTACGTCGACGCTGCCATGCAGCGTGACGCCGAACTCGAGCTGCCCGCCGCGGCCGCACGCCATGTGCAGGTGCGCCGCCTGCAGCCGGGTGACCCGCTGCGGCTGTTCAACGGCCGCGGCGGCGAGTGGCACGCGGCGGTGCTGCGCATGGGCCGCAGCCAGGTGGTGGTGCGACTCGGTGCCTTCGACCCGGTCGAGCGCGAACTGGGCATTGCCGTCACCGTGGCGCTGGGCATGCCGGCCAACGAGCGCATGGACCTGGTGGTCGAGAAGGCCACCGAGCTGGGTGTGCATTCGATCCAGCCGTTGCAGTGCGAGCGCTCGGTGCTGCGCCTGGCCGGCGACCGGGCGATGCGCAAGCGCGCGCACTGGCAGGGTATCGCCGCCGCTGCGGCCGAACAATGTGGGCGCACGCGCGTGCCCGAGGTGGCCGCGGTGCTGACGCTGGAGGCCTTCCTGGCGCAATCGCCCGCGCAAGGCCTGCGCCTGTTGCTCAGCCCGGGCGCGGGCGTGGCCGCATTGCACGAGGTGGCTGCCGGTGCCCAGGCCTGGCTGACACTCAGCGGGCCGGAGGGCGGCTTGTCGCCAAGCGAGGAAGCCGCCGCGGCAGCGCAGGGCTTTGTTCGCGCTCGATTGGGCGAGCGGGTGCTGCGCGCCGAAACGGCACCGCTGGCGGTGCTGGCCTGGGCCGGGCTGAAGGGCTGAAACACGTGAACCGCAGTCTGCTGCTGCTGACGCTGTGCCAGGGCCTGTTCCTGACAAACAACGTGGTCTTCATCGCCATCAATGGGCTGGTCGGGCTGCAGTTGGCGCCGTCGGCCTGGATGGCGACGCTGCCGCTGACCGCCTACGTCGCCGGCGGTGCGCTGAGCGCCGCGCTGGTGGCGCGGCACCAGCGCAAGGTGGGGCGCCGGCGTGCCTTCCAGGTCGGGCTGCTGTGGGGCATCGGTGCCACGTCGCTATGCGCCTATGCCGCCTGGCAGCGCAGCTTCGGCCTGCTGGTGCTGGGCACGGTGCTGGCGGGCTACTACCAGGCCAACGGCTCGCTGTACCGCTTTGCCGCGGCCGAGTTGGTGAACCCGGCGGCGCGCGAGAAGGCCATCTCCTGGGTGCTGGCCGGCGGCATCATCGGCGGCGTGGTCGGGCCGAACCTGGCTTCGGCCACACGCGAGCTGCTGCCGCAGCCCTTCACCGGGGCCTACCTGTCGCTGGTGGTGGTGGCGCTGCTCGCACTGGTGCTGATCAGCCTGATCCCGTTCCCGCCGCTGCCCACGGCAGCGCAGACGGCCGGTGGGCGGCCACTGCGCGAGATCGCGAGGCAGCCGGTGTTCATCATCGCCGTGGCCGCGGCGGCGCTGGGCTACGGCGTGATGAACCTGCTGATGGCGGCCACGCCGATTGCCATGGCGCAGTGCTCGCATCCGTTCTCCGACGCCGCGCTGGTGCTGGAATGGCATGTGCTGGGCATGTTCGTACCCAGCTTCTTCACCGGCCCCCTGATCAAGCGCTTCGGCGCGTTGCCGGTGATGACGCTGGGCCTGCTGCTCAATATCGGCTGCGTGGCCTTCGCGCTGTCGGGCACCGACCTGATGCACTTCCTGGGCGCACTGTTCGCGCTCGGTGTGGGCTGGAACTTCCTCTACATCGGTGGCACCACGCTGCTGACCGAGGCCTACCGCCCCGAGGAACGCACGACCGCGCAGGCGGCGATGGACTTCTGGGTCTTCGCGACGATGAGCCTCACCTCCTTCAGCTCCGGCGCACTGGTCACCACCGGCGGCTGGAGCTCGATGAACCTCGGCACGCTGTTGCCACTGGGCTTGCTGGGAGCGGCTCTGCTGTGGCTTGCCAGCCACCGGCGCGCCACGCAGAATCTGCCCTCCACTACAGGGGGATGAGCATGGGACTGCTGGATATCGTGGGCGGCATGTTGGGCGGCCAGGCGGGTGGCGGTCAAGGCGGCAGCCCCGGCGGCGGCCAGGCCGCGTTGTTGAACCTGATCGTCGGCATGCTCCGCGGCGCGGGGCAGGGCGGCCAGGGCGGCGCGGCGGGTGGCCTGGGTGCGCTGCTGCAGCAGTTCCAGGCGGCCGGCCTGGGCGAGCAGGCCGACTCCTGGGTCGGTACCGGCCAGAACCTGCCGGTCTCGCCCGAGCAATTGCAGGGTGCGCTGGGCGGAGATCAGATGTCGATGATGGCCGAGAAGATGGGCCTGTCCACAGGCGACCTGAGCGCGCAGCTGTCCCAGATGCTGCCGCAGGTGGTGGACCAGCTCACGCCGGGAGGCCAGCTGCCCGAAGGCGGCCTGGGCAACCTGGACGACTTGCTCGGCAGCCTGATGCGGCGCTGAAGTCAGGCACGCGCGCCGGTGCCCGCCAGCGGGCCCGTCCACGCCCTTGGCAGGCGGCGGTGGCGCTCGTTGCAACGTGCCTGCCGCGCCTTCAGGTCGGCGCGCGTGCGGCGGCGGCGGCATCGAGCGCCCCTTCGCCGCGCGCAAGGGCCGCATCGAACATCGCCGCCACCCCCGGCATCACGAACAGGTCGATGCCGCCGCGCTGCGCCTCTTCGATCATCAGGCGCACGTCCTTGCGCGCCATGGTCACCTCGAAAGAAGGATGGCTGTAGTCACCGGCGGCGATACGTGCTGCGCGCGCCGGCAGCATCTGCCCGGGGTTGAACTGCTTGAACAGCCCGAAAGCCTCTTCGGTGCCGATGCCCACCGCATGCGCCAGCCGGTTGACATCGCCGAGCACGCCCAGGATGCCGAGCAGCGTCAGGTTGCCGAAGAGCTTGAAGGCGGCGGCGCGTTCCGGCGCCGCGCCCAGGTAGTGCACCGTGCCGGTCATCTGCTGCAGTGCCGGGAGCAGCGCGTCGTGGTGTGATTTCTCGCCCGACACCAGCATCAGCCCGGTGCCTTCGGCGCAGTTGGCAGGCGCCATGAACACCGGCGCGTGCACGAAGCGGCGACCACGCGCCTGCCAGCGAGCGACACGCTCGGCGGTGGGGCGCACCGCGGTGGTGGTGTGGTCGACGATCCAGGTCGATGTCGGAATCGCGGCGGCGATCGGCTCCAGCACCGCATCCACCGAGGCATCGTCGGCCAGCGACAGGTGGATGCGCTCGACGCCGTCCAGCGCCGCGGCCGGGTCGTCGAAGGGCCGCGCGCCCAGCTCGGCCAGCGCCCGCGCCTTGGCCGGGCTGCGGTTCCAGATGTTGACCTCCCAGCCATTGGCGCGCGCGCGGCGCACGAAGCCCGAGCCCATCAGTCCGGTCCCAAAAAAAGCGATCTTCATGGCGCATGCCCCCCATCAAAGGAGCCGCGACGATAGCGCGTCGCCGCGCCGCGTTCGAAGCGCAAGGTGTTGCGGTGCTGCGCTCATGTGGCCCAGCGCCGTGACGGCGGATGCAAAATGGCGGCCGAGGAAGGACCCGACCATGCCGATCTACGAATACGCCTGCCAGGACTGCGGCAATGCCTTCGAGCTGCTGGTGCGCTCCAGCACCGTGCCCGCATGCCCGCACTGCCATTCGCAGCAACTCGACAAGCAGCTGTCGGTGTTCGCCACCGCCGCGTCGGGCGAAGCGCCACAGCCGATCGTCGCCAGCCCCTGCGGCAACTGCGGCCACCCCGACGGCCCGGGGTCCTGCGCGATTCACTGATCCCGCGCGGACCCGGCCACCAGCTCGAAGCGGTACAGGCGGCACTCGATCGGGCCGTTCCACAGCGGCACGCGCAGCGAGGCCTTCAGCCGCATCGCGCCGGGCAGCTTCATGTCCGGGCTCAGCACCCAGGCGGTCCAGCCCGCCGGGTGCTGGGTGTAGGCGCGCTTCCAGTGCGCCGCCAGCCGCGGGAAGAAGTCGCTTGGCGTGTCGCGGTCCTGTTCGGAAGGCCGCGCCGCCTTGCCGGCGACCTCGATGCGTTCACCGTAGGGCGGGTTGAGCATCAGCGTGCCGTGCAGATGAGGTGGCAGCGCGGGCGCCGGCCGTTCCAGCGCGTCGCCGCCATGGAAGTCGATGGCCGCCTCGACACCGGCGCGCTGCGCATTGCGGCGCGCGAAATCGAGCATGCGGAAGGACACGTCGCTGGCCGAGATCGGCACCGCCGGCGCATGGATGCGGGTCTGCGCCTGGCTCTTCAGCCGCTGCATCAGCGCGCGATGTTCGGGCGTGGCAAAGGGCAGCAGCCGTTCGAAGGCGAAACGCCGCTTCAGTCCGGGCGCAATACCGCAGGCGATCTGCGCCGCCTCGATGGCGATGGTGCCGCTGCCGCAGCACGGGTCGTGCAGCGCGCCGCCCTCGTGCGGCGTGCCGCGCCAGCCGGCGGCGGCGAGCATGGCCGCGGCCAGCGTCTCCTTCAGCGGCGCGTCGCCCTTGTCCTCGCGCCAGCCGCGCTTGAACAGCGACTCGCCCGAGGCATCGGCATACAGCGTGGCGCGCATCTCGCCCAGGTGCAGCACCAGCTGCAGGTCGGGCGCGCGGGTGTCGACATTGGGGCGCTCACCGCTGAGTTCGCGCAACTGGTCGCACACCGCGTCCTTGATGCGCAGCGCGGCGAAGTTCAGGCTGCGCAGCGGGCTGCGCTGCGCAGTGGTGTCCACGCGCAGCGTGTGCTTCGGCGTGATCCAGGTGGCCCAGTCGACGCGGCGGGCCAGCGCGTACAGGTCGTCCTCGTGGCGGTAGTCGGCGCCGGCCACCTCGATCAGCACGCGCTGCGCCAGCCGGCTGCCCAGGTTCAGCGCCATCAGGCCTTCGGTGCCGCAGCTCAGCGACACGCCGCCGCGTCGCGCCTGCAGCGGCGTGCCGGGCAGCAGGCGGCCGATCTCGTCGCACAGCAGCGCCTCGACGCCGGCCGCGCAGGGCAGGAACAAGCGCCAGCGCACCTGGGTCAAGGCGCCTTGCGCAGGTTGGCCGGTGCGATCTTCAGCGCCTCGCGGTACTTGGCCACGGTGCGCCGCGCGACCGTGATGCCCTGCTCGTCGAGCATCTGGCTCAGCTGGCTGTCGGACAGCGGCTTGGCCGCATCCTCGGCAGCGACCAGCTGCTTGATCAGCGCGCGCACCGCGGTGCTGGAGGCGTTGCCGCCCGATTCGGTGTTCAGCGACGAGCCGAAGAAGTACTTCAGCTCGAAGGTGCCCATCGGCGAGGCCAGGTACTTTGCGGTGGTGACGCGCGAGATGGTCGATTCGTGCAGGCCCAGCTCGTCGGCGATCTCGCGCAGCACCAGCGGCTTCATGGCGATCTCGCCGTGCGTGAAGAAGCTCTTCTGGCGCTCGACGATGGCGCTGGACACGCGCAGGATGGTGTCGAAGCGCTGCTGGATGTTCTTCATGAACCAGC
>Ga0114942_1000435_pt1 | contig 11987 bp, 2 predicted proteins | sample LowerColdCreek_FD_88674 | JGI IMG/M metagenome (GOLD analysis project Ga0114942, IMG submission 88674) | Groundwater microbial communities from Cold Creek, Nevada to study Microbial Dark Matter (Phase II) - Lower Cold Creek | ecosystem: Environmental > Aquatic > Deep subsurface > Groundwater ... | reverse complement strand
TCCCTGATCGCCCTGGCCTGCCTCGCCTCCTTCGGCGCCGCACACGCCCTGACCCCCGCCGAAATCGTCATCGCACGTGGCGACGGCAGCCTCAAGGAAATCCGCCTCTCTGGCGCTTCCGCTCTGCGCCTGATGGTCGGCGCCTACATCCAGTCCGAACTGGCCGACCCGGCCACGTTTGACGTGTTCTTCGACTCCGCCACGGGTGCCAACCACCGCGCCTACTCGTTCAAGACCAAGGTCGTCATCGGTGGCTGGCCTGTCGGCACGCCCGTGCTGATCACCAAGCGTGACGCCGGCGGCTCCGGCCAGGGCGTGACGCCGCTGCTGAACGGCGGCGACATCAACCAGGCCCACATGCTGGTCAACGCCAGCTGCTCCGTCGCCGCTGGCGGCGTGTCGCCCGCGACCGACATCCAGAAGGCAGGCTTCATCTGCGGCACCACCGCACCTGCACTGGGCCACGCCGGCTTCTCCGACGTTGAGCCTGCCCTGCTGCAGGCCGGCATCAACGCCGGTACCAACCTCGACACCTCCGGCCTCGACGCCGCCGGCTTCGTGCAGAACATCTTCGCCGTCGCCGTCAACAAGAAGGCCTACCTGGCCCTGCAAAAGGCCCAAGGCCTGGACAACGCCGGCGCCCTCGACGAGAGCGCTGCCAAGCAGCCTTCCATCCCCAAGAGCTTCCTGATTGGCGCCCTGACCGGCCAGCTGCTGGGCAGTTCCGCCGCCAACCAGAAGGGCTGGAACCTGCTGATCCCCGCCACGGTGGACAGCAACATCAACAACAAGCGCATCAACGTCTGCCGCCGCACGCCGGGCTCGGGCACGCAAGCCGCGTCCAACCTGTACTTCGCCAACAACCCTTGCGGCGGTACGGCCAACCAGTACACCCCGGTTGCCGGCACCACCAATGCCGTCCCGTCGGTGCTGGGTTCGCTGACCGTCCAGCAGGGCAGCAGCACGCAGATCGTCGAGAACTGCCTGGGCGCCGTGGACGGCCTGGCCGACGCCACCGGCGGCGGCTATGCCTTCGGAGTGCTGGGCCGCGAGAACAACCCGCTGGCCAATGGCGGCGACAAGGGCTATCGCTACGTCAAGATCAGCGGCGCCACGCCGACGCGCGCTGCACTGATCTCCGGCGAGTACGACTTCGCTGTTGAATCGTCGATGCAGTGGGCCAAGCCCGGCGCTGCCAACACCCCGTCCGCCGAAATCCTCGCGCTGCTGACCAAGATGCGCGGCGAAATGGGCAAGGCCTCGGTGCTGCAAGGCCTGGACGCCGACCTGCAGAACGGCCTGGCCGCCCTGCCGTCGACCTTCACGGGCGCCTGGGCTGCCCTGGACGCCACGACCAAGAGCTACACCTCGCACACGAACCGCGTCAGCGCCAACAGCTGCTCGCCGGTGCGCATGACGAAGTAATCCAGGGGCTCTGCCTCTGCAGCGCGAAGGGCTTCGGCCCTTCGCGCCTTCCTGCCGAGTTGTTTTCGGCATGCAACCGCACGGGATGCATGCCGAAGAAAAGTCCGCACGACCTTGCACCAGTCTCAAAGGCTCAACCAGGCCTGCTTCTTGAAGTCACACCCCATGACCAACTTTCAATTCAGCATCAATTTCAACCGGCGAGCCACTCAATGCGCCATCGCGGCGGCTCTGGCGCTTGGGGCGGCACAAGCAAATGCGGCCCTGCGACCGGGCGACAACACGCAGGACGGTGTCGCCGCCGGCACCACGGCAGAGCTGGCTCTGTTCATCTGGGACCCGGTCAAGGAGGTGTCCTACACCAAGGATCTGGGCATCAACGTCTACGGCCAGAACTTTGCGTCGGGCAATCCCGCGACGAATCTGTTTGTCTATGGTCAGCAAGACGCCGGCTATCAGAAGCTGTTCGACCCACTGAACTTGGACCCCAATTTCGTCACCTTCCTGGCCACCTCGACAGTCGCTGCAAACCAGATCTGGGCTGTCGTTGCCATCTCTGCCGACACCAGCGGGGCGGTCGAGGCGGGCAGCCACTCGATCTACACCACGCTGAGCGCACGGACGCCAACGGGCACGCCGAATCCTGAGTACACCAAGGTCATGAACTGGATCAACGGCGACATGTCGAACGCCCTGGGGTCGTTCAACAGTTCGATCGTCGACTTCAACGCTCAACCGGGGTGCTCGGACTCCGACGGCTGCACAACGAACTACGCGGCCAACACGTCCAGCTTCAATGTCAAGGGACAACTCGCCTACGCAGGAGCGGCATTTGCGCTGAGCGGATCCTTCGGCGGCGGCTCGTCCACCTACGCGCCCAACGTCTTCAATCCGGTAGGAAGTTCGTCGTGGTTCTACAGCGTGACAACGAGCAGCGACACGTCGGACGCCGCGCCGACGGTCGACGAGTTCGACAACTTGGGCCATGACGCTTATTGGGGCCTCGGCGTCGACCCGAGCAACGGCAACTACATCCTCAGCTACACGCTGGCAGCATCGCTGACCCCGGCGCAAACGGCCCAGGGCCAGTTGCTGCGCCTGCGCACCGACTTTGCCGCCATCTACGGCGGCACCCGCCTGATCGGCGCGCCGGCCGGGGACACGCTGGATCTCGGCAACGTCTCCGCCGTGCCCGAGCCATCCACCTGGGGCCTGATGGGCTTGGGCCTGGCCCTGCTGGCCGGCCGCGCGCGCCGCCGCGCCTGAGCGCTTACCTGCGACGGTCGCCGGCCTGGGGCAAGCCCGAAGGCCAGCGCTGTTGGCCCCCTTCGCGGCAGCTTTTTCACGACCGTTTCACCCGCGCTCGGGACACTGACTTCATGGACGCCAGACTGATGCGCGCCCCCTCGTGGGCGCGCTGCTTCTTCTTGTTTGCAATTGCCCTGGCGCTCTGCGCCGGCGGCCTGCCGGCCCGTGCCCAAACGGCGGCGCAAACCACGCTGCGCTTCGACATCCTCGAGTTTGAGATCGAAGGCAACACGCGCCTGAAGGCGACGCAGGTCGAGGCGGCCGTCATGCCCTTCATGGGTGAGGGCCGCGACATGGCCGCCATCGAGGCCGCCCGCGCCGCGCTGGAGAAGGCCTATCAGGGCGCTGGCTACCTGACCGTGTTCGTCGACGTGCCCGAGCAGCGCATAGACGGCGGCGTGGTGCGCCTGACCGTGCTGGAAGGCCGCGTCGACAAGCTCTACGTGACCGGCTCACGCTACTTCGACCAGGGCCGCATCCGCGCCGTCGCCACTGAGTTGGCCGAGGGCAAGGTGCCCAACTTCAACGTCGTGCAGCAGCAGGTCGCGGCGCTGAGCCAGACGCCCGAGCGCCGCGTGCAGCCGGTGCTGCGCCCGGGCCGCGAGCCGGGCACGGTGGAGGCCGAGCTCAAGGTCAGCGACAAGCTGCCGCTGGGTGGCAGCGTCGAGATGAATAACGCCGCAGCTGCAGGCACCGAGGCGCTGCGCGCCGCCGTCAACCTGCACTACGACAACCTCTTCCAGCTCGGCCACTCGCTGTCGGTGACCGCACTGACCGCGCCCATGCAGCCTAGCCAGTCACAGGTGTGGGTGCTCAACTACCTGGTGCCCCTGGGCGACGGGGACTCGCTGAGCTTCAGCGCCGTCAACTCCAGCAGCGACGTCGACAGCCTGGGCGGCACGCGCGTGCTGGGCAAGGGCACGACGCTGGGCTGGCGTTACGGCATGAACCGCGTCGGCACCAACGCGGCCCACGGCCTGTCGCTGGGCCTGGACGTCAAGGATCTGACGGAAAACGTGCAGACCGGAGGCGAAACCATCGGCTACCCGCTGCGCTACGCACCACTGCAGCTGGCCTACAACGGCAGCTGGTGGGGCGACCGAGGCCAGCAGCAGCTGAACGCGAGCGCCACCTTCGGGCTGCGCCCGGTCTGGCGACAGGACCGCCTGTGCATTCCGCTGCCCCCGCTGCCCGACGAAGACCCTGACGCCCCCCCAAGATTCGGGCCGGCCGACCAGTTCGCCTGCAAGCGCCAGGGGGCGGACGGCGGCTTCACCACGATCAAGCTCGACTGGCGCGGCAGCCGGCGCGTCGGCCCCACCGAATGGGCGCTGCGCATTGCCGGCCAGATCGCCAGCCAGCAGCTGGTCAGTGCCGAGCAGTTCGCCGTCGGCGGCGCGGACTCGGTGCGCGGCTACCCCGAGGCCGCCGTGTCGGCCGACCACGGCGTGCTGGCCTCCTTCGAGCTGCGCAGCCGCAACCTCGCGCCGGCCCTGCTGGACAGCTTCAAGGGCGCCAACCTGCCGCCCTTCACCGAGCTGGTGTTCTTCGGCTTCGGCGATGTCGCCCGCGTCACCCTCATCGAGCCCGAGCCCGGCCAGCAGCACCGCAGCACGCTGCTCGGCACGGGCCTGGGCGTGCGCTTGGGGCTGCAGCCGGGCCTGAGCCTGGCGCTGGACTGGGGGCGCCGCCACCGCGACGTGACCGGCCGCAACCTGCCCACCGAGCGCGTGCATGTGCGTGCCGCGCTTCGCTTCTAGAGCTGTATCCATGTCCAAGCCCACGTCGACGCCAACGCTGCACAAGACCGCCCTGCTGCTGACGCCGCTGGTCGCAGCACTCGCCGCCAGCCTGCCGCTGGCCGCGCTGGCGCAGTCGCGCGTGACGGCGCCGCCGCCACCGGTGGCCAAGACGGTGCCCGTGCCTGCGGCCGGCTGGCGCGTCTACGGCAGCGGCGCGGTCGCGCCGGTCAACACCGGCAATGCCCGCGGCGGCGTGGACATGACCATCGGCCAGACCAGCCAGCGCGCGATCTACAACTGGCAGAGCTTCGACATCGCCGCCGACAGCTCGGTCACCTTCGACATGGCACTGGCCGGCTCCAGCGCGCTGAACCGGATCTACAGCGGCAGCCCCAGCCAGATCTTTGGCCAGCTCAAGGCCACCAACGGCGGCGAGATCCTGCTCTACAACCGCAACGGCATCCTGTTTGGCAAGGACGCCCGCGTCGACGTGGGCGCGTTGATGGCCACGACCCTGGCGCCCCGCGAAGCTGACTACAAGAACGGCTTCGTCACCAACATCACCGGCGGCAATCCGGCGCTAAGCATCAGCAACGATGACGAGCAGAACCCAGGCAGCAAGTACGCCGACAGCTTCATCCGAATCGATACCGGAGCGCAGATCACAACGAGCGAAGGTGGCCGCATCCAGCTCTATGCCAAGAAGGTCGAGAACGCCGGCACGCTGACATCACCGGGCGGCCAGGTCGTGCTGGGCGCGGGCGCCGAGGTGTTCTACAAGCTGCCCACCGCTGAGCCTCTCTACGCCTCCGAGGCCAATCCCAACGTGCCGGCCTTGCGCGGGCTGCTCGTCGAGGTGGGCCGCGCAAACCTCGCCTCGGGTGAAGGCGAGGTGAAGAACACCGGCACCATCAGCGTGCCGCGCGGCAACGCCACGCTGGTGGGCCTGGCCGTCAACCAGGCCGGCCGCATCAGCGCGACGACCAGCGTGTCGCAGAACGGCTCCATCCTGCTGCTGGCGCAGGGCGACGCGGGCACCACCGACCTCGACGGCGCCGTCATCGGCAGCGGCGACAAGCCCCGGTTCAAACAGGCCTTGCACAGCGGCGAGCTGACACTCGCCGCCGGCAGCATCACGGAGATCACCCCCGAGAACGCTGGCGCCGACGGCAAGCCCCTGACCAACGACGACAACGCCGCCTTCACTCGCTCCCGGCTCGACCTCGCCGGGCGCCAGATCACGCTGGCCCAGGGCGCCAAGGTGGTGGCCCCAGGCGCGGTGGCCGAGTTGCGCGCGCTGGACAAGCCCGCGCCGCTGGGCGACCTGCTCGACCGCGACAACCTGCTGACCGCCACCGGCGGCCGCATCGTGCTGGAGGCCGGCGCCAGCATCGACCTTGCCGGCACCACCGACACCACCGTCAGCGCGGCGCGCAACTTCGTCACCACCGAACTGCTGGGCAGCAACGACCTGAAGGACGCGCCGCTGCAGAAGGACGGGCTGCTGTACCGCAACAAGGTCACGCTGGACATCCGCGAGGCCTCGCCCATCCTCGGCGACCTGGCCAACTACCGCGCCGGCGTGCAGCGCAGCGCCAGCGAGCGGCTGGCCAGCGGCGGCAGCCTGCGGCTGATCGCCGGCGAGGCTGTGCTGACCCAGGCCGGCTCCAGCCTCGCGGTGGACGGTGGCCGCATCACCTACACCGCCGCGCAGGTTGCCCCCACGCAGCTCTTCAGCACCGCCGGCACCGCCTACACGCTGAACAACGCGCCCAAGGACCTGGTCTACGGCGCCATCACCAACGCCGGCACCAGCAAGGCCCGCTACGACCGCTGGGGGCCCGTCGTCAGCTACGGCAGCATCAGCCCGGCGCGGCTGGAGCAAGGCTACGTGGAAGGCAAGGCCGGCGGCAGCCTGACGCTGGTCGCGCCCCGCGTGGTGATGGACGGTGGCGTCAGCGGCGCCGTGGTGCAGGGCGAGCGCCAGCGGCTGGGCCGCGATGCACTGGCCGCTGCCGGGCAGCTGGCTCTTGGCGCAGCGCGCCACGGCGGCGACTTCAGCCTGGCCGCCACGTACGCGGGCGCGGTGCTGCGGGACTTCGAGCTGAGCGCGTCCGCCACGCGGGGGCTAGGCGCGGTGGCCAACCCGGCCACGCTGGACGGCATCGCCTCGGGGCTGTCGCTGGAAGCGCTGCGCGCCTCGGGCTTCGGGTCCGTCAGCATCACGGCGGTCGGCGACGTCCGCCTGGGTGGCGACGTCGACCTGCCAGCGCTGGGCAGCTTGCGGCTGCAGTCGCAGAACGGCAACGTCACGGTGCAGGGCGACGTGACGACCCGCGGCGGCCAGGTTGCGCTGCGCAGCCTGACGGGCGACGTCAGCGTTGCGCCGCAGGTGCGGCTGGATGTGGCCGGCGCCTGGGTCAATGCGGCGCAAGACCCACTGCTCGCAGCATCAGCGCCTGCACCCGCCAGCGCCGGCGGCAGCCTCGTGCTGGAGGCCGGCAGCAACCTGACGCTGGCCACCGACAGCGTGCTGGACGTGTCCGGCGGCGGTGTTGTCGCCGCGAACCAGACCCTCACCGGCGGCGCCGCCGGCAGCATCACGCTGAAGGCCGGCACCGTCGGCAACGCCACCACGCCCGCAGCCACGCTGGCGCTGGGCGGCGAGTTGCGCGCCTATTCGCTGACGCGGGGCGGCAGCCTCACCCTGAGCGCTGCGGCACTGCGGCTGGGCTCGGCCCCGGCCGGCACCACCGACGCCGACGGCACGCTGCGCCTGGGGGCGGACTTCCTGGACCGCGGCGGCTTCCACCGCTTCGACCTGGACGGCCGGCAGTCGCTGACGGTGGAGGCCGGCACGCGGCTGGCACCGCGCGCAAGGCTCTGGCGCGCCACGAACGCGACGCGCCTGGCCCCCAGCGGCAGCACCGATTGGTACCAGGCCCTGCGCCTGGAAGAACCGGCCAGCGGCTACGCGCTACCGGTCACCCTGAGGCTGGCCTCCAGCGGCTACACGGCGACCGACCCGCAGGGCCGGCTGCACATGGCCTCTGGCGCAGCCATCACGCTCGCCCCCACGTCACGCCTGGAGCTGTCCGCACGCAACCAGTTGCGCCTGGACGGCCGCCTCGTCGCACCGGGCGGCCAGGTCAGCCTCGGCCTGTCGGGCAGTGGCGCCGCGTCGCAGGCCCGTGCGCTTTGGCTGGGCAGCGCCAGCGTCATCGACGTGGCCGGCTTGCGCCAGCTGCTGCCGACGACCGACGGCATGCTGACCGGCCGCCTGCTTGCCGGCGGCAACATCAGCCTGGCCAGCGCGTCCAGCAGCACGCCCGCGTATGCGGCCAGCCTGGTCGTGCAGCAAGGCGCGCGGCTGGACATCGGCGGCGCCACCGGCCTGCTGGACGTGCGCGAACGCGCCGATGGCGGCGACCGCGTCACGCGCCTGTTGTTGGGCAGCGCCGCCGGCCAGTTGAGCGTGCGCGGCAACGGCCTGCTGCTGGTCGAAGGCGAGCTGGCTGCACGCGGCGGCGCCGGCCAGGCCGGCGGCCGGTTGCAGGCCACGCTGGAAGCCGGCTACGCCGACGAATCCCAACTGCCGCCCGTGCAGAGCCTGGTGCTGGCTGCGGCCGACGGCAGGCTCAGTGCTGCCATGACACCCGACAGCCTGGGCCGCCCCGCCGATGTGCCCCAGCTGGCGCGCATCGACGCCCCGTGGCTCACCCGCGCCGGCATCACGCAGCTGGGTCTGAAGGCCCGCGAAAGCCTGGCCGTCGAAGGCGGGACCACGCTCGACCTGGCAGGAAGCCTGACGTTGGACAGCACCGTGCTGGCCGTAGCGCCGCAGGCGGGACGCAACGATGCGCGCCTGAGCGCCCCGCTGGTGAGCTGGACCGCCACGCAGACCGAGCCGCTGGCCGTGCTGCAGCTCACCCGCGCGGCGCCGGCCACACGCGGCGGACCTGGCACGCTGAGCCTGCAGGCCGGCGAGCGCCTGGACGTCAGCGGCCAGCTCGTCAGCCAGGACATCGCCAGCCTCGACCTGCGCAGCCAGGGCGACCTGGTGCTGGCCCAGTTGCCCAACACCACCAGCGGCCGCCTCACCACGGCTGCCGACCTGTCGCTGACCGGCCGCCAGATCTACCCCGCCACCGACACGGCCTTCACGCTGGATGCCAGCGGCCGGCGCATCGGCATCGCCATGCCCGGCGGTGACGCGCCCGACCTGCCCTGGAGCGCGGGCGGCCGGCTCACGCTGCAGGCCAAGACCATCGTTCAGGGCGGCCGCCTGCGCGCGCCCGAGGGCAGCCTGACGCTGAAGGCCAGCGAAACGCTGCAACTGCTGGCCGGCAGCGAAACCTCGGTCAACGCCGATGGCCGCAGCTTCCTGTTCGGCACCTGGAACGGCGAACGCTGGCAGGCGCCCGGCAGCGAGATCGGCAGCATCAGCGCCGCGCCGGCGAAGGCGGTCGTGCTCGATGCGCCGCAACTCAGCGTCGCCCCTGGCGCCAGGCTCGACCTCAGCGGCGGCGGCAAGCTGTTGGGCTGGCAATTCGTCGCCGGCCCCGGAGGCTCGACCGACATCTTCAGCGCGGGCGACGGGAGCTATGCCATCGTGCCCGGCGTGCAGAGCAGCGGCGCTGCCGACAACTCCCTGCCCGGCGTGCCGGCCGCGGGGCGCCAGATCAACTTCGGCAACGGCCTGACGCTGGCAGACGGCACCGTGCTGAGCGGCAGCTACACCCTGCTGCCGGCGCGCTTTGCGCTGCTGCCCGGCGCGCTGCTCGTGAAGCCCGCCACCGGCACGGCGTTGGCGCTCGGCCGCAGCGTCCAGCGCGACGACGGCAGCCTGCTTGTCGGCGCCAAACTCGGCCAGGCCGGCACCACCGTGCTAGACGCCCTCACCAGCAACTGGCAAATCCTGACCCCGACGCAGGCCCAGCGCTACAGCGAGATCCGGCTGGCCGGCGCCGATGCCTTCTTCAGCGCGCTGGCCCAGCGCAACGACGCCGCCATGCCGGCGCTGAACCGCGACGCCGGCGCCCTCGTCGTCGCCGCCCAGCAGGCCGACATCCGGGGCGCCATGACGTTCGCCTCGGGCCGGGCCACGACCGGCGAGAAAGGCCGCGGCGGCACTGCCTACTTCGATGCGGCAGCCATCGAGGTCGGCGACAACCCGGTCGACACCGGCAGCCTGAGGCTGGGCATCGCCCAGCTCAACGCACTGGGTGTGGACCAACTCGTCCTCGGCGCCGTGCCGACCGACCTGCAGCGCCCCGGCAGCCTGGCTGTGCGCGCGCAGACCGTGCGCATCAACGACGAGGCACCGCCCAAGGCCGAACCCGGCCAGCCCCAGGAAGGCGAGCGCGTGCTGACGGCGCCAACGCTGCTGCTCGCCGCCCGCCAGGGCCTGGAGATCAACACCGGCGCCTCGCTGCAGGCCAGGTCGGCCAATGGCACGACGGCCGCGACCGACTGGACGCTCAGCGGCGACGGCGCCGCCGTGCTGCTCAGCGCCAACGCCGCCAGCAGCCTGCAACGCCAGGGCGCGACGCTGGACACCGGCAACCTGGTGCTGAAGGACGGCGCCTCGCTGCAGGCCACGTCCGGCCGCGTGCAACTCGATGCCACCGGCCACGCCGGCATCGCCGCCGGCGCCATGCTGAACGCCAGCTCGCTGGGCCTGGGTGCGCCCCGCCTGCAGCTGGGCGGCAGCCAGCCGCTGGCCAACGACAGCCTGCTGCTGGGCAGCGGCCTGCTGGGCCAGCTCGGCACGGCCGCCGACGTGCTGCTGCGCAGCTACAGCAGCCTGGACCTCGTCGGCGCCGTGAACTTCGGCATCGGCGCCGACGGCCGCACCACGCTGGGCCGGCTGACACTGGACACGCCAGCCTTGCGCGCCGCCACCGCAGACGACCAAGCGCATCTGCAGGCGCGCAGCCTGGTGCTGACCAACAGCACCGGCAGCAAGCCCGAAGCCGCTGATGCGAACGGCTGGATCAAGCTGACCAGCGACGGCCCACTGCAGGTCGGCCCGACCGGATCGGCCGGGCAAGCCTGGCAGGCCGCGCAGACCGACCTCGCCGCGCCGGGCGGCCTCGTCATCACCGGCAACAGCACGATCACGGCCACCGGCAACGTGACGGCCAGCGCCGGCGTCGTCAGCGCCAGTGCCGGCGGCACCGCGCCGGCCCGCAGCGCCTGGACCGTCGCCGGCGCCCTGCAGCTGCTGGCGCCCGCCGGTGCCAACGCCAGCGCAGCCCCGCGCGGCGCCGCCGCCCAGCTGGCGCTGACGGCGCAGCGCCTCACCGTCGCCACCGACATCGCCCTGCCGGCCGGTCAGCTGACCTTGACCAGCAGCAGCGACCTGACGCTGCAGAGCGGCCGCGTCAGCGTTGCCGGCCGCAGCGACAGCATGAGCAGCGGCGGCCAGACGCTGCGCGCCGACCTCGCCGCCGGCAGCCTCACGGCCACCAGCAGCGGCGGCAACCTCGTGCTGGGCGCAGCCGCGCAGCTGGACGTCTCCGGCGCCGGCGACGGCGATGCCGGCCGCCTCAGCCTGAACGCGCCTGCCGGCAGCCTGCTGCTGGCCGGCACGCTGAACGGCGCCGCGTCCAGCGCCGCCGTCACCGCCGCCAGCCTCAGCCTGGACAGCCGCACCGCCGTGGACCTCGGCGCGCTGGCGCAGACCATCTCCGCTGCCGGCAACCGCGCCTTCGAGCAGCAGATCGCCGTGCGCAACCGCAGCGGCGACCAGACGCTGCGCAGCGGCGCCCGCCTGGCGGCGCACAACATCAACGTCGCCAGCGACAACGGCAACCTGAGCATCGCCGGCGAACTCGTCGGCCTGGCCTCGGGCAGCCGTGGCGGCGTGATCCAGCTCGACGCCGGCGGCACGGCCAGCGATGACGGCCAGGTCGTGGGCGGCAACATCGTCATTGCCGACGGCGCCCGCCTGGCGGCGCGCAGCGCAGGCAGCGGCAGCGGCAGCGATGCACCACGCCTCGCGCTGAACAGCCGCAACGGCTGGCTGGACCTCAGCGGCGGCAGCATCGACCTCGAAGGCGGTGAGCTGGCCCTGCGCGCCCTGCGCAACGGCCAGGACGTGAAGATCAAGACGCTGCAAAGCCGGCTGCAACAGGTCGGCAGCATCGACATCGAGGCGGTGCGGCCCTACACCGGCATCGGTGAGCTGGTGGCCGGGCTCGTGCCGGCACCGCCCGAGCCGCCTCCGCCCCCACCGCCACCGGCCCCCGAGCCGCCAGCACCGCAACCGCCTGCGCCTCAACCGCCGGCTCCCCAGCCGCCCGCTCCCCAGCCCCCGGCACCGCAGCCGCCAGCGCCTGAACCGCCCGTGCCCGGGCCGGCCAACCCGTCGCCGGGCAATGGGCCGAGCACCGGTGGCACGCAGCCGCCCGCGCCGCCGCTGACGCCGCCCCCGCAACCCGGGCCGGCAGCGCCGTCGCCGGGCAACGGCCCCACGACCGGCAACACCCAGCCGCCGACACCGCCGTT
>Ga0114942_1000434_pt1 | contig 12005 bp, 11 predicted proteins | sample LowerColdCreek_FD_88674 | JGI IMG/M metagenome (GOLD analysis project Ga0114942, IMG submission 88674) | Groundwater microbial communities from Cold Creek, Nevada to study Microbial Dark Matter (Phase II) - Lower Cold Creek | ecosystem: Environmental > Aquatic > Deep subsurface > Groundwater ... | reverse complement strand
TTCGGCCCGGACTCGCCGCCGACGATCACCCAATGGATGTCACGAAGGTCCAGGGCCCCTACATCCTCGAGCAGCGGCTCGACCGAAAGGAAGCGGATGCGCGCCGGCACTTTGCGCAGGTGGTCGATGCGCGGCACACCGTACTTCTTGTCCCCCACCGACACGCCTAACCAGGCATTCGACGGCGCCTGCCGAGCCTTGAAGAAGCGAGCCATCCGAGCGGCGCGCTTGGTGAGGATTTGGTAGGTGTGTTGTGGCGTGCGCTGGATGACGTCGAAGACCCGCTCGATGTAGGCGTCAGGCACCTTTTCGTGAAAGAGGTCAGACATCGAGTTGACGAAGTAAACCGTCGGCTTCTTGCGCTTGACCGGGTCCTCAAGCCGCTCCGGCAGGACCGTGAGCACGAACCCGTTGTCGTAGCCAGGGGCACCCATCGCCTTCAAGCGCCGCGCCATCGCTTCGGCATAACAGTTCTTGCAGCCCGGCGAGATCTTGGTGCAACCCACTGTCGGGTTCCAGGTCTGCTCCGTCCATTCGATGCGGCTGATCGTCGTCATCCTTGCGCTCCTCGAGTTCCCCCTGCGGCGTCGGCACGCCTGTAGCGGCGCGTGATGCCTGTGCCTACGCCCGGGATCTTGAGATCTCGACGAGGCCTGATGATTTGGCGGTCCTTGTCGTGGTGGACCAAGATCGTCCCTGCGCTCGATACGCAGGCACTCATGCGTGCGCTGGCCGCCCGCTGCTGTGGCCACGATCTCGCTCGAGCCTGGATTCTCTGCCAGCTCAACAACTGCAGCGTGCATGTCGGGCGCGCCTGCATCTAGCCGCGCGTCCGGCAGTACATCATCAGGTCGTGCAAGCCGTCTCTCTCGCCCAGCAACTGACTCGACGGTCGCGTGACAGTACGGGCAGCGGTCGGCCATCCCTACAGGAGAACGCAACGTGGGATCTGTCATGGAAGCGGCGACGACGTTCATGTACGGGTGGACGACAAGCTGCGGCATGATGAACTGTATAAAAAAACAGCAACCAATGCCACGCAGCCATGTTTGCGTCCACGCAGGCGGAGTTCGCACGATCATCAGCTCGCCGGCGCCATGCAGACAGCACCAACGGGTAGTGCATCTGCACAGTCTAGTTTCGGCAGCCTACGTACAAACCAGGGACCCTCGGCTTAGTTGCCCATGGGAGAGTAGAGATCGCCGCATCCCGCTCTCGTGCCGGTCATTACAAGTGTGGACATGCTTTTGTGGTCAGTCAACACCGGCACAGGTGGTCAGTCAGGCCGGAATACGCAGTCAAGGTCGTCGAAGAATCCGGCCTCATTCCCGCCGGCCATGAGCGCGTCGAAGAGATGCTGGTGGGCGCGCACGGCGCCAGCATCGCCGCCCTGCGCAGCGTCATCCTCGAACGGGACATCAAGGAGATCCGCGCCAACCTCAGCGCGATCGCGAGGATCGAGCCTTGGGGGCGTGCCCAGCGCAACCCGGAAGGCACGCTGGCAGTCCAGACGCAAGGTCGGGCGCTGCTGCGCTTCTTCCGCTACGGCAACGACGCAGCCAACGCGAGGCTATTCGAGGCCGTCAAGGGCCTATTGAGCCACCTTGGACTGAAGCACCGGTTCTTCCGCCAGGGACGCCATGGCTGGTTCTTCGCGAGCCTGCTGGAGGTCGGTCAGATCACCGACGAGAAGTTCGACCAGTTGCTCTCCTTCCCAGGCCTTCGGCGGCTGATGCCCGAGCCGCGCATGCAGTCGGCGGCCACGCGCCGGCCCATTGGCGCCGCGGCCGCGCCGCCTCATCTCGCGCGACCCATCGAGGGCCTGCCGACGGTGGCTGTCTTCGACACCGGGACGTCGGCGGCGGCCACGGATCTGCGGCCGTGGGTGGTCGGCACGAAGACCTACGTGCTGCCGCCCGACACGGTCCATGAGCATGGCACCCACGTCGCCTCCCTGGTGGCGGGCGCGCACGGCCTGAACGCGGGCCATGCGGACTTCCCCGCCCTGGGCGCCAAGGTCTACGACGTCTGCGGCCTGGAGGCCGGCGCCGGCGGCTACATCGGCGACCTGATCGGCCGGCTGGAAGAGGCCATCAGGGGCCGTCCCGATGTGCACGTCTGGAACCTGTCGTTGGGCACGCCCTTCGGCTGCGACGAGCAGACGTTCAGCGATTTCGCGCAGGCCCTGGATCAACTTAGCGACCAGTACAACGTGCTCTTCGTCGTCGCGGCGGGCAACTACCTGGCAGAACCGCGCCGCACTTGGCCGGAGCTGACGACTTTGCAGGACCAGGTGTCCATCACTGGTGAGTCCGTGCGGTCCTTGACGGTCGGCTCCATCTGCCACCTCGGCGCGCCTGACGCGCTCAACGAGATCGGCGAGCCCGCCGCCTACAGCCGTCGCGGGCCCGGCCCCGTCTTCACGCCCAAGCCGGACATCGTGCATGTGGGCGGCAACGTGCACGGTCCCTGGGCCGCCGGCGCGTCGAGCGTGGCCGTGCTGACCTCCATCAACGCTCCGGCTCACGGTTTCGGCACCAGCTACGCGGCGCCCATCGCGTCCAGCATGGCGGCCCACGCCTGGGCCGCCGTTGCGGGCGGCACCGGGCTCACCCCGCGGCCCGCGCTGATCAAGGCGCCTCTGATCCACGCTGCGCAACTGTCCTCGCCGGCTTACACGCCCTGGGAGCGGCGCTATTACGGCGCGGGGTTGCCGAGGGACGTGTTGTCGGCGCTGTACGACCGCGACGACAGCTTCACGTTGATCTTCGAATCGCGCCTGGTTCCGGCGGTGAGGTGGCGCAAGTCGCCATATCCCATCCCGACCGGGTTGATCCATGACGGCAAGCTCCGCGGCGAGGTCATCATCACGGCGGTCTACGCGCCGCCGCTGGACGGCAATGCCGGCGCGGAATACGTGCGGGCCAACGTCGAGCTCAGCTTCGGTACGCTGGACGGTGACAACATCCACAGCAAAGTGTCACTGAAGGGCGAGGATGGCACCAATGGCTATGAATCGGCCCAGGTCGAGCATGGCGGCAAGTGGGCGCCCGTCAAGGTCCATCGCAAGGCTTTCCCCAACGGCATCGGCGGCGACAGTTGGGCGTTGCAGGCTCGCATGTTCCTTCGCGAATACGAGCCCCCGCTGGCTGAGGGTTTGACGCTCTACATCCTGTGCACACTGCGGTCGCTGGACGGCAACCCGCGCATCCATGAACAGGGCATCCGGGCGTTAGCCGCGACGAACTGGGTCAGCCAGAATCTGCCGGTGCGCGTGCCGGTGCAAGGCCGAACCTGAAGGCGCGCCTTTTTCCGTTGGACGCGTGCAGGGAGCCCGGGCTGGCACGGCAGTTCTCACCTCGTGCGGTACCGCCGCTAGCGCCGGCGTGCCAATGCGCCACAGAGCAGACCGCATATCAGCAAGGCCAGCGAACTGGGCTCCGGCACCGTGCTCACCTGCGCCACCGTCAAGGAGTACTGACTAGTCCCCTGATACGCCGTCAAGGCGTACGTGCCGAGGGAGAAGGTGGGCGCGCCCTCCGAGCCCGAGAACAACTGGGGGCCATCCGTGGACAGCAGGCTGACGCCAGCATTGAAGTCGTAGATGCCCAGTCCACCGCCACGGGCGACGTTGAAGAAGGTCAGATCGGCGAGCGCCGTGCTGGCGCCGGCGAAGGTCCCGGAGACGTTCCACAGGGTGAACAGCTCGCCGGTGAAATGGTCGTCAGGCGTCGGCGTCGCGCTCAGCTGCCAAGTGGCCGTGTAGCCGCCGGTGAGCGTGAATTGGTAGGTCGGCGCCGCGTGAGTGGCCGCGGCGCCGAGCAGCGCGGCTGCTGCGCCGGTAGCCAGCACGAGAGATCGGATCTTGTTCATGGAACCCTCCTTTGGTTGTGAGACTAAAGCTTGCGGAAATGCCCTCGCGCCTGGCCTTTGCCCTCGACCATCAGGCCGACTGCCACGAGCCGGAAGCAGGCCTCCTGCACGTCCCACGGAATCTCGCCGAGCTGATCGGCGACGTCGACGTAGGAAACCAGGTCCCTGGGCGGCCAGGCTGCGAGCACACGCCGCGCCAGGTCGGTCAGGTCGAGCGAACGGCCTGGCGAGTTGTCGCTGGCGCCCCCCCCGAAGGTGACGATCTGGTCCCGCCAGATGATGAAGTGCGCCTCGCAGCCGGTGTCCCGCCACACCGACGGAAAGAGCGTCAGGCCCGTCGCGTTGCGGTACAGCCGCCAGGCCTTGTCCGCGCGGCGGTCCAGGTTGACCGGGATCTCCTCGCCGCAGCCACAGGGGCACTTGATGATGAGCCAGCGAGGGACACCCCGCTGGATCAGCACGGCATCGCCCGGGGCCTGCAGCAGGTCGCTGAAGCCCCCGCGTGAGGTGACTTCGGCCTTCAAATTGATCATGCTGCGCTTCACGTCGGTTTCCCCTGAAACCTGGACGACAGTCCAAGGATGATTTTTTCGCCGATGGTGTAGGCCAGCGTGCGCAGGGCCTCCCGGGCGGCGTCGTGATGCGTCGGCGTCTGGTCGAACGTCACCCGATGCTTCTCCGCCACCTTCGCGGCGTAGTCGTCCGGGTTGCACGCCTTCTTGAGGAAGGCGACTCCGAGCATCAGTGCGTACTGCAACTCGACCAGCTCCATCTGCTTGGCCTGCATGCGGATCTGGCGCACGCAGTCCATGAACCAGGCCGAGCGGTCCGCGGGGTCGCAGTGGTGGTCCTCGTTCCCGAACGCGTCGATGACGTACAGGGGAAGGATCGACGCCAGGATGTCCTTGGCGCTGCGCGGGTCCTTGACGAAGCCGTCGACGAACAAGCCCGCCTCCAGGGAGGCGGCATCGAACAGCAGCGGCGCGTGGGGATTGACGCGTTCCAGGTCAATGATGACCGCGTCATGGCCCCGCACCAGCACGTTGGTGGCGTGCAGATCGCCGTGCACCATGCCCGTCAGCACGGGCGTGCTCGGTGGCAGCCCCTGGATGATGTGGCGCAAGTGGGCCAGTGACACTGCGCCCTTGAACTTCTCGCGCCGGTCTTGACGATGCTTCGGCACCTTGCGTTCGCCACCCTTGTCGTCCATGAGCACCTTGAGGGCGAAGTCGGTCAGCGGCGGCGTCTCCCGTCCGGCGGCGCGGCGCCATGGCAGCAGCGTGACGTTGAACAGGTTGGCGATTGCCGCCACGCCGCGGCCTTCGCGGGCGCTTTCGCAGATCGTTTCCGCCCCGAGCACGAAATCACTGACGATCAGGCCATGAGAGGCGCCCAGCACGCAGCGATCAGGCCGAAGTCGAGGTCCAAGGTGGAAAGGCACGTGCTCCAACAGCGTCGCTCGATACTTGTGGAACTCCCTCACAACCTTGATACGCGACCCGAGTTTGACAAAAAACTTGTAGGGCCACTTGCCACCCAGTTCGCTGCCGCGCAGGTAGGCGTGGCCCTCGAAGGCGCCCACGCCGGACTGGCCGTTGCCCTTGCCGTACAGGCAGACGCGCTCGCAGCTGTGAAAGGCGCGGCGGATCAGCAGATCCGCTCCATCGTCGATCTTGGCCGGCTGGCCGTCCGAGTCCCAAGCCTCAATGGTCAAGGTCGAACTCGGTGCCGGGCCGGCATCGTTGCGGGCCACAACGTTTCCGAATTGCTCCCACGAGACGTCCGGGTTGATGAGATGCACAAACGGCGCGTACTCACGGTCATGAGGCAGGGCGTTGTCGAACCAATCGGCCGAGAAATACTTGGCCTCGACGGGCAGATAGCCCGATGGCGGCAGCCTCTGCTTATTCAGCGCGCGCAGCACGAAAGCCTTCATTTCGCCGTCCGGCGCGAAGCGAACGTAGATGCGGCAGTCGTGGTTCAAAGCCTGGGAGAACGTCTCCAGCTCAGCACGAATCCGCAGATGGGCATCCATGCTCTGCGTTAGCACGACGGCACAGGTCAGATCGAAGCAGTAGCGATCGGCGAGGTCCGTTTCCTGAAGCTGATACGCCTCATATCCCCTTCGCTCCAAGGCGTCGACAGCCGCGCTCGGCATATCGCCAACAAATGCGACGCGCATCCGCTTCGGTCCGCCGTTGTACAAGGGGATGGCCATGTCAGTCCAGTCGGGTAAAGAGGCGACGGTGGTCGCCCCAGGCCAGGGCACCCTTCCTGGAGCAGATGAAGCAATCCGGGTTCGGCGTGCCCCGCACGGACCGCAGGGCAGGGGTGCGGGCGTTGTACATCAGGCGGGTGGCCTCCAACGGCGCGCCCACGACGACGCCCAACAGCATGGTCACCGCCAACGAGACCACAGTGCCGTTGAGAGACACCACCGAGGGCGCCGGTTCGCGGCTGCCGACGATGTACCGGTCGAGCTTGCGCTCAGACTCGCTCATCATGTCGCGCCGCACCTCGGCCGCGTTCAGCAGTTCGCTGCACCACAGGCAGGGCAGGCCGGGCGCGAGCAACTGCACGCGGCCGTAAATGCCCTTGACCTCGCCGTCGGCCTGGATGATCGTCGAGCCCATGTCGATGCAGGGGATCAGGTGCTGGTAGGCCACCTGCTGGATGACCGAGCGGCTGCCATGGGAGTCGGTGCAGCACATGATCAGGTCGGCATCGGCGAGGCGTCGGGCGACCGAGTCCACCACGACGTCGCCTTCGACGACTTCCACCGACACCCGCTCGTCGAAGGCCTTCAGGTAGCGCGCCGCGACATCGGCCTTGTTGGCGCCGACATCGGCGTGCGTGGCGTTGACGATGCGGTTCAGGTTGGTCGTCTCGACGACGTCTGGGTCGATGAGGATGAATTTGCGGATGCCTAGGTGCACCAGCTGCTGCGCCATGATGGAGCCGGTGCCGCCCGTGCCCACGATGGCGGCGCAGAGTTGCTCCAGCTGCTTCTGCCCGTGGGCGCCGAAGGCGCGCACCTGCCGGTCGAAGGTCAGCTCGGTCGCCAGGTCGTCCGCGTCGGGATCGGACACCACCTGTCGCTTGCTCCCTAGCACGACCACACGCAGCGCTTCATCGGTGCCCAGCAGCCGGGCGCTCAAGCCCCCTTCGCTCAACACCAGCGCCGCGTGATCGCCAGGGATCTCACGCATGGCCAGGAACGCCTGCAGCGCCTTCTCGCCGCGGTCATCTACTAGGGAGAAGCGCGGCACGTCCGCGTCGAGGTGCGTGTGCACGAAGACCAGCGCGAGCTTGTCCTTTGCGGCGCGCTTGGTCACCTTGGCCACGAACATCGGGCTCAACTGCGCTTCCAACGGCCCCTGGGCGGTGTAGTCGGCGGCGTCCGGGAAGACCGCCTCACGGACCAGCAACCGCCGTTGGCCGTTGCGGCGCTGGCTCTGGGCGGCGAGCAACACCGCGCAGCGCTCGCTGTCCTCGCACAGCAACTGTTCGCGCAGGAGTGCCAGGTCGGCCTCGGTGATGCACAGCTCGGTTGTCATCGTGCCGGCCGCAGGCGGTCCATGATGCTGTGGAAGAAACTCGTCAGGGAGTCCCTGTTGGGGTTCCAGCTCTGCACGTGCCACGAGAACCAGGTGGTGCTGCGCGTCTGTCCGTCACCAGGGATCGGGTTGGCATCGTTGGTGTTTTGAGGCGTGCCTCCGTTGGCCAGGCGCAGGCCGGCTTCCTCGACCCAGAAGCAGTCCGGCATCGCGCCGGGGTAGCCGGGCGGGGCGACGAACAGGACGTTGGCGAGCGGCCGGTTCCAGCCCGTGAGCGGGATACCGACCACCCTGATCAGCTTGCCTCCGTTGGGCATGTCGGCCATCGCGACCTCCGTGCCCCATTTCCTCTGGCTGACCCGCTCTTTGAGCTCTTCGAGTTGCGCCTCAAGCATGTGTCACCTCAGCCAAACGTCGCGGGGGGAACCGCAAAGAAGTGTTCCTTGCGAAGGATCGACACGGCCTCGCCATCGGAGATGGCGCGGTCCGCCGCATCGCCTTCGGCCTCAAGGAAGAGCTGGTATTCGCCAGGGACGCTCGCGATGGTCTTGATCTCCAGGCCGGTCAGGCTGGACTTGTCGGCGGAGAACTCCTTCCCGTCGACGAAGAAGTGATGGGAAATGGGCTTGACGTCAGACATGCGAACTCTCCTTGCGAGTGGTGGTGTGAAGGCCGGTTTCAGGGTGCTTCCTGGCGGCCGCGATCAATGCCTGCAGTTCAGGGGTGTCTTCGTATTCCAGGGGTTGCTCCAGCAGTGAGACGGTGCCGGGCCGGTCCAGGTGCAGCTGGCGCAGCACGTAGAGCACCAGCGCCTTGCGGCAGTGGATGACCAGGCGGCCCTTCTTCATGCCGTGGTCGATCTCGATGGCACGCCGCTGATCCGGGGTCAGGCCGTCACGCGGCCGGATCACGATGTCGACGTGCCCGGACCACAGCGTGTCGTCGGCGGGCGCCACGTCCGAAGCCCGGGCACTGCTGATCGTCTGGATGCGCGACAGCACGAAGTCCCGGAACTCGCCGTCGGCGTGGCTCCAGGCGCGCGCGTGCCAGCGCAGGCCGTCGCTGCCGAGCGCATGCGGGGCGATCCAGATGGCGGTCGCGCTCGGGCGGCGCATCGACTGGTAGGTGATCTTCACGTCCTGCCGGTCACGGATGGCCCACAGGATCTGCAGCAGGGTGGCCGTGTTGACAGAGCGCGCCGGGTAGTGGATGACGTCGCTCGGCGGCACCCAGCCGATGAACGATGCCGCGCTCGATGCGGTGCCGGCAGCGACGTCCATCAACTGACCCAGGTAGTGCCGCGCATCGCTGGCAGGCGACAGCGGCTTGAAGCCCGGTGCGGCCCGGTACGCCTTGGCGCTCTTGTCGTAGGCCAGGTTGTCGGGTGCCTGCTCGGCGTACCGCGCCAGATCGGCCGATGCCTGCTGCATGGAGATGCCGAAGTGATCTGCCAGCTCGCCACGATTGATCCTGCCGTCCCACTGGAGGCGGAAGTCGATGAACTCCAGGCGCCGCTCGGGCCCCCAGCGCTCGGTCGTCTTCGCAGTGATGTCGTCAGCCGCCATATCGATCAGTTAGTCCAGTTTTACGACCCATCAAGAAACTGGACGCATTATAGGCGCATGGCTGGCGACGGCGCAAGCCAGTGTTGTGCGCGCCCGGCTAGGCCCCAACTCCACCCTGGAACAGGTAGCGCTCGATCCGCGACGCGTCCGCGATGGCGAGTTGGTACTCCGGCGGCCGTTGACGCTGGTGATCGACGGCGACGCGCAGGTCTTGCAGCACGTACTCGACCAGGCAGCTGCGCAGCTTGAGGACGCGCGACGGCTGACCCCCCAGGTTCTCGAAGGCGATTAGCCGGGCCTGGGGCGGCGTCAGCGCAGGATGCGCGATCAGCTCGATCTCCACCTCGGTGTGCCAACCGCGGTCCGTTGATGGCGGCCGGGGCGGCGCCTCGGGCGCGAACGTGGCGCTCTCCACGCGGGTGATGGCGAAGTCGCGGAACTCTTCGCGCTCGAAGCACCAGGCACGCGCGTGCCAGCGCCGGCCCGCCCGGACCAACGCGTGCGGGTAGACCAGCAGCACCCGCCCCTCCGGGGCTGTCATCGAGCGGTACCGCATCTTGACCGCGACCTGGCCGACGCACGCGCGGATCAGCACCGAGAACACGGCCGGGTCAGGCAGCGTCAGCTCCAGCCGGCTGTCCTCGACGGCAGCGCGGATCGGCGAGCCCGGGTCGAGCTGCGCCATGTACTCCTCCAGCGTGCCGGACGCGTGCGCGGGTCGAAACCGCGGCGTCGCGACATACGCCGCCAGCGCGGAGTCGCGGCGCAGGCTGTGGGGATGCGCGTCGCTGAACTCGCGCAGCAACCGGCTGGCCTGGACGTTCTGGATGCCGAACAGGTCGCGCACGCGCGTGTTGTCGATCTGGCCTTCCCAGAGCAGGACGGATTCCAGCCTTTGAAACCGGGCCTCAAGCCGATTCAGGGTGTTCGCCAAGGCGCTTGCCTTCCTTCATGCGACCATTATCATTGACGATAACAGTCAACCGCTGGCCCGGCCCGCCAGCCCGCAAATTCGTCGATGGGTGCCGATTTCTTCCTATCGGAACGGGCCAGTAAACCTGACGATACTAGTATCAAAAACATTACTACCGTGCAGAGCGAGCCTCCGACACTGCTGCTGACGCCGCTGTGCATGTCGATTCTGACGCGCGCTGAGCTGCCCGCAAGCCAGCACCGGCTGCTGTGGCTGCTGGCGGCGCAACTGCGGGGCGGCGTCGCGGTGGTGTCGCTGACCAACCTGGCCGAGCAGGCCGGGCTGAGCCGGCTGACGACGGTCAGGTCGGTGCATGCGCTGCTGCGGTTGGGGCTGCTGGTCCGCGGCGCCCGGGTCGGCACGTCGTACCAGTACAAGCTGAACCCGGCCCACCTCAAGGTGCTCTAGCGATGGATGCACCAGCCGTGATGCAAATCGCTCACGAACTGCTGGTGCAGCAGCGGTCGCTGCAGCTCGAAGCGCGCGATCTGGCGCTGCTTTTGTTGGCCCAGGACGAGCTGGAGCGCCGCACCGGCGCGTTTTGCCTGACGGTGCGCGAACTGCTGACGCTGTCGGTGCGGCTGGACCGGCTGGAAGCGGTGGACACCGCCAAGACCCGCACGCGGCTGACCGGGTCGCTGGGCCGCCTCGTCGACGGCGACTGTCTGATGCGCGTGGACTTGCACCAGGTCGGGCATCCCGACGAGGCGCAGTACCAGCTCACGACCGTGGGGATGGCCTGGGTCGGCTGGGAGCTGGACCGCGCCCGCTTCACCGGCGCGTCCCTGGTCGCGCTGCTTCGTGCCTTCAACACGCAGATCGAGGCGATCGTGGAGAAGCTGCCCGCGGTGCTGGGCCTGACGGCCTGGCAGGCGCAGGTCGATTTGCCACTGCGCAGCGTCGTGGGGGAGCTGCTGCACGGCATCCATCGACACCAAGTGAGTCTGGATCGCCAGCACGCGCGGTTGCGCGACGAGATTCCCGGGCTGCTGTCGGACGGCAGCGACGACGCGCTGGTGCGCTGCGAAGCCCAGCTGCGCGAGGTGCAGACGACGATCCGCGACCTGCACGATGCCAGCACCGCCTACGGCACGACCGCTTTGAGCTTGCTGGGAGAACTTCGGCGGCACGAGACGCACCTGGCCGCCGACCTGTACGCGTGTGCCGGGGTCGAGCGCCGGCTGCTCTCGGTGCTCGAGTGGGCCGCGCAGCGCAGCCGCGACTGGACGTTGCACTTCCAGTCGGTCCATCAATTGATCCGGACCGTCATCCGGGTCGACCGCGAACGACGTGTCGCGGCTCACCTCAAGCGCGCCATCACCGCGGCACCGACCTGGACGCTGGCAGTGCCGGATGCGCAGAAGTGCTACCGGCTCCGCAACGAAGCCGATGAAGTTGGTCGCCGCACCAAGCAGCTGCGCCGTGCGCGGACGGACTACAGCCCACAGGAATACGTCCGTCATGTTGACGAGTTCCCCATGATCCTGCTGGAAGTGGCCCGCGAGCACCTGTCCCGCGGCGAAGCCCGGTGGAGCGAGGTCTTGGGCGAAGCGATGCAGCGCGCCGGACGGCAGTCGGTCGACGTGTTGCGGAATCTGCCGCGTCTGATGGCCTTCCTGGTTTCCAGTGGCGAGTTGGACCCGTCGCAAAGGGACCAGGTGCCCTTCGACCAGTTCGTTTTGGAGGAGCTCAGGGTGGTGCAACGATGAACACAATAGATCCGCGGTTTGCAGCCGTCGATGTCCTGCTGCGTGGCGGCGGGCAGGTCAATCGATCGGACTTTGCCGACTACGAATACCTCAGCACGCAACTCGACGAGTTGCAGCGGTTCTACGCCGGCTACCAGGCGACGCTCGTGCAGCACCCGGACGGCTTCTTCTTCCTGAACGCGCAGGACGGCCTGATTCCGACGCGGCGGCTGCCTCGCAGCACCATGCACATGGGGCAGTTCGTCTGCAGCAAGTGCCGCGACCCGGAGATCACCCGCACGTCGGGCGTGTTGTCGGTACGGCAGCTCGTCCAGGAGCTGGAATCGGC
>Ga0114942_1000433_pt1 | contig 12011 bp, 8 predicted proteins | sample LowerColdCreek_FD_88674 | JGI IMG/M metagenome (GOLD analysis project Ga0114942, IMG submission 88674) | Groundwater microbial communities from Cold Creek, Nevada to study Microbial Dark Matter (Phase II) - Lower Cold Creek | ecosystem: Environmental > Aquatic > Deep subsurface > Groundwater ... | reverse complement strand
TAAAGGAGTTAAATGACAGCCGGACATCGATATAAGGCAGCCCGAAGAAATGCGGCATCAGCGGGAAACTGCGCAGATTGCGATAGCCGTAGTTATGTCGCTGATAAGCCCAGATGGAATCGGTGACCAATTCGCGATACAAACTCAGCGCCAGCGGTTTTGGCCGGACCCCAATGATTTCAGCCGGGTTCCAGTCAGGCATCACGCCATAAACAGTGCGTTGCCCCATCAAAAACGGATGCGGCTGCATGCCTTTACTGACTTTCGCCGCGATCAGGTCTAGCAGTTCACGTTGACGTGTGACCGATTGTGGTGTTTGTTGCAAAATCAGCGGCCGGGCTTGCAATAACCAGAGCTGCCCATCAGCGGTCATGGCAAATTCACAATCTACTGGTTGGCCGCCAAACAATTTATTGAGTTCGTCAAGCAGTGGCAGGACCTGTATAACCGGTGCCGGGATCAGGTTGGTTGGGTTTTGCTTTGGCTGGAGCGCTGCACCTTGCCAGCAGCGTCCGCCCTGGCCAGAAGTGACAAAACTGGTATCGGCGCTGTCATGCCAGTTAATTACCCGGTAGGGCGCGCAAGTTGCCGGTTCGTGGCTGAATGCCACGCCACTGCACACCACCTCGTTTAACATCGGTTGTACCAGCACCTGGTCAGTAGCTGACGCCGAGCCGTACGAGGCAATAACCTGACAAATGGCGTCAAACAGTGTTTCCGGGGTGATGTTGAGCAGTGACAGATATGCGCCGGCATTAGAGCTGTGGCTGGTATCTTCATTCAGGCAACTGGAGCGGACTATCAGTGACGATGTTGCCGGGAATGCAGCAAACACCTGGTGCAGACAGGTCGACGGGCTTGCTTGCCAGTCGCGGACACAAAAAGCAGTCAAAGGCGCAATGCGGGCACTATGCAGTTTGTCCTGAAGCAGAGCAAGTGTGTCAGCCTTACTGGCGAAGCAAAGAGTCATCATTATCCCTTAGCGCTCTGAACGGTTTGTTTTTGAGTAGCGATTTTCGTATCGTTCTGCAAAATGCAATCGCCCGATTATTAGCAGCTGTGTTCACACTACTTCCCCTTGGCAGAATGTAATTCAAGACAATCCATTACGCTCTGACAAAATTTATCGACAGTGCAGTCGATTTGGTATTCCAGTAGTAAATCTGGAAATTCGGGCTCGTCAATCTCTAAATCCAGTCCTGCGACTTGTCGTGTTTCACCTCGCGCGAATTTGGCATATAACCCTTTGGGGTCACGACGCTGTAGCTCGGTAATAGGAACCTTTAAATAGATTTCCAGATAGTTTTGCAAATGGCGACGATTCCACTCGTGCACTTCCTTAAATAAGGAAACTGTTGCTATTACAACCGTAATCCCTTGGTCTGACAGTAATTTACATAAGTAACTGTACTTTAGAGCCAGAGACATTCGAGTTTGTTTGTCATGGTAACTTCCATCAGGGCTGTCAAGACCAAACATTGCTCGCAAGATATCTCCGTCGAGCAGAACCACGGCATCAGAGTGTATGCGCAATTGTTCATACACTTTATTTGCCAAAGTCGTTTTACCTGCACCAGACAGACCCGTGATCCAAATGACATGGTTTTTTTGCTGCCGTTTACTAATTTCCATCAGTCCTCGACTTACCTATAGAGTGCATGCATACATTTACAAAAGAATAGGCATCCTGCGGCTATAACCTTTTTTCAGCTAAATTTTTTATTTAAGCTGACCACACCAAATGCGTGTTGTATAAGGTGTCTCGATTTCAGTCTTATTCAATTCGACGAGGAATTTCTCAATTCGGGCCACAACATCAGGGAACTTGTCGCCAGCCTGTCTTTGCAAAGTTGCATGAGAACGCCATGCTTCAACAATTTCTGGCAAGGTCTGTGAGTGAATTACATTACCTTCAATGAAATCGACAGATTTAAACAATCCACTGTCGTGCATAATATCCGTCTGATCTTCACGTCGGGTCCCATAACCATATTCAGGAATCATTGCTGTGATCAACGACTCAATTTCGGCTTGGATAGGGTCTGATAAGTCTCTGTGATTCCACATTGCTGCAAACCAGCCATTTGGCTTCGCGATGCGTTTGACTTCAATCAAAGCTTTAGCCCTGTCGCAGACATTGAATGATGAACCAAAAGTTACGATATCAAATAATCCATCAGGTTGCTTTGTTTCCTCACCGACACCTTCAAACCAATCAACATTCATCCCTGCTGTACGCTTAATCCCTCGCTCTCTCATGGCATCATTTGGTTCAACGGCATGGACTCTGAGTTTTCGATTTAGCAGATGTAGTGTAAGGTGAGCGACTCCAGCTCCAACGTCACAGGCTATTTGTCCTTCCTTTAGATTTGTATGTTTGAATAATTTATCAATTGCGCTAGCCGCATAATCCGGACGTTTCAGATACGCTTCAGCCAAATTTGTATAATTCCACTCAGTTTTCATCTGTTTGTTCCTTGAAATAATAGATAACATGAATGCTCTCAGGTTTTTCCTGAGCAAATAATATTGGTGTTCTACGGACGATATCCCGCAATAGTCGATAAAATATACGGATACGCATTGAACCAACTGTTGAACCCAGCTGAGAGTAAACGCATTGACATTGCATCAAATGAGCCACTGGCAAGGATGACGGTAACTCTTTCCGGTTCAATGCTGTCTAGATATGTAGTGTCAACTACTGGAATATCTGCTTCTGTAGATGTAGCGCTGATAAATGCTTCGACTTGATAACCTTGAGCTTTCAGTGCGTTATAAATAATTTGCCCACCTTTACCAGCGCCATAGATATAGATAGGTAAATTTTTAGTTATGCTACAAAGATCAGCTTTTGTCCGCAGACTTCGCACCTGCAAATTAGGGAGCCGTTTGACAGTTTCCGCCAGAACATCATCTTTCTTCTTAAAAAGATACTCCGTAACGATCTGACCCATTTTTGATTTTTTGTATTCAAAGCCATTTGCATCAAGTAGTTGCAAAATATCTGTGAAACGGGAGTATTCCATAGGCCAGCCGCCCATCCAATCCCGGATGTCATGGATGATATCCATGCCGCGATGTTTGTTGTATTCACGTTTTTTATGCAGGAAATCCGGAAGGTTAAGTGGGTTTTTCTTTAAATAAAATCGCCAGATGTACCAAAGATCATATAAACGACGTTTTATAACTCCACTTTGGACATATTTTTGTTTTAAATCCAACCAGAACTCTGGGGACTCTGGTGACCAATCTGAGTCATATAACGCAAAGTAATAAAGTCCATTTGGAGCGACCGTTTGTAGAGAAGTGGTTAATGCAAGACCCATTTGCCCGGTGTGATGCAAAACTCCCCAACAGTACACAATGTCAAAAGTCCCGAGATTTCTAATAAAATCTTCATCAAGCACCGATCCCTGAGAGATATGCCAATTGGGCGGTGACCCCGCCTGTTTCCATAACTGCTGCGTGGCTAATACCGAATGTTGGTCGTAATCAAAACTGACAACCTCTTTAGCTCCGGCTTTGATTGCTGCAAGGCTGTGTAGCCCACTACCGGAGCCAATATCCAGCATGCGGAGGCCATGGAGCGAATCCAGGCCCGTGAAATCAAGCATGTGTTGCATTGACACCGCGAGTCGGTTTTCGTCCATATGATGGGCAAGAAAGCTCTGCCAATTCTTACCAAATTCAAAGCGAAGTTCTTTCTGATTGCTCATTACTGATTAAGTCCGCGGTTGCCAGAGATTTTGTTCTCTTAAGTTTATCGTCTGTATTGCGAGATTCTTGACTGATCTTCGGGATAAAATCCTTGTCTGTACCAGTAACATTAACTGCTTATAATCAGACAAGTTTCGCAACGCTTCGACAACGAGATTTTCTAACGTCGTTTCATCACCTGGAGCTGCAAGTCGGTTATGCAATTCTGGTTCCAATGCTTCCTGAGTTCCGCCTGCTGCTGTAGCAACCAGTGGGCATGCCATTACTTGTGCTTCCAGAATGGCATTGGGCATACCCTCAACATTTGAAGTGGCAAGCAATAGGTCCGCTTGCCGCAGGTAGTCGCCCGGATAGGGGTGTTTACCAGCAAAAATGAGGATTTCCGATAGCCCTGAAACTTCAACGAGCTGTTGCATTTCTTGTTTTAGTGGTCCGTCTCCAAGCAAGATGGCTTTAATTTTTTTGTTTTTTCTATGCAGTGACTCAACAATACGGATAAAAGCTGAAGGATTTTTTTCGTGACTCATCCGCATGATGCCAAGAATGACTAAATCGTCGGGCTGAAAACCATGTTTCAATCTTACATCAGTAGATAAGCCAGGAAGTACTTCTACAGCATTTGGTACTACGGCAGTGGGGCGCTCAGCAGATAGCCATTGGTCATAGGAAATAGCACCCTCTATGCTGTTGTTAAATAAGCGGATATGGTTGAACTTGAGCAGATGTTGATACCAGCCGTGCAAATGGCGCATTGGAGTCACATAGTAATCTGGATCTGTCGATACCCAAGGTTTATAGGGCTCAAGATTACGCCCTGCAATCAGGATATTTGGTGTACCGGCAATCAGACCTGCCAGTGCTGCAGGAATATTACAGTCATCAAGATAAGATATGAGCAACTCAGGCTGATATTGCTTTAGCAGGCGGCTTAGACTCAGTACATTGTGACTGCCACGAGGACGCAGCAACTGACAAAGCGGGCGTAGCCATTCTAATTCAGTGTTGGACGGCGGCTCAGTCTGCCATAGCTGACGACTACCCGGTAGTACTATTCGGCCGACGCCTGCAGCAATAAGCTCGGCAGACCAGCATTCCGATTCAGTACTATCCTGCATTTGTGTCACTAGATTGACGGTCCAACCTAATTTTCGCAATCCCAACGCCAGCAATACCATTTGGCGTTCGGCTCCACCTCTGTCCAGCTGATTGATGAACAACATCACATGATTAGGCTGTGCGAATGCAGTATTGCTTGCAATGTGCTGCATTAAAAATTCACCTTGTGCTTGGAATGCTTGCACATTTGAAGCTTGTTCTGCCCATACACAGGCATCATGGACCACAAAGTCTCCAACTTTGCGAATTTGCGATCTGATTTCAGAGCCAAAACGACACGGGTCAGCAAACAAAATAATTTCACTGTTGTTTACAGATAATTGGGTCAATCTGTCAGGTGAAGACAACGGCAAATTGAGGTAAAGCGCACAGTCGCGTTGCGGGTTTGAATCGATCAATTCACTAATTTTTTTTGCGCTGCCATATAGGTAGTAGGGCAAATATGCCGAAAGACCCCAACCGATAGTGTGGACATGCGAACTATTAGTATTATTTAGCTGCTCTAACATAACTATGTCTCAGCCTCATTTAGTGAAATAGTGTTTGCTGCCAACATTTTGATCCCGTGTTGTTGCAGAAAATTGGCTTGTATCTTGACCAAATCCGCACGGTAGCATGCTAGGTTTCGCAATGCTTGAAGGCTGGTTTGCAGCAATTGGTCAGAGTTGTCGATGTCTACCAACCATTCTGACAGGCTTTGCTCCATTAATTGAACTGCGCCACCTGCTCTGGTACAGACAATCGGACAACCTGTAGCTAAAGCCTCCATCACCACGTTAGGCATACCTTCCTGATGTGAGGGGACGACAATCAAATCTGCCTGTAACAGGTAAGGATTTGTATCATCGACGTAACCAGGCATGACGAGTGAACTTTGCATATCCAGTTTGACAATAAGCTGTTGTAGTTCATAACGCATCGGACCGTCGCCAAGTAGTACACCAACCACCGATACGCCGTTTTTTAGCAATGCAGCTATCAGATTAATAAATCCGTCCGGGTTTTTTTCGGGCGAAAGCCGCATGATACCCAAGATGATGGTGCAGCTATCGTTGAGGTTGAAACGACTGCGAATATTGATCCCGTTTGAAGATGTCACGGGTGCTACAGCGTTAGTCACAATTCTCGACACGATGTTTTCTTGCTGGAGCCATGTTTTGTAGCTAACAGCTCCGGATCCGCTATTGTGATAAACACAAAGGCGGGATAATTCGCAAAGTTTGCGATACCAATGATACAAGTGCGATCGCGGACAGATATAAAAATCCTGATGCTGCTTATCCCAATGCGCGTCCGGTTGTGTGTTTCGGCACGACAACAACGTCCTTGCTTGGCCACTCCAAATGCCGGCAACGGCGGAGCTGAGGTTGCCGTCGTCCAGATAAGACACCAATAGCTCAGGTTGGAGCTGGCGAAGGATGCGTTGCATACATAAAACGTTATGCAAACCACGCACCCGCAGATAAGGCGCGAAGTCCGCGAGGACTTTGAGTTCTTCGCTGGTCGGTGGCTGTTCTGCCCAGAGCTTTCGCGGGTTTGGAAACAGCTGACGCTGTACACCCATCTCCTGAAGTTGCCGCTGCCAGCCGAGTGTGGCCGGATGGTCCGGTGACTGACAGACCAGATGCACCTGATAGCCTAGTTCGGTGAGCCCTTGTGCCAACAGCACGATTTGCCGTTCAGCACCGCCTTTGACCAGGCTTTGAATGTACAGCACTGCGACATGTGGATGGCGTGGCACGGGCGGGTTATCCATCGCTAGCTGGTCAAAGACCGCTTCAAAATACTGGGTAGGGAATGCATCAGCCAGCTCGCTGGCCACGGCTGGTGGTAGCGCAGTAAAACCTAAGGCTTGCGCCTGCAGACAGATTTCCTGACCAAACCTGGCCCATTCAGCTAACACTACAATAACGTAGCGCTTGGGATCCAATGCAGCCAGTTGCTGTGCATTAATGACAGGTACGCCGTTCAGTTGGGTGCCGGCCAGTTGGCCATTACCATCTACCAGATATTGGAACGGATAGGGCGAAAAACGCAGTTGATACTCGACATAGCCGCTGACACCCCAACCGACGGCGAGGCGTTCGCCGCTTGCAAGTTGCTGGTGTAACTGACGTTGTAAATCGTCCATCTCAGCCCTCATTGATTGCAAAGAGTGTCAATGGCGTCGAATGGTGCTGATAAAACTCGCGAAGTTGGGCACAGATCTGGCGCGAGAACGCTGACGAAGCAACCAGATAATGTTGCGACCCGGCCTCAAAGGCTTGCTGCAGACTGATGACAGGGCGGTTCAGCACCTGCAGGCCATGTAATTTCGGATTCGAATCAACCAGTGCCCGGACGTTTAATCCCATTTCCAGCGCTTGCTGCACCATCTGTTGGCCAAGCTCGCCGGCGCCATAGACACTGACTTCAGTCAATCCAGCCTCCAGTGCACGGTTAATCAGGGTAAAACATAACAGTTTGAATTCAGTATCGTTAAAGCTGCACAGATACTGCTGCGTTAAAAAGTACGGAGACTGCAGAGTGACGACCGCCTGTGGCCAGCGCACGGCCATGCCGTTATAACCCCATTGCTGACGACAAAGTTGCATAAAACGCTGAATACCGATTTTTTCTAATAACTGCTGATCGTCGGCGCTGCAAATAGGTGCGTAGCTGTCAGAACCATAGTTGTCATCAAACAGCAGAGAACCCAGGCTCTCGGCTTCGGCCCGGGTGGGTAATTCGAGCAGCAGATAGAGTTCGTGCAGCTGTGCCGCTCTTGTCGCCGATGTCAGCCAGTATGTTGCGTCTGCATATTGCGCCAGCAGGCAAAGATGCTGCATGGATAGCGTCAAGCCCTGCATAAAATCCAGCAGCCGCTGTTCCTGCAACGGATGCTGAAATACATGGGCTGTGACCGGGCCTATGCTACCATCATCCAGACGCTGATAGCTCAGTGTGGTCTGGTCCCGGCCGGTCAGTAAAATCTCCAGAGGCTCCGGACAGCGGTTGATCACGCGCATTTTTTCCAGCGTAGCGCTCTCTAGCGGCAGATAACTTTGATAGGGATGACCAGTGGCTAAGTGACGTGCCAGCTCAGGGATACTGTACAGCAGGTAATTCATCCGGATGGCACTGGCATCATCGCCGATCGCATTGGCAACCCAGGCCAGACTGTTGCCGCCAGGGCCTATATCAATCATGGCAACTGTGTGACCGGCAAAACATTGCTGGCAATATTGTTGTAGATACTGTTGTTGTCGCTGGGCGGTGGCTTTTGCTGCGTCTTGTACTTCAACCGATTGCAGCCACTGAGTTAAGGCCTGCTGGTTCGGTATATCGTTGAGCCGCAGCGCTAAATCTGTGGCTAATTCAGCCGGTGCTGCTGGCAATGCCAGTTCTTTGACCAAATCATGCAGCGAGTAGCTACGTCTGTTGCGAAATTGCGTAATAGCAGCGCTGTCCAGCGTGCCCATTTGTGCCAGATAGGCGGCTTTACGAGAGGTGTAAAACTCGACGACCTGCATGGTCGCGCCGAGTGCCGTAATGGCCTGTTCCAATAAAGGCTTAAACACCCGGGCTTCACGCATAATAGGGCACAACCGGGTGATTCCTTGTGCCATCGCGTCCTTGACCACCCAATAGCAGAAAGCTGCCAGCACCGGACCATACAACGCGCTGCCAAACCGGGCCAACTCTGGGTCAGTCAATCCTGTCCAGTCTTTGGCATAACCCAGTTTGCTCAGGCAGTTCAGCGGGTGTTGCATGCCGGCAGCACCACTCAGTAACCAGCGTTGTTGCCGGGCGACCGGCAGATGCACATGCTGAAGGTGCAGGCTACAAATGCCGCGGGTTTGCGGTTGTACCACATCAGCAACGGTGTCATCACCAATATGCAGGATCTGCTGTGGTTGTAACTGCGGATGTTTAGCCAGCAATAAATCAAATAAGCGGCCCTGATACTTATTCGCATCCATTTCTTGTGACAGCAGGATGTGGCTGTCGGCGATGAACAGGCCACTTTTTCGCAATAGAGCCTGAATAAATTCCCGCGGAAAGTAGGTATCGCTGGTCAGTTGAAATTGAATGTTGTGTTGTTGCAGCATCTGGCAAAAATCCACCAGATATGGATTGGGAAATGACAGGGCAAGCTCGGTCGCTAGTTCAAGTTCAGCCAAATCAACGCGGTTTGGCCAATGTCTGGGGGCTTGCTGCCAGATCTCAGCAAAAGTGACTTCGCTGCTTTGGCGCGCTGCTGCTGCCAGTTTGCGGGCGTTTTTTTCCATCTCGATACGGATCAGGCGAAACTGTTCGATACTGACGGTGTTGTCAAGAATGCCTTGCTGGTGGGCTTGTTCTGCAACCAGACAGAAGACATCTGACGGAATTTTGACTGTGCGATGCAGTAAAGTGTCAAAGATATCGAGCGACACCAGCTTGATATGCTGAAGCGATAAATTCTGTAAATCGGCGTGTTGCTGCCAACATATCTGCATTTAGGAACTCCTCAATCCGCAGCCGTCCAGGGTCAAAAAATCAGGTAAAGGGGGCTAGGATAAAACTGGGAATATTCAATTTCTATGCCTTCACTATCGGCGGACTATCCGCAAACTGAAATTTAAACAGCGACATTGCAATCAGTGTTATGTTATCTGGCCCGTGATTGCGTTATATCGGTGAGTATTAATGGGAGCCCGTCGCGGGACCTTCCGTGAGTGTTTCGCCGGTTGCGATCCGCATCAGGGCTTGATAATGCACCTTGCCGCTGGACGTATAGGGAATATCACGGACCAAAATAACTTTAAACAAACTTGGATGCAGACGCATTAGCGTGGTCAAATGATTGGCAACTTCCGTAGCCGCAGCAGATTCCGCATTGGCATCAATCACTGCTACAACCAGCAAATCATCCCGGCCGGTGCAGACGGTAGTCCAGCGCTCGCGCAATAGTTGTTGTTCCAGATGGTCCAGCTGCACGCGTTTACCCTGGATCTTTAATATGCGTTTTATTCTGCCGGTGATTTGATACAAACCGTTGGTTAAACGAATGGCAAGATCACCCGTTGCCAATTCCTGACATTTATCACTGTTTCGTAAGTCCGCAGGGTTTTGCGCATAGCCCAACATAATATTTGGTCCCCGGAATATCAGTTCTCCCTCGGTATCTGCTGCAATAATTTCACTTTGAGTATGCAGTTCCCGCAAAAACAAAGAACCGCCGGGAATTACTTCACCAATACAGTCTGAGTGGTCATTCAGGTACTCTGGCCGCAGCCACGCTATGCGAGCAGTGGCCTCAGTCTGTCCGTACATTAAATAGACGGGCAGTTCCTTCTGGCTAGAAATTTGGCAGACGTATTGCTGTAGGTCGGGTGAGAGTGCGCCACCCGCATGAGTGATATAGCGCAGTCCCGGCAGCTGCAATCGTTCAAACCGGATGGTCTTTAATAGCTGAAAAGTCATTGGTATTGCAGAGAAGCTGCTGACGTCATGTTGACGCACTAGTTGCCAGAACTCACGGTTGGCCACAGTGTAATCGGTCAATAAAATTGCGGCGCCGCATAACAGATGACTGTTGAGCACAGACAGACCGTAAGCATGATGCATTGGCAATGCGGTGACCGCGAGATCCGTCATCTGCAGTGGCAGAAAACGTGAGATTGCCAGCGCGTTACTATGTAAGTTTTCCAGTGATAGCATGACCGATTTCGGCTCGCCTGTGCTACCAGATGTGCTCAGTAATAATGCCAGATCCGGCCGGGCGCGAAAAGCACTGGCGCTGACGCGGCGCATGGTCCCCATGTCGTCGATGAGTACTGCAATTTCAAGTTGACGTACGATCTGATCTAGATAAATCTGCGGTAGTTGCGGGTCAAGTAACAATAAGGGGCGTTGATGACGCAGACAACAAAGATAGGCCACGATAGTCGTCAGGTTATTCCGGCATTGCAGTGCACAAACCTGTTGCGGCCAGACATCGAATTGCACAAAACGTTGCGCAAAGTGATCAGCGAGTTGAGCCAGTTTGATATAGCTGATAGCAGTACCATCGGCTAGTAAGATGGCAGTCTGATCACCAAATCGTTCCAGGTTTTTTGCAAAGTGCAAGCTCATGATGTAACTCCGCCCCCCAAAGTACAGCTACTACCCGCAACGGCGACGAGGCTGTGCATGGTCAGCTGAGAGTTGATACGTCGCAGGGACTGAGCTTTCAATCGCAAAAGGATTCCTTTTAATTAACCTCCGGCAAAGCGGACAAATTTCGCAGCAGCCTGAGAGAAACCTGCGACATCAAGTTGCATTCTTTGCAACATGACTTCTTGGTCGGGCATCGGGCAGCTGATTTGAATGGTCGCCTGATATCCAAGCTGTTGGTTAAAACGCAGCGCAGCCTGATTGTCCGGTTTTACATGTGCCAGCAGTGTCGTACAACCTAAGGTTTGAAAGCAATACTGATTCAGCGCAAGCGCAGGAAAAAATGCCAGCATGGAGCCGCGAAAACGTGGATCAGCGAGATAAAAACCACTTTCTAAGACCGTGCTGCTGCCTACTGGCTGGCCTTCAGGTTGTTTCAGATTGCAGGCACCGACAGGTTCATTTTTGTAGCGGATGACAAAATGTTGTTGGCTGGCATCGGCACGAACCCGCTCGAACCAACGCAACTGTGCTTCTTCGCTGATAATACGCTGGTCCAGCATCTGGGCACTGATATCGGGCCGGTTGCGCCATTCCCGCAGCAAGGCTAAATCTTCGGGCTGCACCGGTGTCAGCGTCACGCCATAGGCTGCAATGACGGTGGCCCGGTGCATCATGCCAATAAATCCCAACTCAGTGCGGTGCCACGCGCCACATCCTGTTTTACGGTTTTACCAAGCAACAGCGGCAGATATTTGGGCGCAAGACCAAGTCCGGGGCGGATAGCACGGACATTGTCTGCATTCAACACATCACCGGCTTTGAGGTCGTGGGCGATATACAAAGAACGGCGATGGCGGCGCGAAGCCACTTCTTTGGCTGTGACGCCATAATGCACGCCGCCGAGGGCAAGATGGGCGCGGCGGGTTTCATCAACCAGCATTTTCAGTTCAGCCGGCTCGAGCGAAAACTCTGCATCTACGCCGCCTTCGCTGCGGTCTAATACAAAATGTTTTTCAATCACTGTGGCACCTAAGGCTACGGCAGCAACGGCT
>Ga0114942_1000432_pt1 | contig 12021 bp, 10 predicted proteins | sample LowerColdCreek_FD_88674 | JGI IMG/M metagenome (GOLD analysis project Ga0114942, IMG submission 88674) | Groundwater microbial communities from Cold Creek, Nevada to study Microbial Dark Matter (Phase II) - Lower Cold Creek | ecosystem: Environmental > Aquatic > Deep subsurface > Groundwater ... | reverse complement strand
CAGCTCGCAAAAGTTCAGCAAGAGCATCAGCAACTATTGGCTGACACTGAAGACATGCGCCAGGCTGCGACTACAGCATTTAATCTGGAAGAAGAGCATCAACGCATGCTCAAGGATAACCAACTGCTGCAAACCCATGCTGATGTACTCAAAGCAGAAAATGAAAAACTCAAAAATACTGATCGTTTTAATCACTGGATTTACGGTGGTGGATTGGTTTTTGGTGGCGTTTTCCTGTCCTTTATTTTGCAAGCCTTCGGTCGTCGTAAACGCAGATCAGAATGGCGCTGAGGTTATCAAATATGTTGAAAAGAATTGCGAATTTATTATTAGCTTTCAGCTTACTCGTCAGCCTACCCTCTCACTCAGCTGATAATACGTTAGTGGCAGTAAAAACTGATCTGGGCACGTTTGTTATAGAGTTATATCCAAAATCTGCACCTGTAACAGTGCAAAATTTCTTGGGCTATGTAGATGCAAAGTTTTACGACGGTACCATTTTTCACCGTGTCGTACCCGGCTTTGTTGTCCAGGGTGGCGGAATGACTTTTGATTTTGCTGAAAAAGAAACACGCAAAGCCATTATCAATGAGTCGGTGAACGGTTTAAAAAACGATTACAAGAGCGTTGCCATGGCAAGACAACAAGATCCAGATAGCGCAACGGCCCAGTTCTATATCAACCTGCAAAACAACTCTGGTTTAAATGCGACCGAGACCAAACCGGGTTATACCGTATTTGGAAAAATCGTTGCCGGAATGGACGTGATTGAAAAAATTGCTCAAGAACCGCGCGGAATGTTTAAGGCATTTCCTGAAGCACCAAACTATGCTGTGCGCATCCTTAGCGCCACACGCACCGACACAAGCAGCTTGCATTCCTTGATTGAATCACAAAACACACCTAAACCATCCAGCATGAAAGATGCACTGGTACCCGTTAATGAACCCCAGCAATAAAACTGCACTTAGTGTCAATTTAAACAAAATTGCGCTTATCCGAAACTCTCGCCCCGGAAATTACCCGAGCGTAATCAACCATGGCGAAATATGCATTCAATCAGGTGCGGATGGACTTACGGTGCATCCTCGCCCGGATCAGCGTCATATTCGACCGCACGACGTTTATGAACTCAGTGATCTGGTTAAATCCCACCCGGGCATTGAATTTAATATTGAAGGAAACCCCTACGCAGAATCACTGGACGATTTTCCCGGATTTATTAAATTAGTACATGACGTTCGCCCACATCAATGTACGTTGGTGCCCGATTCTAATGACCAACTTACATCCGATCACGGTTTTAATTTAAAAGTAGCCGGAGAAAAATTACGCCCATTGATTCGTGAATTACAGGATCTAGGCGTTCGCGTCAGTTTGTTTATGGATCCAGATATAGAACAAATATCCCTTGCCAAAGAACTGGGGGCTGATCGTATTGAACTATACACTGGCCCTTATGCTGAAGCTTACAAACATCAAGATAAACAATTTCACACGCTGTTCCAAACCTATATTGATGCAGCAATTCATGCACAAAAAATCGACATTGGCCTTAATGCCGGGCACGACTTGAACTTGGGAAACCTTGCGAACTTTCGCCAAGCGCCTGGATTACTGGAGGTGTCCATTGGCCACGCACTAATAGTAGATGCAATCGCAATGGGATTACCGGCAACTGTACAAGCATACAAAAAACTCTGCTCGGCATAATTTTTACCTCCTCTCACTAATGCAAGAAATTCAGTATGAATAAGTCCCGTGATGACAGCCCCGCTTATCTGGAAAAGAAGCGTTTTTTTGATTCATTAATGACTGTCTATGGGCGAAAAACGGTTCTCGAAGCACTGCAAGATCCAGCGACATTTATTTATCGCCTGCATCTGGCCAGCAGCAATAAATCAGCGGATATTCTTGACGATATTATTTCGCTGGCAAAAGCAAAGGGGGCAGAGATTATCTATCATGAGCGACAAGCATTATCGCGCATCTCCAAAAATGCATCACAGGATCAAGGTGTAGCAGCAGATTTACAATTGCGCGGCTACAAACTCTACGATGAGTTTCTGGCAGAAAACAACAACAAAAATTACACCCTTCTGGCACTTGATGGAGTACAAAACCCACAAAATTTGGGCATGATTATTAGGTCAGCTTGCGCGGGCAATATCGATGGAATATTGCTGCCGCAAAAAGGAAATGCTCAAATTGATCCGCTCGTTATTAAAGCGAGCGCTGGCACCGTATTCCGGGCTCCATTATTACGCTGTAAAGATCTCCCCCAAGCACTGGGTGACTTTAAACAAGCCGGCGCAATTGTCTGCGCCCTATCGTCTCACGCCTCAACAGAGCTTAAAAAATTCACCCCTAATGCCCCATGCATTTATGTATTGGGTAATGAGTCTGAAGGGGTATCACAGGAAGTTACCAAACTTTGCAACGAGCAAATCTGTATTCCAATGAATAATGGCGTGGAATCATTAAATGTTGCAGTGACGGCAGCCTTAATTGCCTTTAAATAATTGATATAGAATTTCCATATCCCCAATAAAAAAGAGGAGCATTTACTCCTCTTTTTTATTGGATTTTTCACGCTGTTTATTAAAGCTTGTAGCCATCCTCTTCATGCAAGCTCAAATCCAAACCAATACTTTCCTCTTCCTGTGTTACACGCAAGCCTGAGGTCAATATACCGGTAACTTTCAGTAAGATATAAGTTACAACTGCAGTATAAACAAAGGTAACCACAACACCCAACAATTGCACACCCAACTGCTCTCCCATAGAATTAATACCGCTAGCAAAACCTTGCCCGCTAAATACACCAAGCTCAGTAGATGCAAATATTCCCGCGAGAATTGTACCCAAGACACCACCAACTCCATGAACAGGGAAAACATCGAGCGAATCGTCGATTTTCCATACGCGCTTTACCAGCTGAGTCATAACAAAACAAACAACACCTGCCACCAAGCCAATCACCAACGCCCCACCCGGGCCAACGTATCCAGACGCAGGGGTAATAGTTCCCAAGCCCGCCACCATGCCAGTAACAATACCTAACACACTCGGCTTTCTGAAACGCATCCATTCAATAGCCATCCACGCCAAGGCACCTGCCGCCGCAGAAATATGGGTCACCAGCATCGCCATAGCTGCATTGCTATTAGCAGCCAGCGCACTGCCAGCATTAAACCCAAACCAACCCACCCACAACATACCGGCGCCGGTAACCGTCATAGTCATATTATGTGGAGGCATTGCAGTTGTTGGAAAACCATTGCGCTTGCCAATCACTAGGGCGGCGACCAGCGCAGCCACACCTGCAGTGATATGCACGACCGTACCGCCAGCGAAATCCAATAATCCCTTTTCGAATAACCAACCTGAACCAGCCCACACCCAATGACATACAGGAATGTAAACAGCAAATAGCCAGAGTGCAGAAAAAATCAGCATTGATGAGAACTTCATGCGCTCAGCAAAGGCACCGACAATCAGCGCGGGAGTGATAATGGCAAAGGTCATTTGATACATTGCATGCAAGCTGAGCGGAATATCTCCCGCCAAAGCGTCCTCGGTGATATTGGCCATGAACACCATACTCAAATCACCAATCCATGCATTACCAGTTCCAAACGCCAAACTGTATCCTGCGATCAACCATAGGATCGAGACCAAACAAGCAATCGCAAAACACTGCATCAGAACAGAAAGAATGTTCTTTACACGGACTAACCCACCATAAAATAAAGCCAAACCAGGCAACGTCATAAAAAGCACTAGGGCAGTAGAGGTCAATACCCAAGCTGTATTAGCACCATTAATCACCACCTCTTGGGCTACAGCATTTTGACCAAAGGCCACCAACCCTCCCCCTAGCAGTGTCAGAAGGGTGAAATTTAGCTTTTTCATAGTGACTCCACAGCAGTAATATTTGGGTTAACAGGATCTAAGCAAATCGCGTTTTGATTTATTAGCCATCAGCTGCTCCATTTTGATACGATCGTTACAGCAAAATTGCTAAAGCAAAGAAAACCTTCGCCAAACCAACAAGCAATAGCACCATATCAGAGCAAAAAAAATCACCTACACGACAAAAATCAAAATGCTGTGATGAAAAGCAATTTTCAGACCAAATATATTTTTTTATTTATTTTCATATAGTTATGAAAATCAATGCAAAAACATCATCATTAAATGCACCATAACTATACACAAAAGACATAACCTCAAACAAATTGGTGCACCAACAATATTAAGATCACCGCCCCCGGATTAAGCTACAATTCACGCCCCCAATAACCAAGCAGGAATAGTCCGGTGATTAAATGGCTCGTTTTGTGCGTGTTGCCGCTCGCAATTTCACTAAGCTTTTCCTGGCTAATAATTCACTATTTTGGAAAACGCTTATTAGACACGCCCAATAAGCGCAGCTCTCACCAAACTCCAACTCCAAGAGGAGGAGGTATAGCCTTGGCCGGAGGAATAGTCATAACTTTGCTGGTGGCCTGGCACCTCACATATATAAATGCCGCAACATTTTACTGGCTAGCAATCCCGGCAGGACTCATATCGCTCTTGGGGATTTTTGACGATCTATTCAACCTGAATATCGGCATACGCCTAACTGTGCAATTTTTGCTTGCCAGCCTGGGGATTTATCTTCTTGGGAGCAATCATGTACACCACCCAGTTGTTCAAGCATCCCTCATTGCGCTTATGATTTTATTTGTTGTATGGATGACAAATTTATATAATTTTATGGATGGCATTAATGGATTAGCTGCACTTGAGGCGATCAGCACCTGCACAGGCATGGCATTAATCTATTTGATGCAAGGCGTAAACCTTGAGGGGATTTATCTATTACTAATTATTTCAGCTGGCACAGGTGGATTTCTTTTCTGGAACTTTCCCCGCGCAAAACTTTTTATGGGAGATTCAGGGAGTCTATTTCTCGGGCTGAGCCTAGGCCTACTAACCATACAAAGTTTGAGCGAGAGTATTTATTTTTGCACTGCCTGGCTAATCATGCTGGGAATTTTTATTGTTGACGCGAGCTACACTCTATTTTACCGCATCATCACAAAACAAGCCTTTCATCAAGCTCATCGAACACACACCTACCAAAAAATTGCACTTAAGTTTAAATCGCACACACACACAACAATCACTGCCGTTATCATTAATTTTCTTTGGCTTTTACCTATTGCAATTACCACGGCCACCACTAAATTAAATCCAGCAATAGCGCTAGTAATCGCCTATACTCCATTAATACTCGTAGCCAAAAAATACCGTGCGGGGAGCAAGGAAGAATAGCCCACGGAACAACAAAATTTTACTTATCTTGGGCAAAATGAATGATGTCCCGAGAAAATCACAAAGGATTCGCACGAATGTACAACAAAGAGGTTCTTTAGGTAGAAAAAACAGGGTACACCAACAGCTAAGGCTAAAGCTCACAAAGCCGTTCTATTGCTTTGCAATACTTTCGTTGACGCGATCACGCATCTCTTTGCCGGGCTTAAAGTGAGGAACGTACTTTCCCTCAAGGACGACAGCATCACCCGTTTTTGGGTTCCTGCCTGTGCGGGGCGCACGATAATGCAATGAAAAGCTTCCAAACCCACGAATCTCGATACGCTCACCTGATGCGAGAATATCAGACATATAATCCAGCAAAAGCTTTACTGACATTTCAACGTCTTTGATGGTTAGCTGGTTTTGTTTTTCAGTAATATATTCAATCAATTCTGACTTTGTCATAACCTGATCTCTGTTATTAAAAAACGCCACTAGACACTCATCAAATACACAAAACCAACAGTAACTGCAAGATAACAATATATCGGTGACCAGAGAGCTGGCCACCGATTCGCAAGAAAGATTACTCTTTGCTTTGCATTTGAGCTTTAATCAGATCACCCAAAGTGGTTGGAGAAGCCTGATCAGATTGCTTGCTAGAAAGTTCTTTCATAGCAGTCTTTTCTTCTTCAACATCTTTAGATTTCACTGACAAGTTGATGCTGCGATTTTTGCGATCTACCGCAATAATCTTGGCTTCAACTTCGTCACCCACTTTCAGCAGGTTACGCGCATCTTCCACTTTTTCACGGCTCAGCTCAGAGGCCTTGAGAACAGCTTCGACATCGTCAGCCAAAGTGATTACAGCAGCTTTAGCTTCAACCTCTTTAACAATACCTTTAACAACAGCGCCTTTATCATTTACAGAAACGTATTCTGAGAACGGATCAGTTTCGAGTTGTTTGATACCCAAAGAAATGCGTTCGCGCTCTGGATCGATGGCCAATACCACGGTCTCCAGCTCATCGCCTTTCTTGTACTTGCGAACAGCTTCTTCACCAGCTTCATGCCAAGAGATATCTGACAAATGAACCAGACCATCAATACCGCCATCCAAACCAATGAAGATACCGAAATCAGTGATTGACTTGATTTTACCGCTGATCTTGTCACCTTTAGCACAGGTACGAGCAAATGCATCCCATGGGTTCTCTTGGCATTGTTTCAGGCCGAGAGAGATACGACGACGCTCTTCGTCGATATCCAATACCATAACTTCAATTTCGTCGCCCAATTGAACAACTTTTGAAGGATGAATGTTCTTGTTAGTCCAGTCCATTTCTGAAACGTGGATTAAACCTTCAACACCTTCTTCCAGCTCTGCGAAACAACCGTAATCAGTCAAATTGGTTACTTTTGCTTTAACACGAGCGCCTTCCGGATAACGCTTGGTGATTTGTATCCACGGATCTTCGCCCAATTGCTTCAGGCCGAGCGATACACGGTTACGCTCACGATCGAACTTCAATACTTTAACGTCGATTTCGTCACCAACGTTTACGATCTCACCAGGATGCTTGATACGCTTCCAAGCCATATCTGTGATATGCAACAGACCATCGACACCACCCAAGTCAACGAATGCGCCGTAGTCGGTAAGGTTTTTAACAATCCCTTTAACCGCTTGACCTTCTTGCAAAGTGGCCAGCAATTCATCACGCTCAACAGAGTTAGCTTGTTCCAACACCGCACGACGAGAAACAACGACGTTATTGCGTTTTTGATCGAGCTTGATAACTTTGAATTCCAGCTCTTTGCCTTCGAGGTGGGTAGTTTCGCGCACAGGGCGAACATCAACCAATGAACCTGGAAGGAAGGCACGGATACCAGCAACGTCAACGGTGAAACCACCTTTAACCTTACCGTTAATAACACCTTTGATAACTTCTTCAGCAACATGTGCAGCTTCGAGAATTTTCCACGCTTCAGCGCGCTTGGCTTTCTCACGTGACAACTTGGTTTCACCGAAGCCATCTTCTACGCTTTCCAAAGCCACTTGTACTTCATCGCCGATTTGGAGTGTCAATTCACCCATTTCGTTGCGGAATTGTTCAGCAGGAATAACACCTTCTGATTTCAGGCCAGCGTGAACAGTCACCCAATCCTTATCGATATCAATTACTACGCCAGTAATAATGGTTCCGGGAACCATATCAACGGTTTTTAAACTTTCTTCAAATAACGCAGCAAAACTTTCGTTCATACTCATGGTATTACCTATAAATTAGAGATGCAGACGCTAAAAACTCACCCCATCTATTCCGTACGGCCAGTCATACGGGTCAGTTAAAGTAAAGCGAAAACTCCCTCAGGCTGGGTTTGACAGCTTTCACTACTGCTAAAAAACGACACCTAAGATGCATATCAAAGCATAGAAAATCAGCAGGTGCGCAAGGCTAGCAGAATGCCCTTTATTTTTCAATAGGTTAGCGAATTGGAGCCGACAAGGAAGGGGATACAAAAATGGTTGCTGAAGTGGCTGGGGATCTTGCCAAAAGGCTTGGCAAGATCCCTGTAAATAATGTTAAATCAATGCTTTACAACACTTAAACCGCGACCAACAGCATAATACTCAAAACCCAAGGCAGCCATTCTTTCCGGCTCATACAAGTTGCGCCCATCAAAAATGACCGGATTTCGTAAAGCAGACTTGAGCAACTCAAAATTGGGGGCGCGGAAGTTTTTCCATTCAGTGCAGATCACCAAGGCATCCGAACGCTCCAGCGCAGCTTCTTTTGTGCCCACCAACTTAAGATCATCACGCAAGCCATAAATATGCTGCGTCTCCTCCATTGCAACAGGGTCGTAGGCCTGCACCTTGGCGCCTGCAGCCCATAGAGCCTCAATCAAGATCCGACTAGGCGCCTCACGCATGTCATCAGTGTTTGGCTTGAAGGATAACCCCCAGAGCGCGAACACCTTTCCTTGCAAATTGCTGCCAAAATGATGCGTTATGTAACTAAATAATTTACCTTTCTGTGCCTGATTAACCTTGTCTACTGCCTCCATAAGACCCGCGTGGTAATCAACATTACGGGCAATATTGATTAGCGCTTTAACGTCTTTTGGAAAACAGGATCCACCATAGCCACAACCAGGATAAATAAAGTGATAGCCAATCCGAGGATCCGCGCCTATCCCATTACGGACTTTTTCAATATCAGCTCCCAACAATTCAGCAAGATTAGCCATTTCATTGATAAAACTGATTTTTGTTGCAAGCATGGCATTTGCAGCATATTTGGTTAATTCAGCAGAGCGTACATCCATAAAAATCATGCGGTCATGGCTACGGTTAAAAGGAGCATAAAGCTCGCGCAATAATTGCTCAGCCCTCTCGCTATCAGTCCCGATCACAATGCGATCAGGCTTCATAAAGTCATTGACCGCCGCACCTTCTTTAAGGAATTCAGGATTGGAAACAACATCAAACGGGATGTTGAGATCACGTTTTTTTAACTCCTCAGCAAGAGCAGCGCTTACTATCTCAGCGGTGCCTATAGGCACAGTAGACTTATTCACTACAACTCGATAATCGTTAATACGCTGCCCAATCGTTTTTGCTACCGCGACTACATATTGCAGGTCAGCGGAGCCATCTTCACCAGAGGGAGTTCCTACAGCAATAAACTGCAGCTCACCATGTTGAACCGCACGCTCCATACTAGTAGTAAAATTCAGCAAACCATGCTGTACAGCCTGCTTGACTATAGCCTCCAGCCCTGGCTCATAAATCGGGATAATTCCTGCATTCAGGTTGTCCACTTTTTTCTGATCGATATCTACACAAAGAACATCATGACCAACGTCCGCCAAGCAAGCGCCAGTAACCAAACCAACATAGCCAGTTCCAAATACCGTGACTTTCATTAGAAACTCCCTAGCTTGTTAACAAATAGATTGATAAGTTTTCCTAAGATCGACCATAACTATCTTCGTAACGAACAACATCGTCATCCTCAAGGTAAGGCCCCGACTGAACCTCAACAATTTCCAATGGTATTTTTCCCGGATTGCTTAACCTATGCTTTGTCCCAACCGGAATATAAGTGGATTCATTTTCTGATAACAGAACAGTCTCCTCGCCCTTTTGAACAAGCGCTGTTCCCTTGACAACTATCCAATGCTCAGCTCGATGATGATGAACTTGCAGCGACAAACTACCGCCAGGTTTTACACGAATACGATTTACCTGATAGCGATCACCTGTATCAATTGCATCATAACAACCCCATGGACGATATATTTCACGATGTTGAAGATGTTCGGAACGGTTTTGCTTTTCAATTTGGGTGATGATGGATTTTACTTGCTGAGCTTGGGATTTATCCGCAACCAGTACAGCATCGGGAGTATTAATGATCATTAAATTATTAACGCCCAGTGTGGCAACCAATTTGTCTTGAGAAAAAACCAATGTATTGGTTGAACCTATGTCAATACTGTCTCCAATCAGGCTATTACCTGCCTCGTCCTTATCGGAAAGATCCCAAAATGATTTCCAATCGCCGACATCACTCCATCCAGCATCAAGCGGCACACAAACAACATTATTACTTTTTTCCATTAGCGCATAATCAATTGAAATATTTGGCGCTTGTGCAAATGAGTCTTTATCAACCCGAATAAAATCCAAATCTTGAACAGCCCAAACCTTAGCTTGTTCTGCTGCAACAACAACATCAGGGCTATGCTCTTGCAACTCCTGCAAAAAAACTTCAGTTTGGAATACAAACATGCCGCTATTCCAGTAATAACAACCTTCAGCAAGATACTGCTCAGCAGTTGTCAAATTAGGTTTTTCAACAAACTCGGCAACTGGAAAAAATGTTGCGCTCTTAGCGTTAGCTCCATGCAATGTTTTGATGTACCCATACCCTGTTTCTGGACGAGTAGGATGCACACCGAAGGTAGCAAGATGACCGAGCTGGGCAGCCTCTATAGCATCAACCAACGCAGATTGAAAAATTGCAACATCGCGAATCATATGGTCTGCGGACAACACGAGCAGAACGGGATTGTCACCCAGTGTGCGGGCATGTATTGCAGCTAACGCCAAAGCAGGCGCAGTGTTTCGGGCGATAGGCTCCAAAATGATTGAAGACTTTTGCTGTCCGATCTCATGCAACTGTTCAGCAACCATAAATCGATGCTCTTCATTGCATACAACAATAGGGGGTGCAAGATTTGGCACTCCCTGTAGACGCAACAAAGTTTGCTGCAACATAGTCTTATCGCCAAATAATTTTAGCAATTGTTTGGGGTAATGTTTACGTGACAAAGGCCACAAACGTGTTCCCGAGCCACCAGCAAGTATTACAGGAATGATCAATTAATTCTCCTTAATGCAAAGTGTTACATCTGAAGCAGTGGACAAAAAATTTAAGTTTTACTTAAGTTTGCGCCTAAACAAGTAAGCCAGAATTTGACGGTCATTAGGTTTTGTAGCGATCTTTCATAAACAATTTAAATTTGCCGCCAATTTCACCATGACGCTCACCATAAATAACATTGGCCATCATGTAACCAATTTTTGTTCCACAATCATGGCTGCGCCCCACTAATTGATATGCTTCGACAGTTTCCTTCCCTAGAAGCGCATCCAGTGCATCGGTAAGCTGAATCTCTCCGCCCGCCCCTGGCATTGTTTTCGCTAATAGATCCCACACTGTTTTTGACAAAACATAACGACCAACGATTGCCATGTTTGAGGGCGCCTCATCTATAGGTGGTTTTTCCACCATTGCCTTAATCGCTGCTGTTTTTCCAGGCGGAATTTCTACACCAGAACAATCTACCACACCGTATTTATCAACCTGATCGTGAGGTACCTGTTCAACCAGAATCTGGCTATTACCAGTCTCCTCAAAACGCTTGGTCATCCCAGCCAAATTATCTTGTCTCAAATTACACTCTGCGTTGTCAACAATCACATCAGGCAACAAGACCGCGAATGGTTCATCACCGACAACTGATTTTGCACACAGAATTGCATGCCCCAACCCTTTAGCTTCGGCCTGACGAACAGAAATCACTGTAAGTCCAGGCGGAGTGATGGAGCGCACTTCCGCTAACAGTGACCGCTTCAAGCGCGACTCAAGTTGCGCCTCCAATTCAAAGCTTGTATCAAAGTGGTTTTCGATCGCATTTTTACTTGCATGAGTTACTAATACGATTTCTTTAATGCCTGCGGCGGCTGCTTCTTCGATCACATATTGAATTAACGGCTTATCAACAACCGGCAGCATTTCTTTAGGAATTGCTTTAGTTGCTGGCAACATACGTGTTCCAAGACCTGCCACTGGAATAACTGCTTTTTTAACCTGCATAGCTGTACCCTTTTAAATTTTTATTTTAGCTGTTGAGTAAATTCAACACTTCAGTTGTTTTCTGATCGACCAACGCCTGGTCATTGCGACTTTCCACATTCAAACGCACGACAGGCTCCGTATTTGACATCCGTAAATTAAACCGCCAATCATCAAATTCAAGACTAATCCCATCGGTCTTATCAATAAACTTCGCAGCTGAAACATAATGATTAAACACTTTGTCTATAGCAATTTTTGCATCGGCAACATGGCTATTTATTTCGCCTGGCGATGGAAACTTTGCAATACGATCTTCCAACATACTTGAGAGGGTTTGCTG
>Ga0114942_1000431_pt1 | contig 12044 bp, 10 predicted proteins | sample LowerColdCreek_FD_88674 | JGI IMG/M metagenome (GOLD analysis project Ga0114942, IMG submission 88674) | Groundwater microbial communities from Cold Creek, Nevada to study Microbial Dark Matter (Phase II) - Lower Cold Creek | ecosystem: Environmental > Aquatic > Deep subsurface > Groundwater ... | reverse complement strand
GTTCCAGGTCAGGCGCGCCGTGAAGTCCTCCTGGTCCACTTTGTAGATGCCGGAGAGGCAGCTGGAGGCATCAAAGCAGTTGTCCAGGTTGGTGCGATACGACCACGACAGCATCGGTACCACGGTGCCGTGTTCCGCCAACTCGAAGGTATACTGCGCGGCCAGGTAGAAAACGCTGTCAGGCAAGCGCGGCATGTTTTCGTCGGAGCGATCGATGGGGCAGCTCTCCACTGGAGTTAGCAATGTGACGGTCGTACACCCTGGAGGGGTGCCGCCGGGGGTCGGGGTGGTGATCCGCTCGTCGTCGTACTCCTCGATGTCGCTTTCGTTGAACGTCACGTTGGCGGTGAGTTGCAGGTTGTCCACCGGCAGTACGATAGCCTCGAATTCGATCCCCGAAATATAGGAGGATTTGGCGTTGATCAGCGCGCCGGAAATGCGGCCCTCGGGACTGAGACGGACGGTAGTGAGCTGCCTGTCCTTGTAATCGGTGTAAAACACGGCGGTGTTCAGTCGCAGCTTCTGTTCCCAAGCGTCCATCTTGAAGCCCAGTTCATAGTTCCATACCTCTTCCGGGTCGAACTCCTCGATCAGGCCTGTTGACAGGTTGACCGTGTCAGTAATGCCGCCCGAGAGAAAGCCATTGGCCACGGTAAAATACGCGTTGCCGAAGTCCATGAACCCCATGCTGTCGAAGGTGCGCTGGATGCTGGCCATCGGAGTAACCTTGGAGTCGTCCGTGTGCATGGTCTGCCTGCCAAGGTCATTCGCGTAGACATACAGGTGATTCGGGTTGAAGGTTTCAGGCCCACTGGGGAAGGCGTAAAACGTTTGTCCGGGAATAATCACGGTCGCATTGCCAGTGGTGGCCAGGGTGGCCACGTCGGGTAGCTTGTAGTCGCGCGTCAGCCTTCTTTCTTCCCACGTATAGCGCGCGCCCAGCGTCATGGTCCAGTATTCATCGAAATGCCAGTCCGCCTGGGTGAACGCAGACGCCGAGCTATTTTTTGTCAGCAGCTCGGTGAGGTTGCTGAGGTAAAAGGCGGTGTTGGGATTGTTGAAGACGCCGTTGTCGCTAAAGTCCAGGGCGTTGAAGAACAGCGTCGGGGATGCGGCTGCACCCTTGTTCGACTCTTCATGGAAGCCGAATACACCCACGACATAATCCAGTTTTTCGTCGAAGGCGTTACCGATGAGCTGGAATTCCTGGCTGTAGGCATCGGTTTCCCGCTCTTCGGCGCCGTTACCGCCGATCCCTTCGTAATTGGTGCGGCCCAACAGCGCGATGCCCATGGCGTCGAGTTCATTCACCTCGCCGCCCTTTGTATTACGCCCCGCGGTGATGCTCTTGAAGTTCATCGAGTCGTTGATTTCCCAGTCCGCCGTCAGCGCCAGCGTGTTCACCTCTGCCCGATAACGGTTTGGGTCCATGTTCGCCATGCTCTTATCCTTGCCCATGTCCTGGTTCTTCTGGCACCACTCGCTGATGGACAGGCCCGTGGAAGGAATGACAATGGACGAATCCTGTTGATCGGCCTGCCAGCCAGTACCCGGTATGCCTTCTACCAGTTCACAATTCTGGCCGCGCGCCGCCTGGTCGGTTTTGCCGTAGTTATAGTTCAGGTCGAATAACAGGTCGTCCGCTGCCACCCAGCGCAACTGGCCCTGCCCACCCCAGCGGTCGGTATCATTGAACTCGTCCTCGATAAAGGGCATGTTGCCCACGGCCTGGGGAGGCAAGTCGTCGGGAATTTCACTGTGTACATAACCGTCCTGCTTGGTTTCATACAGCGAGAAGCGCGACATCAGCGTATCGCCCATCAGCGGGACATTCACCGTCACCTGGCTATCGAGCTGGTCGTAGTTGCCGACGCGCACTTGCGCGTGGCCGCCATACTCTTCATCCGGTTTGTTGGTGGTGTAGAGAATCGCGCCACCGGTGGTGTTCTTGCCGAACAGGGTGCCCTGCGGGCCGCGCAGCACCTGCACGCTCTGCACGTCAACGTTGTCCAGTACGGCACCGTCCGCGCGCGATACATAGACGCCATCCACGTAAATGCCGACGCCAGAGTCGAAGTTGACTCCGGTGTTGCGGGCGCCGATGCCGCGAATGAACACATTGCCATTGCCGGCGGTGCCGTTGCCGGAGTACATGTCGACGTTGGGCACTGCCCTGGTCAGGTCGGAGATATTGCTCAATCCCAGCTCCTCGAGGCTCTGCCCGGTAAAGGCGGATACCGCAACGGGGGTTTCCTGCAATGATTCCTCGCGTTTACGGGCGGTGACCACCACCTCTTCCAGCGTGTCCTGTCCCAGGGCCACGGTGGGAATAAAACCTACGGAGGTGACCACCAGCGCGGCGGAAAGTTGCGATACAATGATGCGGTGTTTTATTGACATTGTGGTGCCTCTCAGGATTTAGGGCAGCTCTGAAAAACTCGTGAATCTGTGTGATAGCAGTGTTCCACCTTGGGCCTGACACTGGCCGTTCGATCTCATCAATGCCGATACCGTTCGGGGCGTAAATGCCGGTCAAGGACAACGTACTCATGGGGCAAGCCTCGTGAGCACAGCAATCTGTTGGTGTGAATATAGCCTCCGCGCATGGGGATTGCAACGACTTAAAACTATAGTATTAAGTATATCGCGAGGATTGTGCGGGGGCAGCTCTGAAAAAAGCCTAAAAACGTACATTCCGCGGTGGAAGGCTTAAGACAGCTTCAGGTTTTGCTGCAGGTACTCCTTCATGTACAGGTTTATCCTCCATTGGTCGGAAATAGGCACACCTGTAAAAGGTAACCGCACCATATAATCGGGTGGTCCGAATTCAGTGCAAATGCTCAAGATTTCAGTGCCCGCCCGTGAGCGAATATCGACGATCTCCTGCCACCATGCGAGATGAGAATTCAAGGCAACCTGCCATTCGGGCACACGCGGGTCAGGTACTTGCGGCCCCTCGGCATGCCCGACGCGGGCATGGATGTAGTGAGCATGCTCACTGGCTCGCTGTAAACGTCCGGTCTGATCCTGCAGAAGGGATTCGTGAACACAGCACCAGTGGGAGAAGTCCGCTGTCAGGGCGATATGCGGTCTCGCGTCCAGCAAAGCCATGGTTGACGGCGCCGAAAAGGTCGGCCGGCCACGATGTGTTTCATGCAGCACCGTGACCCCGTGACGCTCGGCCAGCAAGCGGGCGTGATCAAAGATCGGAAGATTCTCCGCAAGTGTGTAGTGATCTACTCCGGTATGTGAGTTGATAAAACCTGGCTGCAGCTCAATGTTCCGTAAAAACTGCTCCTCGAAGCTGGCTATGTGCTCTTCGGCTGAGTTGCCGAATGTCCACTGCTGTGACACCAGATCCAGCCCCAGATCATCGAGGATTGAACGCAACTCCCGCCGCTGTGTCGCGTCGCCCGGCGCCCACGTTTCGACGCCGTCGTACCCAGCTGATTTTATCGCTTCCAGGTTTGCCTTGAGTGTGGGTCGATTCATGCCCCACATGGAACAAATGTATTTGATCTGCATGTCTTTTCGCCCGGCTATCATGCAACACGCAAATGCAGGTGCTGCAATCTGCGCACGAAGATACTCGGCGCAAAAGCGGGGGGGCGCCCAGGATCAAGATCAATCCGCTGAGTGCCCGCCAGCAATTCCTCCAGCGCGACTCGGACTTCAAGCCGTGCCAGCGGTGCCCCGATACAAAAATGAATGCCGTAGCCGAAGCCGAGATGGCGCTCTGGCTTTGCGCGATCGAGCTTGAGCTGGTCGGGATACTCCCACGCTTGCGGGTCGCGATTCGCCGCGGCCCATCCCAGTAGCAGCAGGTCGCCTGCCTTCAGGGACGTGCCACACAAACTGGTTGCGTCGTTCACCACGCGGTAATGAAACTTGAACGGCGTTTCGAGCCGCACCACCTCTTCGATGAAGTTCGGGATCAATGCTGGTGCGGCACGCAGTTGGGCCTGCAGTGACTGATCCATGGCTAGCAGGCGGATAGCTGAACCCAGCAGGCTCGCCGTCGATTCACCGGCCGCGCCAAACAGAATGACCAGAATACCGATGGCCTGTTCGCGCGTAATCAATCCTTCATCGACTCCGCCGGCTAGCGTGGCTACCAGCGATCCGCCGCGCTCGCTCCCGTTGCGCGCGTGCACGGCGTCAAATTGGGCCGACAGGTATTTATACTGTTCAATTGACTCAGTAAAAACATGTTTCATTTCAGTTGCACCCAGTCGGCCGGCGAGGAAGTCGCCCCCCATCATGGCCCAGCGCCTTACCGCTTCGAGGGCGTCATCGCCGAGATCGAGAAGGCGTATGACGACGTAGGCAGGCAGCGTTTCAGCGAGGACTGCGCAGATATCGCCGCCGCTGTCCTGCCGGAATGCAGTCACTCGTTCACGCGCGAAGGCGCGCAACTCGGGTTCAAGATCTGCAATGCGCGATGCCTTCAGGGGTGGCAGCATCAGCCTTCTATGGACTGCATGTTCCGGCTCATCTGCGTTGGATATGACATTGCTCGTCGTGCCAGCCGCCGCCAGGTCAAATACATAAGGTCGTTCGTCCTCGCCACACACCAGCATGCCCTTGAGCTGGGCAGAGAACTCCTCATGTCGCCGCACCGCTTCTTCTACGCCGGCATGGCTGCTCACGAGGAACGCCCGCGTATCGCCGATCTGGCACACGGGAGCTATGGCACGCATACGTTCGTACAGCGCGTACGGGTTCTCAATCGCGGTCGTGGTAAAAAATTCCTTGGCGTCGATAACAGTCATAACAAGTCCTCTTGAATCGTCCAGTCAGCTGTTGTGCAGGTAGCCACCGTCAACGATCAGGGTTTCCCCCGTGATGAATGAAGCGCGATCCGAGGACAGAAACAGTACGGCATCGGCAATTTCCTCAGGCCTGCCCCAGCGTTTCATGGCGGTGCGATGCAGTACGCCCTTGCTGAACGCTTCAGATTCCACCACTGGCGCGGTCATGCGGGTGGCGATATTGCCTGCCGCCACACAGTTGCTGCGGATACCGCGTTCCGCCCAGAGACTGGCCTGGGTTTTCGCCAGTTGCACCATGCCGGCCTTGCCGGCGCCATAACCGGGCACAAACGGGTTGGCCATGAAGGATGTGAGTGATGCGATGCCCACTACACTGGCGCCGCCCGGCAGAGTGCTCGCCGTGAGCATCTCGAGGCAGGCCTGCGAAAGGTGATGCCCCGAGAGCAGGTGTACGCGCACCATCTCCTCGAAGACATCAACTGCATTATTTTTCCGATCGGCAAACTTGACGTTTCCCGCATTGTTCACGAGAACATCCAAATCATCCAGGCTAGCGGCGACAGACTTGATTTCATCGTTGTCTATCACACGTAGTTGACGGTAGCTGAAACGGGACAAGTCTTCGTCATAGTCCCGCAGGCCAGGGTGAGTGCCGGTGATCGTCACCGCAGCTCCCGCATCGACGAAAGCGCTGGCCGTGGCCAGACCGATGCCACTGGTGCCCCCGGTGACCAGGACTTTAGCGCCTGCAAAATTATACGTGGCTGTGCCTGTGCTCAATTGGAACGTCTCCGCCATGGAATGTAATTTACTGCTTTAATTTATTTCCGGCCTCACCGGAAATGCGTCGAAATAGAACTGGAAGCGCTCGCGCAGAGCGGCCGGGTCGATCCCAAAATCTTCCCTCAGGTTATAAACGACTGTGCCGTGCTTACCACGAGGATGCGCTTCGATAAACTCTCGCATCTCGGCGCGCGCGTATTCCGTGAGTTCCAGTCCTGCCTTGTCGTAAATATTCTTCACCTTACCCATGTCATCCGCCATGAACTCATGGAACGGCACATCGATGCTGCGCGATGCCGGCAACAGGTGCCGGGTCTCGACACAGCGCCGCAGCAGACGCTCGATACGCCCCGACCAGTATTCGGCCAGTTCCTTGATCAGAATGCGCTTGCGGTTCATGCGCTGGCCGTAGGCGAGCATGGTGATTGTGGATTGGATAACAGCAACCGGGTCCCGGTGGGTGACCACGAAGCTGGCGTCAGGAAACACCTGCTGCAGTTCCGGGAGGTTTTCCAGATGCATCGGGGATTTAAGCACCCATCGTGTCGGCCAGTGTGCGGGCTGCTGGAACTGCATGATCCTGAGTACCGTCTTCATATACTCGTAATGGGGCAACTGGTCCATCTGCAGGTAATAATCCCTGTAGCGCGGCGAGTGGGTGAACCACTCGAAGTTGTACGAGGCGAAATTGGGCAGCATCAACTCGATCTCTTCGTTGATGTGATCCGGGTCCATTGGATGCATGGCGGCAAGGTACGGCACCGTCTTCTGCATCATTTTCCACGCGTCGGCACAGCGCTTGTAGCGCGGGTCGGTACCATCCGGGAGCAGCGCTTCGCCGGGTGTTGGGATCGGTTCGTAACTTTCCCACAGCGGCATGGAGCGCAAGCGCGAATCTGACGCCAGCAAGTTGAGCATGTGCGTTGTGCCGGTGCGCGGCAGGCCAACGACGATGATGGGCTGCGTGATCTCGACATCGTGAATTTCCGGATGGCGTTTCAGCGTATCCTGGATCAACAGGCGATTTCTGGCATAGCCAAGCAGGCGCTGGCGCAGGCCGTAGCGGCCGAGGCCGTTCAAGCCTTCGTCGTTGTCCCATTCTTCGCAGATGAGGTTGAGCCGCTCGCGAAAGTCGTCCGGGCCGAAGTCGGTGAGCCCCAGTAGTTGACTCGCTTCCAGCAGGATGCCCTGCGGGTCGAAACTGGTTTCAAGGGTTTCACCAAATTCCAGCGCGCCTCTCTGGAACTCGTTGAGAACCGGATTCGCCAGATCGGTAATACGCAACTCACTCATGAAAGTGTTCTCTACTTGAAGGACAGGGGAGCTGTTTTGCCACCTTTTAGCAATTTAATCTGGTTTTGGAGCCAACCCACTAACCAGAAATTGCCGGTGGTACAAAAGGCCTGCGCATCGGCCAGCAGGGTCTCATGTACCTGTAAGGCCAGTGCTTTGGCACCGGCATGAGCAGGGTCCGCATTCAGCACAATGTCCAGCAGGTGCAGGGCTTCCTCACTCTCGCTTGCTGAAAATTTTTCTCGGGCGCGTTGCACCACGTGGTCGGCTCCAGCCAGTTCCACCAGATCGGCGTGAACGGCCTTTTGCGGCACGCTGTAAAGTTCCGTCGTGGATTCGTGTTTGAACCAGCCGGCGTAGTTTTCCCAGATGGCGCGGATACCCCAGCTCACCTTGCCGTACCCCTGGCCCACTTCACACGCCGGTGGCAGCTCGATTTCCTGTTGCAATGTGCACAGGTCCTTGCCTTCGTTCATGCCCTCCACGACCTCGTCGTGCACATACAGAACTGCATCGCGATACGCGGTGACTTCCGACCTGATCAAGTCGGCGCTCTTGACGGGCTCGTGGTGGCCGTAAAGCAGCAGCTGCGCGTCCAGATCGAGCACGGTCTGTGCGGCTGCAGCGCAGGTCAGTGCATCGCGATAGCGATCGCCGCGTATCGTTACCAGGTTGGGAAAATGGCCGAAAGGGCAGCCAAACAGGTTGCCTGTAAAGACGATCCTGTGCTGCGGCAACCATACCACCAGGGAATCGTTGGTTTCCGCACCCGGTGCGGCGATCAGCACGAGTTCAAGACCGCCCAGTGAAAATTCGTAACGATCCTGGAAGGCAATATCCGGTACGGGCCGATCCTGCGGATTGATATCCGTGTATCCGGCTTCAGCATAGCCCTTGAATACGCGGATGAAGTCGTCCTGGAAGCGGAATGCAGAGCGAGCTGCCCGAAATTTCTGCAGGCGCGCATCGTATCTCTGGTGCTCGTCGTTGCTGGCCGTGGCGATATACTTCAAATCCGGATACAGGTTACGAAAATACTGCACTCCGCCAACGTGATCCACATGCCCCTGCGTCGTTATAACGAACTTGATCGGGATTTGCGAAAATTTTCTGAGGTTGTGGTGAACGACGGGCGTCTCAAATCCCATGCCGGTGTTGAGCAGGATGCCGCCTTTTGCTGTCTCGATCAGGTAGACATTGGAATTGGCTTCCGTCATCACGATGAAGTCATTGATACGTCGGCAATGCTGGTCGAATTCAGCTGCCGCGGGTCCGATGCGACGGTGTTTGTAAATGGGGTCTCTCATGATGTCAACTCGTTGGTCTTGTATCGAATGTCAAATACTGAATGATCAGGCCTGGCAATCCACCAGTACTTTCAGAGCCTCATTCTGCCGTTGGGCTTGTGCAAAGGCCTCCCCGAACCGGGATAGCGGGAAGTGGTGGCTGATCAAGGGGCGGACGTTCACTTTGCCCGATGTCAGCATCTCCATCACAGCGGGGAACTCGACGGGATACTCGGTAGCACCAGTAATTAACAATTCCTTCATCAGCAAATTGATCATGTTCAGCTCTACCGGCACAAAATGTACCCCAACCACAACGATTCGGGCGCCTTTGCGGGCGGTCTCGCAGATCTGATTAAACACGGCACCCACGCCGGTAGCCTCAATAAATACGTCAGTACCGGCTTGCTTGCCCAACAGCGGATCGTTAGTCACGGTGCCATGCTGTTCCCTCAGGAACGCTTTAAGGTTTCCCTCATCCGCCCTGAAGGTGATCAGGCCCAGTTCCCGTGCAACCTCCAACCTTTTTTCAGACAGGTCGACCACGATGACCTTCTCTGCCCCGAAGTAGTTAGCGGCAATGGCAGCCGCCAGACCAACCGGTCCGGCACCGAACACCACCACTTTGTCACCGGCAACGACCTTGCCCTTGTTCACACCGTGCATGCCCACCGAGAGCGGTTCCACCAGCGCACCGAGATCAAAATCCAGGGCCCGGGGGAGTTTCAATATGCCTTCAGGGTGATCGACGGCATTGTTATAGAGAATGTACGGTGCAAAGGCACCCTTGATACCGGAGCTACCGATGGCGTTGCCGCCAGCGGTGGGGTTGACCACCACGCGATCGCCCACCTGCACGTGGCGTACATTCTGGCCTACCTCTGCGACGACACCGGCGAACTCATGACCGAGCGCAAACGGGCTCGCCGCACCCGGAATGCCACCAATCTTGGCGTAACTGAGATCCGAGCCGCAAATACCGCAGCGCTCCACTCGTACCAATACATCATGCGGTCCTGGCATTGGCCGTTCGATCTCGTCAAGGCGGATATCGTTGGGGGCGTAAATGCGGGCCAGGGGCATCGTATTCATGGGGTCATTCTCGTGAGCACAGGAGTCTGTTGTTGGGAATATAGCGTCCGCGCATGGGGATTGCAACGACTTACAACTATAGTATTAAGTATAGCGCAGGGACTGTGCTAGTCTACTTGCCCATGAACGATGCCAAACCTGACAAACGCCCCCGCAAGGACACGCTGGCAACCCGGGGACATATCGTGGATGCCGCCGAAGCCCTGTTTGCTGAGCACGGCGTGGACAACGTCACCCTGCTGGATATCGCGCGGGCCGCCGGCCAGAGTAACCGGAATGCCCCGCAGTACCATTTCGGCGACAAAATGGGGCTGATCAATGCGGTGCTGAACAAGCATAGCGATCTCATTTCAGTGCGACGCAAGGCGATTATGGACGCGCTGGCACAAAAAAGAGCTCCCACCCTGCGGGAGCTGGTGGATGCTTATGTGCTGCCGGTGGCGTGGCATGTTGACAGCACCGAGAACAGTCTGGCCTACCTCCTGATCAACTGCCAGCTGATGACTTCGGGCACTTTTGCTGAATTAACCGCGCAGCGGACCGGCAATTATCCGGAGGTTCGCCAGTTGATGAAAATGATCAACGGCTTGATCAATGCGGAGAATCGCACACAGCGGGAATTCAAGAAGCAACTCATCCAGACCATGGTATTCCATGGTCTGGCCAGCTTTTACTCCACGGGCGACACGCGACATAGCAAAGCTTTTATTGAGACCTTGTGCTCCAGCGTAGAGGCGGTGCTGCAAGTCGGATCGTAACACGCAAGATAAATCGACAGTCTCAGGGATCGAAGAACACCTGCAATACAATCGAGTCGTGCTGACCAAGTCCGAGGGCTCGGAAGAACTGCACGTAGAAACAGCAATATGCGCGGCTAAACCAGAATATTTAGTAGAGGATACTCCCATGACTATAGCGATGGCCGTTGCACCTGTGAAGGGGCAGTTTGTTCCCTTTATAGCGCTTGGTACTTTTTTACTGATGGCGGCCGCCCTGTTGATGTGGTCGTCGCACGACATGCGCAATCACGCGCCAGATCGCGATAAATACCCCCGCCTTACGCTAGTCGGCGTGAAAAGAAGGCACCCCTCACCACCGGTTGTAGCGGACCCGCGAGGCGGGCCGCTGAACCAGAGCGTTAGGACCGCTGTGTGGTTAGGGTCGAAAATCAACCCTCGAAATCTCACCTTCTAACGACCGCAAACCAGCAACCACCGGTCATAGCGTATAGGAGGCCCAATTCTGTGTAATTGACTGCAATCTGGCGACATACCGGGTGTATGGTAATTTATTCATTGATTGACAGCACTTAAGTTCAGTCGAATTTACACATTAAATCGTGACTCACTACTAATTGACACCATTGTCGAGTAATCGATTTCGTGGGCACAGGTGGTGGTGTAGATCAAACATGTCGCGCGAAATCCATGCTTTTATGCAACACACGGACGATCAGGGTGTACTGCTCCATCTCCCGATAGAATACGACGTGGGACTGATACTCGTATCGCCTGAGCTCCGACGCGAGTTCACCAGCTGCTCGCCCCTGGAGAGGATTCTCGGTAAGTGCCTGGAAACAGTCACCCAACCCAAGCAAATATCTCCGCGCCTGTTCTATGCCGAAGTTTACAATTGTGTATTCGTAAATCTCATCGACATCGGCGCTCGCCTTTCCGCTGAGCTTATAAACGGCCATCAGCTCGCAGGCGGGCTTCGACCTCGGTCATGATTTGCGAAACAGTCTTTTCGCTAACCCCACTATCCAGGCCTTCCTGAACAGCCAACTTCAGGGCATGAAATTTTGCGTTCTGCTCCTGATCCCGGCGGATCAGGTCGCGAATATATTCACTGTCATTGGTAAAGCCCCCAGCAGTAATCTGCGACTTGATCCACTGGTCCTGCTGGTCTGTGACAGTGATTGTCTTACGCATTGTTGCCATTAGCCCTCCTGATGAAGTCATACATATTCATACTATTGGTGTAATATAGCGCATGAAAGTACGACCTTCAATTGTAAATTATCGAATGGATGTTGCTGACTAGAGAGTTACGCCCACGTCACTAGGCCGCGCAGCGGGTAGTGACGTGGGCGCCCGCGCTCTACGGCAATAAACTCAGCAACACTTCTGCAACATACGATTTCAGCGGTGGTTCCACTGGACCCACTCCATCAAGCACCTAAACTTGCGGATTTGTGGGCTCGAAATCGCCCTCGGTACCCCAGAGGTCTCTTCCCCGACCAGGTCCTGACTACCAAAGCGCCAGACGTTCGATAAAAAGCACTTCCGATTCAGGTCGAGTTATCTGTGACAGCCGTATTTTGGGTTCGTATAGTAGGCACCAACACAGAATTTTGTCGCTGCCACTGCGCTTAAAGTGGCAAGGAAGACCCCACCTTGCGAAAGCAAACGGGGTAAGTAGTTTCTGGCTGTATTGGAATCTGCTGAATGCGTCCCTTCGGACCAATTTTGACGCAGCGGTCAGTCATGACCGGGTCCATCTTCAAACCATCGCAGTGCCGCATCGTCTGGGTACCGCTCTTTCACATCTCTCCCGCTAGTTACGGGGATCTGCTCAAAAACCGCTGTTGGTGTCAGGGCACTAATGCCCTGGCTTATCGACAGTCTCTTCAACCACGCAAAGCGTACTGGCGGTCAGTGCGTTCTGCTCTTTTCACATAAGGAGGTACATCCACCCCAGCCCCTGGCTGGATAACCGTTGGTTTGCACGGGCCAGTTTTCATTCGAAAACACACCGTGTTGTCTAGGGCCAGACACATTCAGGTCAACCGGGATTGGTGTCCCGTGATCGTACCGCT
>Ga0114942_1000430_pt1 | contig 12058 bp, 6 predicted proteins | sample LowerColdCreek_FD_88674 | JGI IMG/M metagenome (GOLD analysis project Ga0114942, IMG submission 88674) | Groundwater microbial communities from Cold Creek, Nevada to study Microbial Dark Matter (Phase II) - Lower Cold Creek | ecosystem: Environmental > Aquatic > Deep subsurface > Groundwater ... | reverse complement strand
TTTACCTTTTTTATAAAAGGGAATACGAAGAACCTTGCAATATTTAATCCGCCCATTACGGATAGTTCTGAAATAAAAGATACCGTGGTATATGTTTATGTAGCTTCCATAAAAAAAGACATAAAAGGGGTACTGCTGTTTGTCGACTTTATTCAGTACTATTCAAATGAGGAAGCTATTGCTAAAGCTAAACAAAGAGGTGATGCAGATACCTTATATAAAAATGGTAAGATGATTATTAGTATACCGGGAGATTATTATATAGTTAATGAGAATAAAAAAATAAGGAAGTTTTATTTATCTAGTAAAGTAAAATATAATCTACAGCTAAACCAAGATAGACAGCATCCAATAAGTGAAAACTCTTTAGATAGTTTTATTAAAATTTACAAGGACAGTCCTTTTATACTTCACATCTCAGGCAATGAAATTATTATGATTGACGAAGTTTTATTACCATAGAGGAAATAAATATCACATGGTGCAGTAGCTTGCAACCATGGTACTAATAAACAACAACAAAGCCCCGCTATCCTGAGTTTGCAACTCAGGATTCACTAGTTATATTTTATAACAATTCTAATATCAATAAATCCTCCGCTGGCGCAAGTCAGTGTCTTGTGCTAATGTTCACATTTGCCCCGCTATCCTGAGTTTGCAACTCAGGATTCACATACCACAATTCATAATAATTCTAATTTCAATAATCCACAGTTTTTTCCATAATGGTAATCCTTTGCACTGCTGTAAGTATATTCTTCAGCTTTTTCTACAATTCCAGCTTCTACAGGACGACCCAACTAGGCTTTCAATTAGCAAATCAGCACATTGGCTAATTAGTAGATTAAGGTGAGATTTCTCTGCTCGTAAACGATGCTGCGAAATGACGGGGGTTTTGGCTTTCAATTATCACATTATCACATCATTAAATTATCACATTAACCCTAGCCCTGATAGTAGCGGCATCCTTTTTTGTGCGGCAAAGGCTTTGTAGCGCTGGCAAAAAAGATATAGCGGATAGCAGGAAACAGCTTCTAATTAGCCGTATACTATTTTCAATATTATTTTGCATGGCAGATTTAAAAATCATTCGTACACAGCGTTATAAATAAAAATACCTACAAGACTTTGAAAAAATCTTGTAGGTATTTTTTGTGAAAAATATGTATTACTGAATAGGATCAAAAGGCTTGAAAATCGCTACGGGGTTGGCTTCTACCAATTTTGTATAGGCTAGCCATTTTGTAGCAAAAAACTCGTTTACCTTCTCTACTGCTTTTTGAATTCGTATTTCCGCATCTGTAACTAGGGCAATATCTTGCTCATTGGGCATAGCAGGTTTTTCATTTCTAATGGCTGCATTAGCTTGTTGGTAGGTACTCATCACCGTTGTTTGTGGCACTTGTCCGTAACCTTGGCGTTCTTGTTTTTTACCCAATATATATTCTCTTAACAGCTTTATTTCGCTAGTAAGTTTTACAATTGTTTTTCTTACGGTATCGGCTGCCGTACCACTAACATCTTTTAATAGGGCAGTATTTTTATTTGTAATTTCTTCTGCATCGGTTAGTGCATCTAAAGCTTTTGTAAGTTTTTCTGCACTACTTCTAAGCCTTATTTTAAGTGCCTTTTTTGCTTTTATTATCTCCATATTTTGGGTAAGCCTTGCATCTGGCAGTACCGTTAATAGGGTAGAATCTTTTTGATTGCGAAATGCTATCACCACTTTGTAGGTGCCCGGTAGCACCTCATCACCGGCGGGCTCTGCACTATTAGGTTTGGGCTTGGGGCTGTTAGGGTTTCTAATACCTTTTTCCTCAAAGCCCCAATAGTTTTTATTGAAGCCAGAATCTATCTTCCATTTAAGGCTTCTTATTTGTTCGTTGGCGTTATTGTAAATTTTCACTTGTAAGCTATCTAATGTTTTTTTACTGTTATCTGTGGCATTAATGTAAAATGCTAGGGCTGCGCCAAAAGGCCTATTTTGTGCATCCCAAATGCCCCAAGTACTCCATTCATATCCTGGAGCATTTTTAACGGAAGCCTGAACTGCGGTAGGTGGAGTAAATACGGTAATTTCTTTGGATAAAATATTGTTGTTGGCGGCTAATTTTCTCAAAGGTTTTATATCATCTAGTATCCAAAGGCTTCTACCAAAAGTAGCAATAGCTAAATCGGCCTCTCGTTCTTGTATGGCCAAATCGTATGTGCTTACACTAGGAAATCCGTTTTTCCATTGTTGAAAATTGCTGCCATTATCTATACTAACCCACAAGCCCTGCTCGGTACCCACAAAAATTAAGTTTGGCTCTGTAGGATCTTGTAAAACGCAGAGTGCGTAGCCGTTTACTTTCTTATCATCTACCAGTTTAGTCCATGTTTTACCAAAATCGGTGGTTCTAAAAATATAGGGTGTAAAGTTACCACGGCGATAATCGTTTACCACCACAAAAGCTTCTGCTTCATTGTGTTTGCTAGCTTTAATTTGTGGTACCCATGCACCTTTTGGAAAGCCAGTTATATTACTAGAAAGGTTGGTCCAATTTTTTCCGCTATCCCTTGTTAGCTGTATGTTTCCATCATCGGTGCCTACCCATAATACGTCTTTATTTTTTGCTGATGGCTCAATGGTAAGTATGGTGCAATGATTTTCTGCACCGGTAATATCAACACTTATTCCGCCGTTATTGGTTTGGTCAATTTTAAGGCTATCGTTGGTGGTTAAGTCGCCTGAAATTACCGACCAACTATGACCCTTATCGGTACTTTTATGCACGTATTGGCTACCCATGTATACGGTGCTTGGGCTAAATGCATCCTGTGCTAAAGCTGCATTCCAATTGAAGCGTAACCTATTTTTTTCATCAAGTGTTCTTGGTTTTATACTGTATTGTTCGCCCGTTTTTACATTGTACCTGCCAGCGTTACCGCCTTGGCTTTCGGCATATACCCAATCGGCATTTTGAGGGTCGGGCATTACTTCAAATCCATCGCCACCCCAAAGGCTTTCCCAATAATAGTTTCTTATGCCACCACTTATGTAAGTGTATGCAGGGCCACGCCAACTGCCATTATCTTGCATACCACCCATTACGTTGTAGGGTTGCTCATTATCTACATTTATATGATAAAACTGCCCTACGGGAAGCTTCTCATCAAACTGCCAAGTTTTGCCTCTATCTCTTGTAATACCTATTCCTCCATCGTTGCCATCAATAATAAAATTGGGATTGGTTGGGTGAATCCAGAATGCATGATGATCTGGATGAATACCATTGTAAGGAATTACTACTTTAAAGTTTTTACCAGCATCTTCACTTTCACTAATCATTTGATAGATAAGCCAAAGTCGGTTTTCATTTTGCGGATCGCAAGCAATATCTTGAAAATAAAAAGGACGGTTGTTTACCCATTGGCTTTCACTATTTACTAGCTCCCAATTGTAGCCACCATCATCGCTTTTGTACAACCCATTTTTGGTAGATTCTATTAGGGCATACACTCTGTTAGGGTTACTGCGGCTGATGGTAAGCCCAATACGACCATAATCGCCATCGGGTAGGCCGTTGCTTTTACCAAGTTTTATAAAGTTTTTACCACCATCAGTTGTCATGTATAACCCGCTGCCTTTGCCACCGCTTTTAAAGCTGTGTTGGTTGCGGTAATGCTGCCACATAGCCACAAATAATTTATTAGGATTTGTTGGATCCATAATCATATCTGCCACACCGGATGAGTCGTTGGTATATAGAATTTTATTCCAAGTTTCGCCACCATCGGTGGTTTTAAAAACACCTTTTTCTGGGTATTGAGCATAGGGGTTGCCAATGGCGCCAGCGTACACGGTATTGGCATTAGAAGGGTCAATAATAATGCGGTGAATATTCTTTGTTTTTTCTAATCCCATTCTTTTCCAAGATCGGCCACCATCAAGGGTTTTAAATATACCATCGCCAATATTTAAAGAGTTTCTCGGGTTACCCTCGCCGGTGCCTACCCATACTGTATTTGGGTTAGACTGTTGTATTGCCAAAGCACCAATATTTTGAATAGGTTGCTCATCAAAAACGGGGGTCCAGCTAACGCCGCTATTGGTGGTTTTCCATACGCCACCGCTTGCAGCGCCTAGCCATATTTGGTTAGGATCGGCCACTACTGCATCAATAGTAGTAATTCTACCACTCATACCACTTGGACCAATATTACGGGGCTTCCAGTTTTTAAAATGCTTATTAATATCTAATTTTTGGGCTTTAATATGGGCTACACTTATAAGGGTTGAAAGCGATAGCAGCAATAATTTTTGAAGCATATACTGTTATTTGGGTAGAGCAATTTCATTTATTAATATTCATTTGCCAAAATTTTTATTGATATAACAGTTGTAATAGGTGAATAGTATAAAAGTTATGGCAAATAAAAAAGCCATTCTTGAGTGAATGGCTTTGGCTATTGTTGAAATGCTTAAATTATTTTTTTACTTGTTGTTTGAATTTTGCGATGGCTTGTTTAGAAAAATCGCTTAAGATAAGTTTACCGCTAATGGCTGCCCTAGCTTCTAATAACGTATCCCAATTTTCGGTTCCTTCCCAAAAGGTTTTTTTCATTTCCATCATTGCCTTTGGGTTAGATGCTGCTAGGGTAGTGGTTAGCCTTTCCACGCTAGCTTCCATGCTTTCAAGCGTTGGGTGCAGCTCTGCAAACAAGCCTTTACGCCTTGCCCAATCGCCATTACGCCATAAGTGTGCATCTATTGCTAATTGTGTAAAGGCAGATTTTCCTAGTTTTCTTTCTACCGCAGGGCCTACTACAAATGGGCCAATACCAACTGCTAATTCACTTAATTTAATTTCCACTCCTTCCACTGCAATTGCATAGTCCGCAGCGGCTGCAAGCCCTACACCGCCACCAACACATTTACCATGTATTCGAGCCACTATAAGTTTGGGACATTTACGCATGGCATTAATAACTTTGGCAAAGCCAATAAAAAAGTCATGCCCTTCTTTTTCAGTATTGATGTTTGCTAATTCATCGAAGGAGGCGCCGGAGCAAAACACTTTTCCTTCGGATTGCAGTAATACAACATTCACTTTAGGGTCGGCACCTGCTTCAGTAAAAGCATGTGCAAGATCAATTAAAATATTTTTGGGTAAAGCGTTGCTTTGCGGCGTTGAAAAAGTAATGGTAGCAATATGATTGTTGATTTCTGTTTTTACAAACCCTTCCATAGTTACGATTATATTGAGTTAATAATTTTAAATATACAATAGTTATGTTTTGATTGTGTGGTAGGCATTTGGTTATTGATGTTTCTTTTTAACCATTGTTAAAATTGTTGCTACCGCTACAGTTTCATTGGTTTCGTCGTACACTTGCACATACCATTTTACAATGCCTTTTGCTATTTCGTTTTCTTCCCTTTTATCTTGGCTAATTTTCTCTTTCACAGTAAGGCGAACGCCAATTGTAGCCCCAGCATATACAGGTTTGGTGAAGCGTAATTCATCAATGCCATAGTTTAGTAATACAGGGCCTTTTTTTGCATCAACAAATAATCCTGCTGCGGCACTAAGAATAAAATATCCATGTGCTACTGGTTTCTCAAATAACGTACCCTCGAGTGATGTATGATCAGTATGGGCATAAAAATGATCCCAACTTATGTTGGCGAAGTTTACAATATCTGCCTCGGTAATTGTGCGTTTTGCGGTAATGAGTGTTTCGCCAATTTGCAAATCTTCAAAATGTTTTTTGAAAGGGTGAACATCAAGTTCTAGGTACTCACCACCTGGCTGGTAATGATTGGTAATGGCGGTAAGCATGGTAGGAGAGCCCTGCACAGCTACCCGTTGCATATAATGCTTTACACCACGTACACCGCCCATTTCTTCACCACCGCCAGCTCTACCGGGACCGCCATGAATTAACAATGGTAATGGAGAGCCATGACCAGTACTTTCCTTAGCACACTCGGCATTTAGCACCAAAATTCTACCATGATAAGTTCCAGCCCCTAGTACAAATTGAGTAGCAATAGATTTACTTGCGGTTATAATTGAAGCACAGAGAGAGCCCTTACCCAACTTGGTTAAAGCAATTGCTTCATCAATAGAAGTGTAAGGCATAATAGTTGAAACAGGGCCAAATGCTTCTACCTCATGAACAGCCAAGCTATCAAATGGTTTTTCATTAAGTAATAACAATGGACTGATGAATGCCCCTTTTGTGGCATCGCCTTCTAGTAAGGATACACTATCGAGTGAGCCATAGATAATTTGTGAACTAGCAAGTAATTTTTGAACTTGGCTAAGTACTTCTTTTTTTTGTGAAAACCCTGCTAAAGCACCCATACGAACTTTATCGTTAGTAGGGTTACCAATGGTAGTTTGTGCCAAGGCTTTGCCCAATGCTATTTGCACATCTTCTAACTTATTGTGGGGTACAAATATTCTACGAACAGCGGTACATTTTTGTCCGCATTTAGTAGTTATTTCTTTTCTTACTTCTTTAATAAAAATATCCCATTCTGGCATGCTTGGCGTTACATCTTCACCCAAAACAATAGAATTTAAAGAATCGGCCTCCATGTTAAAGGGTACATTATTTTCTAAAATGGCCTTGCTAGATTTTAATAATAAACCTGTGGTGGCACTGCCGGTGAAGGTGACCACATCTTGACTAGTAACATGGCTTAGCAGGTTACCAGCGCTTCCGCAAATTAGTTGTAAGGCACCGTTGGGTAATATGCCAGATGCAATAATTTCCTTCACCACAGCATGAGTAAGAAAAGAGGTAACGGTGGCCGGCTTAACGATAGCGGGTACACCTGCTAAAAAGTTTACTGCAATTTTTTCTAACATACCCCATACGGGGAAATTAAAAGCGTTGATGTGTACGGCTACCCCTTCTTTAGGTATTAGTAAATGTTGAGCTCCGAAGCTGCCACCTTTACTTAGGTTATGGCTTTCTCCATCTAAACAAAAAGCTTCATCAGGGAATTTTCTTCTTAGGCTTGCGTTGGCAAAAAGATTGCCAATACCACCTTCAATATCTACCCAACTATCTGCTTTTGTAGCACCAGTTTTATAACTTACTTCATAGAAATAAGGTAAATGTTTTTGTAAGTGTAGTGCTAAAGCTTTAAGCATTAACCCACGCTGCTGAAAAGTTAGTTTTCTTAAGGCAGGGTTACCCACGTTTCTTGCATAATTAAGTGCCGAGGAGAAATCTAAGCCTTGTGTGCTTACGCAACCAACTGCTTCACCGTTGTAAGCGTTGGTTAAAATTTGGCCATCGCCATCGCCAAAGATCCAGTTATTGGTAATAAAATTTTGTAATTTTTCCATTATGTGCATTAATCGTTAGGTGCTAACAAAACTAACCATTTGGTTGGTGAATTTGTAAGGAAAAATTGCTAAATATTACCTAAGAGCACCAGTGGCCCATTGCAAGCTATAATTGGCTTTGAAGTATTTAATACGTAGCTCAATAATTTTTTGCATACTTTCAATTACTTTATTTTCTCTAGTATTTAAAATAAATAAACTGCTTTCGCCATTTTTAAATCTTAGGTCTTCAGCTTTCAGTAATTTTTGATAATTGAAATATGCATTTTGCATAGTAATAATTTGCTGCTGCAGCTGGTTAATTTCAGTGTAGTAGAAACGAATTTTATTTTCTGTTTCCCAACGTTTGTTGCTTAGCTCGTAATTGGTTTGCTCAATTTTTAGTTTTGCTTTCCTGTAATCTCCGCGGCCTTCTCTTAGGAATAGAGGCATCTTAATATCTAGTCCCCATTTATAATTATTTTCCAAAAAAGCAACGTCTACTCCCTTTACCACATTATATCCTTTGTTAAGCATGTTGGCTTTTACATTTACGTAAGGAAGAAAACTTTGAAACTTTAACCTTCTTTCAACTTCTAAAGCTTGCAATTTAAAATCGTATGTTTTTAACATTGGGTTTTGTGCCGCTGATAGCATTACATAAGATTCTACACTTTCGGTGGGCTTTAGTTGTATAAACTGTGCAGTATCTGGTATGGTAGTAGCAGGTAGCTGATATGCAGTATCATTTTGAAGCCATAAGAAATTACTTAATTCAAGTCCGGCGTTAATTAGTCTCATTTTAGCCTCTTGCTGCATTACTGCAAAACTTTGCACTTGCGTTAATGCTTCTATTGTATCTATTTCCGCCCTATCGCCGTTATTATAGGCAAGTTTTACTAAGCGTAATCTATCTTGAGAAATAGATAAAAATTTAGAGTAAATACTATACAACTGGTACCCGCCAGCCCATTGCCAGTAAGCGTTGTAGGCATCTAATAGCAAATTATTTATTACTATTAGCCTTTCTTGTTCGCTTTGGGTTCTGTATAATTTTGCTTGTTGCAAAGCCGCCCTTCTTTTATCCATCAACAATCCTCTTGCTAAGGGCATCTCTACCCCTAAGTAGCTAGATTGGCCAGTAGTAGTTTCATTAAAAATATTATTACCGCCATTGTTCTCTAATCCGGCTTTTACATCAACCCCTATGATGGTAGGTACTTTGATTTCCGGATTATTGTAGAAATAATAATTTTTTCCATCGAATGTTTTTCTACTAGCATCGAAGTTAAAAGTGGGATCGAAAAAGGCACCGCGGGTGGCCAATAATTCGGCTTCGGCCAGGCTAACAATTAGGTTAGCTTGCTTTGCCACCGGGTGAAATGCTTTAACCTGATCAATAAAAATTTCAGGGGTAAGTATATTGGCCTTTTGTTGACTAAAACTTAAGTTATAGCCAATACAAGCGATAAATAAAAGGTATAGGTAGCTTTTAGGCATGGGCTATTTCTTTTCTTTTTTAGTGTTGGTTGTGGGTTTGTAATATTCAGGGGGAAATCCGTTAATATTCCGCCACAATTCATACCATACATGCACATCTTTAAGCAAGGCAATTCCGCTAGCACCACCACCCATTCTTAATGCTCTGGGCCAAGGCTTATCATTAGGATCTTCAGCTACCAGCGTTCTAAAAAGCCCATTGTCGCTTACATCTGACTCAACTGCTACAACAATACCACCGAATGTTCCATAGCTGCTTTGTGGCCATCCGCTGAAAACGATTGCCGGAAAACCATCAAAAACAAAACGTACTTTTTGGCCTTTAGCCACAAGTGGTAAATCAAGTGGTTTTATAAACATTTCCACCGCATATTCTACTTTGTTGGGTACTATTTCTACCACCATTTCGCCTTCCTTCACAAACTCACCAATACCTGCTTTCTTGGCTTTTATCACTTGCCCATTTTGTGGTGCAGTTATGTAGTAAAGTTTGTTTCTAATATCGTAGCTAGCATAGGTATTTTGCAGTTTTGAAATATCTGCTTCGCCAGTTGCAGCGTTAGAAATAGCGGAAAATTTATCGCCTTCGGCTTTAGATATTTTATCGGTATAATCTTGTATGGTTTGGTTTTTTTCAATAAGAATGTTAAGCAATTCTTGCTTGCTTTGTAAAAACTTATTTTCTGTACCAATGCGTTTTGCTTGAGCATTTTGGTAGCTAACTTTTCTTCTTTCAAAATCAACCAGAGAAATTACACCACTATCCAACATTTGTTTTGCAGCAGTTATTTGACGGCTTGTAACATTAAGTTCATTTGTATTAGCTATTAAGTCGGTACTATCGCTAATTACTTTAAGTTGCTGCTGTTGTATTTTATTGTCTAACGATGCTAGCTTAAGTTCTCTTGCTTCATTAAGGGCTTGCATTTGCTTTTCTGTGGTGCCAATTTTACCTGCATAACCCTGCACTGATGCCTGTTTAGCAACTATTTGTTGCTGTGTACGTTCTAATAATTTAGGATCAAAATAATCTACTTTCACCTCGCCTAATTGCAGTATTGTATCGCCTGCTTTTACATAATCGCCTTCATTTACATACCATTTTATTACCCTGCCAGCCAATATAGTATTTAGCTCTTGTGGGCGCTCCATTTGCTTTAGCGTAGTAACGGCGCCTTTGGCTCTTATATTTTGCGTCCACGGTAAAAACATGGCAATTATAAGTAAGGAGAAGGTACCAATAATCCAATATTTCACCGTACTCTTTTTATCAATTTTGTAAATTTTCTTAAAAGAGCTGTAGTGAGATGAAGCTGAGTTGAGTATTTTTGTTTCTAAAAATTTAGACATACTAAAAGGGTTATTTGTAATAAAATATTACTTGGTAAATGGTTCAATGGTGCTCCAATTACCGATTGCTACGGCGGTGCCTTTCTCAATCCATACAATTCTGTTGAACGACTGGCATACCTTAATATTGGTGGTGGTGAATACGGTGGTGGTATGTTGTAATTTGCTTATATAATTTACTACATTTTTTACCTGCTCAGGATCTAAATCGTTAAAAGGTTCTTCCAATAATAATAATCTCTGTTGGCCAACCAAAGCCCTTAGTAGTAAAATTTTTTTAACTTCTTTTCTGCTTAATTTTTTTCCCTCAGAATCTAACATGGTGTCAAAGCCATTTGGGTATTGTTGAAAGGAGCCTAAAAAGCCGAGTTCCTTAGCTAAGCTGGTAATATGATCAATAGAAATAGCACTATCACCCATTGTAATATTATCCATAACACTGCCTAAAAAAATATCTTGGTTGCTTAGTAATACCCCGGCATTATTTCTTAAAGAAGAGATGGTGTAATTGTCAATTGGTACATCATCTACCAACACCCTACCGTCTAATTGATGAAATGCACCCGTAAGCATTCTTAACAAGGTAGATTTACCAGAACCCGATAGGCCCATGATAGCTGTACAAGAGTTTTTTGGCAATTCTAACGTTAGGTTATTAATTACATTTTCTTCATTATTGTATGAAAAAGTAACATTTTGAAAGGCAATTTCTACGCCTTCACTTTTTGCGGGCAAAACCAAGCTACCCTCTTGCTCCAGTGCCGAATTGGTTATTTTATGCAATTTTTCAGATGCGGTAATGGTATCGTACACCACATCTAAACTGGTAATAAACTTTTCAACAGAGCTGATAACACTTAGAATTACAATTTCCGCTGCAATAAACTGACCAATATTTAATTGCTGATCTACCAATAGAAAGGCGCCAACAATAAGCATACCCGCCGTAATAATAATTTTAAAGCTAATTAGGCTCCAATATTGTGTTTGAAGAATTTTAAAATGTGCTGTTCTAGATTCTATGTACTTGCCTGTAAGTTGATCATTTACCTTTAGGTGCAAATCATTATCCTTAGCATATTTAAATGTTTTTATAGCCCTAGCCATCTCCTCAATCCATGCTGCAGTTTTGTATTTGTAGTCGCTTTCTTGCATACTGGTTGTAAAGCCCTCATTAGCTGTTAACTTAAGTATTAAAAAAAGCAAAAACGCTAAGGTGATGCCAAAAACAATGAATACGGGGTGGTAAAATGATAGTAGAATAAGGCCGAAAACAATTTGAATAGTAGCTGTTGGAATATCTAATAATAACTTGGCAATACCTTTTTGAAAAGTAGTGGTATCAAAAAAGCGATTTACCAACTCTGGTAAATAATACTTATCTAGTTTTTGAATATCAAGTTTCGGAAGCGTATCTACAAATGCAAAAGAGTAGCGGATATAAATTTTTTGTTGAATTTTTTCGGTGTATTGCATTTGCCTTACCTGTAATAAACCGTTAATAAATGTACCCGCAACTACAAAAATAATGAGTACAATTATTGATGTAGAAATAGAACCTGCCTGCACAAAATTAATAATGGTTTGTATGCCTATGGGCAATGTAAGCTGCACCAAACCGCCAAGAATTGCAAATAAATATATTGCAGAAATATCTTTACCATCAAGGGAAAGCATTGAGTAAATTTTTTTCAACGCACTGCTCAACGAGCCTTTTTCAGAACTTGCCATAATGTGTAATGCTAGTTATATCAAAGAAAGTTATTGTTTAGGGAAATCTTCGGCAAAATAAACGCCTATATCAATAGCTTTCTTAACAGTATTGTTAAAAAAAGTTAAAGTAACTCTTAAACAAATGTATGCTTATACCTTGTAGTTGA
>Ga0114942_1000429_pt1 | contig 12065 bp, 9 predicted proteins | sample LowerColdCreek_FD_88674 | JGI IMG/M metagenome (GOLD analysis project Ga0114942, IMG submission 88674) | Groundwater microbial communities from Cold Creek, Nevada to study Microbial Dark Matter (Phase II) - Lower Cold Creek | ecosystem: Environmental > Aquatic > Deep subsurface > Groundwater ... | reverse complement strand
GGCTGGCCGGGCAAGAAGCGGCGCAATTGGGCGCGCGGCATGGGCCCCAGGCGCAGCCCCACGCGCTGGTCGCGCTGCCACACCCGGCCGCCGACCAAGGCGCCGCGGCCCAGGGTGGCTTGGCCCAGGCCCAGGCGGGTTTGCTGCTGCGACCCCAGGGGGAACCACCGGCCCAGCAGCGGGGTGACCTGCACCGGCACGCCGAAGTACTGCGCCAGCAGCTGGCCCAGGCTTTGCGCGCTGACCGTGCGGCGCTGCAGGTGCTGGGCGTAGAAGGCCAAGGCCTGGTCGGCCACGCCGCCGCGCTCGGCCTGCAGGCGGTTGCGCAGCGCGCCCTGCCCCACCCCGGCCAGGCTGAGCACCTGGGGCAGGAAGTGCCGCTGCGGCGCTTGCTCGTGCCGCAGTGCCAAGCGCTGCTTGCGCCAGGCTTGGTACAGCAGGGTGCCGGCGCGCTGCAAGAAGATGTCCAGGAACGCGCGTGCCGCGCCGTCTTTGTGCAGGTGCTCGCGCTGCGCCAGCAGCTCGGTGTAGTACGCCGGCAGGGTGCCGGCGCCGCCGGTCAGGCCCATGAAGGCCGGCGTGAGGGCCACGGCGGGCGCGTCGCCGCTGAGGCCGGCCTCGGCGGGGTCGATGCGGCGCAGATCGGCGATCTCGCTGGCCGGAAAGCCCAAGGACAAGTCGTTGTGCAGGCGCACGCGCTGCAGGGCGGCGTCGTCGCCCAGGCCGTGGGTTTGCACCAGCCAGCGCTCCAACAGGCGCATGGCCTGGAAGAAGCCGTGCTCGTGCGGGGTGGCAAGCAGGCGGTCGATGGCGCTGAGCAAGGCGCGGGGCGGCGCCTGCAGGGCGTGCGACAGCGCCGGCGGGTTGGTGGTCACAGCAGCGGGCCCTCGCCGGTGCGCCTGGGGCAGTCCACCAACACCTCGCCCGAGCGGCTGCACACCACCTGCAGCTGCACGAAGCTGTTGAGGTGCACGCTCAGGCCCAAAAACTCATCCAGCACGCGGGCGAACTGGTGCAAGCCGGCGCCCACGAAGGCGTCGCGCTCGACCGTGAGCCGCACCTGGGTGCCGCGCACGAAGCTGGGGAAGGGCTGGCCGTCCACCCAGGCCACCGCGGGCTGCGCGTCCAGCGCCAGCAGGCCGTCGAGCAGGCGCTGCGTGCCGCTGCTGCGCGGCAGGTCGTAGAGGCGCAGCAGCTCCTTCAGGCCGTCCAGGCCAGCGCCGCTCAACATCAGGTGGTTGACCGACAGGTGCGACACCAGGCGCCACAGCGCACCCTGGTCGCAGGTGAAGCGCTCGCTGCGCGTGGGCTTGCGCAGCAGCTGGATCTCGCGGGCGGGCGAGCCGCCCTCCATGAACAGATCGCCGCCGGCCTGGCCGATGGAAATCTGGCTGGGCAGATCGCGGTTGGTCGCGCTGACGTCCAGCGACAGGGTGTCGGCCTGGGGCCGCGTGGGGTCGAAGGCCAAGTCCACCAGGCTGATCTCGGTCTCGAAGCCGGGCGACAGCTCGGCCACCGTTTCGTCGCGGTGCAGGGTCCAGTAGCGGCCGCCGGCCTCGCCGTCGCGCAGCAGGTCGTCGTGCTGCAGGCTGAAGAAGGGCTGGAAGGCCTGGACCTGCTCACCCTGCGCCGTTTGCTGCACGCGGTACACGCGCTCCACGGCGTAAACCTCAAAGGCATAGGCACGGCGGGCGTCGGGCAGCACCGGGTACTCGGCCCGCGTTTGCGTCAGGCGAATGGGCTCGGCGCGCGTGCTGAACAGATTGACCACGGGCGTGCAACCCAGGCGCAGATTCTTGGGCGTGAGCGCCTCGAGCAGACGCGCCTCGGGGCTGTCGGCCCGCAGGCCGGCCATGGGCAGGTGCAGGGTCAGGTAGGGGCCCACCGGCGCGTGCTCGGGCAGCGGCAGGTCGATGAAGTTGAATTTCTCGGGGAAGGCGAAGTACTCGGTCAGCAGGCGGTAGGCCTGGGGCGAGCGGGCGTCCACGGGCAGCAGGGCTTCGGCATCGGCAAAGCCCACGGCGCGGGGGGCGCCTTCGCTCAGCCGCTCCCACGGATGGCCGGCTTGGCGTTCGACCAGCACGCCCAGGCTGTGGCCCAGCAAGGCCTCGCGCAGCGCAGTCACGGCCGAGGTGTCACCGTCCAGGTGCACGCGCAGGGTCTGCCCGGCCAAGGCTTCCCAGCGCACTTGGGTGCTGCTCAGTGTCAGGTCGATCGATAGCAGGCTGGTGGCGCCCTTGGGCAGGGGCGTGCCCTCGGGTGCAGGCACGCTCGCCGTCCAGCGCAGGCCGCTCACGCGCAGGGGCAGCAGGGTGACGTCGTAGGCCGTGGTGAAGCGGCAGGGCACGCCGCGCACGGGCCGGGTTTGCAGAGCGGTGCCGCGCTCGATGCGCAGCGCGCCACTCTGCATCGACGCGCCTGCTTCGAAGCAGGCGATGGAGCAGGCGGGGAACGGGCGCAGGTAGTGCGGGTACAGCACGTCCAGCAGGGCCTCGGTGACGCGGGGGAAATCGTCATCCAGGCGCTTGTGCACGCGGGCACTGAGCAGCGCGAACGACTGAACCAGGCGCTCGACGTGCGGGTCCTCCATCAGGTTGCCGCTGGTGGACAAGCGGCCGGCGATGCGCGGGTAGCGCTCGGCGAAGGCGCCCGCGTGGTCGGCCAGGAAGCCGAGCTCGCGTTCGTAGTGGGGCAGCAGGTCGCGCATGGTCAGGCTGGCCGGGGGCTGCTGGGGGCGACTTCGTAGCGCTGACTGCCGGGGTGCAGCACGGCGTCGAAGGCCACGGGTTCGGAATCGGGGTGCAAGAGCAACTTAGCGCGGATGGAGAACGACAGGCGCGCTTGGGCGCTGCGGTCCTCGCGCACCGACACGTCGACGTCGCGCAAGCGCGCATCCTGGCGCGTCAGCGCGTCGCGGATGTTGGCGGCGATGCGGGCGCGATCGCGGTCGCTGGCCATGCTGAGCGAGGTGATGTCCAGCAAGCCCAGGGTCAACACGCTGCGCGCCGCACGCGGGTAGGCGGCCAACGCCTCAGGGCTGAAGCTGGCGTGGGTGTTGAGCACGTGCTCGATGTCGCGCGCCACGGCGTCCTTGATCCGGTCAACGCTGAAGCGGGCCAGCACGCCGCGTTGGCCCTCAAAGGCGTCGCCCAAGAGCTTGTCGAGCAATGACGGGGAATACGTGGAAGCCACAGCGGCACCGCAACAGCGAGGGGGTCAAAAAAGAAGCGGCGCGAGGCCGCTTCTTCATGGGGCAGGTCGACTTAGACCGCGACGTTCTTGCGCAGGTCCCAGCCGGCGATGCCGGTGCTGGTGGCCGAGCCGTCGTGCTTGTGTTGCTTGTATTCCCAGGTGATCTTGCCGTACTTCAGGCCGAAGCTTTCAGCCGGCAACTCGCCCCCGTCGATGATGGTTTCGACCGAGGAGACCACCACGTCTTCCAGCACGATCTTGTAGTAATCGATGCGGGTTTGCGACGTGCTGGTGGTGTTCTTGCCGCCGTAGGCGCGGTAGAAGGTGATGACGACCTTCGGGTAGATCGTGCCGGCCGAGCAGGCGCGCAGCAGCTTGCTGGTGGCCTTGTCGATGTCCTTGGTGAACAGCATTTCGCCGTGCTCGGTGCGCTCGGCGGTGTGCGCGCCAGCGGTCGATGCCGACGAGGACTTGGGCTGGTTGACCTTGTGCTTGAAGGTCGCGACTTCGATTTCGTTGACGTGCTTGGTGTCGGTGCTGTCGCCTTGCAGCTCGCTGGCACCTTCAAACTTGACGTAGATGTCTTTCATGGGGTTTTCCTCCTAGAGACAGTGGGGGGAGTCCAAGCGGGCGATCAGCCCTTTTGGCCTTGAGGCAACTCAGCGACCAAGCGGAGCGAGACCGAGAGCTCATCAAGCTGGAAGTGCGGGCGCACGAAGCTGACCGCGCGGTACACGCCGGGGCGGCCCGGCACCTCGCTGACCGACACGTTGGCCTCGCGCAGCGGGTAGGCGGCCTTGGTCTCTTGCGAGGCGTTGTCGTCCTCCACCACGTACTGGCGAATCCAGCGGTTGAGGAACTCTTCGACGTTGTTGGCCGAGGCAAAGCTGCCGACCTTGTCGCGCATCATGGCCTTCAGGTAGTGCGCGATGCGACACACGCTGAACATGTACTGCAGCTGGGCCGACAGCACCGCGTTGGCGTTGGCGGCGTCGCTGTCGTACTTGCGCGGCTTTTGCGCCGATTGGGTGGCGAAGAAGGCGGCGTAGTCGGTGTTCTTGCAGTGCACCAGGGGGATGAAGCCCAGGTCGCTCAGCTCCTTCTCGCGCCGGTCGGTGATGGCGATTTCGGTCGGGCACTTGAGCGCCACTTCGCCTTCGTCGGTCTTGAAGGTGTGGCTGGGCAGGTCTTCGACCAAGCCGCCGCCTTCCACGCCGCGGATGGCGGCGCACCAGCCGTAATTCTCGAAGGCCGCCGTCAGGCGCGCCGCCATGGCGTAGGCGGCGTTGACCCACAGGTAGCGCGAATGGTCGGAGCCATCCACCTGCTCGACGAAGTTGAAGCCCTCGACGGTCATGCCGTCCTTGGGGTTGTAGGGCAGGCGACCCAGGAAGTGCGGCAGCGTCAGGCCCACGTAGCGCGCGTCTTCCGACTCGCGGAACGACTTCCATTTGGCGTAGTCCACGGTGTCAAACACCTTGGACAGGTCGCGCGGCTTGCCGAGGTCGGTGAAGGTCTCCAGGCCGAACAGCTCGGCCGAGGCCGACGAAATGAAGGGCGCGTGCGAGGCCGCGGCCACGTGCGACATCTGCTCGACGAAGTACATGTCTTCGGCGCCACGGCCGATCTCGTAGTCGCCGATCAAGGCCCCGAAAGGCGCGCCACCGAAGGTGCCGAACTCTTCTTCGTACACCTTCTTGAAGAGGGCCGATTGGTCGAAGTCGATGGCGGTCTTGAAGTCCTTGACCAGCTCTTTCTTCGCGGCGTTCAGCACCTGGATCTTCATGCCCGCGCCCGTGCTGGTGTGCTTGCACAAGTAGTGCAGGCCGGTCCAGCTGGCTTCGAGCTTTTGAAATTCGGGGTGGTGCAGCACCTCGCTGAGCTGGCGCGAGATCAGCGCGTCCAGCTCGGCCACGCGGGCGTCGAGCGTGACGCTGAGGTTCTCGGACACGACCACGGTGCCTTGCAGCACTTCGCGCACGAGCTCGGTGATGAGGTCTTTGGCGCGGTCGTGCTCGGCGTCCGAGCGGGCGACCTTGCTTTGGCTGACGATGCTGTCCAGCAGGCTGCCTTCGGTGGCAAGGGCTTGCGGCGCGTCGAGGGTGGCGGCTTGGTTCATGGGGTCACTCCTCGGTGGTGTGGGTTTCGCGCTGCAGGCGGGCCAGCTGCTCGGTGCTGGACAGCACGTCGCCCAGGATGTCTTCCAGCTTTTCGTTGCCGGCCAGCTTGTTGCGAAGGTCGGACAGCTTGGCGCGGGCCTCGAGCAGCTTCTTCAGCGGTTCGACCTGCTGCACCACGGACTCGGGGCGGAAGTCGTCGAGCTGGTTGAACTGCAGGTTCACGGCGAACTCACCGCCCTCGGGCGACACGGTGTTCTTCACGCGATACGCGGCCTTGGGGGCCATGCCGGCCATCACGTCGTCGAAGTTGTCGAGGTCGACGTTCACGAATTTGCGGTCCTTGACCTTGGGCAAGGGGTTGGCCGGGTCGACCTGGCCGGAAAAATCCCCCAGCACGCCGACCACGAAGGGCAGCTCTTTTTTCTCGACGCTGTCGCCGATCTCGACGTCGTAGGTCAGCTGAACGCGGGGCGGGCGCACCTTGTCCAGGCGTTTTTGAACACTGTCTTTTTTGGCCATGGGATCTCCGTGATGGCGGTGGCAAGGCGCGTCAGCGCAGGATGTCGAACGGGTTGGCGGCCGGCTTGTTGGCCGCCGGTGGGGTGCTGGGCTTGGCGGCCACGGGGGGCACGGGCTTGGCGGCCGTGGGCGCCGTCGTCGCGTTGGGCGTGCTCGTTGCCGTCACAGGGGCCGCCGGGGCGGGGGCCACGGCCTTGCCCGGGGCGGGCGCTGGCGGCGCAACCCCTGGCGCTTTGGCCTGGGCCGTGGCGCTGGTGGGCAGGGGCGCGGCCGGCGGGGGATTGGCCTTGGCCGCGTTGCGGGCGCCGCGGCGCGTGGGGGCGGCCGCCACGGGCGGCGTGTCGGTGCGGGGCACCAGCACCTGCTCGCCGAGGGTCTCGCGCAGCACACGGGTCAGGTTTTGGGCCTCGGTTCGCGTGTCGCTGGGCATGCCCGCTTGCTGGGCGCGCAACGTGGCCAAAGCCGACGACGAAACGCGCAAGCCCGACACCGCCAGGATGCTGTGCGCCGTGCCGTCCATGGGGTCCCGCTGCGTGACCTCTTGCGCCGCCAGGATGGCATTGCCGTAGTCCAGCGACTCGAAGTAGTCGGCGGCCAGCTTGACCCAGGGCTCTTTGGCGGTGGGGTAGGCCTTGGCAGCGTCGCGCAGGGCCTGGCGGGCCCGTTCAGGGGTGCCAGCCTGCACGGCCGACTGCGCGTCTTGCATCAGCTCGGTCAGCGTGGGCTGGGGTGGCGCCGGGGCCGGGCCCGGGGCGGTCTTCGGGGCACTGGCGCAGCCGGTCAGGGCCGCCGCCAAGAGCCAAGCGCCCAGGTGCATCAGCGCCCGAGGCGCCAGGCGGGGCGCGGCCAGGCTGAGCGGGGGGATCTGCAGGTCGTTCAACGTCAACTCCATCGACGATGAGTCGCTAGTGCGATCTCGTAAGTTTTTCAAGATGTAACGAGGCCGCTGTTGTGAACTACGTCACGGCCATCTCGATTCAATGTAGGTGGGGAGCCCGCAAATCGGCCACCCCCCAGGTTGGGGCGTGCTTGTTACAGCTGTTCGGGGCGGTGTCACCACAATTTCCGCACCATGTCCCAGCCCTCCATTTCTGCCCTGTTGACGCCCGCTCCGCGCTGGGCTTTGGCCTTGCTCGGGGCGCTGTGCCTGGGCCTGACGGGTTGCAGCACGATCACGCCGCCGCCCTCTGGCGAACAGGCCGTCGGCATGCTCGACAAGGCCCTCCAAACCGTGGGTCTGCAGAAGCCCCCGGCCCTGGACGCTTTGGCCCAGTTGCCCCCCCTGCCGCTGCACAAGGCGGTGACCCTGCGGGTGCATGCCGGCGAGGTGTTGAACACCGACGGCAGCGGTCGCTCGCTTGCACTTGTTGCGCGTGTTTACACATTGCGTGCGACCGACGCCTTTTTGCAGACGCCCTACGACGCCTTTCAGGGCGACGCGAGCCGTCACAAAGAGTTGCCATTTGGGCAAGACGTCATCGCAGTCCGCGAGGTCGTGCTCACCCCGGGCCAAAAGCTGGAGGGCGTTGAGAAGCTCGGCCTGGACGTGAAGGCGATTGCCGTGGTGGGCCTCTTCCGCGCGCCGGCTGGCCAGCGCTGGCGCTTCGTGTTCGACGCACAGTCCGCCGCCAGCACCGGCATCACCTTGGGGGTGCACGGCTGTGCGCTGAGCGTGGCGCAAGGCCAGCCCTTGGCCGCGGCCCCCGAAACCCTGCGCGTGGCCGGGGTGCGCTGCCCGGCTTGAGCAGCGGCTGCCCTCTCCCCTCCTCGCCCTCTTCTTCAATTCATTCGCATCGGACGGATCCGTGATCCCCTCTTCCAAACTCCTCTGGGGCGAAGGCCTCTTCCTGCGGCCCCAGCACTTTCAGCGCCAGGACGCGTACCACGAGGGCCGCTTGGCCGACGCCGTGCGCAGCCTGCACCCCTACGCCTGGGGCGTGTCGCGCCTGCGGGTGGACAGCGACGCGCTGGGCACGCAACTGCTGCGCGTGACCGAGTTGCAAGCCGTGCTGCCCGATGGCGACCGCTTGAGCGCGCCGGGGGGGGACGAGCTGCCGCCCGCGTTGTCCCTGGCTGGGGTGCGCGCCGGCGTGAGCGAGGTGACCGTCCACCTGGCCTTGCCGCCCCTGCGCAGCCACGCCCAGAACGCCAGTGCCGCTGGCGACGCCAGCAGCCCGGTGCGCTACCTGCAGCAGGCCGAGCGGGCCAGCGACTGGTTCACCGGCGCCGACGAGGCCGAACTGATGGTGCTGCGCCGCAGCCCGCGCTTGCTGCTGGACCACGAGCCCCGCGACGCGATGGTGTCGATGCCGCTGCTGCGCCTGCGCCGCCAGGGCACGGGCCAGTTCGAGTTGGACGCGGGCTACGTGCCGCCCTCCCTCACCTTGGGCGCCGCCCCGGCGCTGATGACCCTGCTGCGCCGCCTGCTGGACGCGCTGCAGGCCAAGGTGGACGCGCTGTACGGCTACCACCGAGAGCCCTCGCGCCACGTCATCGAGTTCCGCAGCGGCGACGTGGCCTCGTTCTGGCTGCTGCACACCGCCAGCAGCGCCTTTGCTGGCCTGTCGCACCTGCTGCACCACCCCGGCCTGCACCCCGAGCGCCTGTACCAGCGCCTGCTGGAGCTGGCGGGCGGCCTGATGACCTTCTCGCGCCAGCACAGCCTGGCCGACCTGCGCCCCTACGACCACGCGCAGCCGGGCGAGGCCTTTGCCGCACTGGAGGCCGTGGTGCGCGATCTGCTGGAGACCGTGATCTCCACCCGCTACTTCGCCCTGGCGCTGGAAGAGCTGAAGCCCTCGTACTACCAAGCCCGGCTGGACTCCGAGCGCATCACGGCCGACACGCGCCTGTTCCTCGGCGTGCAGGCCGCCATGCCGATGAGCGAGCTGATCGACACCGTGCCCGTGCGCTTCAAGACGGGCGCGCCCGACGACGTCGAAAAGCTCGTGCTGTCGGCCATGAGTGGCGTTCGCCTGGCGCACGCGCCCCAGGTGCCGGCGGCCATCCCGGTCAAACCCGGCTGCACCTACTTCGCGATCGAGCCCCGCGGGCCGTTGTACGAACGCATGGTGCAAGGCCAAACCCTCAGCCTGTACGTGCCCTCGGGCATGCCCGACCTGCAACTCGAACTCTTTGCTTTGAACGGTTGAGATGAACGCCCCAGCCACCCCCTCCTTGTTCGGCGCCGCCCAGGCCGCCGCCCTGCCCGGCGCCACGGGCGCCCCGCGCCAAGCGCGCGACCTGATGGACCTGCTGTACGACGGGTTCTACATGGTGTTCCTGCTGCGCAACCGCCATGCGCCCACCGAGCCTGGCGTGTTCCGCGAGCGGCTCAAGGGCTTCCTGACCCAGTTCGAACGCGGCACCCAGCGCCTGGGCAGTTCGGCCGAAGACACCTACCTCGCCAAATTCGCGTTCACCGCCTTGGTGGACGAACTGGCCATGAGCCCCGCACTGGGACTGCGCGAAGCCTGGGAGCGCCGGCCCTTGCAGCTGGAGTTCTTCGGCGAGCAGCTGGCCGGCGAGCGCTTCTTCGAGCACCTCGAATCCCTGCGGCAGCAGGGGGCGGCGCGCATCCAGGTGCTGGAGGTCTTCCACATGTGCCTGCTGCTGGGCTTCCAGGGCCGCTACGTGCTGGAGGGCAGCGAAAAGCTCGGCTTCCTCACGGCCCGCCTGGGCGACGAGATCGTCCAGCTGCGCGGTCAGCGCGCGCCCTTTGCGCCCCACGCCTTGGCGCCCGACCGGATCTTGCACACCCTCAAGGGCGAGGTGCCGCTCTGGGTGGTGGGCAGCGTGTTCGCGCTGCTGGCCTTGCTGGCGTACATCGGGCTGAACCAACACTTGTCGCACCAAACCGAACGCGACCTGGCCCAGCACAACGCCTTGGTGCAAATGCCGCCACAAACGGCGCACGTCACCATCACCTTGCCTTGATGGCCTTGGCCGCCATGCGCCCCGACCCCACCCCGCCATGACCGCCTCTTTGCTGACCCCCGGCATGGCCCAGGCCATTGCCTCGCGCCTGGACTTTCTGTCGCTGCTGGGCGAGCACGACCGCCTGCTGCAAGTGCGCAGCGCCTTGCCCGCGCTCGCCCTGGTGCCAGAGTCCCTGCACGGCATCGAGTCGGTCAACGCCCCCGGCCTGGACGGCTTCGCCTTCGAGCTGGATGCGTTGAGCACGAACGCGCACTTCGAGCTCAAGCGCCTCATTGGCGAGCAGGTCACGGTGCGCCTGCGCCAGCGCGATGGCAGCTACCGCGCTGTGCACGGCTACGTCACCGCCGCCGCGCAACTCGGCGGCAACGGCGGCTTGGCGCGCTACCGCCTGAGCCTGCGCAGTTGGGCCGCCTTTGCCGCGCTGCGCCTCGACAGCTGGGTGTTCCAAGACCAAGACGTGCGCGCCATCGTCGAGGCCGTCTTGGCCGAGCACCCCCAGGCCCACTGGCGCTGGGCCGCCACCCGCGCGCTGCGCCCGCGGGCCTTGTGCACCCAGTACAACGAAAGCGACGCCGCCTTCATCGCCCGCCTGCTGGCCGAAGAAGGCCTGGCTTGGCACTTCGAACAGCTGCAAGGCGAGGCGGCCGAGGCCGCCGACCAAAGCGGCCACGCCCGCCACTGCTTGGTGATCCACGACGCTGACAGCCACCCCCAGCGCACGGACCTCGGTCCGGTGCGCTTTGCAAAGGCGCCGGTCGTGGGCGCTGCAGGCGCCAGGGCACTGCAAGACACCGTGCACCAGTTCAGCGCCGATCGCCAATTCACCGCCCTGGCCGTGGACGAAGCCAGTTGGGATCCCGCCCAGCTGGCGGGCATCACCGCCCGCAGCGAGAGCAGCCTGGACGTGGGCGAGCTGCCCCGCCTCGCCCACTACCGCGGCCAAGGCGAGCGGCGCTTCGTGGACGCGCAGCACGCGCAGGCGCGCAGCGACGCCGCTCTGCAAGCGCTGGAGCTGGGCCTCAAGCACCACCAAGGCCTGGGCACCGTGCGCCACCTTCAAGCAGGCTGCCGCTTCTCGCTGATCGACCACTCCCATTTCGGCGCCAACACCACGGCCTGGAACGACGCCGGCGCCCTGGCCCCCAGCCACCGCCGCGACGAGCACGCCTTCACTCTCACCCAGCTGCGCCACCAAGCGCGCAACAACCTGGGGGCCGACATGGCCCGCCTGCTGGAGGCCCCTGAACTGGCCGCTGGCCACTACGAGGTGGGCTTTCACGCCGTGCCCGCCGCCGCCCCGCTCACGCCCCCCGCGCCCCGCAAGCCCACGGCCACGGGCACCCAACTGGCCCGCGTGGTGGGCCTGCCCGCCGAGGCCCTGAGCCCCGACCGCAACCTGCGCATCAAGCTGCAATTTCCTTGGCAGCGGGGGCAGCATGCCAACCCAGGCGGCCTGAGCGCCGACGACTGCAATGCCCCCGGCGACCAACGCGCCAGCGCCTGGGTGCGAGTGGCCCAGCCGCAAGCCGGCGCCAACTGGGGCCAGCACTTCGCCCCCCGCATCGGGGCCGAAGTGTTGGTCGGCTTCATCGAGGGCGACATCGACCGCCCCCTCGTGATGGGCCAGCTCTACAACGCCGAGGTGCGCCCGCCCTGGAGCGCGGGCGAAGGCTCGGGCGCCAACCACCCAGGCACCTTGAGCGGCTTGCGCAGCCAAGGTCTGGACGGTGACGGCCACAACCACTGGCTGCTGGACGACACCCCCAGCCAGCTGCGCACGCGCTTGATGAGCAGCCACACCGGGGCGGAGTTGAGCTTGGGCGAGCTGATCGGCCACAACCCCTTGAGCAGCACGCGCGGCGCTTGGCGGGGCTGCGGTGCGGAGCTGCTCACACAAGGCTGGGGCACGCTGCGCGCGCCGCAAGGCTTGCTGCTGAGCTGCACGGCACGCGCGGGTTCCTACGGTTCGGCGCAAGGCACCCAGATGGACGCCCAAGAGGCCCTGGCGCAGTTGCGAGCGGCGCGGGACTTGGGCCAGCGAATGAGCCAAGCCAGCACACCGGCCGGCGCGGCAGGCCTCAAGTCCATGGACGCCGAGCAGGCGGTGCACACGCTCCTGCAGGACCTGGACGCCGACTTGCGCGGCAAGTTCCCGAGCACGGTGAATGGGCAGAGCGGCATGCAAGACGCGACCGGCCGGTCGCCCGCAGACCCCGTGCCCCGCCCCGCCCGCCCCACGGTGCTGCTGGACACGCCCAGCACCCTGGCGCACGTCACGCAGGGCGATGTGATGCG
>Ga0114942_1000428_pt1 | contig 12065 bp, 12 predicted proteins | sample LowerColdCreek_FD_88674 | JGI IMG/M metagenome (GOLD analysis project Ga0114942, IMG submission 88674) | Groundwater microbial communities from Cold Creek, Nevada to study Microbial Dark Matter (Phase II) - Lower Cold Creek | ecosystem: Environmental > Aquatic > Deep subsurface > Groundwater ... | reverse complement strand
GTCGAGCAGCGTTGGCTGGGCGGCATGTTGACCAACTTCAAGACGGTGAAGGGTTCGCTGAAGAAGCTGAAGGACATGCAAGCGTCGAAGGACGCCGGTAGCGAGCCGAAGATCAAGAAAGAAGCCTTGATGTTCGATCGCGACATCGCCAAGCTGGAAAAGAACATCGGCGGCATCCAGGACATGGCCGCTCTGCCCGACGCACTGTTCATCATCGACGTGGGCTACCACAAGATTGCCGTGGCCGAAGCCAAGAAGCTCGGCATCCCCGTGATCGCCGTGGTGGACACCAACCACTCGCCCGAAGGCATCGACTACGTCATCCCCGGCAACGACGACTCGGCCAAGGCCATTGAGTTGTACGCCCGTGCGATGGCCGACGCCATCTTGGACGGCAAGGCCAACGCCAGCAACGACCTGGTCCAGGCCGTGGCCGCTTCTGGCGACGAGTTCGTTGAGGTTGCCGAAGGCGCTTAAGCCCCTTCGCGCCTACGTCACAAGGGGGCTCATGAGCCCCCTTTTTCCGAGTTGAATTTCTGGAGAGTTTGATGGCTGCAATCACCGCAAGCATGGTCGCTGAGCTGCGCGCTCGCACCGACGCCCCCATGATGGAATGCAAGAAGGCCCTGACCGAGGCCGACGGCGACATGGGCCGTGCTGAAGAGCTCCTGCGCGTCAAGTTGGGCAACAAGGCTGGCAAGGCCGCCTCGCGCGTGACCGCCGAGGGCATGATCGCTGCGGCTGTGTCGGGCGACACGGGTGCCTTGATCGGAGTCAACTGCGAAACCGACTTCGTCAGCAAGAACGACGCGTTCATTGCCTTTGCGAATGCCCTGGCCGCTTTGGTGGCCGAGCACAACCCCGCCGACGTGGCGGCGCTGTCGGCCCTGTCGTTGGCCCAAGAGAGCTTCGGTCCCACCGTTGAGGACGTTCGCAAAGGCTTGATCGGCAAGATCGGCGAGAACATGACGATTCGCCGCTTCCAGCGTTACGCCGGCGCGGGCAAGCTGGCGCACTACCTCCACGGCGTGCGCATTGGCGTGCTGGTGGCCTTTGAGGGCGACGAGGCCGCGGCCAAGGACGTGGCCATGCACGTGGCCGCCATGAAGCCGGTGGCTTTGTCGGGCGCCGAGGTGTCGGCCGACTTGATCGCCAAAGAGCGCTCGATTGCCGAGCAAAAGGCCGCCGAGTCGGGCAAGCCTGCCGACATCGTGGCCAAGATGGTCGAAGGTTCGGTCCAAAAGTACTTGAAGGAAGTCAGCCTGCTGGATCAGGTCTTCGTCAAGGCCGCCGACGGCAAGCAAACCGTGGCCGGCATGTTGAAGGACAAGGCCACCACGGTGAAGTCGTTCACCCTGTACGTGGTGGGCGAGGGCATTGAGAAGAAGGTTGACGATTTCGCTGCTGAAGTGGCTGCGCAAGTGGCCGCTGCCAAGGGCCAGTAAACGCCCTCGGTGCGACTGAGACAAAAGGGCGCCTGAGGGCGCCCTTTACACTGGTGAAACCCCTCGAAACCGACACCCTCCATGCCAGCCTACAAACGCATCTTGCTGAAACTTTCCGGTGAAGCCCTGATGGGCGATGACGCCTACGGCATCAACCGCGCCACCATCGTGCGCATGGTGCGCGAGATCCAGGAAGTGACGCAGATGGGCGTGGAGGTGGCCGTCGTGATCGGCGGCGGCAACATCTTCCGCGGTGTGGCGGGCGGCTCGGTGGGCATGGACCGTGCAACCGCCGACTACATGGGCATGTTGGCGACGGTGATGAACGCGCTGGCGCTGGCCGACACCATGCGCCAAGAAGGCATGACGGCGCGCGTGATGTCGGCCATCGGCATCGAGCAGGTGGTCGAGCCTTATGTGCGACCCAAAGCGCTGCAGTACCTCGAAGAGGGCAAGGTGGTGATCTTCGGTGCCGGCACCGGCAACCCATTCTTCACCACGGACACCGCCGCTGCGCTGCGAGGTGCGGAGATCGGCGCCGAAATCATGCTCAAGGCCACCAAGGTGGACGGCGTGTACACGGCGGACCCCAAGAAGGACCCAACGGCCACCCGCTACGCCAAGCTTAGTTTCGACGAGGCGATCACCAAGAATTTGGCCGTGCTGGACGCAACGGCGTTTGCCCTGTGCCGCGATCAAAAGCTCCCCATCAAAGTCTTCAGCATCTTCAAATCGGGCGCGCTCAAGCGCGTGGTTATGGGCGAAGACGAGGGAACCCTGGTTCACGTTTGACTTTTTGCTTTGAGTGTTGCCATGACGATTGCTGACATCAAGAAGACCGCCGAGGCCAAGATGGCGAAGTCCATCGAAGCCTTCAAAGGCGAATTGCAGAAGATCCGCACCGGCCGCGCCCACCCGGGCATCCTGGACCAAGTGCATGTCGACTACTACGGTTCGATGGTGCCCATCAGCCAGGTGGCCAACGTGAGCTTGCTTGACGCGCGGACCATCAGCGTGCAGCCCTGGGAAAAGGGCATGGGCGCCAAGATCGAGAAGGCCATCCGCGAGAGCGATTTGGGCCTCAACCCGTCGAGCCAAGGCGACTTGATCCGCGTTCCGATGCCGCCCTTGAGCGAAGAGCGGCGCAAGGACCTGGTCAAGGTGACCAAGGGGACCGCCGAGGACGCCAAGGTGGCCGTGCGCAATTTGCGCCGCGACGCCAACGAACACGCCAAGAAGCTGCTGAAAGACAAGCTCATCACCGAAGACGACGAGCGCCGCAGCCTGGACGAAATGCAGAAGCTGACGGACCGCACGATCGCAGAGATCGACAAGCTGTTGGCCGGGAAGGAAGCCGAGATCTTGGCGGTGTGAGCGGGATGAGCACCGACGCGTCAGCCCTGCGCCACATTGCCATCGTGATGGATGGCAATGGACGGTGGGCCAAGAAGCGATTCCTGCCGAGGTTCTTTGGGCACAAGGCCGGGGTGGACGCGGTCGTCCGCACGGTCCAGGCGTGCATCGACCGCCAGGTCGAGCAGCTCACGGTGTTTGCTTTCTCGTCAGAGAACTGGAAGCGCCCCAAAGACGAAGTCAGCGGGTTGATGGGCTTGGTGCTGGCCGCGATGAGCCGCTACATGGCGCGCATGAACAGCATGGGTGTCCGGGTGCGGGTGGTGGGCGACCGCGAAGGCCTGTCCGACAAGCTGCGCCAGGCCTGGGACGACGCCGAGTTGCTGACGCAGCACAACACCAAGCTGGTCCTCAACGTGGCTTTCAATTACGGCGGGCGCTGGGACATCGTGCAAGCGGTGCGCCGGGCCATCGCTGCAGGCGTGCCGGCCGAGGAACTGACCGAGAGCCGCTTGGATGCCTTCATGGCCACGCACGGCGCCCCCGACCCCGACCTGTTCATCCGCACGGGTGGGGAAGTGCGGATCAGCAACTTCCTGCTTTGGCAGGTGGCCTACACCGAGTTTGTGTTTTCCGACTGCCTGTGGCCGGACTTTGGCGAAGCGCACTTGGACGCGGCCATCGCCTCGTTCCGCGATCGCGACCGTCGCTTTGGCGGTGTGAAGGGAACTTGATGCTGAAACAGCGGGTCATCACCGCCGTGGTGCTGCTGGCGCTCCTGTTGCCCACGCTGGTGGTGACCGCGTCATGGCCGTTCGCGCTGTTCGTGGCGGTGACGATGGCAGCGGCCGGCTGGGAATGGGCGCGTCTCAACGGCTTGCCCGGCTGGCCGGCATGGGGATTTGGCGCCGCACTGGTGTTCGTGGGGGCTTCGTTGCACGCCCAAGCACTGTCGGGGGCCGCGGCCTCGGTCTGGCCAGCTGGGGTGGCTTGTGCTTGGGTGTTGGGCGGCAGCTGGGCCCTGCGCGGTGCGGCGCCTGCCTGGGCTGCCTTGCCAAGCGCGCTGCGTTGGCTCTTGGGACCTGTGGTCTTGCTGCCGGCGGGCTGGGCGTTGTTGGCCTGGAAGGGCCAAGGCCTGAATGCGCTGTTGTCTGTTTTGTGTTTGGTGTGGGTGGCCGACGTGGCCGCCTACTTCGCCGGCCGTCGGTTCGGTCGCCGCAAGTTGGCCCCAGCCATCAGCCCCGGCAAGAGCTGGGAGGGCGTTTGGGGCGGCATGGCCGGGGTACTGACGCTGGCATTCGTTTGGGTGACCTGGATCGACCCGGTGTTGGCGGCGCAACATGGCGTCAGTCTGTACGGGCAACTTCAGGCGGCGTGGGGGTGGCCCATCGCTGGGCTTGCCTTGCTGTCTTTGGCAGCTTTGAGTGTGGTGGGCGACCTGTTCGAGTCGCTGCTCAAGCGCGCCGCAGGCGCCAAGGACAGCAGCCAGTTGTTGCCGGGCCATGGCGGTGTGCTGGATCGCATCGACGCGCTGCTGCCCGTGCTGCCCGCCGCCTGGGCCTTGGTCACGTTGGCACAAAGGTGGGTGTGATGGGTGGACGTTTGCGTGTGGCCGTGCTGGGCGCCACGGGTTCGATCGGTGGCAACACCCTGGATGTGCTGGCGCGTCACCCGGAGCGCTTCGAGCTGACAGCCGTCAGTGCCCACAGCCGAGCCGACTTGCTGGAAGCCATTTGCCGCACGCACCAGCCGCGCTGGGCCGTACTGCCGACGCCCGAGGCGGCCGCAGCGCTGCAGCGCAATCTTCGGGCTGTGGGTTGCCGCACCGAAGTGTTGGCCGGCGCCCAAGCCCTTGAGCAAGTGGCCGGCAGCCCGGAAGTGGACGCAGTGATGGCGGCCATCGTCGGCGCTGCGGGGCTGGCCCCCTGTTTGGCGGCAGCCCGCGCGGGCAAGCGGCTGATGCTGGCCAACAAAGAGGCCCTGGTGGTTGGCGGCGCGTTCTTCATGCGCGCTGTGCAAGACGGTGGGGCCACGCTCTTGCCGGTGGACTCCGAGCACTCGGCCATCTTCCAGTGCTTGCCCCTGGATGCGGGCACCTGGCCCAGCACCATCGAGCGCATCGTGCTGACCGCCTCTGGGGGGCCATTCAGGCAGAGGGACCCCGACAGCCTGCACGCGGTCACGCCCGACGAAGCCTGCGCGCACCCGAACTGGGTCATGGGTCGCAAGATCTCCGTCGACTCCGCCACGATGATGAACAAGGGCTTGGAGGTCATCGAGGCGCGATGGCTCTTCCAGTTGGCGCCCGATCAAATCGAGGTGTTGATCCACCCGCAGAGCATCGTCCACTCCATGGTCGTGTGCCGAGATCGGTCCGTGTTGGCTCAGTTGGGCACGCCGGACATGCGGGTTCCCATCGCGTACGCCCTGAGCTACCCGGAGCGTGTCGAGTCGGGGGCCTCGCGCCTGGACCTGTTGGCCACGCCCTCGCTCAGCTTTGAGGCGCCCGACCCGCGTCGCTTCCCCGCCTTGTCCCTGGCCTGGGCGGCTTTGCGCGGTGCCGAGGGCAGCACCGCTGTGTTGAACGCCGCGAACGAGGTGGCTGTGGAAGCCTTCTTGAGCCACCGTTTGCCGTTCACCGGCATCGCGGCCTTGGTGGCGAAGGTGCTCGAGCAGGTGCCGCCCAGCCCGAGCGACGTCGCCAGCGTGGACGATTTGATGGCCTTGGACGCGCGCGCCCGCCGTGCGGCCCATGCGTGCTTGCCCGTGTGACACCTTGTGCGGCGCTATCATCCGGCGCGTTTTTGCAGGGCAGGGCGGCCGCGTTGTGCCACCGCCAGTGGCTCCCCAGTTTTGAAGTTTTTTGCCCTTTAGCGACCCCCCTTTTGCATGGCTGCCACTGACCGTTCGCGTTCCCGCCTTCACTCGTCCCTCCTGACCCTGTTGCTGTGCGGTGCCATCCACGCCAACGTGTGGGCGGTCGATCCCTTTGTCGTCAAGGACATCCGCGTTGAGGGCTTGCAGCGCACCGATCCGGGCACGGTGTTTGCCAGCTTGCCCTTCCGCATTGGCGACAACTACAACGACGACAAAGGCGCTGCTGCGTTGCGCGCGCTGTTTGCCACGGGCCTGTACAAGGACGTGCGCATCCAGATCGATGGCGCGGCTGTCGTGGTGGTCATCGAAGAGCGACCCATCATTGCCACCGTCAGTTTCGTGGGCATCAAAGAGTTCGACAGCGAGGCACTTCAAAAGTCGCTGAAAGAAATTGGCATCGGCGAAGGCCGCCCATTCGACCGCGCGCTGGCCGACCGCGCCGAGCAAGAACTCAAGCGCCAGTACCTGACCCGCAGCCTGTACGGCGCCGAAGTCAGCACCACCATCACCCCGCTGGAACGCAACCGGGTGAACGTGGCCTTCACGGTGACCGAAGGGGACCCGGCCAAGATCACCGACATCCGCATCCAAGGCAACCAAGCCTTCAGCGAAGGCCAGCTGCGGGACCTCATGGGCCGCACGCCCAGCGGCTGGCTGACCTGGTACACCAAGACCGACCGCTACTCCCGAACCGAGCTGAACGCCGATCTTGAAGCGCTGCGGTCGCACTATCAGAACCGTGGCTACCTGGAGTTCGCTGTCGAGTCGACGCAGGTCACGATCTCGCCCGACAAGCAGCGCATCGGGGTCGTCATCACGGTCAGCGAGGGCCAGCCGTACAAGGTGGCCGAGGTCAAGCTGGAAGGAGAGTTTTTGGGGCGTACCGAGGAGTTCAAGCGCTTGGTCGCGATCAAGCCGGGCGAGCCCTACCAAGGTGAAACCGTGGCGGCCACGACCCGCCGCTTCAACGACTACTACGGCGTGTTCGGGTACCCGTTCCCGCGCGTCGACGTGCGGCAGGACATTGACCGCGCCACCGGCTTGGTGACCTTGACCGTCGTGGGTTCGCCGGAGCGCCGCGCCTACGTGCGACGCGTGCTGGTCGCTGGCAACAGCAAGACGCGGGACACCGTGGTGCGGCGAGAGTTTCGCCAGTTCGAAGGCGCTTGGTACGACGGCACGCGCATCAAGGCCTCGCGCGACCGCGTGGAGCGCCTGGGCTACTTCAAGGACGTGACGGTGGACACCACCGAGGTGCCGGGCGCCCCCGACCAGGTGGACGTGACCATCAACGTCACCGAGCAAAGCACGGGCAACATCTCCCTGGGAGCCGGTTACTCCAGCCAGAACAAGATCTCGCTGGTGGGCTCGGTCAAGCAAGACAACTTCTTGGGTTCGGGCAACGCGGTTGAAGTGGAATTGAACACTTCGCGCCAGTCCCGCTCGCTGGTGTTCAGCCTGATTGATCCGTACTTCACGGAAGACGGCGTGTCGCGGGCGTCGCGGGTGTACTACAGCACCGCCAAGCCGTTCAACAACCTGGGCGAAACCTACGAGTTCGCGTCGCAAGGCGTGAGCTCCACCTTCGGCGTGCCCATCGCCGAGTTCGACACCGTGTTCTTGGGCGTGGGCTACGAGCGCACCAAGATCACCAACACCACCGGGGTGCCGAACTACATCGCCGATTACGCCAACCGCTTTGGTCGCTCGAGCGTGGCCATCCCCCTGACCTTGGGCTGGAGCAAAGACAGCCGCGACAACTTGCTGTCGCCCAGCAGCGGCCAGTATTACCGGGTCAACCTAGAGTTCAGCCCGTTGGGCGATGCGCGCTTTGGCCGCTTGAACTTGCAAGGCCAGCGCTTCTTTGACCTGGGCGCCAAGTTCAGCTTGATGCTGAACAGCGAGGTGGGCTACGGCGTGGGCTTGGGCGGTCGCGCCTACCCCGTCTTCAAGAACTTTTACGGCGGCGGCCTGGGGTCGGTGCGCGCCTTCGAGGGCGGCACCTTGGGTCCGGTGGATGTGACCGGTTCGCGCAGCGGTGGCAACCTCAAGATCAACCTGAACAGCGAGCTGTACATCCCGGTGCCGGGTGCAGGCAAAGACCGCACGTTCCGCTTGTTCGCCTACGCGGACGCCGGCAACGTGTGGAACACCAAGAGCAGCTACGAAAAGGTGGACGCCAGCAGCCTGCGGGTGTCGGCTGGCTTGGGCCTGTCTTGGATGTCGCCCGTGGGCCCCTTGCGCCTGAGTTGGGGCAAGCCGCTGCGCAAGCAGCCCACAGATAGAATTGAACGCTTCCAATTCCAGATCGGGACCGCCTTCTGATGATCTCCTTCCGTCACCTCTTGCGCGCCTTGTCCTTTGCCGCGCTGGCGTCCTTGCCGGCTGCGGGTGCGCTGGCGCAAGACCTGAAGATTGGCTTCGTCAGCTTGGAGCGCGTGCTGCGCGACTCCAACGCCGCGAAGGCCGCGCAGGCCAAGTTGGAAGCCGAGTTCGGCAAGCGCGAGCGTGAGTTGTCCGAGATGGCCAACCGCCTCAAGGCGGCGCAAGACAAGCTCGAGAAAGACGGGCCGACCCTGCCGCAAAGCGAGTTGAGCCGTCGCCAGCGCGACCTGGTCGAGCAGGACCGGGACTTCCAGCGCCGCCGCCGGGAGTTCCAAGAAGACATCCAGGTTCGCAAAGGCGAGGAACTGCAAGCGGTGGTCGAACGTGCCAACCGCGTGATCAAGGACATCTTCGAAAAAGAGAAGTACGACCTGATCTTGCAGGACGCGGTTCATGCCGGCGCCCGGGTGGACATCACCAAGCGTGTGGTTGACGCGCTGAACGCCAGCAAGTGACCCCGTGATCGCCCGGCTCGCGCAGTTCGTCGAGGCCCTCGGCGGCGAGCCGGTCGGCAACCCTGAGGCACCGGTGGCCCGCTTGGCCACCTTGGCCAGCGCGGACGCCGAGTCGCTGAGTTTTGCGGTCGGCCCCAAGTACCTGGAGGCCATGCGGGCCAGCCGCGCTGGCGTGCTGGTTGTGCCGCCCACGTTGCGAGACGAGGCCCAGGGGCAGGCTGCCCTGATCGTCACGCCCAATCCTTACCTGTATTTCGCCCGGCTGACCCAGTGGTGGTTGGCGCGCGAGCGCGCTGCCCAGCCCGCTCCCGCCGTGCACCCGACTGCAGTCGTCGACCCGAGCGCCCAGCTTGGTGCGCGTGTCAGCGTGGGGCCCTTGGCGGTCATCGAAGCGGGCGCCGTGGTGGGCGACGATGCGGTGATCGGTGCGCACACCGTGGTCGAGCGTGGCGCGCAGGTCGGCGCTGGCACCCGGCTGTCGCCGCGGGTTCAGTTCGGGGCAGCGTGTCGCATCGGCGCTCGGGGCGTCGTGCATTCCGGTGTGGTGATCGGGGCCGACGGCTTCGGGTTTGCATCCGAGGCCGGGCAGTGGGTCAAGATCGAGCAGCTGGGCGCGGTCTGCATCGGTGACGACGTCGAGATCGGTGCCAACTGCACCATCGACCGGGGCGCCCTGGACGACACGGTGATCGAGGACGGCGTCAAGCTCGACAACCTGATCCACATCGGCCACAACGTTCACATCGGCGCCCACACCGCGATGGCGGGCTGTGCCGCGGTGGCGGGCAGCGCACGCATCGGCCGCGGCTGCACCATCGGCGGCGACGCCAAGATCCTGGGCCATCTCACCCTGGCCGACGGCGTGCACATCTCCGCCTGCTCGGTCGTCACCCGATCCATCCTCCAGCCGGGCACGTACACCGGCTTCTTCCCGATCGACGACAACGCCCGTTGGGAGAAGAACGCAGCGTCGCTGCGCTCGCTCCACAAGCTGCGAGAGCGCGTGCGCGCCCTCGAGCAGGCACCCGACAACAAAGATTGAGCCATGGACATCCACGAGATCCTCAAGCGCCTGCCGCACCGCTACCCCATTCTGTTGGTGGACCGCGTGCTGTCGGTGGACAAGCAGCGCATCAAGGCCATCAAGAACGTGTCGATCAACGAGCCGCAGTTTCTAGGGCACTTTCCCCACCGGCCGGTCATGCCTGGGGTGATGATCTTGGAATCGATGGCGCAGGCGGCCACGTTGCTGGCCCTGCACAGCGCCGACGCGGTGCTGGACGACAAGAGCGTCGTGTACTTCGCTGGCATCGACGCGGCCCGCTTCAAGCGCCCGGTGGAGCCTGGTGATCAGATGCTGCTCGATGTGGAGCTGACCCGATCCAAGGCGGGCATCTACAAGTTCGCCGGCAAGTGCTTTGTTGGGCACGAGTTGGCGGCCGAGGCCGAGCTGATGTGCACCATGCGGCGCATCGACTGAAACCGAGGCCGTCATGACGCGCATCCACCCCACCGCCCTCGTGGACCCCGCGGCCGAGCTGGACGACAGCGTGAGCGTCGGGCCCTACGCCATCGTGGGGCCGCATGTGCGCATCGGCGCCGGCACGGTGATCGGTGCGCATTGCGTGATCGAGGGCAAAACCACGATCGGGCGCGACAACCGCTTCTACCCGTCCAGTTCCATCGGCTGCATGCCGCAGGACATGAGCCATGGCCTGGCGGTGACGGAGTTGCAGATCGGCGACCGGAACACGGTCTTTCAGTACTGCACGTTCAGCACCGGCACGCACAAAGAAGACGGCGTGACGCGCGTGGGCAGCGACAACTGGATCATGGCCACGGTGCACCTGGCGCACGACGTGCAACTGGGCAGCCACTGCGTGCTGGCCAACAGTGCCACGCTGGCCGGGCATGTGCACGTGGGCGATTGGGCGGTGATCGGCGGGCTGACCGGGGTGCACCAGTTCGTGCACATCGGGGCGCACAGCATGATCGGATTCCAAGCGCACGTGTCTCAGGACGTGGCGCCATACATGACGGTCGATGGCAACCCCTTGGCCGTGCGCGCCGTGAATTTGACCGGCCTGAAGCGCCGTGAGTTCAGCGACGAGCGCATCCGCGCCGTCCGCCAGATGCACAAGCTCTTGTTCCGTCAGGGCCTGACCCTGGACGAGTCCAAGGCAGAGATCGCGGCGCTGCGAGGGCTGGGGGCCGACGACGACGTGCGTTGCATGCTCGACTTCTTGGCCTCGTCCAAACGCGGATTGGTTCGCGGCTGATGGAGCCCGGCCTGCGCCTGGGCCTGGTGGCCGGCGAGGCCTCGGGCGATTTGATCGGCGCGCTGCTGCTTCAATCGCTGCAGCAGCGCGGTGCGCTGGCGCAATCGGCGGGCATTGGCGGGCCGCGCATGGCGGCGCTGGGTTTCGACGCATGGTGGCCGTCGGAACGGCTGTCGGTGTTCGGCTTCAGCGACGCGCTCAAACGCTTGCCCGAGCTGCTGTGGATCCGACGCCGCCTGGGCACCCGCCTGCTGCGCGAGCGGCCCGATGTGTTTGTCGGCATCGACGCCCCAGACTTCAACTTCGGCCTGGAGCGCCGCCTTCGCAGGGCCGGGATGAAGACGGTGCACTACGTGTGCCCCTCCATTTGGGCGTGGCGCCCCGAGCGGGTCTCCACCATCCGGGAAGCCGCCGATCACGTGCTGTGCCTGTTCCCCTTCGAGCCGGCGCTGTTGCAGCAGGCGGGCATTCCGGCCACCTTCGTGGGGCACCCGCTGGCCAGCGTGATTCCCCAGGACCCCGACCGCGCTGCGGCGCGCGAGCGCCTGGGTTTGCCTGCGGACCGCCGCGTGTTGGCCTTGTTGCCCGGCAGTCGCGCCAGCGAGATCGACCTCATCGCCCCGGCCATGCTGGGTGCCGCTGTGCGCCTGCAGGCGCAGGACCCCGAGCTGCGCTTGGTCTTGCCCTGTGCACCCGGCATGGCAGCCCGCGTGCGTGCTTTGCTGCCACCGGCCTTGGTCCATTTGGCCTTGCTGGAGGGCCGAGCCCACGATGCCCTGGCGGCTTGCGACGTGGCCGTGGTGGCCAGCGGCACCGCCACGCTGGAGACGGCCTTGTTCAAGCGGCCCATGGTCATCGCCTACCGTGTCAGTCCTGCCAACCACCGGCGCATGAAGAAGCTCCAGCTGCAGCCTTGGGTGGGACTGCCCAACGTGCTGGCCCGCGAGTTCTTGGTGCCCGAATGCCTGCAAGACGGTTGCACGCCCGAAGCCCTGGCGCGCGAGGTGCAGGCTTGGTGGGAGGCGCCGGCCCGGGTGGAGGCGGTCACCCGTCGCTTTCATCAAATTCACGACACCTTGCGCACCGACACGGCGCAGCGCACCCACGATGCCATTGCGCAGCTCACGCACCGCTAAGGGCCTCACCCCGCGCCCGCCGGCGCCCTACACGCCGGACCTCTTCGCTGCCGAGCCCAGCCTCTGGGTGGCGGGCGTGGACGAAGCCGGGCGCGGGCCCCTGGCCGGGCCGGTGGTGGCCGCGGCGGTGATGCT
>Ga0114942_1000427_pt1 | contig 12070 bp, 15 predicted proteins | sample LowerColdCreek_FD_88674 | JGI IMG/M metagenome (GOLD analysis project Ga0114942, IMG submission 88674) | Groundwater microbial communities from Cold Creek, Nevada to study Microbial Dark Matter (Phase II) - Lower Cold Creek | ecosystem: Environmental > Aquatic > Deep subsurface > Groundwater ... | reverse complement strand
GACATGCTCGGCGTGCGCCGCAGCAGTATCACGGTCGCCGCCGGCGATTTACAGGCCAACGGCATCATTTTGTATAACCGGGGCCGGCTGCATATTCTCGACCGGCAAAGCCTGCTGGCCCGCAGCTGCAGCTGCTATCAGCCGCTGAGTGGCTAAGCGAACCATGACCTGGGCCACAACTAAACACAGCTTATGTGCGTTACCGCACATAGCGATAAATTTTTTCTCTTATACTGCTACTGTATCTTTTTAGGTACGCTACCGCACAAGGATCTGCTATGACGATTGACCCGCCGGCAGTTAAATCTGTACCGGAAAAAACGCACACCACAGCTACGCCGCAGCCTCCAGAAGCGAATCGCCTGCTATGTGAACTTCCCACAGACGTCAAACAACGTATTAATCCTCACCTGGAACTGGTGGAACTCAAACTGGGCCAGGTGATTGGTGAAGCCGGCTCTAAGATGCGCTACGTGTATTTTCCCATCGACTCGATCATTTCGTTGTTGTACGTGATGGAGAATGGCGCTTCGGCAGAAATAGCGGTCGTTGGCAACGACGGCATGGTCGGTGTGACGCTGTTTATGGGCGACGAAAGCACCACCAGCCGGGCCGTGGTGCAAAGTGCAGGTTATGCCTACAAGTTGTTTGGTCAGCGCCTGAAAGATGAATTTAACCGCCACGGCGCTATGTTGTATCTGTTGCTGCGTTACAGCCAGGTGTTGCTGACGCAGATGGCGCAAACGGCGGTGTGTAACCGCCATCATAGTATTGAACAGCAGCTATGCCGCTGGTTGTTGTTGTCGATAGACCGGCTGCCAAATGACCATTTGCTGATGACGCAGGAGCTGATTGCCAATATGCTCGGTGTACGCCGGGAGGGGGTTACAGATGCTGCCGGTAAACTGCAGCGAATGGGCATCATCAATTACAGCCGCGGCCATATCGAAGTGGTGAACCGCAAGTTATTGGAGAGCACCTGTTGCGAATGTTACAGCGTGGTCAAACTGGAATCTGAACGTTTATTGCCACCGGGGCATTGCGGTAAATTCTGACAGCGCACTAATAAAAACAGCGGCATTAGCCGCTGTTGTTTTTTCTGTCGTGCAAAAGTCGTTATTGCAACAGCAGGCGAAACAGCACCCGCATGTTGGCCATTGCTGCGCTGGAGCGCAGTTCGGACGGCGTATTTTCCACTTCGGCCGGTGATGCTTCGCCATAACCGATACTGGTCAGCCGCGCCGGTGCCAGCCCGCCTTCATTGGTCAGATAGTCCTGCACTGCTTGTGCCCGTCGCTCGCTAAGCTGCTGATTGTAATCATCGGTACCACTGGCCGAGGTATAACCGGCGATCTGCACCCGGCTATCCGGTTGCGCTTTTAACGTCGCCACATGCTGCGCCAGAATGGTTTTGGCCGCCGGCGTCAGCGCGGACTGGTTAAACTCAAAATGCACGTCGGCCAGTTCAATTAATACCGGCGCAGTTTCTGCAGCGACTGGCGGTGGCGCTGGCGGATCAGCGTACGGTTCCGGTGCCGCCGTTGGTGTGGGGGCCGCCGTTGGCTCGGCATAAGCCGTATGTTGACCGTATTGATACACCAGTCCCAGCGACAACAGCTTCATATCACCCTGGTCGCCCCAGATATCGTCGAGTCGGTAGCGTTCCAGTTCCAGCCGCATGCCCCAGGCCGGCGTCAGCTGATATTCCAGACCTGCACCAAATTTATGTTTCAGATAATGCTTACTGCGGTCGTACTGATCCAGATTGATCGGGCGCTGATAATCAAGCCGCGAATCAGTGTCGTTATAAGTCAGACCCAATCGCGCTGTGACGGCAAAAGCACTGCCTAATAACATCCGCGCCACCAAATCCAGATTGGCCCCCTGGTTACGCAAATGACCAGCGAGCGGATACGTGCTGCCATCCGGCGTGGCGGCAGTGACGGCGGAGAAATCCACCTCACCGAGGCGAAAATAACCGCCTTCCAGTGCCAGGTAATCATTCAGCGAGGTGCCGGCATAAATTTTATAACCGGTGTCATTGGTATTGCGCGACAACGAAGCGAGCGGTAACCCTTGCGCCTGCATATCCCGTTCGAGTTGTGAGGTGTCGATGCTGAGCCGCGATTCGCCAACACTGGCACCCAGATACCAGGACGGTGTTTCCATCCGGTAGCTGTCGGCCAGCACTAACTGTGGCAAAACCAGCACGCAACCGCTGCAAAACCACAACGCCAGTTTTCGCGGCGCCGGGCATGATGCAACAGATGCGTCAGCGGGCAAGGCCGTGGCGACACCTTTCGTTTTTATTAACATAATCATCTCCAACAAATCAGGACCCGCCTTACGGGGGCGGATCCGGCAATAATCGGGGCTGTCTTTAACTGCGGGCCTGAAACACATCAACCAGCAGCAGGATCAGCGCAAACACCAATAACGCGTGGATCAGGCTGCCAACTGCGATTGGCGACAACAGCCCAAGCAGCCAAAGCACCAGCAAAACCAAAGCGACGGTTCTCAACATGTCAGTTCTCCTATGGATTGTTGGCCAGCAGAAGGCGCGGCCGGTCTGGTCACACGCTCAGTCACTGCTGTAAAAGCCATCAACCTTGCGCTGCCACTGCGGATCAGCCATCGCCGGCCACAGCGCCCGGTCAAAACCAGTCTGACGCTGCAATTCACTATGCTCGGCTTCAACACTGAAGTGGCGTTGATCTTCGTCCAGCACCAGTGCATGCCAGGGCAGGGCGAACAGGCGCGGTGGTGCGACAAATGAACTGGGGTAAGCCAGCACGGCATAGCTGATCCGGCCGGTTTTCAGGTCCAGCACAATGCTATCCAGCGTGCCTAAAACTTCGCCGCGATGATTCTTCAGGCGTTGCCCGACCAGCTTTTTACAGCCAAGCAACAAAGTGTCTGGATGGTCCGCGTTGACTGGATAGGGCTGGGACTGCCCGGCATGGAGTGCGGCATGGAGTGCGGCATGGTTTGCAGCGTTGTGCCGCTGCGGGTTAGCGCCGTAGCTGGACTCTGTTGCTGATAAGGTTGCTTTGTTGTGTTTGTTCATCGGACGCTCCTGTGTCATGACATTCACTCCCTGCAACATGGCTGGTTTGACTGCGTTGATCTGTGCGCTGCAGCACCAAACCTGCAAAAGCCCCCGGCAAAACCGCGATCTGCTAACAGCTTTGCCACAATTGATGCCATGCGCGCTAACGCACCGACTACAGCCTGCTGACTTGCCAAGCTGCACGTCCGGTTCCTGCAACTCTGCAACGCGCCGAATTACCCTGAGGTCCTTATGAATAAGTTCACCGAACAGAATAAAGCTGCTGCAAAAATCGCCCCGAATGCCACCACTGAAAAAACCGACGCGCTGGCCAAAACGGCCAAAGATGACTCTAAGGCTGCGGCCAGCGACACCACCAATATGAGCAAGGCGGTTGCCGCCGACAAAGCCAAATTGGACGCGACTACCCGCCAACCAGCTGAAAACGGCAAACCGGCTGACAGCGTCAGAAAAGACGCTTTTAACGGCAAATGGCACAGCCAGATCCAGGCGGCGAAAAGTAACTGGAGCAAAATCAGTGAAAGCGAATTGCTGAAATCCGGTGGGGTTGAGACCAACCTGACTGATTTGGTGCAACAGCGTTATTCGCTGAGCCAGGACATGGCCAGCAAACAGGTAAAAAGTTTTATTGATAAATGCCATTGCTAAGTGAATTTGCACCCGGACCTGACCAGTAAGCGGAGCATCTATAGCTGATCCGCCGCTGTTGTCCGGCCTTGTGCAGCACAGCCGGCGCTGCCAGTGCAGCACCGGTTGCCTTTTCCACCAACAGGAGCACGCTGATGAACCCTCTCTATCGCAAGTTTATGTTCGCCTCGGCCATTTTATTAACGATGGCACCGCAAACGGTTCTGGCCGCCGACGCAGCCACCAGCTCAATGGATGATGTGCGGCAGGAAGCTCAAATCGCCACCAGCTATGCGTTAAATCCGTATTTGCGCGCCAATGACCTGAAGGTCACAGTGCAAAAAGGCAAAGCGGTACTGACCGGTAAAGTGGATGAAAAAGTCAGTAAAGAACTGGCCAGTGAAATCGCGCTGGGCGTTTCCGGTATCACTGACGTCGATAATCAAATTGTGGTTGAAGCCAGTTATGTGCCGCATTTTGGTCAGGGTGGATATGGCGACAAAATTGATGACGCCAGTATTTCTGCCGCTATCCGCTCGAAATTATTGTGGAACAAGGATGTAGATTCGGTCGGCACCGATGTGAAAACGAAAAATGGCCGGGTCACGCTGACCGGCAGTGCAGACAGTCAGGCGGCCAAAGATATCGCCAACCGGCTGGCCATGAATACCCGCGGCGTGATGTCCGTGACCAACAATCTGAAGATTCAGAGCAGTCCGATGAGCGACGATGAGAAAGCCAAATTAAAAGAAAAGACCGGAAGTCATAACATTTCGGACAGCTGGATCACCGCCAAAGTGAAATCCAGTTTTATGTACTCCAGCAATATCAGCGGTGGCGACATTGATGTCAGCACCAACAACGGCATTGTGACGCTGACCGGTAAAGTGGCCAGCGGCATTGAACGGTCACTGGCGATTGAAACCGCACAGAATATTCGCGGCGTCAAAAGTGTGACTTCAAAAGCACTGTTGTTCTGATGTGCCGGATCCGGCAGGGCCTGGCAAGACAACATGCCGGGCGCTGCAGGGCTTTTGAACTGAACATTCCCGGTATAAAGAAGCCGGGCAAGGAGTGGCAGATGTCGAATCAAATGTTGAATCAAATGCTGAATCAAATCCAGAGCTGGCTGCCGGACTGGCCGCGCTTACCCTTCTGGCCGCGGCTACCGGTCTGGCGCCGGCTGCTGCCGGTGATAGCGCTGCCAGTGCTGGTACTGACCGGAGCCGCTGCCTGTAGTTCTTCGCCGCTGGCCACGACCGATGAAATGACCAGAGCAGAGCGCACCATCGCCCGCGCCGAACAGGACCGGGTTGGCCAATATGCTGCCAGCGAACTGGCCGAAGCGCGACAAAAACTGCAGGCATCACGCAGTGCCTTGTTGCAGCGGGATGCTGTGAATGCCGATCGCTATGCCGTGCAGGCCACTTTGGATGCTGAGCTGGCTGTCGCCCGGGCAGATCTGGCACAAGCCAATAGTGTCAATGACGAGATGAAAAACAGTCTCAGTATCCTGCAGCAGGAAATGCTGCGTCACACCCAAGGAAATCAGCCATGAACCTGCCCTTTGTTTTGACCCCGTTACGCCGGGCCCGTCAGCTTTGCTGGTATGGCCTGGCGCTGACCGTATTGACCGCCTGCAGTAGTGCGCCAAAGCTCGCCAGTGGCATTACCGATGTCCGCGCTGAACTGAGTGCGCTGCAGGCTAATCAGGAACTGGCGGTATTGGCGCCGACTGCGATCACTCAAGCCGAAGAGGCGGTGCGCGCGGCGGAACAACCGGTAAAAGACGAAGCATTATCCACTCATCTGGTGTTTGTCGCCGACCGCAAAGTGAATATTGCCTGGGCGCAGGCGCAAAGTCGTTACGCTGAAGACCAGCAAAAAGTGCTGGCCAAAGCCCGCGATGATGCCCGGCTGGATTCCCGCACCCGTGAAGCCGATTTGGCGCAACAGGATGCGCGCAATGCCCGGACTGACGCTGCAACAGCACGGCAGGAAACCGATGCAGCACAACAGCAAACGGACGCTGCTCAGCAGCAGGCACTGAATGCTAAAACCGACGCCGATAATGCAGAACAACTGGCCAGCGAACTGCAGGCGCAAATCAAATTGCTGAACGCCCGTCAGTCAGAACGCGGTTGGGTGGTCACCTTGGGTGATGTGTTATTTGATACCGGCAAAGCCAATCTGAAAAGTGCGACTAGTCAGCATCTGACTGATTTGGCGTTGTTTCTCGGTAAATATCCGTTACGCGGCGCCATTATTGAAGGCCACACTGATAATGTCGGCAGTTCGGATTACAACCAGGGATTGTCGCAACAACGCGCCGACAGCGTACGGAATTTCCTGTTAGGCCGTGGCATTCAGTCCGGCCGGCTCAGTAGTTTGGGCAAAGGCGAAGACATGCCGGTTGCGGGTAATGAATCAGCAGGCGGGCGTCAGCAAAACCGCCGGGTCGAAGTGATTATTACTGAACCGGCACTAGCCGCCCGCTGAGCCGCAGCATTAACTTCAGGCATCGCAGCTGCCGGGTGTGACACCGGCAGTGTTTTTTTCAGCAACGGAGTGAAGATCATGATTACGTTCACTACACCAAACTGGTACCCGCTGACTTACCTGCAGGCACAGGGGGAACAGATGCTACAAATGATGGGCTGTACACCCTATGACAAAAACACCGGTCGTGGCGGCAATGCGGCGAAAGCCGAAGGTATAGTGCCGGCTGGCGCAATCGCTGACGCGCTGGCGTTATTGCAACAACACAGTGACGCTGACGCACAGGCCGCCGTACAAACTGACGCGGCGGACAATAGCAGTCTCGCTGGTCACATCGCACCGGTGTTGCAGCATGAACCTCAGATCAGTCTGGCCGCCCGCACCTTTCCACTGCTGCAGTTACTGCAGGCCGCCCAAATCGCTGGTCAACCGGTGATTTGGCGTCATTCGACCAGCAGCTGATCGGTGCTACGGCAGCCCAAACTGTGGGCATCCAGGCGTCACCTATTGGTTTTACCATTTAGTGTAGTGATGCGAAAATGCCGGCCGCCATCCGCTTTGGCCGCGTACATCGCCTGATCGGCCTTTTCAATCAGGCTGGCCAGTGTCTGACCATGCAATGGGTAAATCGCGACGCCGAGACTGATTTGTGGCACTATGACCTGCTGACTGATAGTCATCGGTTCTGTGGCACAATGCAGCAGTTTGTTGACCAGCGACTGGACATCACGCGGCTCGTGCGTCAGTGGCAACAGCAACACAAACTCATCACCGCCATAGCGGCAGACGGTGTCACTAAGCCGCAAGCATTGTTGCAGGCGCGCCGCTAACTGCACCAGCACCTGATCGCCGGTACTGTGGCCAAAGTTGTCGTTAATTTGCTTAAACCGGTCGATATCGATAAACACGACTAACACTTCGGTATGTTGACGGGTTGCCTGGCGGAAGGCCTGTGAAGCCCGATCGCTCAGTAGCAGCCGGGTGGGCGTCTGGGTCAGAAAATCGAGCTGACTTTGTTGGCGCAGGCGCTCAAAGGTTTGTAGGTCGTTGGCAATTTGCTGGCGGGCCTGACAAAGCTCAGTGCGTAACCAATTGTTTTCAATCAAGAGTTGCTCTGGTGTCAGTGGCGACGCTGCACTGTGCACCAGTAATGCCTGTTTTATTTTTTCAGCCATGTTGTTTGCTCTCACAATCCCTTAATGCACTGCTGTGCTGGTGGCTGCCTCGCAACATCACGTCTGCCGGGCAGAGACGGTCAAAGCGTATCAGCCACTCTTGCTGTGTTCAGTGCGTTTACCCACATGGCGAACATCAGTGGCTGTGGGCTAGCGCACCGAACATTGGTTTGACGCTGATGATAATACCGGCGTCTGTACAGCAATACCGCTGACACTCTGCTGTTTTTGCCGCTGTATTATTTAAGTAAGGACACCCATGATCATCAAAGCGAAGACTGAGAACACCACACCACTGCGGGCCGGCTTTAACAGCCTGGTACCGGATCCGGACAAATGGCTGCAGTTTGACCAGGACCATCGTTTGACCAAGGCGCTGCGCAGCAAAGCGCCAGCGGCCCCGCAGCTTTGGCAAGGCTGGAGTGCGATGTTAGTCAAATTACATTTGAAGACCAGCCCCGGTAAATAACCGGGCCAGAGCGCAGTACCACTGCACAGGCCGACCCAAAAAAGCCACATTCTTGGCCACTGCAGCCGCGGGGACACCAGCAGAATTTGATCAGCCAAGCCGACAGCACAGCGGTTGCACCGGCTTTGATTGTCATTGCATTACAATAAGATTATAATGGCTGGTTATTGTACTTTTAATGTTCAAATAAGGAGTTGATTAGATGCAATCTTTTGCCGAATCGCAATGGCGTGTGGGTATTGATGTGATTGTCACTGATTCAACCAGTGAATATTTTGGTCTGGTGGGCTCTGTGGTGCGGATCTCCACACGGGAAAAAGCAATCAGATGTTCAGTCAATTTTGACGGCGATGTGTACGGCTTCGAAAAAGACGACCTGCAAATTGCGACGCTCTAAATAATTTTATTCGAATAAAGTTAAATAAAACAGTTATTTAAACTTGATTAATGCTACGGCCGAGGCATAGTTCGGCCAACTCATCCCCGCTTTATTCCCCGTTTTTGACCGTCATTTAGCAAACAACAGAAAACTCTGATCCTGCTCAGCCGATCAAGACGACAGCCCGCTGCACAGCATGGTCTGATTTTGCTTTGTATGGTGATGGCAGAAAGAAAAAGACTGGTATTTCAGGGCATCCGCCACTTCGGGCTGGCAGAAAAAAATGGTCGGTGATGCAAGATTCGAACTTGCGACCCCTTGGACCCAAACCAAGTGCGCTACCAAGCTGCGCTAATCACCGACATCTGAATTGGGAGAAAATCAATTCTTCGAACAGGTTCATCAATATGCATTTGATGATAATGTCATTGTAATGTGATTACACTTCAATTACCAGATAGCAGCCCGCTGATTTTTAGATTTGGCCCAAATGGATTGGGGCTGCGGGCGGTGATCACAGCGTAGCACGAAGCGGTTGATGCGGATTTCGTCTTAGATGTTGGGGCACATCTCAGTGGAGGCCAGCTACGAAGAGGCTTCACCGTCGCGTTTGGCGATCCTGGCTTTGTAATCAATACCATGGTCTGTCAGGTAGCTGCGGATCAATTGCCGCAATACCTGCGAGGGGGTGATGTCCTGTTGCAGGCACAACTCTTCCAATGCGGCTTTTTTATCCGGGTCAATCAAAATGGTTAACCGGGCTGTTTTCTTTTCCATGGGCACACTACTTAGTTAAGGTTGTTCAGGACTGTCAAAGTCAGGTCTTTGTCTGCTTGTTGTTACCATTGTATTGTAAGGTGATTGTAATCAGTTGCCAATGTCACTGCAGCAACCCATTCACTGCAAATCTTCCGGTTGAAACAGCGGTCGGATCTCAATCTCACAGGGGCCTGGCATCGGGGCAGGGCAGCGTTGTGCCCAGTAGAGCGCCTCGTCCATGTCTTTGACCTGCCACAGCCAGAAGCCGGCGACCTGTTGTGCGGCAGGGCTGAACGGACCTGCGGTGACGCTGCGGCTGTCGCCGTCAATCGCAATACGTCTGGCTGCGGCTGTCGGTTGTAAGCCGCCAACATTGAGCAACACCCCGGCGGCGCTCAGTTCGTCGTTAAACCGGCCCATCGCGGCCAGCATTGCATCGGTCCACTCCGACGCTTGAAAACCCTTTTCACTGTCAGCTGTTGCTTTGACAAATACCATGACACGCATTGAAGCTCTCCGATTGGACTGGCAATGTTGGTAGTCGGCTGCCGCTGTGCACTTTCGACCGCTCCACGGCAAAATCTTACTTGGCAACGACCTCAATCCAGCAGTTTGTCGCCAAACATACGCGCCAGCGTCCCGTCTTGTTTCATCTGCTGCAGAGCGCTCCGGATCCGGGCCTCGATCGCCGGATCGGTGACTTTGCGCGACAAACCGAGATGGACGTTTTGTGGCACCACCTTGTCAATAGTAAATGCCACTTCACGCAGCTGACTGGCCAAATCCGGCTGTTGCCGGAAAATCTGACTGACCTGCGTTACGGGTAATAACGTGGCGTCAGCGCGGCCTTTGGCAACCATCTGCAAGGCGATTTCGGTGGACTGGACTTGTTGTTTTTGCGCGGCGGGCAATGCATCCAGCACTTGTTGCAGCGTCGGATGCAGGCCAAAACCACGTACTGTGACGATGCTCAGGCTGGTGAGTTGCGGCAACGCCGTGATCCGGCGTGGATCATTGGCCGCCAGATAGAGCCGGTCCGGATTACGACCAGCGAAACGAATGAGGATCACGCTGTCAGCGCGTTTGGCCGAATACAATAAATTAGTCATCAAATCGGCTTCGCCGTCAGCCAGTTGTTTCAGACAACGGCTGGCCGGCGTTTTACCACTCATTTGCAGGCGAAAGCCGGCACGACTGGCCAGTTCCTGCATCATCTCGACTGAAGGTCCGACCGGTTGGCGGCTGTTGTGATGAAATTCATGCATGCCGGGGAAATGATCCATACACCAGCGTAAGACGGGTTGGTCAGTAGCGTTGGCCTGAACGGCTGCACAGAGCAAAGTAAAGCACCACAGCCGCAACAGCACTGGCAGAACAGATGGAATAGTCATAGCGCCGGGACCGTTAAAACTAAAGTGGAGACAGCGTAGCATTGTGTCCCGTGCGCAACAAATAGTCTGTAGCGCTGATACCCGTTGTGGTCTCATTGGCGTGCAGCTTCCGGCATATTTCCACAATGCTTTGCAACCACCCCTGACAAATAACCACCGGCAATGCCCGCTGTGGCGCTGATTTTACGTCTTCTTTACGCCAGCCCCTGTTTTGCATCTGGAGACTTTACGGCCGGAACTCTGACAATTCTCAGCGGAATTACCCCTGAGGAAAAGTGATGAACTGGTTGTTGTTATTCACCCTGTGTGCTCTGGCGCTGGTGCTGGCGGAAGCCATGCGTGCGCCGGAAAAATTTTAGGAGCGGCGATGGACGTAGTATTGATTTTACTGGCGGCGGGGCTGTTATCCTGGCCGCTTGGCCGTTATATGACGGCAGTGTTTGCCGGTGCGCCGCACTGGTCCGATAAAATATTCGCCGGACCTGAGCGGCTGATCCTGCGCCTGCTCGGCGTCGATGGCCGTGCCGGCATGAACTGGCGGCAATATGGTCTGGCGTTTATTGCGGCCAACCTGCTGCTGGGCATCCTCGCTTATGTCCTGTTGCTGAGTCAGCATCTGCTGCCACTGAACCCGGATAATGCCGGTCCGCTGAGCTGGGATTTAGCCCTGCATACCGCCGTGTCCTTTTTAACCAATACCAATCAGCAACATTATTCCGGCCAGTTGCAACTGAGCTTTTTCAGTCAGAGCGTGGTGCTGGTGACGTTGCAGTTTTTAACCCCGGCGATGGGCCTGGCGCTCGCGCTGGCGGTGCTGCGTGGCATGACCGGTGGCCTGAATGCTTTGAGTGCTAAAACCGGCGAACCGCGTAACCTCGGTAACTTCTATCAGGACACTCTGCGCGCTTTTACCCGCGTGTTGTTGCCGTTGTCGGTAGTGTTGGCGCTGTTGCTGGGCAGTCAGGGCGTGCCGTCGAATTATCAGCTGGCGACAGAAGCCACGTTGCTGGAAGTGCCGCAAAGCGCCGAACAAGCGCCAACGCAGCGTATTCCACAAGGCCCGGTTGCAGCGATGGTTGCGATCAAACAGCTCGGCACTAATGGCGGCGGCTGGTATGGCCCGAATAGCACGAACCCGCTGGAAAACCCAACGCCGTTGTCTAACGCCTTACAAACTATTGCGCTAGTTCTGGTGCCAATGGCCATGTTATGGCTGATGGGCGGCATGTTAAGCCGTGCCGCAGGCACGCATGCCGGACTGACCGCTCCTGCAGGACAGGGCTTTGCCCGGATGAGTTTTGCCGTGATGGCCGTGCTGAGCTTGTGTTTTGTCGCTGCAGCCGTCTATAGCGAATTGCAACCGAATGCGGCTTTTGCCGGCCTTGGCGCCACTGGTGGCAACATGGAAGGCAAAGAAGTGCGTTTTGGCACCGATTTGTCAGCGCTCTGGTCGACACTGACCACGCAGACGTCAAACGGCTCGGTCAATGCGATGCATGATTCGCTGAATCCTTTGGCAGGCCTGATCAGCCGGGCCGGTATGCTGATCAATGCGATTTGGGGCGGTATTGGCTGCGGCCTGATTAACTTTATCGTCTATATCTGGCTGGCCGTGTTTATTGCCGGGCTGATGATTGGCCGCACGCCGGAGATCTTTGGCCGCAAGCTGGAGAAAACCGAACTGAGCTGGCTGGGTCTGCT
>Ga0114942_1000426_pt1 | contig 12076 bp, 11 predicted proteins | sample LowerColdCreek_FD_88674 | JGI IMG/M metagenome (GOLD analysis project Ga0114942, IMG submission 88674) | Groundwater microbial communities from Cold Creek, Nevada to study Microbial Dark Matter (Phase II) - Lower Cold Creek | ecosystem: Environmental > Aquatic > Deep subsurface > Groundwater ... | reverse complement strand
TTAAAGCAAGCCATACACTTAATGGTGCAATTAAAAATCCACCAGCAACATCGCTTGGAAAGTGCTGAGCCAAGTATATTCTAGAATAACCAACTACAATAGCATAACCCAAGCCAATTGCTAGCCACCATTTTTGAGGCAAATAAAGGCATAACAATAAATAAACGGTACAGGCTGCTGTTGTGTGCCCAGACGGAAAGCTAGCAACTTCGTGCAATGTATCTGTTGGTATGCTATGAAAAAGATCTCTGCTACCGAACGCCTTGATAGGCCTTGGCATTGTGGGCAAAAATACATCTTTAAAAAGCCTTACTAAAAAGGTGGATATTGTAAACGCACTAATAAGTAGCGGAAATGTATCTAAACGTTTTATAACAATTGCTACATACATTAATAAAAAAAGCCAATTTATCCATTCTCCTGAAAAAGAGGATATTACGAAAATTTTATCAGCAACTTTTCCTAAGTCGTGGTTCGCTAATAAAAAAAAATTGTTTCTACCTATAATTAAAGAAGCCAACAGTAGCAATATTCCCAGCGTTACGGTAATGATGAATGCCAGCTTAAACGAACGATAATTGAATGCTTGCATAAATAGTTGGGTACTTTCTTTTTGCTTTAACTAAATAAAAAAGGGATGGCGTAAGCCATCCCAAGATTTTTTTGTATGGTTTATTTTTCCATTTGCTCTATTACTGCTTGTGTAACACCAGTAAAGCTAAAGCCACCATCGTGAAAAAGATTTTGCATGGTTACCATTCTTGTTAAATCACTAAAAAGTGTTACACAATAATTGGCACAATCTTCTGAGGTAGCGTTTCCTAGAGGGCTCATTTTTTCGGCATAATTAATAAATCCATCAAAGCCTTTAACACCACTTCCCGCCGTGGTTCTTGTTGGCGATTGAGAAATAGTGTTTACCCTAACTTTTCTTTTTACACCGTAATGATAACCAAAACTCCGTGCTATGCTTTCAAGTAACGCTTTTGCATCGGCCATTTCACTATAATCAGGGAAAACTCTTTGGGCAGCTATGTAGGTAAGGCCAATAACACTGCCCCAATCGTTAATGGCATCCATTTCGTAAGCTACTTGTAATACGCGGTGTAAGCTAAGTGCAGAAATATCTAAAGTTTTGTGTTCAAATTCGTGGTTAAGGCCAGTATAAATATTGCCTTTTCTAATATTCATACTCATGCCCACGCTATGCAGAATGAAGTCTATTTTGCCACCAAAATGCTCCATACTTTTTGTAATAAGGTTTTTTAAGTCGTCCATATTGGTAACATCTGCACCTATTACTGGGGCATTGCCACAAGCAGCAGCAAGGTTATTAATTTCACCCATTCTTAGCGCAATAGGTGCATTAGTTAGTACTATTTCTGCACCTTGTTCGTAACATTTTTGGGCAGTTTTCCATGCTATACTTTGATCGTTTAGTGCTCCGAAAATTATCCCTTTTTTGCCTTTTAATAAGTTATTCATGCTGGGTTGTTATTTATTTTTATAGGTGGTAAAGATACAGTTTGCCAGTTTTTATATAATAAATTTTGTAACTATTTGCTATCCTACCATTTCCTTAGCGTTTTCCAATGCTGCTGCTGTTGGGTTTTCACCGCTTAGCATTTGTGCTATTTTATGAATGCGTTGCTCATTAGTTAGCACTTTAATATGTGTTTGTAATCGTTCACCATTTGTTTGTTTGTACACAAAAAAATGTTTGTGTGCTTTACCTGCAATTTGTGGTTGGCGGGTTATACAAATAACTTGTCTTTTTTGGGTAAGTTGTTGCATTATATTACCTACTTGCTTTGCGGCTTCTCCGGAAATTCCAGTATCTATTTCATCAAAAATAAGTGTGGGCAAATCAATGCTTTCTGCCACCAAACTTTTTATACATAGCATTAATCTACTTAGTTCTCCACCACTAGCTACTTTTTGTAATGGTTCAAATTTTCCCGTTTTGTTGGCATCAAATAAAAATTGTATGTCGTCGCCGCCAAATGGGTGTAACACTGTTTTATTAATTTGTACTTGCAAGGTAGCGTTAGGCATATCTACCCTATGTAATAGCTTATTTACGCTTTCAGTAAATGGTTTGGCAGCTGTATTTCTTTTATGGAATAAATTAGTTGACTGTGCTTCGGCTTCTTGGGTTATAGTTTCAATTTGTTTTTGCCATACTTGTAGGTCGTTTTCAATATTCACCGCATTCGTTAGCTTATTAAGTAGGCTTTCTTGAATAGTAATAAGTTCGGTTGTGGTGTTTACGCAATGCTTTTTTTGTAGTTTATAGCCGGCAGATATTTTTTCATTAATGGTATTTATTCTTTCAGCATCATAAATTGTTGTATCGCTTAATATTGCCAATTCTTCTGCTATATCTTTTAACTCTATTAAACTGCTTTGTAACCTCTCTTTTAGGGTAGCAATATTGGTGTGAAATTGTTCTATATTATTAAGTTGATTAATAAGTTGTTTTACGCCATTAATAATAGGCTGCTCTCCATCTTCAAGCTGGTATTGGGTTGCAGCTAGCGTTTGCTTAATTAGTTCTGCATTGGTTAATAATTTTAGTTCTTCCTCTAGCTCCTCTAGCTCATTAGGCTTTAATTGTAGCGTTGCTAACTCATTATATAAAAACTCGTTGTAATCCTTTTCTTGCTGGTGCTTGCTTTTTTCTTCTATGGCGGCTTTAACTTTTTGCTCTAATAATTTAATGGCTGCAAAGCTTTTTTGGTATTGCTTTAAATCATTTTGGGTATTGGCTAGGGCATCAATTACGGTTCGTTGAAAATTTGCTTCGCCAAGGGTTTGTGTATCAAATTGTTGGTGTAAATCTACAAGTAAGTTGGCAACTTGCTTTAGCTGCTGTAGGGTAGCTGGTGTATCATTAATAAAGCTTCTACTTTTTCCGTTTGCTGTAATTTCTCTTCTTATTAATAGTGTATCTAGTATTTCAAAATCGTTGCTGTTTAAAAAACTTATTACATCTGCTTTTTCTTTAGTAGCAAATTGTGCCTCTACAATACATTTTTCAGCTTTGTTGGTAACCACCGTAGTGTCTGCTCTATCGCCCAATATAAGTGATATTGCACCCATTACTATGCTTTTCCCAGCGCCCGTTTCTCCGGTTATAATATTAAGTTGATTAGAAAATTGTATTTCTACCTGCTCAATAATAGCATAGTTTTTAATTAATAAAGATTGTAACATATGGTTAAAGAATGATGCTGCAAATTAGCTTAAGTTACTTAGATACTTTACTAAAAATATTAGGAATTTTTATTCGGTTGGTAAATTGAAAACACAAATTTTAATCAACTTAGAAGGCTTAATATTTACATAAAAAATGTGCAATTTTTTTATAGCATTAAACCAATATTTGTTTTTTGCTAAGGTTACTTAGGGATAACCATTGTAGGATCTGTAGCTATTATGTATCCCCTTTTTATAGGCATGTTAAAACCTGTAGTGTCTAGTAACTTTACACAGTTATCGTTATTGCTTGGAGGAACTATCCTTTTAAAAATTTTTTGCAGGGTTTCAAGCTTATTTTCCTGTAACCCATCAATTGCTACAACGGTAGGTTTCAGCGTATTTGTTTTACTAGAATAATTTTTTAGCTTAATAACGGGTGTATTGAATTGGGCAGTTTGTGCCTTAATACTTAGTGTGCAAAAAATGCAGATAACGCAAACAAATGATTTTATAAGCATAGTTAAAGTTATTGTTTTTTATAATCCATTACAACGTGCAATGCCGCTTTTTGCCCTTTGGTCTAAAGAGTCTTTAAAATCGTGGTCTTCTAGTGATAAGCATTTTTTGAACGCTTCAATTGCTTTATCTTTTTCTCCTTTTTTCTCATAAATAAGCCCAGCTTGCAATGCAGCCCTAGCTGCAAAATATTCGGGTCTGTTTTTCCCTATTTCAAACGCCTGCCAGTAATAATTTAAGGCTTCATCCGTTTTTTGTAAATCATCATATATTCTTGCTACCCTGTATACAAATTCTAGTTGCTGTTCTACTGGTTCAAAGTCTTTATTACTTTTTCCGTGTAGCATGGCTAGTGCTTCTTTGCTATAGCCGCCATCATTTAATAATCTGGCTTTAAGCAATATAGTATTGGGCCATATGCCTGCTTTGGCTTCTTTAAATGCTTTTTTATCTGCGTCGGATGCTGCATTTCCTTTTGTTATAGCTAGCTTTCTGTATTGCTCCGCATATTGCTTGTTGCCAAGCAAATAGTAGCACCAGCTAATTTTTTGATAAATATCTTTTACATAAAAGTTACCCCTGAATTGTTGAATAAATATTTCAAACTGTTCTATTGCTTCTTTAAATTCTAGGCGGTGTAAATGGGTATAACCCTGCTCAAAATTCCAAACGGGGCTTTGCAAAAAAGCAGCGTTATTGTTACGCTTGGCAAGTACTTGCTTTGCATATTCATTGCGTTTGCTATTTATGGCAAGATTGCTGGCTAAGTAGGCAAATAAATGATTATTCACCACATCTAATTGCTGGCTTTGCACAAATTGCATTACTTCATCTTGCTTATTTTCTGCATAAAAACTGAGATAACAATAGTAAAAAACTGCTTCCTCATACATAAGTTTCCCCCAATAATCTTTGCTACTTACAAAGCCTCTTATGCTTTGCATTCCTGCCTTAATACTTCCCTTAATTCCGAATATAGATGCTAGCCATTTATAACCATCTGGTATAATACCCGCAGCTACTTGTATTGGCCCGTAAATAATGGCGTTGGGTGAAAAATTAGGGTACTTTTTTTTGTTTTCTTTAATTAATTGAGATGCTTTTCTTAAATCCCAGGCTGCACTAAATTTTTCGTTGAATTTTATTGCAACAACTGCTTTTTGCAAATGAACCACACTTTTGCAATACAATGCTAATGGAGTATTGGCATCGGCTTGGCTTAGGTTGCTAAGTATTTCCTCGAATCTTGGTTTTCTTTTGGCATATTCAGCTGCATCTTCATTAAAAAAGAGAGTAAAGAAATGCGTATATCCTTCTAAAAAATCTGGAATAACATTATCGGGGTTTTGTTTTCTTGCTTTTGCAATTAGGGCTTCTCCATTTGCTATTTTTAAGCACAAAATTTCTTTGTAAGCGGCTACGCAGGTGCTGTTAAAATCATACACTTTCTCCGCTTTTACCAGTGTGGTACTGATAATAAAGTAAAGGAATAATATAAGCGGTAAAAGCCTTTTTTGCATTGGGTGAAAATACAAAGGCTACCGAATATTCGGTAGCCTTTATTATATAAAATTGAATAGAAACTGTTAAATAGCTTCTACCTTTTCGTTTAGTTCGTCATCTACAAGAATTCTACCACAGTTTTCACAAACCATAATTTTCTTCCTATTCTTTATTTCGCTTTGCTTTTGCGGAGGGATTGAGTTAAAACAGCCACCACAAGCATCTCTTTCCACAGGTACCACCGCTAACCCGTTTCTATAATTACCCCTTATTCTATCGTAAGAATATAGCAATCTTTCTTCCATACTTGCTCTTGCATCTTCTGCAACTTTTCTTGCTGCCGTTTCTTCTTTTTCTGTATCTACAATTATTTTTTCTAGTTCGCCTTTTTTGTGGTTTAGTACTCCATCTTTACTTGCAATTTGTTTCTTAGCATCTTCAAGTAATTTTACCTTTCCTGCAAGTTCTTCGTTGGCATCTTTTATTTTTTTGCCTGCAAGTTCAGCATTCAATTGTTGATCTTCTATTTCTTTATTAATAGCTTCAAATTCCCGGCTATTTTTCACATCTTCACTTTGCTTCTCATATTTTGCAATTAGTGTTTCTGCATTTACTATATCTTCTTTTCTAGCTTCTATGTAAGCAAGGATACCGTTAATATGAGCTTCAATGGTATTTTTTCTGTTGTTTAAGCCCTGTATTTCGTCTTCTAAATCACTCACTTCCATTGGTAGCTCACCTTTTAATACTTGAATTTCGTCAAGCTTGCTATCAATTTTTTGTAATTTAATAAGTGATACTAGTTTCTCTTCTACTGAAAATTCTTTAACTGATGCCATAGTACAATAGTAGTTTCTTGTTGCTAAATATTGATAATCAACAATAATTTAATTTAAAACCTAGGAGATGCTTACAAAAAATATTTTATAGAATTAGTATTTATCTCAGATTTTAGGACTGCGAAGTTAGGGAATTTAGCTTGTAAAATATCAAATAGCAAATCTGTGGTAAATTGTTCTGATTCCCAATGGCCAATATCTGCAATTAATAACTGGTTATTTGCATCAAAAAATTCGTGGTACTTTACATCAGCAGTAATAAATACATCAGCTTTTGCTGCAATTGCATTTTTTGTTAAAAAACTGCCCGATCCACCGCAGATTGCCACTTTTTTTATTGTTTTTTCAAGTAGGGCACTGTGCCTTATAACCCTTAAGCCAAATTTTTCTTTCAGTAGCATTAAAAATTGATGCTCACTTACGGCTGTTGCTAACTCACCCACAATTCCACTTCCTACAAACTGATGCGTATTTTCAAGGGCGTGAATGCTATGGGCAACTTCTTCATATATATGGGCCGACCTTGCAGCAGCAAGTGCTTTATCTTTTAGGTGGTAGGGCAGCACTACTGAAATTGCAATTTCATTCACTGTTTCTCTTTCATTCAAATTGCCAATAGTTGGGTTAGCATTTGCCACGGGCTTAAAAGTACCAGCGCCATTGATATTAAAACTGCAATCTTCATAATTACCTAGTTTGCCGCCACCTACGCTCCAAATTGCTTCTCTTACTTTATCGGCGTTGTCTTCTGGTGCGTATACAATTAGGTTTATTAAGTTAGTTTTTGGCAATAAAATTTTAATGTTTTGAAGGGCTATTTTATCCGCAATTTTTTTGTTTACGCCATTTAGTATGTTATCCAAATTGGTGTGTATTGCGTAAATGGAAATATTATTTTGAATAGCTTTTATAATCGTTTTTTCAACATAGTTTTTCCCATTTAATTGCTTAATTCCATTAAAAAGTATAGGATGATGGGCTACGATAAGATTAGCCTTTTTGGCTATTGCTTCATCTATTACCGTTTCAACCGCATCAAGCGTACAAATAACCCCAGTGCATACTTCATTAGCATTGCCCACAATTAAGCCTGCATTATCGTAGGTTTCGGCGTATGCTGTAGGAGCATAACTTTCTAAATAATTTATTATTGTAGCTATAGTCATGTAACGAAGATAGGCATAGAATTAATCTTTTTTTAGTAGCCTATATTTGTGGAATGGTAAGCACTTATTTGCACAATAACGGGAAGTTGGTTAGGGCGGAAAAATCTTTTATTTCAGTTGATAATAAAGCCTTTAGGTATGGCTTAGGCTGTTTTGAAACTATAAAAGTTATTAATGGTGTTCCTCAACTTTTCAATGCACATTGCAATAGGTTGTTCGGCACAATGGTAGCACTTCAATTTTCTATCCCTAGCTATTTTACACAAGAGTATTTGTTACAAAGCATACAAGCTGTAATTCAAAAAAATAGCCACATAAAATTAGCAAGAATCAGAATAACTGTTTACGGAGGGGATGGGGGCTTGTATGATGCTTCTGCTAGCCATCCTAATTGCATTATTCAATCTTGGGCACTAAATACGGCTAATAATGAGCTAAATGAAAACGGATTAGTAGTAGGCTTATATGAAGCTGCAAGAAAAAGTATTGATGATTTTGCTGCTATGAAAACCAATAATTTTTTGCCTTATTTATTAGCTGCAACTTATGCTAAGCAAGCAAAGTATAATGATGCTTTATTGCTTAATAATAACCATAATATTGCCGATGCTACAATAGCTAACGTATTTATTCAAAAAGGAGAAACACTTTATACCCCAGCATTAACAGAGGGGCCAATTGCAGGTATTATGCGTAATTACATTATTGATAAATGTAAAAACTGCGGTATTGAAGTTGTACAAACCGTTATAACAAAGAAAGACTGTATTGAAGCCGATGCAATGTTTCTATCAAATAGTATTTACGGTATTAAATGGGTTAAGCAGTACACACATGCTACCTACCCAATGGGCATGGCGGCGGCGGTGTTTAATAATATTATCAAACCTTTAAATGAAACTACATTTTTTAAGCCCTAACTTACACATTAATACAATTGTTATGGGTAAAATAGTCTGCCTGTTTTTTTTACTTTATACATCTACTGCATTTACACAAAAGCAAAGAATAATTGCTGAGGCAACAATTACGTTTTCTATATCCATTGTAAAAACAAATGCCACACCTGAAATGGTTAATAGCATTAACCTTTCCGAAAAAACACTTTACATAAAGGGTTTACAGAGTAGAACAGATATGGTGTCGCCCAATTTTCAGCAATCTATTCTGCATAATACAAAAGATAGTACTACCACCATTCTTACCATATTTGGCGATAATAGATTTAGAACAAATATTGGTGCAAAAAAATGGAAGTCAATGAATAGCCAATACGAGGGTATGAGTGTACAGTTAATAGATTCTACTAAGAAAATATTAGATTACGATTGCAAAAAAGCTGTTGTAACATTAAAAAGCGGTGCAACCACTACTATGTGGTATGCCCCCAGTATTTACCCTTCAATCGGGGAAAATCAATACCAGTTTGGTAGTATTCCAGGCTTTGTGTTAAGCTATGAATCTAGGGATGAGCAATTGAAGTCCACAATAAAATTTACTGCTAGTGGTATAAATTTTAAACCTGTGCCAACTGCTAAATTTGATGTACCCACAATTGGTTACAGATTACTAAATTAGAGAGCTTAGTTAGCTTTTGTAGGTGTTTTGAATCTTGGAACCTTTACCTTGAATTTGTAAGCGAAAACAAAAGAAGTATTTCCCTTTTCCATACGCATCATAGATTGTACTTGATTGGAGGAAGAGAAATTATTGCTAGGTAGTTCAGCATAACCACCATAGAGCCAAGTTTTCTTGGTAGGATGATTTAGCGATAAAGAATAATGTTTGTGGTTGCTGAGATTCCTTAAACTGTATTTATTTTTTCTATCTACAACCGAACCCGAAAAAGCCGCCAACACTACCTGAGCCGTAAGGCACATAAGTATTAATGTGAAGAAGCGAGTATTTTTTTGGTTGTTTATCATTACAATGCAAATTTAGTGTTTTCCTAACACATAAATAGACTTTTTTGGGTCAATAAAGTTTAAACGTTAATTTTTACTAAAAGTTGTGTGCTAATAAATAAATGCCCTAATTTGTATTAACCAATGGTATATGATAAACGATAACGAGGATTTTTACGAGGATGATAATAGGGATGAGCTAAAAAATATCTTAATGCAATTCAACAACCTTAAAGCTGGTTACAATACTAGCTTTATGGATGAAGAAGGGTTTGAAAGAATTATCGACCATTTTCAAAACAATGATGAGCCCCAACTAGCCACAGAAGCCGTGGAGATTGCCTTAACCTATTACCCATTTTCCGCTTCAATACTTATTAGAAAGGCAGATTTGCTATTAGTTGCTAGATTTTATCAAGAAGCATTAGAGGTGTTAGATAAGGCAGCCCTTTTTGATGTGTCTGATATGAACTTGTACATTTTAAGAACTGATGCCTATTTAGCCCTAGATCAACATGATAAAGCAGTTGAAACATTAGAATTAGCGTTAGATTATTTTAAAGGTGAAGAAAAAATTGAACTACTTTTTGAGTTGGCTGATGTATATGACGATTATGAGGAATTCGACAAGGTATTTGATTGTCTAAAACAAATATTAATTGTAGCGCCCGATAATGATGAAGCCTTGTACAAAATTTGTTTCTGGGCCGATTTTACCGGTAGAAACGAAGAAAGTATTGTAATTCATAAAGAAATTATTGACAAATTACCATTTAGTGAATTAGCTTGGTTTAACCTTGCATGTGCTTATCAGGGTTTAAAATTGTATGAAAAAGCAATTGATGCGTATGAATATACCATAGCTATAGATGAAAAATTTGAATATGCCTACCGAAATATGGGAGATGCGTATATAAGGCTAAGGAAATATAAGAATGCCATAGAAGTACTTCAAAAAGTAATAGAACTTGCAAGGCCCGAAGATGTAATTTATGAAGCTATAGGCCATTGTTACGATAGGCTTAATAACTATGCACAAGCAAGGTTTCACTACCGTAAAGCACATCACCTAAACCCCGAGGATACCAAGCTTAATTATAAAATTGCCATTACTTATATTAACGAAAATCAATATGCACAAGCAATTAAGCAACTAGAAGTAGCCATGCGTATTCACAAGCATGTTGCCGAGTATAATGTAGCAATGGGTGAATGTAAATTTCAGTTGGAGCAATACCAAGAAGCGGTTATGCATTTTAGTATTGCAGTAAAGCAAAAACCTAAAAATATTTCGGGCTGGGAAGCACTAATTGTATGCTTGTATAAAATAGAATTTTTTGAAGATGCAGTTATTCAATGCGATGCAGCATTAATTGCTACCGACCAAAAACCTATATTCTACTATTACCAAGCGGCATGTCTTTTTTGCCTAGGTAAATCTAAGGAAGCATTACTTGTGCTTGAGCAAGGGTTATATGCCGCACCTAAACTTCTTAAAAAGTTTATGGAGTTACTACCAAGTATTTTACAAAATAGCTTAGTGGTAGATTTATTAGCTAGATTCAAACGTAATAGAAAGATGTAGAAATTAAACAAAAAATACATTGTAACCCTTACGTTTAAAATTTTTATGATGAACCTTTTATTTAGGAAATCCTTTTTTACATTGCTGATACTGTTAAGTTTTTCAATGCATTCAGCTGCTTTTTGGGTAGTTAATTTTGGCACTGCAAGAACCCTAATGCCAAAGAAAATTGGTTTTGCAGCTGGTATTGGGGGGCAAATGGTATTCCTAGGTGATCCAAGAAAAACAAGCGGCTTTTTTACAATTCCCCACGCAGGCTTCCGATATGGAATTACCAAAAATTTAGATGCTGGTATTAGGTTAGCACCAATTCCATTACCGTTCTCTACTGTTGGCCCTGGTTTTGGTCTTAATCTCGATTTTAAATACTGTTTTACCAAGCCCAAAAGTAAAATAAGTGCAGCTATTGTGTTAGGAGCCGGAGGTGCACATGTTTTGGTTGAAAATCAAAATAAATTTGCTTACAGCCCAAATATTGCATTGTTAGCTACCCGTGGTATTAATAAATCTACTCAATTAACTATTATGGCTAGGCATGTATATTTAGCTATTCCTACAGCTGTTCATGGCGAAAAAGGAAATTTTGTAAATATTTCTGGTCTTTCACTTGGGTTAAAAAAAGAAATAAGATCTAATATTTCTTTACTGCCAGAAATTGGCGTTTACCGATACAATGGTAAGGTTGCTAGTGTAAATAAAAATGGGTTAGGCTTTCAATATGGCATAATGTTAGCAACTGCTTTTTAACCAAATTAATTAGGTTTTGTAAAAGGCGGCTAATTGCCATTTAGTTATAAGTGTAAAGTAAGTCGGCAAGCTTCCTTAACTTCGCCGCTGTTTAAAATTATTAATCAGCATGAATTTTAACTTAACACAAATGCCTAACCGCTTTGTAAAGCCACGTACAAGTGGTATTACAATGGTTATGGACAAAGGATTAAGCATTAACGAAGTACACAATTTTGTAAGTGTAGCTCAACCACATATTGATATTGTAAAGCTAGGCTTTGGAACATCATATGTAACCCCAAACCTTAGAGAAAAAATTGAAGTGTATAAGTCCTATGGCATTCCTATTTATTTTGGTGGAACCTTGTTTGAAGCTTTTTTAATAAGAAATCAATTTGAAGATTACTTAGCCATTTGTAAAGATTATGGTATAGAATATATAGAAGTTAGTGATGGCTCAATAACAATACCCCATACTGAAAAATGCGGGTATATTGAAAAAGTAACCAAGCATGCTACCGTACTAAGCGAAGTTGGTAGCAAGGATGCAGCCCATATAATTCCGCCTTATAAGTGGATTGAATTAATGAAGGCCGAATTAGAGGCAGGATCTACCTATGTAATTGCCGAGGC
>Ga0114942_1000425_pt1 | contig 12105 bp, 7 predicted proteins | sample LowerColdCreek_FD_88674 | JGI IMG/M metagenome (GOLD analysis project Ga0114942, IMG submission 88674) | Groundwater microbial communities from Cold Creek, Nevada to study Microbial Dark Matter (Phase II) - Lower Cold Creek | ecosystem: Environmental > Aquatic > Deep subsurface > Groundwater ... | reverse complement strand
GCTATCGCTCGTATATTCCTGCACCTGCCACACTAGACGATGCAAACCGATACTACCGCCATGCAGATGCTGCGCGCCTTCATTTTGCTCGAGTTGCACCAACTGTTGGTCCAGCATAAAGCAACCACCACCAATGCGGTTGGCATAAGGCCCAACGACGGCTCCCAGATAATAAGGGTCCTGCCGGTAATACGCCGGCGCCGGATATGCCAAAATCAGCTCACGCCGCGCGCCGGCGAGCACCGTCGACCAGCGCTGCAGGATAGCGCCTTGCGGCAACACCACCAGCTCATCGCCATGCTGATTGATCAAAGAGAATTGTTTCATCGCGTCGCCTTGTCCGCTGAAAGTTTCAGCCTAGCCTGCGATTTCAGTGCTTTGAATGACTTTTGTTATTGATCTCGTTACGGAATTTGGTAGTTGGGCCCATCTGCTGACCAGCCGGGCCTTTAAGCCTCAGCGATGGTACTTTCCCCCTGCAACTGCAACCACTCGCGCGGGCTGTTGCCGGTTTTGCGTCTGAAGGTGCGAGCCAGCGCAGATGGGCTTTCGTAGCCGACTTCATCGGCGATCAGCGCGATTGTCCGGCCTTCCCGCAATAGTTTTTGCGTCAGACTGACCCGCCAGCTGGCCAGATATTCGGCCGGTGTGATGCCCACCACCTGATGAAACCGTGCAGCAAAAGTGGCGCGCGACATACAGGCAGCAGCCGCCAGCTCTGCAACAGTCCAGGCCCGCGCCGGCTGGTCATGCATCAAGGTCACGGCTTTGGCCAGCCGCAAATCCGCAAGGCCGGCCATCATGCCGGTCGCCAGCGTATTGCTTGCCATCATATGACGCAGCAGCTGGATCATTGTCAGTTCGAACAAGCGGTTTAATACAGCGTTTTTGCCACAGTGCGTAGCAAAAGCTTCGGCAAATAACCAATCCAGGTTGCTGTGCAGCATCGGGATATCGCGCAGCGGCATCAGCAAATAATCCGGCAAGGCCAGCGTCAGCGGGTTATCCAGCCCGCCATCAAAACTCAGCGTGGCTGAGACCAGTTCCGCCTGCGAGCCGGCCACAGCAGTCAGCTGGTGCGCTGCTGGTCTTGGTAGCAGTAATAAACTCGCTTCTGTGATCCGAACCACTTTCTGTTGCCCCAGCTGGAACATCACATCACCATGTCGCACCAAATGCAGTCGCGCTGTTCGTTCCGAGGCTGCAACCACCAGTTCCGCCGGCATCGGCGCGGCAAATACGGTACTGGCATGCATGCCAAATTGCGCCAGCAAGGTCGATAAACGGTCCATCATCCACTCCATCATTTAGACGATCTGTTGCATAAATTAGATTATTTGCAGCCAAAAAGAAAGCTCAGCGCCCTACTATAACCACATCCGCTGCACAACACAGACGCGGTAGTAGTTAACCTGGGCCACAACCCGAAACAGCACATCAACTTTTGATAGAAGGAACAGATCATGACACGCAGCAACAACCGTTTTATCCGCACCGCTCTGGCAACTCTGGCATTGACTTTTGCCGGCGCCAGCTTCGCCGCAGAGAAGCCAACAGTCCTGTTGGTCCACGGCGCCTTTGCCGAGTCCTCCAGCTGGAATGGCGTGGTCGCCGAACTGCAGGAAAAGGGTTATCCGGTGGTCGCGCTGGCCAACCCGTTACGCAGTGTCAAAGCCGACGCAGCCTATCTGTCTGATGTTGTCGCCAAAACCCCAGGCCCGGTGCTGTTAGTCGGCCATTCCTACGGTGGCGCTGTGATTAGCAACGTCAGCGCTGAGACTGGCAAAGTGCAGGCGCTGGTGTATGTCGCAGCATTTGCGCCACAGGAAGGTGAAAACATTGCTGAATTGTCCGGTCGTTATCCGGGCGGTACTTTAGGCCCAACTCTGGCAGCGCCGGTGCCATTAAAGGACGGCAATAAAGATTTGTATATTCAGCAGGATAAATTCCATCAACAGTTTGCAGCAGACGTATCAGCCAAAGATGCAGCTTTGATGGCGGCAACTCAGCGTCCGGTGACTGAAGCCGCTTTGCATGAAGCCTCTGGCCGGCCGGTCTGGTCAAAGATCCCGAGCTACGCCATTTATGGCACCGCCGACAAGAATATCCCGGCGGCGGCAATGAAATTTATGGCAAAACGGGCTGGTGCGAAAAAGATTGTTGAAATCAAAGATGCATCACATGTGGTGATGACTTCAAACCCTGAGCAGGTGGCTGACCTGATTGTCGAAGCAGCGACAGCCACCAGCAAATAACCCTGGCAAGTACAGGCGCTTTGCAACCAAACAACAGGCCCGGCAACAATGCCGGACCTGTTGTTTCATTATCGCCCCAGACCGGGTTCTGACTTACTCCATCTCTTCCAGTTCTTTGCCTTTGGTTTCATGCACCATCTTCAGCACAAAGAACACCGATAGCAGCGCACCCAACGCATACAAGCCATATGCTCCGGCGAGGCCAATGCCGGTTAATAACAGCGGGAAGGTCATCGTGATCAGGAAGTTACACATCCATTGCGCCAGGCCACTGACCGCAAGGCCGACACCACGGATTTGGTTCGGGAACATTTCGCCGAGCATCACCCACATCACCGGGCCCCACGACAGGTTAAAGAAAAACACATAGGCGTTAGCACTGACCAGCGCCAGCGTGCCGTAGTCACCAAGCAGCAGATTGCCGGCGGCGTCCTGATCGGCATTGGCAAAGGCATACACCACCAGCGCCAGCGTCACCGTCATGCCGACAGAACCCCATAATAACAGCGGCTTGCGGCCGATCCGATCAATCACCAGCAGCGTCAGCACACAAGCGGCGATACTGATACCGCCACTGATCACGTTGATCATCAAGGCGTCGGATTCAGAAAAACCGACCGCCTGCCACAGCACTGCACCGTAATAAAACACCACATTAATGCCAACCAGCTGCTGAAAACTGGCGAGACCAATACCGACCCACACCAGTTTGCGTAATTTGCCGGTGACAGGGTCGAGTAAATCCGCCAGCCGCGGTGTATGGTCAGCCTGCAGCGACTCACGGATCTCCTGCCCTTTGCGGCTTGCTGCAGTGTGACCATATAGCTGCTGCAGTACCTTGGCCCCGGCTTCGTCGCGGCCTTTTAGCAGCAGAAAACGCGGGCTTTCCGGAATAAAAAATAACATCAGCAGAAACAGCACCGCCGGCAGCAGTTCCATCCAGAACATCCAGCGCCACGCTTCAAAGCCCCACCAAAACATTTCGGTTGAAGCACCGGCAAATTCAGCCAGCAGGTAATTACTGACAAAAGCCATAAACAGGCCAAGGATAATGGCGATTTGCTGCAACGTCGTCAGCATGCCGCGATAGCGCGCCGGCGCCACTTCGGCAATATAAGCCGGCGTGATCACCGAAGCAGCTCCCACCGCAAAACCGCCCAGAATGCGGTAAATCACAAATTCCAGCGAGCCGTCGGCAATACCAGAGCCCCAGGCGCTGACGATAAAAAACACTGCCGACCACAACAAAATCACTTTGCGACCGTAAATGTCCGCCAGTCGGCCAGCAAAGTAGGCGCCAATAGCACAGCCCAGCAACATACTGGCGACGTTAAAGCCGGTGCCGACACTCTCCGATTGAAACGCCAGTTTCAGTCCATCGACAGTGCCGTTGATGACGCCACTGTCAAAGCCAAATAAAAAACCACCGATGGTGGCGACCAGACTGATAAACAGAATTAACGCTTTATTCTCCTGTGCATAGGCCAGGTCTTTTAGTAAATGGTCTTGTTGCGAATTGCCGGCCGCAGGGGCCAGCGGATCATTTGCGGATTGCACGGGGTCGCTCCTTGTCAGATTTCTTGTTGTTGTCAGATGCTGTTATTTTCGCCAGCATAAGTTTTCTCTGTCAGGAACACACTGGCGATGTGAAAAAAGATAATTCTTTCAGAACATTCCGTTAGACCAGCCCCCCGGTTGTTCTTGTATGGTAAGGCTGTCATCTTGGCAATGGCGCGGTCGGCGCGGCAGTACTTAGCAGTATCCCGCCTTCGCGACTGTGGCACAAAAAAGATAATAAACAATTGAAATAAAACATAATTATTAAAAAATCGATCACAGCAGGCGCTGACAGCCGGCATAGTGACAACACAGCGCTTTCAATCACAGGCAATAGACGATGCAAACTGCAGGACAAAACTTAAGCGTGACCGAGAAAATCGGTTACAGCCTCGGCGATTTGGCCGCCAATCTGATTTTTCAGACGTTGATGACATTTCTCGCTTTTTTCTACACCGATGTCTACCAGATCCCGCCGGCTGCTGCGGCCACCATTATTTTCACCGGCGGTTTAATCGGCGCCTGTTTCAACCCAATCATGGGCATCATTGCCGACCGCACCCAAACGCGTTGGGGTAAATTCCGGCCGTGGATTTTGTGGACAGCCATCCCGTTTGGTGTGATTGCACTGGCCGCTTTCAGCACGCCGGCATTTAGCCCGGAAGGAAAAATCGCTTACGCATTCTGTACTTATGTGTTGCTGGTGCTGGTGTACTCGGCTAATAACCTGCCCTACTCGGCGCTCAGTGGCGTACTGACCGGCAATATGGCCGACCGCAACAGTTTGTCGGCTTATCGTTTTGTCGCAGTGATGGTGGCGCAGTTTATTATTCAGGCGCTGTTGTTGCCGCTGGTACTGATTTTGGGCGATGGTGATAAAGCCGTTGGCTTTGAAAACACCATGACGCTGTTTGCCTGCGTCGGTATTGTGTTTTTCCTGATCACTTTTATCACCACCCGCGAGCGGGTGCTGACCATCGCCGCGCAGTCGTCCAGTATCCGCCAGGACATTGGCGACCTGTTGCAGAACAAACCTTGGCTCATCATGTTGATTTTAACTGTGTTGGTGTTTATCACGCTGGCATTAAAAGGCGGCATGTACATTTTCTATTTTGAGAATTATCTGGATGACGCCAAGGTTGCGACTTTCCTGCAGGACATTGGTTTTAATGGCTTTATTGCCGGTTTAAATGCTTTGCTGACCAGTATGGGTTTAACAGAATTTTTGTGGCCCAAAGATGCGGCGACATCAGGTTTCAGCCTGTTTAACGCCGGTGGCATCATCTGCATGATCTTCGGCATCGGCTTTTCCAAACCACTGGCCGACCGTTTTGGCAAACGCGATGTGTTTGCGGTGGCACTGTTGGTCTCGACGCTGTTTATTCTGGCCTTTTACCTGTTTCCGGCCGATGCCATCGGCCTGGTATTTTTGTCACAAATACTGCACGGCTTTTTCTACGGCATCACCATTCCGCTGCTGTGGGCGATGATCGCCGACGTGGCTGACTATTCCGAGTGGAAAAACCACCGCCGCGCCACTGCCATCATTTTTTCCGCGATGATTTTTGGGCTGAAACTGGGCCTGTCCATTGGCGGCGCCCTGGTCGCCGGCATTCTGGCGCATGTCGGGTATGACACTTTGCTGCCGGTACAAAGCGCCGACACCATCGAAGGCATCAAATTATCGGTCAGTCTGTTTGCCGCCATGCCGTTTTTAGCCGGCGTCGGCATCGTCTGTCTGTACGAAATCAATAAACACAAAGAAAGCCAGATTGAGCAGGAGCTAAGCGCACGGCGCGCCGCGGCTGCACGGCTGTTAACAGAATAAAAAAGAGAGTCATTGTTATGTCTGAATACACCACAAAGCAGCTCCAGGCGCTGAAGCAACAAGCCATTTCCACCGATTTGGTCGAGCATATTTACACCGCAGATCCATCCGCCCATGTGTTTGACGGCCGCATTTATATCTATCCGTCGCACGACATCGACGCCGGCATTCCGTTTAACGACAACGGCGATCACTTTGGCATGGAGGACTACCATGTGCTGTCGCTGGCTGCGCCCGGCGAGCCGGTGACAGACCACGGGGTGGCGCTGCATGTTAAAGACGTGGCCTGGGCCGAGCGGCAAATGTGGGCACCGGATGCGGCCTGCAAAGATGGCCGTTATTACCTGTATTTCCCGGCGAAAAAAGCTGACGGGATCTTCCAGATTGGCGTTGCGGTCAGCAGCAGCCCGACCGGCCCTTTCAGGCCACAACCGGCACCGATCGCCGGCAGCTATTCGATAGATCCGGCGGTGTTTGCCGACGATGACGGTGAATATTATCTGTATTTTGGCGGCATCTGGGGCGGCCAACTGCAGCAGTACCGCGACAATCAATGGCAGGCTGGTCATCAGGAACCCGCCGCTGGGGAACCGGCGTTAGGCCCACGGGTGGCACGCCTGCGCGACGATTTATTCGAATTTGCCGAAACGCCACGTGAAGTGCTGATTGTCGATGAGCAGGGCCAGCCGTTACTTGCCGGCGATACCAAACGACGCTTTTTCGAAGCGTCCTGGCTGCACAAATATCAGGGCAAATACTACTTCTCTTATTCAACCGGCGACACCCACTTATTGTGCTACGCCACCGGTGACAGCCCATACGGGCCTTTTGTCTATCAGGGTCATATTCTCGAACCTGTGGTCGGCTGGACTACCCATCACTCGATCGCCGAGTTCGAAGGCAAATGGTATCTGTTCTACCACGACTCGATTTTGTCCGGCGGCGTCACGCACCTGCGCAGTATCAAAATGGCCGAACTGCAGTATGACGCTGACGGCCGTATTGTGCCGCTGAAGCCTTATGTTGAATAAAAAGTGGTGAGAATAAAAAGTCAGGACATCATCCACATACCAAGGACATTTGATGCGTAGATCTCTGCTCAGTGCGGTGTCGGCGGCCGCTTCTATCACAGTGCTCAGTAGCGCTGCCGTTGCGGCAACGACGAAGTTGCCTTATCAGGATCCGGCGCTTAGCGTCCCTGAGCGCACTGAGGATTTACTAAAACGTATGACGCTGGAAGAAAAACTGGCGCAGCTACAAAGCGTCTGGCACCAACGCCGGCAAATGGAAGATGCACAGCTGCATTTTATGCCGGAAAAAGCCGCCAGCCTGATACCGCATGGCATTGGCCATATCGCCCGGCCCAGTGAATACAAAACGCCAAAGCAAACTGCCGAGTTTAACAATGCCGCACAGCGCTGGTTGCGTGAACAAACCCGGCTTGGCATTCCGGCGCTGATGCATGAAGAAGCGCTGCATGGTTATGTCGCTTTTGATGCCACCAGTTTCCCGCAGGCGCTGGCACTCGCCAGTAGCTGGTCGGCCGACGATGTGCAGGCGATGTATAGCGTCGCCGCGCGTGAGATGCGCGCCACCGGTGCGCACTGGGCGTTAGCGCCGGTGCTGGATATTGCCCGCGATCCGCGCTGGGGCCGGATTGAAGAAACCATGGGGGAAGACCCTTATCTGGTGTCCACTTTAGGTGTTGCTGCTATTCACGGTCTGCAGGGCGAACCTGCGCCAGAGCATGGCTGGGACCAACTCTTTGCCAAAGACAAAGTGGTCGCGACGCTGAAGCATTTAACCGGCCATGGTCAGCCACAAGCAGGCGTCAACACTGCGCCGGCTCATATTGCGCCACGCGAACTGGCAGAGGTGTTTTTAACGCCGTTTGAAGCCGCTGTGAAGCTGGCGCATGCCGCCAGTATTATGCCGTCCTATAACGAAGTAGACGGGTTGCCGTCGCATATCAATCAGCCGTTGCTGCGCGATGTGGTGCGCAAGCAATGGGGTTTTCAGGGGGCAGTGGTCAGTGACTATTTTGCCATTCAGGAACTGCGCAGCCGTCATCAGTTGTATGCCGATGACGCCGCAGCCGCAAAAGCCGCCTTGCTGGCCGGCGTCGATATGGAAACACCAGATCCCAAAGCTTATCCACTGCTAGCAGAACAGGTTAAAAGCGGCACGCTGGATCTTGCGGTGATTGACGATGCCGTACGGGTGGTGCTGAGGTTAAAGTTCCGCCTTGGTTTATTTGAGCAGCAGGAAGTAATGGTTGCAGAGGCAGATCAGGCCCTTGGTAGTGCGCAAAGCCGCAAGCTGGCACAAAGCATCGCCGAAAAATCCATTGTGCTGTTAAAAAATGACAGCACCTTGCCACTGGATGCCAGTAAAATCCGGCATCTGGCGGTGATAGGCCCACATGCTGATGAAACGCTACTGGGCGGTTACAGCAGTATTCCGCGGCAGACCGTCAATGTGCTGCAAGGCCTGCAGCACGCTCTACAGGTCAAACGACAAGGCAAAGCCAAAGTCAGTTTTGCCCGCGGCGCCCGCATCACCACCAACAACTTTCTACAGACTAAAGGCGCTGCCACCGCCACTTCAACAGCAGACAGCACCGACACCTCCAGCACCAATGCGCTGCAAGCCGCAGCGGCCGCTGCTATCCAGCAACGTAGCCAGCACGCCGGCACTTATTCGATGCTGCGCTGGAACCATGACGACACTGTGGCGGCAGATCCTTTAGAAAACGCCCGGCTGCGCGCTGAAGCAGTCGCTTTGGCGAGAACCGCCGACGCCGTGGTGCTGGTACTCGGTGAAAACGAAGGGCTGGCCCGCGAAGCCTGGGCTGACAAACATTTAGGCGATCGCACCACGCTGGAACTGAGCGCCGATCAGCAACTGCTGGCCGCACAAGTACAGGCCGCAGCCGGCAATAAACCAGTGGTGCTGGTTCTCAGCAATGGCCGGCCGCTGACGCTCGGCAGCCTCGCCAGCCAAATGCCGGCCATTGTCGAAGCCTGGTATCTGGGGCAAGAAACTGGCACTGCCCTTGCCAATATACTGTTTGGCGACGTGAACCCATCCGGCAAATTGCCACTCACCTTCCCGCGCAGCGCCGGCCATATTCCAAGTTTTTATAATCACAAAGCCTCCAGCAGCCGTGGTTATCTGCAGGACGATATCAGCCCGCTGTACCCGTTTGGCCATGGCCTGAGCTATACCCAATTCAGCTACAGCGACCTGAGCATCAGCACACCGCAGGTGCAAGCCGGTGGTGAAGCGCTGATTAAATTTCAGCTGAAAAATAGCGGTCAGCGCGCCGGCACTGAAGTGGTGCAACTCTACGTGCAGGATCCGGTGGCCAGTTTAACCCGGCCGGTGCAACAACTGGCGGGGTTTGCCCGCGTCAGTTTAGAACCCGGCCAAACCGCACAGGTACAATTTAATCTGCCGGTTAATCAGCTGGCCTTTCTCGACAGCCAGATGCGCTGGGTGGTGGAACCCGGTGATATTCGTGTCATGATTGGCAGTTCGTCGGCTAATCTGCGCCTGCGCGGTGGGTTTAACATCGGGGGCGTAGTGCAGGATGTCAGCGCTGCCCGGGCTTTACAAAGCCGGGTTGCCGTCAGTTATGCCAGTCCGTGAACCATAAATCGTAGCGCCCCATGAAAAAACAGGCCAGCGTGGCACCACAGCCGAATTTATCAGGAGATACCATGAACAAAGACCTCAGCACCGGCTTATTGCTGTCCGCCAGCCTGGCCTTAAGCGCCTGTGGCAAAGCGCCAGAGCCAGCAAATACATCCGCTGTAGCGACTGAAACATCCGCAGTGGCGACAGATCCTGCGGCTGAAGCAAAAGCAGCGAAAGTGCCGCAAATCGAAGCGAAAAACTGGCCATTGCAACCGTCCCCTATCGCCCGCAAACCAGCGGTCGAGGAGAAAATCAAAGCGCTGCTGGCGCAAATGAGCCCGGCGCAAAAAGTCGGTCAATTAATTCAGGCCGACATCGCCTCCGTCACGCCACAGCAAGTGCGTGATTATTATCTTGGCAGTGTGTTGAACGGCGGTAATTCAGCGCCCGGTCGTGACAACAGAGTCGGCCCCAAAGCCTGGCTGGAACTGGCCGATGCGTTCTGGCAAGCCAGTACCGACACCAGCGACGGCCGGCCTTATATTCCGGTGATGTGGGGCACAGACGCAGTGCATGGCCACAGCAATGTCAAAGGCGCCATTATTTTCCCGCATAACATTGGTTTAGGCGCGATGCGCGAACCTGGGATTTTACGCAAAATCGGCCAGGTGACGGCGATTGAAATGCAGGTGACCGGCCTCGACTGGACGTTCGCCCCGACCATCGCCGTCGTGCGTGACGACCGCTGGGGCCGCACTTACGAATCTTATGGCGAAGATCCGGCATTGGTCGCCTCCTACGCGCCGGAAATTCTGCAGGGCATTCAGGGCGAACCGGGCAGCGCCGACTTCCTGCGTGGTAACCACATGCTGGCGACCGTTAAACATTTTCTTGGCGATGGCGGCACCGTCGACGGCAAAGATCAGGGCGACAATCAGCACAGCGAAGCCGACTTACGTGACCTGCATGGCTTGCCCTACTACAGCGCGATCAAAGCCGGTGCCCGCGTGGTGATGGCGTCTTATAACAGCTGGTACGGTGAAAAAATGCATGGGTTCCAGCCAATGCTCAGCGACGTGCTGGTCGGCCGGATGGGTTTTGACGGTTTTGTCGTTGGCGACTGGAACGGCCATGGTCAGGTTAAAGGCTGTACGCCAACCGACTGTGCCAATGCGTTAAATGCTGGCCTCGATATGTTTATGGCGCCGGACAGCTGGTTGAAGCTGTACGACAACACGCTGGCGCAGGTCAAAGACGGCCGCATTACGCAAGCCCGCCTCGACGAAGCGGTCAGCCGCGTGCTGCGCATTAAGGCCGAAATGGGCTTGTTTGAGCAGGTACAACCGTCCAAACGTCCGCTCGCCGGCAAGTTTGATTTGTTGGGGAGTGCAGAACACCGGGCGGTGGCGCGCGAAGCAGCGCGCAAGTCGCTGGTCTTGCTGAAAAACAACCAGAAGCTGCTGCCAATCAAAGCGGGCAGCAAAGTGTTACTGGCCGGGGATGGCGCCGACCATATCGGCAAACAAAGTGGCGGCTGGACGTTGAGCTGGCAAGGTGCCGGCAATAAAAACAGCGACTTCCCGAATGGCGAATCGATTTATGCCGGCTTAAAAACTGCGCTGGCAGCTGGTGGTGGCAGCGTTGAACTCAGTGAAAACGGCCGCTTTACCAGCAAACCGGATCTTGCCGTGGTGGTGTTTGGTGAAGAACCTTATGCCGAATTTGTCGGTGACCGCGCTCACCTGGCCTTTGACGACAGCCGCGCGTTGCAGGTACTGACCGAATTAAAAGCGCAGGGCATTCCGACGGTGTCGGTGTTTTTGTCTGGCCGGCCTTTGTGGGTCAATCCAGAGCTGAACCAGTCCGACGCTTTTGTCGCCGCCTTTTTACCGGGCTCTGAAGGCGGTGCCATCGCCGATGTGCTGGTGCGGGCGCCGGATGGCAAAGTCCGGTTTGATTTCCAGGGCAAACTGCCATTTTCCTGGCCAGCCGATGCCACCGGCAAGCCGCTGAATATCGGCGACGCCGACTACAAGCCGCAGTTCGCTTTTGGTTATGGCCTGAATTATCAGGATGATGTTGTGGTGGCTAAACTCAGCGAAAACTCCGGCATCAGCGCCGATTTGGTCGTGAACTTCAGCCGTTACCTGCATGCGGGCAAAGCAGTGAGTCCATGGCAGTTGCAACTCATTGACGGCGATCAGGTCACGATAGTGACAGATCCGCAGCAGCAATCCGCCAGCGGCGCTCTGACCAGTAAAGCGACTGATCGGCTGCAGCAGGAAGACTCAATACTACTGACATTCAACGCACCAGCCACGGCTGCTATTGCCCATGCCCAGCAGCAACAAATTGACCTGGCCCGCCAGGCCAACGGCGACATGGTGCTGGAGCTGGAGTATCAGCTGCTGGCGATGCCGGAACAAAACGGCAAAGTACAGCTCGGCATGCGCTGCAGCGCTAATCAGCCGGGCTGTGAAAGCCAACTCGACTTCAGCGCTTACTTCGCCGGCCAGCAAGGCAAAGGCTGGCAACAACTGAAGATCCCGCTGCGCTGTTTTACTGACAGCAACAAAGCCTTTGACCTGACCAACATCAGTCATCCATTGCTGATGAGCGCCGGCAAAGGCCTGCAAATCCAGCTGGCCCGAGTTCGTTTGACCGAGAACGAAGGCAATGGCATTTGTGGCGGCGCGCAATAGCACGCCATGCGGTGGCCGTATCTACGATTGAATGGCAAAAGTAGGTACGGCCAATGCAGCTGTTGCTCGTCACACGATGGTCGTCACACGATGGTCGTCACGCGATGGCCACCTCGTGGTGGTC
>Ga0114942_1000424_pt1 | contig 12108 bp, 8 predicted proteins | sample LowerColdCreek_FD_88674 | JGI IMG/M metagenome (GOLD analysis project Ga0114942, IMG submission 88674) | Groundwater microbial communities from Cold Creek, Nevada to study Microbial Dark Matter (Phase II) - Lower Cold Creek | ecosystem: Environmental > Aquatic > Deep subsurface > Groundwater ... | reverse complement strand
TGTTTGCCCAGGTTTTATATATGCCAAGGCATTTGCAGTAGTGGTGAAGCTGTAAGTAGCGGCAGATAAAGCTGTAAGGTTAATTTCGTAAAAATAGCGGGAAGTAGTTGCGCCTTTAAACACAAATATTGTTTTGTACTGAGCAGATGCATAGGCCGAATCGCAAACAATTGGTGTGCCAACACCAGCGTTACCTTCTACCCAAGTGAATGCACCAGAACCGTTTGCACCAAGCGTTGCATTGGTATTATTGGTAGTTTCTTTAGTGCAGGAAATAAGTGAGGTAATTGTTACAAGTAAGCAAATGATGGATAGCAAATTCTTTTTCATAATACATAGTTTATGATGTAAAAGTGTGCTTCTGCCAATTTTATACAATACCGTTGATACGGTATATATTTAATGAAAAAGCCACTAGCGGTGGCTAATGGCTATCTTAAAAAAGTACTTACTGAAATTAATTTATTGCATATTCTACCCTTAATGTTATTGAGGCCGTTTTTTCTTTACTGCTAGTATTAAAACTGCCACCATAGCTATAACTTTCGTTGTCGTTTTTGCCGGTTATTTGAAATACGCCCATTGTGGCTTTTTTCATATTGCCTAATGAGGCATCTGCATTGTTGGCAATGGTTTCGGCCCTTAGTTTTCCATCTTTAGAAGCTGCAGCTAGCAAAGCAATTTTTAACTCGTTAAGCTTGCTGTAGTAGTACAATGGTTTTTGAGAATTAAACTCTATGCCAAGTTGTAATACCTCAGTTACTTCTCTTGATATTTTTTCTACAAGGGTAATATTGGTGCTATTTACTTTTACCTCAACACTTAAGGTATAACCACTGAATTCAGAGCCGGTAACTGAGCCATTGTTATCGTACTTATTGGTAAAATTTTTCTGAACATCAATACTGCTAAATTCTATTGAACTATCGGGTAAGCCTTTGTTATTCAAGTAGTTTTTTACTGCTTTTTCATCGGCTTTAATATCGCTATACACTTGTTTTAAATCGTAACCGTAACGGTTAATTCTTCCACTCCAAACTATTTGATTGCTGGTGAAGTCAGTTTCGGCAAGGCCAGTAACCACAATGGTTTCAGCGGTTTTAAATTTATATTTGTAAGCAGTGCTAAAAAGAACGCTAGCAATAATTATTGCTACTACAATTAGTAGGGTGGAGGTATAATTTTTCATTTAAGCTTCCATGTTTTCTGTTAGATTAATTTATGCTCATAAGCCCATTTAACTAAGGTTAGGGCATTGTTAGTACCAGTTTTTGCAAAAATATTTTTACGGTGTGTTTCTACTGTTCTTATGGAAATATTTAAAGTATCTGCCATTTCCTTATTCGATAAATCTTTTTCCATTAGTTTAATAATCTCCTTTTCCCGAAGGGTTATGTTTACTTGAGAAAGGGTATTTTTTAGTTGAGATTGTTTTTCTAACTCATCTAAAATTGAAGGTTGAAAATATATACCACCATTATAAATTTTTTCAATTGCAGATACAAGCTCGGCCGCACCAGTTTGCTTTAATAAATAGCCTACAATATCGGCATCATTAATCATTGCTTCCACAATAGCACCTTCATTGCTCATACTTAGTGCAATAATTTTTATATGGGGATATAACAATTTTACGGCTTTTGCCAATGCTTGGCCATTCATTTCGGGCATCATTACATCGCTTAGTAGAATATCAATTTGATGCGTGGCAAGCAGCTTCAGCATTTCGGCAGCACTATTTGCAGTGGCCACAATGTTAATTTGGGGTTGTTGCATTAACAGGGCTTTTAGGCCATCAATTACTATTTGATGATCATCTACCAGCGCTATATTTATTTTATTAACTATTTGCATTTTCTACGGGAATATAAATTGCAACTGCGGTTCCTTTGTTTGGTTCTGAATTCCATTCTACCGTTCCTTTTAAATATTGCACTCTATTTTTAATATTCATAAGTCCAATACCATCTGTATCTCTAGGAGTTTTAGTGTTAAAGCCTATACCATTGTCTTCAATTATTACATCTACACCATCCACTTCTTGGTTAATAGAAATTTCGAGATTGCTAGCATTGGCATGTTTTACCACATTATTTACGCTCTCTTGAATTACTCTGTAAAGTACTGTTTCTATATGGTTTGGCAATGGGTTATTAAGTCCGTTCGTTTGTAAATTAATAGAAAGTTTATTTGTGTTAATTTGCTGTATAAATTCTCTTACAGCGTTTATTAATCCTTTTTTAACCAATGCATTTGGCATCATATTATGGCTTACACTGCGTACTTCTTTGCAGCCACCATCTACCAATTCTAAAGAGGTATTAAAAAGGTTAGCTTGTGTATCAGTTGTAAAGGCAATTTCATTTTTAAGGGCGTTTAAATTAAGCCATGCTGCCGTCATTACTTGGCCAACACCATCGTGTAACTCTACGGCTATTCTTTGCCTTTCTTTTTCTTCTGCTTCAATAATGCCTTGCATGGCAATATCTTGTTCTTTAGCAACTGCTAGTTGCAATTTGGCTTGCTGCTGTGTAGTTCTTTGTTTGTAAAATGCAAAGCCTGCAAATGCAATTAATAATATTCCAATTCCTAAGGCAATAATGGTATTATTTTTCTTATTTACTTCTAATTCTTGTATGCGTTTTTGCTTGGCGAGTAGGCTTATTTTTTCCTCTTTTTGCTGAGCATCCAACTTGTTTTTAAGAATTATTTCGTTGTTGGTTCTTATGGTAAGGCTATCTTCTGTTAGCTGTAAATCTGCTTCCGTAAGTGCTAGGTTTTGATCGGCTATTTTTAACAGGTTATTTCTAATTGCCAATTCTTGTCCAAGAATTTTAAGGCCTTTAATTGAATCTGATTTTGAGAGGAGGTTAATGGTAAGTTCCTTTTTTTCGGTTTCGTATTTTGTTTGCAATTCCGCAATTAGTTTTCGATTATTTATGTCATTCAGCGACTTCAACAATGAATCAGCATAAAGTCTAATTACATATGCACTGTCATAAATACCTAAATTTCCATAGCCTCTACTAAGGTTAAGATAAACTTTCGATCTTGTATATATATCGGTTGCTGAATCAACTATTTTGACTGATTTTAAATCATATTCTAAGGCTTTACTTTCGTTGCCTGTTTTTTGATAGTATGTTGATATATTAGAATAAATTTTAGCTAATTCTACGTTACTCCCATATTTCAAACAAAGGTCTTCAGCCTTTTTTAAATACAAATAAACTAAATCATAATCCTTTAACTCATGTAGAACAGTTGCAAGATTAATTGTTCCATTTATGACGCCTAGTGTATCCGAAAGGACTGTTTTAATGTCGATAGATTTAATAGCATAAATCTTTGATTTTTCATAATCACCTAGATTTTTGTAGCATACGCTTAATACATTATACCCATTACTTAAAGCAAATTTATTATTTAGTTCCAAAAATATTTCTTGAGCTTCAAGCTGGTATTTAACAGACAATTTAAAGTTGTCTAGATAATTATAAAATACAGCAATATTCGCCAGTGTATTAGCTTTTGCTATTTTATCATTCTCAAAATTTGGCAATAAAAGAAGTGCATATTTTAAACCTTTTTGATAATCACCTTTTTTTAAATAAAGATTTATGAAATTGGAATTTATCTTATTAGCAATACTTTTTGCAGAAATATCATTTGCAATTTTTAAACCTTTTGTCAAAAATTGTTCTGATTCCTCAAACTTTTGACTATACATAGTATATAATGCAAGAATATTATGTGCATCTGCATATTCTAGCTGTAATTCTTTATAGTTAGCAGCTGTAGCAAATACTCTTCTTGCAATTGGTTCTCCAAGTTTTCGATTTTTAAACAATAAATCTTTTGCAATTGCTAAACTGTCTTTGGTTAGTTTAATTTTTTTAGGAATATCGGTTTGTGCTTGTACAACAATTGGCAAAAGACAACAAAAGGCAATTGTTATTTTTACTAAATAATGCATTTTGATAAATAGAATATTTTAAATTTCTTTGATTATGTTGCGTTGGTTTTAGTACAAAAATGAATGTACAATCATTTTTTTTTGAGTAAGATAAGATTGTATAATTCCTTTCAATTACAGATTTTTAAGATAGTGTTTATTTGTTAGAATGTGCTTTGTTGTTTGATTGCAGCACAATAAAAAAAGTGCTGCCATAAGCAACACTTTCTAAAATAATCTTTTTCTTTTTTACTGCCCCATCATACCGCCAGAATCAAAGCCTTGGTCACCTTTTGTACTTTTTCTTTTAAATAGGTTCACATCAAATTTGCCAAAGCGGTAATTGAAGTTAAGCCTAGCCAATTGTGGATCTCTTCTACGGCTATTGTCTTGCACAAAAAATGGTGATTCCGAGTGGGTGTTAAAGAACTGTGTTCTAAAAATATCGTTCATACTTAATGTTAAAGAAGCACTGTTGCCGCCCTTCCAAGTCCAATCTTTTCTTAAAGCTAAATCAAAACTGTATCTCGGGTCTATATAGCCTTGTGCAGTAGATTGGGTACCACCGCCGAACATACCGCCCCCGCCGCCAAAGCGTCCGCCGCCACCGCCACTACTTGGAGGAAGCACTGTTCTTGCTTGATAATCTCCCGATAATTGAATGCTATAGTTTTTCTTAAACTTAATATTATTATTCCACTTGAAAAACCAACTTACCCTTTGGTTGGTTAAGCCCGCCTCAATATTGGTTCCATTAATTTTTGAGTTGTATACATTTAGGTTTCCCGTCATGTCCCAAGTTTTGGTTACGGGAAATTTATTGGTTAGTTCTATACCATAATTTACCGAGTTATTAGCGTTAGCAAATGTGTTATAAATAGCACTGTCGCTGGTTACAGGGTTTTTATCCCTGTATTGATACCTAGTAATTAAATTGGTAGAATACTTGAAATAGGTAGATATTAATAGGTTTGCTCCTTTTTTATAAGCATTGTTGTAGCTTAATTCAAATGAGTTGGTAAATTCTGGTTTTAATGATACATTACCTATACTAATATTTTGAGGATCGGTTAAGTCTGGAAACGGAATTAGCTGGAAGAAGTTGGGTCTATTTACCCTTCTTGAGTAATTAATTTGAATGTCTTGCTTATCAGATAATTTGTAAGTTACAAATGCACTTGGGAAAAGGCTTAGCGGGTAATTAATAGTAAAGCTAGTATCCTTACCCGTAGAGGAACCGCCAATTAACGTACCTTCATAATTACTACTTTCTGCCCTTAAACCAAGTTGGTAATTCCATTTCTTTACCCTAAAACTATAGGTACCATAAATTGCATACACCGCATCAATGTATTTGTATTTGTTAGTTGCTTGTGGAACTATTTCGTATTTGCCAGTGCTGTAGTTGTAACTGAATTGGTCTAAATTGTTTTTAAAATCTCTTACAGCTGCCCTAGCACCACCCTCGAACTTTGTGGTTTCGTTAATAGGGTTTTCGTAATCGGTTTGAATAGTTACAAAATCATTAGAGCCATTCGTGTAATTTCTCTGTAAAAAAGCGTTGCCTTTTGGAAAAGCATTCGGTTGAAAAGTAGCAATACTTAGGTCAGACTGGCTATTGTTTCTTGCAGTATTGTAATTAATATCCGCAGAAATATTATGACCACTTTTGGCAAAATTGTGTTTGAAACTTAAGGTAGAACCTACATTTTTAAAATTAGAAACCGTGTATGCATTGTTATTGCTATACGAAGTAAAAATACTTGCAATGGTAGAGTCGATAATTTGATCTTGGTTGTTTTTAAATTCGCCTTGGTTATAACTAACGCTGGCGGAAATGGTGTTTCTATTATCTACAAAATAATCTAGCCCACCCCTTAAAAAGGCAAAGTAGCCATTGTTAATTCCCTTGCCGTTACTGTTTACAAAGCTAGTAGGGAAGTTAGTGGTTGCAAAATTGGTTCTTTCGTTATTAATTGTGGAGATAGATTTTCTTTGAAAAAGCTGTGCTGCGGAAAAGAAATTTATTTTATTGTGTCGGTAGTTGAAATCGCCACCGGCGTTCACCCTTGCACGGCTATCAATACCTGCTCTTATGCCACCATTATAGCCACTTTTTTTGTTCTTTTTCAATACAATATTTAATATGCCCGCATTACCACCGCTTGCATCAAACTTAGCAGAAGGGTTTGTTATAAGTTCTACTTTATCAATAATATCTGCCGGTATTTGATCAAGTGTAAGGGTAGTGGGTCTTCCATCCACAAATAGCTGTGGAGTTGCATTTCTTAAGGTAACATTGCCATCAATATCTACATTAATAGCTGGTATTTGCTTCATAACCTCCGTGGCACTTTGCCCGGTGCTAACCAAGTTTTTATCTACGTTAAATATTTTTCTGTCTACTCCCATTTCAAACAATTGTTTGGTGGTAGAGGTAACGGTTACATTACCTAAGTTAGCTTCCGAAGCATCTATTTTAATATTACCTAAGTCTTTATCAACCATATTAAGCATTTGTGCCATCCTACTTGTGCCGCCATCACTGCTGCTTGCGCCTTGGCCACCCATTTTAATATCGAAGCCCACGGGTTGGTTAACATCTTTATAACCTACAGCGGCTATCCTTAGCTTCAATTTTCCAAATATTGGCAAACTCTCAATACTAAAATCTCCATTGCTTTTTGCTATTTGCGTGGCTAAAATGGCTTCTTTAACTTTTTTTGCTACAGAGTCGTATTTGTTACCCAATATTTGTACTGTGGCGCCATCAATTCCTTTATTGGTTTTGGCATCAACCACTTTTCCGTACAGGTGTCCAACATTTGTATTTTGTGATGCACCGCCCGGCCGGCCAGCACCCATTCCTGGCATTTGTGAAAATAAAGTTGAATTAATAGCTAGTGCTAAAAAAATAAGTGTGAATTGCTTTCTCATAATAATATTAAACGTGTATAGATGCACGGCTGCTTTGGCACATGACTTTTATATGACAATGCAAAGAAAACAAGGTTGCATGGCATGTAAGATATATTCGGTATCAACGGTAGGTTTTTAGGCAATCCGTGTTAAAAAAACTTGAAGAACGCCAATGATAAAACCAAGAACACCGCCTAGTATTTCTACAAATCTGAATTCTTTACTCATAATTTGTAGTAAAATTTGCTCCAACTTATCAGAAGAAAAGTTGGATACTTTTTCCGTAACTATTTTTTCAAAATCTAAATCGGTTTTTAACTGCTGCATGTATTGCTGCATTAAGTTGGGAAATAAGCTTTGCAACTCAGTTATAAAAACGGTTTTTAGTTGATCAATCGTTTTATCGCTAATAAACATAGCAATCATTGGCATGGTTTCTTTAAGCTTATTTTTAAGAAAATTTTCAATGTGGCTATCTACAAGCGGAATAAGCTTGTCAATATTTTCTTGCTTGGTAATCTTTTCTTCTAGCTCGCTAAATGATAGTAATTCGCTACCAACTACCTTGCCCAATTTTTCGGCAAATTGTTGTTGATTTTTTGGAAAAATTCCTTGAATGCGTAAGCCTAAAACGAATATTGGTTTTTTTGGGTGAAAAAGCATTTTAATAGCCACCCAGTTGGTAAACCAACCTATAAAAGCAGAAATAATTGGAATTAAAATGGTAACAATAGACATAGTTGTATTAATTAAAAAAGCCCTGCAAATATATTGCAAGGCTTTTACTTTTTGGGAGGATGAAGGGTCTCGAACCCTCGACCTATAGTGCCACAAACTATCGCTCTAACCTACTGAGCTACAACCTCCGTATTATTTTGGTCTGCAAAAGTAAATGTTGAGGCCTTATTATCCAAACAATTTTCTGGCTTTTATTTGTAAACAGTTTGGCAGCATCATTTGTAACATATTCATAATATTTATGCAACGCATTGTTAATTACACCAATGGCGGATGATGGTATTAAAAATCACTTATTTTTGAAAGCAATGTTTACTAAATTATTATCTGTAATTATGAATAAAAGAGTATTTCCAATTATATTGGTATTAGTAGTGGCTGGCCTGTTTTGGACCCTTAGTAGCCTAGGCAGTGATAAAAACACTAACTCATTAAGCAAGCAGCAAGTATTATTACAAACGGTTGCCGCAATTATTGAGCAAAAGCATTATAGCCCCAAAAAAATTGATGATAATTTTTCTAAGCAGGTTTTTAAGAAATACTTAGAAACGCTTGATGGTGAAAAAAATACCCTACTCGCCACCGATATTAAAGCATTAAAGAAATACGAAACCGCCATTGATGATGAAATGCATGGCAAGCCAATTATGTTCTACACAGCAGTAGGCGCCATTTATTTGAAAAGGGTAGAGGAGGTAAAGGCTATTTATAGAGAAATTCTTTCCAAGCCTTTCGAATTTACTACTAATGAAAGTATAGTGCTTGATAACGATAAAGTAGCATTTGCCAGTAATGAATCAGAAAGAAAAGAGCGTTGGAGAAAAAGGCTAAAATTTCTTGTGCTAGAGCGTTATGCAGATATGCTAGAGCAAAGGGAAAAGGCGATAGCGAACAACATAGCATTTGCCAAAATAGACGCTACAAAGCAAGATAGCGCCAACAAAAAAATGAGTTTTGATAGTATAGCACTTAAAACAGATGCACAATTAGAAATTGATGCAAGAAACAGAGTACTTAAAATTATTGATAGAAGCTTTGAAAGATCTAAAAAAAGGTTGGAAGATAATGAGCAGTTTAGCCTGTTTATTAATACAATTACAGAGCTAATGGATCCGCACACGGAATATTTTGCACCCATTGAAAAAAGATCTTTCGATGAGCAGATGAGTGGGCGTTTTTATGGCATTGGGGCGCTATTAAGGGAGGATGAAAGTGTAATAAAGTTGGCAAATATTGTTACCGGCAGCCCAGCATGGAAAAGTAAAGAATTGGGTGTAAACGATATTATTGTAAAGGTTGCACAAGGTGCGGGAGAGCCAGTAGATATTTCTGGGTATGCAATTGAAGATGCAGTTAAGTTAATAAGAGGTGCTAAAGGTACAGAGGTGAGATTAACGGTAAAGAAAACTGACGGTACAATTAAGGTTGTTTCTATAATTAGAGATGAGATAGTACAAGATGAAACTTTTGCAAGAAGCGCCATTGTAAATAAGCCTGACGGAAAAAAAGTAGGCTACATATATCTGCCCGAGTTTTATGCTGATTTTGATAGAGAAAATGGGGCAAGATGTGCCGTAGATGTGGCTGGCGAAGTAATGAAGTTAAAAAGCGAAAATGTAGATGGAATAGTGATAGACTTAAGGAATAATGGCGGCGGTTCATTATACGAAGTTATTAATATGGTAGGGCTTTTCATTAAGTCTGGGCCAGTAGTACAAGTGAAAGATAGAGACGGAAAACCTACCATTTTAAATGATACCGATCCTAATATTTTATATGATGGCCCACTAGCGGTAATGGTAAATGAGTTTAGTGCAAGTGCATCTGAAATTTTTGCGGCAGCAATACAAGATTATAAAAGAGGTATTGTTATTGGTAGCACATCTACCTACGGTAAAGGAACAGTGCAAAAAAGTGTGCCTTTGGGTAGACAATTTGAAGTTTTTGGCGATAATAGATCTGATATTGGTTCTCTAAAATTAACTTTCGAAAAATTCTATAGAGTTAATGGTGAATCTACACAATTAGAAGGCGTAAAAAGCGATGTGGTAATACCAGATACTTATGAGTTTTTAAAGTTTAGAGAAAAGGATAACGAATCTGCCTTGCCTTGGGATAAAATTGAAGGTGCCTCTATACGCACAACCCATAATTATAATATTGATGATGCCACAAAAACAGCTAAAGAAAATGTGGCTAAAATAACCAATTTGAATAGCTTGAAAAAGAATGCTGAATGGCTAACAAAGCGGAACGAAATGCCCTACAGTTTACAGTTAGATAAATACATTGCTGAGCAAAAAATTATTAAAAATACTGCTAAAGAAAACGAAGGTTTTTTAAAGCTAAAAGATACACTCAACATTAAGCCTCCAACCGTAGATAACAATAAATATTTCAATAATCCCGATAAAATTAAGGGTGAGAGGTACCAACAATGGTTGAAGAGTTTAAACACCGATATTTACTTACAGGAAGCCACAAATATTATTGGCAACCTTAAGAAAGTTATTCCGGTGGAAACTGTTCAAAAATAGAAAAGCTATAGTAATATTGCCACTATGCAAGATGAACTAACTGCTATACCTGAAAAGAACAATACTAAAAAAAAGTGGTATGCCTTGTACACCAAGCCACGTTGGGAGAAAAAGATATTTTTAAAATTGGTTGAAAAAGGCATTGAAGCATGGTGCCCTACTAGAATTATTGAAAAAAAATGGACTGATAGAAAGAAAAAAATTGAAGAACCGCTATTCAGATCGTACATTTTTGTGCGTATAGATATGGCTTCTGATGAGCGGATGCAGGTACTGCAAACGGTGGGTATTCTTAACTTCGTTTTTTACTTATCTAAGCCAGCTATTATTAAAGATGAAGAGGTTGCCTTAATAAAACGTTACTTGAGCGAGGAAACTGCACAAATAGCGCTACAATCTACCGAAAGCTTTCAAAAAGACCACCGTATACGTGTAGTAAAAGGCGTATTTATGGATAAAGAAGGAAAAGTAATAAAGGCCAATGGCAAAAGGGTATACGTGTTGTTAGAAACCTTAGGCCAAGTAATGATGGTAGAATTTTCTAAAGACCAAGTAGAAAGAGCTAGTTAAATGAAAATAAAAAATGTCGGCTGTATACAACAATTGTAGCCGACATTTTTAATAGGATTCTTATTTATTTTTTATACGTTGAATCTAAAGTGCATTACATCGCCATCTTGTACAATGTATTCTTTGCCTTCAATTCTTAATCTACCGTTATCCCTACATGCCGCTTCTGAGCCATATTTTACAAAATCGTCAAAGGCTATAACTTCTGCTTTAATAAATCCTTTTTCAAAATCGGTATGTATTACACTTGCGGCCTGTGGCGCTTTCCAGCCGTGGTGTATTGTCCATGCCCTTACTTCCTGCACACCAGCGGTAAAGTAAGTTTCTAGTTCAAGTAATTTGTAGGTATTTCTAATTAATTTGTTCAAAGCTGGTTCTGTCATTTTATACTCGTCCATAAACATGGCCTTATCATCAGCACTTTCTAATTCAGCAATTTGTGCTTCAATATTGTTGCACATTACTATTACCTGGGCATTCTCGTTCTTTACGCCAGCTAATAATTGCTCAGAATATTTATTGCCCGTATGCATGCTACCTTCATCTACGTTAGCTACGTACAATACAGGTTTATCAGTTAGTAAGCACAAATCGGCCACCGCTAGTTTTTCCTCTTTATCTAAGCCAAGGCTTCTTATACTTTTTCCTTGGTCTAGGTGCTGCTTGCATTTTATCAAAACGTCTAATTCTACCTTTGCTTTAGGATCAGTTTTAGCCATTTTCTCAGTTTTGGCAAGCTTTCTTTCCACACTTTCTAAATCTTTCAATTGTAATTCTGTATCAATAATTTCTTTATCACCCACGGGGTTAATAGCGCCCTCATCCCTTAAAATATTTTCATCTTCAAAGCACCTAATTACATGAATAATGGCATCTACCTCCCTTATATTTCCTAAAAATTTATTGCCAAGTCCTTCTCCTTTGCTTGCGCCACGTACTAAGCCTGCAATGTCCACTATTTCTAATTGGGTTGGCACTGTTCTGTTCGGCTGCACTAATTCCGCAAGTTTGTTTATCCTTTCATCTGGTACATCAACCAAGCCTACATTAGGTTCTATGGTACAAAACCGATAATTGCTTGCTTGTGCTTTTGCACTAATACTTACTGCGTTAAAAAGTGTAGATTTTCCCACATTTGGTAACCCTACAATACCTGCTTGTAACCCCATTATATTTTATTATCAATTTTATAAAAACGTACTTATTGCTTATAGCGCCGCAAAAGTATATAAATGGTACATGCTTTTACTAAAAAAATAGTTGGGCATCGTAATTAAAGGTAAATTTTGTACGGGGTACATATTATTATGCTATTACTTTTGCCGTTGAAAAATTATTGAATATGAAGATTATGAAATTTGGCGGAACCAGCGTGGGCAAGCCAGAAAG
>Ga0114942_1000423_pt1 | contig 12160 bp, 7 predicted proteins | sample LowerColdCreek_FD_88674 | JGI IMG/M metagenome (GOLD analysis project Ga0114942, IMG submission 88674) | Groundwater microbial communities from Cold Creek, Nevada to study Microbial Dark Matter (Phase II) - Lower Cold Creek | ecosystem: Environmental > Aquatic > Deep subsurface > Groundwater ... | reverse complement strand
GCCGACGTGCTGCTGCGGGCTGCGCACATTGCAGGCGTCCTTGAACGTGATCCAGGGATGGCCCGTCTCGAACAGCATCGACAGCATCTTGCGCCACAGGTCCTTGGCGGGCATGCGCTTGAAGAGCTTGATCTCGCCGCGGTCCGCCATGGCCTCATAGGCGGTGTACGCCACCTCGAAGGGCTTGCCGAACAGATCGTGCAGGTCCGGGCAGGTGGACGGGCTGAACAGCGTCCAGTCGCCGCCCTCGATGACGCGGCGCATGAACAGGTCCGGAATCCAGTTCGCCGTGTTCATGTCGTGCGTGCGGCGGCGGTCATCGCCGGTGTTCTTGCGCAGGTCCAGGAACTCTTCGATGTCCAGGTGCCAGGTTTCCAGGTAGGCGCAGACAGCGCCCTTGCGCTTGCCGCCCTGGTTCACAGCCACGGCCGTGTCGTTGACGACCTTCAGGAAAGGCACGACGCCTTGGCTCTTGCCGTTGGTGCCCTTGATGTGCGAACCCAGCGCGCGCACCGGCGTCCAGTCGTTGCCCAGGCCACCGGCGAACTTGCTCAGCAGCGCGTTCTCCTTCAGCGCCTCGTAGATGCCGTCCAGGTCGTCGGCCACCGTCGTCAGGTAGCAGCTGGACAGTTGCGAGCGGCGCGTGCCGGCGTTGAACAGCGTCGGCGTGCTGGACATGAAGTCAAAGCTCGACAGCACTTCATAGAACTCGATGGCGCGGGCTTCGCGGTCGATCTCGTTCAGCGCCAGGCCCATGGCCACGCGCATGAAGAAGGCCTGCGGCATCTCGATGCGCTCGTCGGCGATGTGAAGGAAGTAGCGGTCGTACAGCGTCTGCAGACCAAGGTAGTCGAACTGCAGGTCGCGCTCGGCCTTCAGCGCGGCGCCCAGCTTCGCGAGGTCGTACTGGCCCAGCTTCTCGTCCAGCAACTCGGCCTTGATGCCCTTCTTGATGTAGCCGGGGAAGTACTCGGCATAGCGCTGCGTCATCTCGCCCTGCAGCACTTCGCCGCCGAGGATCTCGCGGCGGATCGTGTGCAGCAGCAGGCGGGCGGTCGCGCGGCTGTAGCCGGGGTCCTTCTCGATCAACGTGCGCGAGGCCAGGATGGCGGCCTTGTAGACCTCGTCGATGGCGACGCCGTCATACAGGTTGCGCTGCGTCTCGGCCAGCACCGGGTCGGGCTTCACGTCTGCGCCCAGGTTCTCGCAGGCCGAGGCGATGAGCGACTTCAGATGGCCCAGGTCCAGCGGGCGGCGCTCGCCGCGGTCCACCACCATCAATGCCGGCTCTGCGGCACGCGAGGCCTCGCCCTGCGCGGAGCGTTCCTGCGCGCGACGCTCGCGGTAGAGCACGTAGGCACGGGCGACTTCGTGGTTGCTGCTGCGCATCAGGCCCAGCTCGACCTGGTCCTGCACATCCTCGATGTGGAAGGTGCCGCCGCTCGGGCGCGAGCGCAGCAATGCGCGCACGACGTTTTGGGTCAGCTGCTCGACCGTCTCACGCACGCTGGCCGAGGCTGCGCCGGTCGTGCCATGAACGGCCAGGAAGGCCTTCATCAGCGCGACGGCGATCTTGCTGGGCTCGAACGAGACCACGGCGCCGTTGCGGCGAATGATCTGGTAGGCCTGGTAGCTCGACACCGCAGGGGCGCCAGAGGCTTGCGCGTCGGACCCAAACGCGACCGGAGGTACCGAGGAAAGCGCGGGAGTGGCGAGTGCCTGGCCCGTGACGGCTTCATGCAGCATGAGGGAATCCTTATCGAGAAATGCGAGAAATGGCGGGCAAATGCGCGGCGGCAACCCTGGAAATCCGGGGTCTTGCCAACGCATCGTGCGTTGCTTCTATGGGGGTGTTTCGTCCCTGCCGGTCCATTGCCCCACCGGCATTCCGGCGGGGTCCTCGGGTGCGTTGCTGCGGGCGACATGCCACGTCAAACAGCGAAACCGAGGGGAAGGTCATGGGTGCGACTGGGTTAGCAGGATATCACGAAGGAACACTATATCTATGGCCCAGCACCCCCTCAAGCACTACCGCTAGTGTCAAACCCTGGCCGCGATTTCACTGGACAAATGCCCTGTGCGCGCCGTTGCCCGATCAAATCGGGGGCCGCACGGCGAGACCCGCATCGGCGCTGGGCTGGCGGGCCAAAGCAGCCCGCAAAGCCGCGCCGTTGCTGGGTTTGCGCAAGCGGCCATGCAATCACAACCAGTCCCCGCGAAGTTCAAGCAGGGCAAATCCCGAGATGTCACGAGGCGTATGGGTTCTGCGGGCCGAGCGCCGGGCCTGCCATTGGCCAGAGGCCAATGGCCTTCCGTAGGCACAAGCAGTCCGCAGGGACTGCTTGTGTCCGACTTCAGTTCGCCAAGCCGGCCCGTCTGGCGATGTGCGAGCGGGGCCTTCCCCGCGAGCATCGCGGTCCCCTCGGGGGCTGAAGCCGGACACGGCGAGCCCTGAGGACTCGCCGTGCCTGCTGAAGCGCTGCGGCCTCTGGCCGCAGCGCGGTCCCGACCCGGCTTGCCGGCATGCAGCCGGCGCAAAGACTGGGCGAGGAATCAGCTCTCCCCGGCCGAGATGGCCAGCCGCGCCATGCGGTAGCGGATCTGCCGCAGCGACAGCCCCAGGCTGGCCGCCGCCGCCGTGCGGTTGAATCGGTGCAGCTCCAGCGCGCGCAGCAGGATGGCGCGCTCCACCTCGTCCAGGTAGCGTGCCAGGTCGCTGGGCAACTGCTCGGGCAGCGACAAGCCCTCGGCGACCGGCTCGGCCGCCAGCGGTGTTTCCAGCGCTGCGAACTGCGACTCGCTGCGGCCTTCGTCCAGCAGCGCGTCGGGCAGGCCGAGGTCGTCGGCATCGATCCACTCGCCGCCGGCCAGGGCCAGTGCGCGGTGCAGCAGGTTCTCCAGCTCGCGCACATTGCCGGGAAAGGCGTAGCGGGACAACGTCTGCAACGCGCCCGTCGTCAGCCGCGGCGTCGGCGACACGCCGGCATCCTGCGCGATGCGGGCCAGCACGCGGTTGCTGATGAGGCCCAGGTCCTCCAGCCGCTCGCGCAGCGGCGGCACGCGGATCTGGATGACGTTGAGGCGGTAGAACAAGTCCTGGCGGAACCGGCCCGCGGCCACCTCCGCCGCCAGATCCTTGTGCGTGGCACTCAGGATGCGCACATTGATCGGTGTCTCCGCCGTCGCACCGACCGGCCGCACCGAGCGCTCCTGGATAACGCGCAGCAGCTTGCTCTGCATCGCCAGCGGCAGGTCGCCGATCTCGTCGAGGAACAGCGTGCCGCCGTCCGACGCCTGGAAGAAGCCCTCCCGGTCCTCATTCGCGCCGGTGAAAGCGCCCTTGCGGTAGCCGAAGAACTCGGCCTCCAGCAGGTTCTCGGGAATCGCGCCGCAGTTGACGGCGACGAAGCGCTGGCCGGCGCGCGTGCCATGGTCGTGGATGGCGCGGGCGACCAGCTCCTTGCCCGTGCCCGACTCGCCCTGCACCAGCACCGGCGCCATGCTGCGGCCCACCTTGTCGACCAGCGCCCGCACCGCGCGGATGGCCGGCGACTCGCCCACCAGCCGCAGCGCCGATGCCTGCGCCGTCGACGTGGCATCGGCGGCCGGTATCGGCTCCGGCGCGCGAGCCGCCGGCTGCCGGCCCAGCGCCGAGCCGACGACCAGACGGAACTGGCGCAGGTCCACGGGCTTGGTCAGGTAGTCGAAAGCGCCCGCTTTCAACGCCTCGACCGCGTTCTCGGCCGAGCCGAAGGCGGTGATGACGATGGCCTTCTCCGGCCGGCCCGCCTGGTCCAGCCAGCGCAGCAGCGACAGGCCGGAGCCGTCGGGCAGCTTCATGTCCGTGATGACGGCGCCGTACTGCTCGGCCTGCAGATGCGCCAGCGCCTCGGCGACCGAGCCGGCGCTGTCGATCTCATAGCCCTCGCGCAGCAGGGTCAGCTCGTACAGCGTGCGCAGGTCGGGCTCGTCGTCGACGACCAGCAGGCGCGCAGGTGAGGCAGCGTTCATGGGGGCATGGGCGTGCGCAACCGCACGCAGAACTCGTTGGCCGCCGCATCGGCGGCGCGGCGGAACTCGATGCGGGCGCCATGGCGCTCGCACAACTCGCGGCAAATATAGAGGCCCAGGCCCGAGCCGCGGCTGCGTGTCGAGAAGAAGGGCTCGAAGAGATGGCGCTCGACATCCGCCGGCACCGGCGCGCCGGCGCTGCGCACGACCAGGTCCAGCGCATCGCCCTGGCGCTGCAGCGTCACGCGGATCGCCCCGGCGCCGTCATCGGCATGGCGCTGCGCGTTGTCCAGCAGGTTGACGAGCACGCGGCGCAGATGCTCCGCATCGAACAGCGCCACCAACCCGGTGCCGGCGATCTGCAGGCGGAAGCGGCTTTCGGCACCCGCTTCGATGCCGTTGACGACGACCCAGTCCACACAGGTCTCGTGCACGAGGGCGCCCACGTCCAGCGCCTGCGTGTCCGGCTGCACGCCGGGCGCCACCTCGGTCACGTCGTCCACCAGCCGCTTCAGGCGCTGCACATTGGACGCGACCATGCGCGTCAGCTGCTCGGCACGCATGCCGGCCACATCCTCAGCGATCAGCGCGTTGGCCTGGGCGATGGCCGCCAGCGGATTGCGGATCTCGTGCGCGATGCCGGCCGACACACGGCCCATGGCGGCCAGCTTCTCCTGGCGGGTGCGGGCGAGCAGCGCACGGTTGTCCTCGACGAACATCACGCACAACTCCTCGCTGCCCTCGCGCTGGCGCGTGAAACGCAGCCGCAGGCGCAGGCTGCGCGTGACCCCGCCGGCCAGCGGCAGGGCGACGTCGATCTCGGCGCCCGCACTGGCAGCGCCGCCCGCATAGGCCCGCTCCAGCGCCTGCACCAGCGGCTGCCAGTCCGCCCGGCCGCGCAACTGCCAGCTCAGCTCGCCCTCGGCCGCCAGCAGCAGCGCCTGCGCCGCCGGGTTCATCGCCCGCACGCGGCCACGCCGGTCGACGACCAGCACGCCCTCCTGCATCTCGTCGATGACCAGCCGGTTCAGCAGTTCCTGCTGGCGCGCCAGGGCCAGGCTACCGCGTGCTGCCTTCTCCTCGCGGGCCAGGCGGGCACTCAGCTCGCCGGCCAGCAGGCTGACGGCGAACAGGCCGCTGCCCACCAGCCCGGCCTGCGTGGTCTTCAGCCCGACATCCAAGCCGAGCAGCAGCGACCAGCCCGCAGCCGCCAGCAGGCCCAGCGTCGCCATCGCCGCCGTCGCCAGCGCCAACCGGCGCGGGCACAGCACGGCCGCCATCAGCACCGGCATGACAAACAGCGCGCCGTAGTTCACCCCGCTCGGGTCCAGCGCGTGCAGCACGCCGAAGAGCAACAGGTCGATGCCGACGGCGCTCCACCAATGCGGGCTGCTGATGCGCGCCAGGCTGCGCGCCGATGCACCGCGGCGCAGCTGCGGCAGCAACCACAGCGCGACGGCAGCGGCGGCATAGGAGGCACTGAGCGCCAGCGTCGACGGCGCGGGCGGCGCCGACAGCACCGAGGCGATGAGCTGGGCGGCGATCAACGCCAGCCCCAGCGCCGCCCGGGCGGCCAGGAAGGCGCGGTAGAGACGGTCGAAGGCGACGCTGCTCTCGGCCGGCTCGACCGGCGGGGCTTCGACGAACCAGCTGCCCTGGGCCACCCTTCAGCCCCGGCCCTCGCGGGCCTCGAAGCTGTTGCGGTGACCCGCGCTGCAGAACACGCCGCCCTTGCCGGGCAGCGACTCGTCGGCCGGCAGATGCATGCCGCACTCCGCGCAGCGCAGCATGGCCTGGGGCGCGTCGGCCGCCTTGGGCGAGGGCGGCTTGCTGCGCACCTCGGGCTCGCGCGGCCGCCCGCGCTTCACGCCGATGATGAAGATGATCAGCGCCAGCACGGCCAGCAGCAGCAGGTACTTCATGCGCCGCCCCCGTTCAGGCCGCGCTGCAGGATGACCTCGAACACGAAGCGCGAACCGGCATAGGACAGCAGCAGCAACGCCGCGCCGGCATAGAGCCAGCGCGTGGCGCGACGGCCGCGCCAGCCGTAGACGCGCCGGCCGACCAGCAGGCCGGTCAGCACCAGCCAGCCCAGCACGGCGAGCAGGTTCTTGTGGTCCCAGCGCCAGGTCGGCGTGAACCACCAGCCCAGAGCGATGGCCAGCGACAGCACGCCCACACCCGCAGCGACGAACTGGAAGGTCAGCCGTTCCAGCTGCAGCAGCGGCATGCCTGCGGGCGTCGCCCGCTTCTGGCGCAGGCGGCTCTCGGCGCGGTTCATCAGCGCCGCATGCAGCACCGCCACGCCGAACAGGCCGTAGGACGCCAGGCCCAGCACCCAGTGCAGCGGCGCCCAGGGCGAGGCCGCCTGCGGCCGGCTCTCACCAGGGAAGCTCCAGGCCAGCAACACGGCCGCCGCCGCCAGCCAGGCCAGCACGCGGCGCACGCTGTGCAGCGGCAGGAAGCGGCTTTCGATCAGATAGACCGTCAGGACCAGCCAGGCCGTCATCGACAGCGCCGGCGCAAAGCCGAAGCGCGCACCCGGCGTGGCCAGGCCGTAACCGCTGATGTCGATGAACAGGGCGACGAACTGGGCCGTCCACGCGAGGGCCATGGGTGGCACCGAGCGCAGCGGCGGGCGCGTCGCCGCCTCGGTCTCGCCGGACCGGGCGCGCAGCAAGCCGACCCAGACATAACCCAACAGCGCCAGGCCGCTAGCGACAGCCAGCGCGACGCCGGGACCGACAGCTGCGGCTGCGGCGGCGTCTCCCAGGGGAGCGGGCGATAAACTCATGGCTGCAGTGTACTTTTGGGATCCGCGCGTTCTGCCGGCCGTCCCCCTCCCTACCGATGGCTTCCAACCTCACCGACCGCCTGAGTCGCCTCGTCAAGACGATGCGCGGGCAGGCCCGCATCACCGAGACCAACGTGCAGGACATGCTGCGCGAGGTGCGCATGGCCCTGCTGGAGGCCGACGTGGCCCTGCCGGTGGTGCGCGACTTCATCGCCCGCGTGAAGGAGAAAGCGCTCGGCCAGGAGGTCGTCGGCTCGCTGAACCCCGGCCAGGTGCTGGTCTCCGTCGTCCACAAGGAACTCGCTGCGACCATGGGCGAGGGCGTGGCCGACATCAACCTGGCCGCCCAGCCGCCCGCCGTCATCCTGATGGCCGGCCTGCAGGGCGCGGGCAAGACGACGACGACCGCCAAGCTGGCCAAGCACCTGATCGAGAAGCGCAAGAAGAAGGTGCTGACGGTCAGCGCCGACGTCTACCGCCCCGCCGCCATCGAGCAATTGAAGACCGTCACGCGCCAGGCCGGCGCCGAGTGGTTCGAGTCCACGGCCGAACAGAAGCCGCGCGACATCGCGCTGGCCGCGCTGGACTACGCCAAGCGCCACTACATCGACGTGCTGCTTGTCGACACGGCCGGCCGCCTGGCCATCGACGAAGCCTTGATGGCCGAGATCAAGGACCTGCACGCGGTGCTGAACCCGGTCGAGACGCTGTTCGTCGTCGACGCGATGCAGGGCCAGGACGCGGTCAACACGGCCAAGGCCTTCAAGGATGCGCTGCCGCTGACCGGCGTCATCCTGACCAAGCTGGACGGCGACTCGCGCGGTGGCGCGGCGCTGTCGGTGCGGCAGATCACCGGCGCGCCGATCAAGTTCGCCGGCGTCTCGGAGAAGATCGACGGCCTGGAAGTCTTCGACGCCGACCGCCACGCCGGCCGGGTGCTGGGCATGGGCGACATCGTGGCCCTGGTCGAACAGGTCACGGCCAACGTCGACATGGCCTCGGCGCAGGCCATGGCCGAGAAGCTCAAGAGCGGCAGCGGCTTCGACCTGAACGACTTCCTGCAGCAGATCGCGCAGATGAAGAACATGGGCGGCCTGGGTGGCCTGATGGACAAGCTGCCGCAGAGCATGATGGGCAACAAGCAGCCCGGCCAGGCCGACATGGACCGCGCCGAGCGCGACATGAAGCGCATGGAGGGCATCCTGCGCGCGATGAGCGCCAAGGAGCGGGCCCAGCCCACGCTGCTGATGGACGGCAAGAGCAAGGCCAGCCGCAAGCGCCGCATCGCGGCAGGCGCTGGCGTGCAGATCCAGGACGTCAACCGCCTGCTGAACCAGTTCGACCAGATGCAGCAGATGATGAAGAAGATGAAGGGCGGCGGCCTCATGAAGATGATGAAGCGCATGGGCGGCATGAAGGGCATGAAGGGCTTGATGTAGCCCTCGGCGGGGCTTGGTGGAAACACCTGACCCCCAAGGTTGAAGGCCGGCCGTGCATGGTCAAGCCGCGTCAACGCCGCTACCGTCGCGCGCCATGCTGAACCTTCACCTTCCCAGCGCCGTCGGCGCGTGGCTGAGCCGCTTCACCAGTCCCGGCGGCATTCGCTCAACCGACCTCGGCGACACCGTCGTGCGCTGGCCGCCCACCGCCGCGCGCGTGCTGGCGAGTGCCGAGCGCCATGCCTACAAGTGCATCGCCCACGCACTGGCGCTGGAGCACCCGAAAGGCTTCCTGCTGGCGCACGTGCCGCTGCACAAGCTGGTGCGCGTGCCTGCGCACTCGTACCGCGAGTGGCTGTCGCGCACCGGGCTGCTGACCGTCGACTTCGCACTGTGCGACGAGCACGGCGTGGTCCGCTCGGTCGTGCTCATGCCCATGGCCGACGACCAGGCCCGCCACTTGCGCAAGCGCGAGCGACTGCTGCGCGTGCTGGCCGCCACCGAGTTGACCGTCACACCGTGGGAGCGCGAATGGCAGAGCGATGCGGCCGCCCAACTGCGCGACAGGTTGTTTCCCAAGCTGCGCGGCCCCGGCTACTACGCTGACACACCGCATGCACATTGAAGCCCCTCGTCCAGCCCGCCTTGCTGAACGCAGGCGCGCTAGCCGGTCCCCCGAGGGGACGGCGATGCTTGCCGGATTGACCGGCAAGCACATCGCCTAAGGCGGGCCGGCTTGGCGAACTGGAGTCGGACACAGGCAGTCCCTGCGGACTGCTTGTGCCTACGGAAGGACATTGGCCTCTGGCCAATGTCAGGCCCGGCGCTCGGCCCGCAATTCAAAAACTACCTCTTCTCCGCCGCAGCCTTCAGCCCCGGCAGGAAGTCGGCCCCATGCGCAATCTGCGCGGTCGACGCGCGCACCGTCTCGCCCAGTGGCTCGACACGCCCGCCCAGGCAGTTACCCAGGAAGGTCTCGGCGATCGCGTTGAAGCCGATGCGGTTGTTCGGCTTGGCAAAGCCGTGGCCCTCGTCCGGGTAGAGCACGTAGGTGACCGGGATGTTCTTGGCCTGCATGGCCTGGACGATCTGGTCGGACTCGGCCTGCTTCACGCGCGGGTCGTTGGCACCCTGGCCGATGAGCAGTGGGCGCACGATCTGGTCGGCCTTGTACAGCGGCGACGCCGCGCGCAGGATGGCCTTGCCCTCGTCCGTCGTCGGGTCGCCCATACGGCTGTACATCTGCTTCTTGCCGGCCTCCCAGTAAGGCGGGATGGTGCCCAGCAGCGTCTCCAGGTTGGACGGGCCGACGATGTCGACCGCGCAAGCGAAGGTAGTCGGCGTGAAGGTCAAGCCCGCCAGCGCGGCATAGCCGCCGTAACTGCCGCCCATGATGGCGACCTTGTCGCTGCTCGTGACGCCCTGCTTGACGGCCCAATTCACGGCGTCGATCAGGTCGTCGTGCATGGCCAGGCCCCACTGCTTGTTGCCGGCGTTCAGGAACTTCTTGCCGAAGCCGGTGGAGGCGCGGAAGTTGACCGACAGCACCGCATAGCCGCGGTTGGCCAGCCACTGGTGCGTGCCGTTGTAGCCATAGCCATCACGCGCCCAGGGGCCGCCGTGCACCAGCAGCACCATCGGCACGGCCTGTTCGGGCTTGCCATCGCCGTTCTTGTCGGCACCCTGGGGCAGCGTCAGGTAGCTGGGCAGCGTCAGGCCGTCGCGGGCCTTGATCTCGAGCGGGTGCATGGGCACCAGCGGCGCGTTCTGCAGCTCGGGGCGGGCCACATACAGCGCCGACAGCTTCTTGGCCTTGCGGTCGTACAGATAGGTGGCGGAGACCTTGGAGACCGGGTCGATGCCGACGATCCACTTGTCGTCGGCCCGCGTGCGGCTGCTGACGATGACCTCGCCCTTGCCCAGCTGCTTCTGCAGCCAGTCGAAATCGGCCTTCAGGCCCTTGTCGACGAAGTGCCACTCGGTGGTCAGGTAGTCGACCGCGTAGGCCTGCACCTCGCCGGTGACGGTGTTGCGCAGCGTCTGCCCGAGATCGGCGCGGGCATCCTGGGCGATCAGCTTGCGCTGGCCGGTGGCGGTGTCTTCGGCGAACACGGCCGTGGTGTCGCGGTCGCGCGAGTCCATCCAGTACAGCGTCTTGCCGTCGGTGGTGTAGCCCAGCGGGCTGGTCGCGTTGTCTTCCAGGCTGGTGCTCAGGAAGGCCTTGTCGGCGACCGTGCTGTCCTTGACCTGGAAGTAGTCCATGCCACCGGCTGCGTTCGGGCGGGCGCCCAGGCGCACCTGCAGATCGTCGTCGGTCAGGAAGCCGGCAAAGCCATCGGCCTTCATGACCAGCTTCAGCTCGCCGGTCTTCAGGTTCAGCAGGTGCACGTCGTGCCAGCGCGGGTCGCGGTTGTTGATGCCGACCAGCACCTCGTCCAGGCGCTTGCGCGAGCCACCCATCATGCGCACGCGCACCTTGTCGAAGGGCGTGTAGTCGCGCTGCGCGCCGGTCTTCACGTCCACGCCGTACAGGCGGAAGTTCTCGTCGCCGGCGTTGTCCTTGACGAACAGCAGCTGCTCGCTGTTGCCCGACCAGAAATGGCCGGGGATGGGGCGGTCCTTGGAGTCGGTGACGGCCTTGGCAGCCTCGGGCTTGTCGGCGGGCGCGACCCAGACGTTCATCACGCCGTTCACCGGCGCCATCCACGACAGCCATTGGCCGTCGGGGCTGAGCTGCGCGCCGGCCTTGACCGGGTTGCCGAACAGCGCGGCGCGCGGGATCAGCGGCGTGTCGCCGACGGTGATGGCGGCCTTGCGGGCATCGGCGGCGAGTGCGCTCATCGGCAGCGCGGCGGCGAGCGCCAGGGTCAGCGGGAGCAGGAACTGGGTACGGGGCATTCGAACCTCTGACGGTTGGAGAGCCCCGCAGCATAGGGACTCCGGCGCCCCATGCCATCGGTCACTGAGGGTTACTCCAGCAGCGCCCGCGCGAACTCCCGAGCGCTGAAGGTTTCCAGGTCTTCCAGCTTCTCGCCCACGCCGATGAAGTACACCGGCACCGGCCGCTCGCGCGCGATGGCCGCCAGCACGCCGCCCTTGGCCGTGCCGTCCAGCTTGGTGACGATGAGGCCGGTCAGCCCCAGCGTCTCGTCGAAGGCCTTGACCTGGTTCAGCGCGTTCTGGCCGGTGTTGCCGTCCACCACCAGCAGCACTTCGTGCGGCGCGCCTTCCTGGGCCTTGGTGATGACGCGCTTGATCTTCTTCAGCTCCTCCATCAGGTGGTTCTGCGTCGGCAGGCGGCCGGCGGTGTCGGCGATGACGACGTCGGCGCCGCGCGCACGGCCGGCGTTGACGGCGTCGAAGGACACGGCCGCCGGGTCACCGCCCTCCTGGCTGATGATCTCCACCTTGGCGCGGTCGGCCCAGACGCCCAACTGCTCACGCGCGGCGGCGCGGAAGGTGTCGGCGGCGGCCAGCAACACCTTCTGGTCGGCCTCGGCCAGGTGGCGGGTCAGCTTGCCGATGCTGGTGGTCTTGCCGGCACCGTTGACGCCCACGACCATCATGACGGTGGGCTTGTGGCGGCCCACTTCCAGGCCCTTTTCCAGCGGCGCCAGCAACTCGGCCAGCGCGTCGATCAGCAGCGCCCGCACGGCCTGCGGGTCGCTGGCCTTGGCGTCCTTGACGCGGCGCTTCAGATCGTCGAGCAGGAACTGCGTGGCCTTGACGCCCGCGTCGGCCATCAGCAGCGCTTCTTCCAGCTCCTCGTAGAGCTGGTCGTCGATCCTGGTGCCGGTGAAGACCCCGGCGATGCTGCTGCCGGTCTTGCGCAGACCGGCGCGCAGGCGATCGAGCCAGCCCTGGCGCGGGGCCGCCGCGGGCTCAGGGGCAGGCGCTGGAACGACGGGCGCAGCAG
>Ga0114942_1000422_pt1 | contig 12172 bp, 10 predicted proteins | sample LowerColdCreek_FD_88674 | JGI IMG/M metagenome (GOLD analysis project Ga0114942, IMG submission 88674) | Groundwater microbial communities from Cold Creek, Nevada to study Microbial Dark Matter (Phase II) - Lower Cold Creek | ecosystem: Environmental > Aquatic > Deep subsurface > Groundwater ... | reverse complement strand
TTGGTCGCAGTAAGCGACGCGTTCACACAAAAAATATTTTTGGGCGCAGCAAGCGACGCCCCTACGATTACAAGCCGGCCTTCAAACTTTCTACGATAAATTGATCGAGATCGCCGTCCAATACTGCTTGGGTATTTGACGTTTGTACGCCAGTACGCAAATCTTTAATGCGCGAGTCATCCAATACATAAGAGCGAATCTGGCTGCCCCAACCAATATCGGATTTATTATCTTCCATTGCCTGCTTTTCAGCGTTGCGCTTTTGCATTTCCTGCTCGTACATTTTTGCGCGCAGCATTTTATAGGCTTTGTCGCGGTTGGCGTGTTGCGAGCGTTCGTTCTGGCACTGCACCACAATGTTGGTGGGGATATGGGTAATACGCACGGCCGAGTCAGTTTTGTTAATGTGCTGACCACCGGCGCCGCTGGCGCGGTAGGTGTCGATACGCAAATCCGCCGGGTTGATATCAATTTCGATGTTGTCGTCGATTTCCGGCGAAATAAATACCGAACAGAAAGACGTGTGGCGACGGTTGCCAGAATCAAATGGTGATTTGCGCACCAAGCGATGCACACCGGTTTCGGTGCGCAACCAACCAAAGGCGTATTCACCTTCAAAATAAATGGTGGCACTTTTGATACCAGCCACATCACCAGCGGACACTTCTTCCAGCGTCACTTTAAAACCTTTCGCTTCGCCCCAGCGCAAATACATGCGTAAAACGATTTCGGCCCAATCTTGCGCTTCCGTACCACCGGAACCGGATTGGATATCAAGATATGCGTTGTTGATATCTGTCTCGCCTGAAAACATACGGCGGAATTCCAACACGCCCAATTGTTTATCAAGGCGCTCCAGCTCGGCCTGAACATCGGCCACCATGGATTCGTCATCTTCTTCTACAGCCATGTCGAGCAGCTCGCGCGAATCGCGCACGCCGTTATCCAGATCGTCGATGGTTTTCACCACCATCTCCAACGCTGCCCGCTCACGCCCCAACGCTTGGGCGCGCTCAGGTTTGTCCCAGACACTCGGTTCACCGAGATCAAGTTCAACTTCTGCTAGACGCTCTTTTTTAAGATCGTAGTCAAAGATACCCCCTAAGCACATTGGTGCGTTCGGTCAGGTCTTTGAGGGCAAGTAATAAGGGGTTAATTTCCATGATGATGCGCAATGTAGTTTGGGTTTAGGCCTGAAACAGGCAGAAAAAGCGAGGCGCGCATTCTACATGAGATGGCTCTTGAGGCCAAATCACGCAATGCCTGGCGGCGATTGGCAAGTATTGTTGTATCGCTACAGAATGAAAATTCAGCTTTTCCTCTGGTTAAGATCTAATCGGGCTATCTGAAAGTATCTGGCGTCTGTATACTGATTTTCGTAACCGGTTACATTGGTTCATCACCCCATAATCAAAAATGATAATAAGCTCGGAGTTCTAATGAAGACTTCAACCCAATTCGCAACGCGCGCTGCCTGTCTGGTCGTCATATTGCTGTTAACGGCTTGTGGTGGCGGAGGTGGTGGATCATCTACACCTGTCGCATCCAAACCAGCGTCCAGCACCCCTGCTTCAAGTGTCGCCCCCAGTTCAATCGCACCAAGTAGCTCATCCCAAGTATCGTCATCGAGCGTTGCCGCGCTTGCTAAATGCACGGTTGATGGCAAGCAGTGGAATGTTTGTGCCAGTGATAATGGCAGCTGGAGTTTTGAAAATGGCCAATACTGCATATCGCAGAAATTTTGCCCGGCTAACCGTACCAGTCTGCCTGTAACAGCAACACGCACAGTACCAATTGATCCTGATGCAAATGCAAAAACCCAGGCGATTTACACCTACCTGAAGAGTATATGGGGGCAAAAAACCCTTTCAGGGCAAGCGGATTTAACCTGGAAAGACTCCATTGATATGGCGGAGCGCGTGTTTACCGATACCGGTAAATACCCGGCCATCATGGGTTACGATTTTATGAACTACGGCATGACTGCTACTTGGGTCGAGGGCGTTAAACAAACCGAAGAGGCGATCGATTACGCTAACAAAGGCGGTTTGGTTACCTTCGCTTGGCATTGGCGCGATCCAGCATTGTTGAATACAGCCAAAGTAAATGAAGCACAATTTTATGTACGTGAAGCAGATGCCTCCAAAAATACCAACTTCCAGATACCGGTCCAAGATGGCGCATTGGATACCGGCAGCGCGGCTTACGCCCAAATCAATGCCGGCATTGATTTAATCGCTGTCGAATTGAAAAAGCTGAACGATGCTGGCGTGAGTGTGCTCTGGCGCCCACTACATGAGGCATCCGGCTATAACGGTGATGGTTGGTTTTGGTGGGGGCGCACCCGCACCGATGGGGTGCCCCAATCCTTTGGCCAGATTTTATTATGGCGACACATTTACAACCGTTTGATGATCGATCACGGTCTCCATAATTTGTTATGGGTATGGAATGGACAAAACGCCGCATGGTATCCCGGTGATGAATATGTAGATATCGTCAGCCAGGATATTTATGACAGCACGGATAACAAAACCTATAAATCGCAGATCAGCATATACACGCAAGCACGCAAATATCCATTTGAAAACAAAATGGTGGCACTGAGCGAAAATAGTTACATTCCCGATCCCGATAAAATCGCCACTGATAACGCATGGTGGTTGTGGTTCATGACGTGGAATGATGGAAACTTTAATCAGACCACCTTGGTATCCAGCACCCACGCCGACAACTTCTGGAGCGGTGAGTATTACAACACCAGCGCGCACAAAACCATGGTCTACAACCACAACAATGTCATCACCTTGGATGAGCTGCCTAGCTTCTGAGTGTTGCGCGAGATCTCACAAAAAAGTCCTCATTAAGTGATATATCAAATCGCCCGGCCAAAAAACGGGCGATTTGATAGGGGCAATTTTCCTCCCTATATGATCAATCCTCCCTAAAAACTACGCCCACTTTTGGGGGCTGGATTTTGCTGCTTAAAAAATATTCATTTAGCCTCTTGCAATCACATACTGTGCAGCACATAGTATTTACTGTGTGTTGCACAGTATTGGTGGAATCATATGTCAGAAGAACATCTGGAGAAGTTGCGGCAGGAGTTGCGGCGCGGGATTTTGGTGTTGGCGGTGCTTGGATCACTGCGCGAGGCCCACTACGGTTATTCGCTGCGGAAGCAGCTACAAGACGCGGGCCTCGATATAGATGAAGGTACGTTGTATCCGTTAGTGAGGCGGCTTGCCGATCAGGGATTGTTGACCAGTGAGTGGCGGCAGGGGGAGGGGCGCGAACGCCGTTATTACCGGTTATCTGCGGAGGGTATGGCGCTATTGGCCAGTTTGAGCGGTGAATGGCAGCAACTGAATGATTGTGTGAGCAAGATTTTGGAGGTGGGACGTGAAATTACTTGATCGATATATGAGTGCAGTGGAGTTCCATCTGCCCGAGAAGCGCCGCAATGAGATTACCCGTGAGCTGCGCGCGAATATTCTCGATAAGCTCGAAAGCTTAGCTGAGCAGCAGGGACGGGCGATTACAGAGGATGATGTGTCTACGGTATTGAAAGAGCTGGGGCACCCGCAACGGGTTGCCAATAGTTTTTCACCGCCACAACAATTAGTCACGGCTGACTTGTTCCCACTTTACAAGCAGGTGCTTGCTTATGGTGCAATCTTTATGTTTGTACTGGAGATGATCAGGTTTTGCGTGGTTTTTATCAGCTCTGGGCATATAGCTCTTGCGACTTTATTTTCGGGATTTATGCTGAAGGCACTGTTGATGTTCGCCTCAGTTACAGGGGTGTTTTACATTCTGAGCAATCCTCCGGGAGGAAAACCTTTCTTTAAACCTTACCAGTGTTGGTCTCCTGAGCAGTTACCACCTGTCACTCATGGTTGGCAGCGGATTAGTCTCTGTGAGCAAACTACGGAGTTTTCATCTAGCCTCTTTTTCTTTTTGTTGTTGCATTATCCACTCTTGATGCCAGATGAAGTAATGGCAAATCTGACTATTGGTTTTGCTGCTGCAACAAAGCAATGGGTGCCGTGGTTGGCTGCTGCTGTTGGTTTTTCATTACTTTTTAATATATGGAATCTACGCTTTTCATTTTGGTCGAGATTCAAACTGGCGATTAGTGCGGGATTGAACCTTATGATAGCTATTTTGCTGCTCTGTATGAGTCGTTTACCAGCAATTATAGTTGAGTTGAGTGCTGCTGATGAACGTGTACCTTCGATTGATATAGCAAACAGTTTTATTAGTGCCGGATTGCTCTGGGTAGGGCTCTGGTTAGTGTTTGAGGGTGGTCGTGATTTGTATCGGATGTGGTTGTTATCGCGAACATTTTAAGGTGTACAGATTAGGCTAAAACGATTATGTTATGGTTGAGAACCAAGAGCAGTGAGCGTTTGTTGTGGTTGTTTGCGCGCTCACTGCAAGGATTGCCAATTTTTTAATGTGCCTAATGATGTAAGGAGTCGCTTAAATGATCCAACTGCAACGTAATTATAATGCTAATTCTCTAATTGAAGGTGAGCTAGGGCGACCATACATTCGTACCTACGAAGAGTATTTGTCCCTGGCAAGAATTCCTCATTGCGATGGGGTGTCTGCACGAGTTGTCAATGCACTGCATCTGCGTGTGGGACATACCGAGTTATCCATAGAGCGAATCGCATCAGATCTCAACCTGACCAAGCGTACACTGCAGCGTCGCTTGCAGGATCAAAATACCAACTTCGCTCAGCTGCGAGATGATCTTCGATTTCATTACGCCATCAAGTATTTAATTGATGATCAGATGAGTGTGGATCGTGTTTCACGTGCGCTGGATTTTTCTGATAGAACCAGCTTTACCAATGCATTCAAGCGCTGGACAGGTCTATCGCCAAGCGCATTCCGTAAATCATTTAGAGATTATGCTTAATCAAGCCTTCGGTAGAGAGGGATCTCTAACCTCTAATGCAGGATACTTGTAGATATTTTGATTGCAGGGTCTGCTGGTTTTATTGTCTCAGGAACTATAGCGCAATAGTAATTTACCACTCCCGATATATGAGTGGCAGGGTAAATATGTGATATTGCGTTCGCAATACCAGGCTCATAAAACCCGTCTTCAGTTTGAAATAATGGAACAAATTTACGCGATTCTAAGGCAGAGAACAGTGTTTTAGGTGCGCCTTCTTCCTGCAGGATCTGTATGTGTTCTGCCATATCTTCTTCGGTGTATATGACACAGAAAAAGTTATTGCCAGCGCGGGTGCGCAACGCAAAGCGCGACGGATTGGTTAGATAATAATATTCAGTTACCTCTAGTGACTCACATGCTTCCTGAAAATAATTTGCAAGTTTGGGATCTGCAAAAAATGGGGTGCCGCTGTCTATGGCTCCTGCCTTCAGGCTGCTGGATAGCTCATTAAAATAAGCGTGCTGTAGTTGATGGATCGCTACTTCCAAATCTTGAAGCATGTTCCCATCATTTTTTTTGAGATAGTAATGAATGGTGTTTTTATTGAAAGCACTGATTGCATCTGCTGGTGTTGCATAGCCTGTGAGCAAGATTTTTTTAATGGATAAATTTTTTATCTTTTCGCAAAATTCAATGCCATTCATGCTGGGCATCGAGTAATCAACTACCAATACCGACACTTCTTTAGCTCGTTGCGCATCAAAACGCTTTATATTTTGGTGCGTAAGAACGCGCTTCACCCATGCGTCTGAATCCCCCTGAGGTTTAGGTTTTTCATCATTGGCTATCAGGTCGGCCTCACGCTGGTACTCGTTGATATAACTTAGGGCTGAATCTGTATCGGTAAATACCTGAACATTGAATTGTTTGGAGAATGCCATGGACAGCGCATCTAAAAAATCAGGGTTATCATCGACAAACACAATTTGTGTCGGATAAAAACAAAGAGGAATTTTTGATTTCACGCTAGGAATCCCGAGTCTATGTAAAGGCCTGATGGTTCAACTGCGAACTAGCCATATTAACAGGGGATATTGTAAGCCAATTTAGTGAATAGGGGGTAACCAAAATAAGGTCAGCCACACTTGTGGTGGCGCCTGTTTTAGCTGTGCGATAAATCTATACGTCCATTAATGCTCGGATCACTGGATATTTCGCTTTTCTGTTTGGTGAACTGCACGTCTTTCTGCCAATTCATCCTTTGTTTTATCTTCACCCTCGTTTTCATGAACGATTTGGGATGCAAAAAAACACAGGGTAAACTCTGAACCTTTTGCTGCCTCACTTTTCACTTCTATGTGCGCATTATGCTCATCGGCTATGCGTTTAATGGCCTGCATACCAATACCGTTACCGAATTTCTTTACGCTAAAGCCTGGTTCCCATAAGTTGGCTAACTGCTTTTCGGTCATGCCGGTACCATTGTCAGAAATAGAAAAGTACGCGTTACTATTTTCAACCCAAGACTTTATTTTGATGGTTAAATCCTCATTGTCGCGGCGCGCCTCAGCGGCGTTTTTAATTAAATTGATAAAGAGAATTTTCAGGTCTTCAGCGTCGCCTTTGATGTTGGGAATGCCGCCTAGCTCATATTCAACTTTGTCAAAAGATTTCTCAAATAAATAGAGGCAGTCTTGCACTAGCGATTCCAGCGTGCATGATTGAATGCGCCGTCTATGGTGCCCGCCCAAAATACTTGCCATAGTGGCAATAAGTTTGGAGCCGCGCTCTACCTGAGCCAGCACAATATCCCGCTGTTTGTCGCGGTCATAGATATCGTTCGACAATATTCCGTCAATGATCGCGAAAGGCGCCTTGATATCGTGATGATAGTGGTTCATAAGGCTGAGCATGGATAGTGTTTTCTTGGCCTCGCCTAATTGGTCTTGCATGCTATTCAGGCGAATCAAGCGGTTCAGTACTTGTTCCAATTCGGTTTGTAGCCATTCAAATATTTTCATATCGTCGTAGCGATAGTAGGAAAAGTGAGTAGGCTCACCGATGAGTACGGCAGCTAGAATCTTTTGTCCCGAAAATACCGGGAAGCATAAGCCAGCATTGTACTTTTCCATTTCATGGCGCATGTTTACCGGCATTTCATCTGCCATCACCATTTGGGTTTGTTGAGCGCAATAAGCTACCAAAATATTGTCTTCCGTTGCGACTTCAAAAGGTAGGCCGCTTAAACGAGGAGTATTCTCGTCATTGATGGCATCCAAATTCTTTTGAATCATTAAAATTTTGTAGTTATTGAGCCTTAATATTTTCAAAAACAAGTGGTCCAGTACTTCAAGCATCATCGAAAAAGTGATTGAGTTTCTGAGTGCATTTTCAGTATCAGTTTTAACTTGGTCAAATTCATAGCCATGTTTAACAAGTATTTTTTTTGCGTTGGGTAAAACCCATTTTAATAGTCTTGGGTAGGCTTCTAAAATAAGTGCCACAAAGAGTAATAAGACTAATACCCCACCGACTGATTCTGTGTGATCGCCTACTACAGATGTCACTACAAAATACAGCCAAATAAAGAACCCTAATAAAATAGCTTTGGATAGGCCAACACTTAGCGCCAATCTGAAATCCATTAAATTATGTTGGATGGTGGTGTAGAACAAAAAGGCTACAAAGATAATGTTGGATATTGGGCCCATAAGTTTTGATAAGTAAAAACTATTTGGCATGGTACCTATTAATAAAATTCCGATAAGAAAACAGACAAGCAATGTAATCAGAACCCACTTTAGTCGCTGTTTTTCCCTACTTAATGAAGATTTGTATGAGAAGGCAACCAGTGCGAGAGAGCCAAAAAAACACCATATAAAATAGACCGCAAAGGCATAAAAGATAAAGTCAGGTTTAGGTAGGTATCCTCCTTCAGCTTCGATCAGAACGGATGGAAAAATAAAAAAATTGCCAAAGGCTAATAGGAAGCTAATGAAAAAGCTGGGAATGATGATAACGTTTTTAAAGGCTTTTGAACGGCTTCCCAATAATCGCCATGCTAGCAGTGTGAAAATGGCTGGGGCGAGAAACATGCCCCAGCGAGTCAAATGAAACAGCGTATCAAGCAGCTCCATATCTTTTATGGATGTTAAGAAATATAACTCCAAAGACCAAAACCCAAGGCAGCAAATGGTAAATCCCAGGGCTTTTGCCGCGGGGTTTTCCTTTTTTGATAAAGCTAAAATACCCACAGCAATATCGATAATTGCTGTAATCAAATATTGAATCATTTTACGCTGCTCGTAGTTTACTTCTTAAAATGTTTCCAGCTAAATCCAGATCGTTACATACCATCAATAATGTTTTAAAGCTTAAATGAGGGTATGACTTAATATCTGAGATAACTTTTGCACCGAATATTTGATAAAACCTGGCGTGCTCAGGACGAACTGCAACTAAGATTGCTTTGGCGTTTCTGTTAACAGATTCATTGAATACCGATCCCATCAGGGTCAGCCGGGCTTGCATTCCCCCTTTTCGTTGAAAACTGGTATCGATAACAAACTTATTCATTTCGACCAAAATATTATCATAACCAACGTTATCACGAATCTCGTTCTCAAATACTTCCATCACAGGAATCTGAGAGTTTTCCTCGGATGGGTTGTAGACACAGGCGCGCATAGAGCCAATGGCTTTGTTTTTTTGGTAAGCAAGAAAACAAATGCTGCTGGGTTGGTTGTCGTATTCATCAATAAACTTTTGTGAAGAGTTTTCTTCTATGTAGCCCTCAGCACTATAGCTTCTATAACGCATTGTATACACCCTATCTAACATCGGCCCCTTCGCGATGACGCTGTAGTAGTCATTGTATTGGTTGGGTTGAGTTTGAGTGGCGGTAGTTAGCATTTGATACCTCGCGATTGAGTTCAGTTTTGATTAAGGTGATAGGAGCGCATAAATGACTGCTTTGGTTGTTTTAGGCGTCACGCAGTGAGTATTGACGACATATTGGACTTTGACTTGGCGCCAAACTCCATTATGCTCAAAATTTATGCGACCTAAAACAACACTTTAAAACTTCATAACTAAGTGGTTGAATGGTGCGATTGAGTTGGCACTTATTAGTTGCGTTATGCGAGCTTCTGGTTTGACTTGCTGACTAGTCAGGAGTATTGATGTGACAATAAGGCTTGAAACGATAGTGTTTGGTTAAATAAGGAGGAAGAAAATATCTTAGGGAAGCCGCTTTCAGAAAACCCAAGGGCAGTGAGTGATGACAGATAAATTAAAAATTCAATATGCGTCGGACAGTACCGAAACGTTATTTCATGACATTGCCACTCCATTGCTGATCGCAAAAATGAAAGCCGGATTATTAGCATCCTATCTGCCGCAATTAATCAAAGCATTGGCTGAGTCCCCCCATTTATCATACTTGTTGCCTGATGATAAAAAAGTGATTGAGGCACTGATAAGTGCGCCAGATATCATGGTGTCAAATCTGGATGTGGTGCAAAAGAAAATAAACCTACTGTCGGAATCTGTCCTGCAGCAGGCGAATAATTTTAGTGCTTGTCCTTCCGGCGATAGTGCCGTCACCAACAATCAAAACGGGAATGTAGGTGCGTCAACAAACGCTGCCGTAAGGACGATTGCCATAAAAACGATTCTGCTTGTCGATGATGAAATGGTTCACCGGGACATAGGTGAAAGTTTACTGTCACCGCATTACCAGGTGGACTTCGCCGAAAATGGTTTGGAGGCCATCCGTAAATGCGAAAACAAGCAATATGATTTGATTCTGATGGACTTGCATATGCCCAAGATGAATGGCGAGCAAGCCACCATGGCGTTACGCACGCGCATCAGTAATGAAACGATTATTATTGGCTTGACCAGCCTGCCGTTGGGGGCCAATCAATCAGGGTTACTCGCCAGAGGGTTTACGGATTTTCTTGAAAAACCGCTGACAATGAAAGGATTGCAACATGTATTACGCACTTATTCTCGCCATGCGTAATACCCACTATTCATTAATCCCCCTTTCAACGAGCCGGTTATTCATGGGAATAATAATTAAAAAAATACAGTCCCCCCAGTTTTTTTGTTTGACCAGCTTTCTTATAAGCACCACTTACAGCTCAGTGACTTGGTCGCAAAACACAAAAAGCCCCGCGCTGGAAGAGGTGATTGTTACTGCACAAATGCGCGACGAAAGTGCGCAATCCATTCCCGTCGCCATTGGCGCCTACGACAAAAAATTTATCGAACAAGTGGGCGCGAGTTCATTAACTGAAATGGAATCTGCTATCCCCAATATCAATTTCGGGCGTGGCGATAGGAATACCCGCGGCGAGATAGCGATACGCGGGGTTGGTGATTATTCGCGCAATATAGGCACCAACGCCCGAGTTGCTGTTTATATTGATGGCGTACTGACCGGGCGCTCATCCAGTTTTGACCAAAGCCTATTGGATGTTGCGCACATTGAAGTATTGCGCGGTCCGCAAGGTACCTTGGCTGGGACTAATGCACTAGCGGGGGCAATTAATATTGTCACGCAAAAACCCGAGGATGAATTTAAAGCGGAGTTGCTCGGCAATATTGGGAACTATGATTTAAATTCGTTGACAGGAAAGATTAACCTACCCATTACGACAGATCTCTTCGCCAGCTTGCTGCTAGGCACTACTAAACAAGACGGTTACATTGATAACATCACGCTTGATCGTGACCTTCAGGGTATTAATCGGGATGTAGCAAAACTGAAATTGCGCTATGTGGGTGTTGAAAACCTAACGCTGGATATCGGTTTTGATTATTTAAAAGATGATGATAAATCCACTAATGCAGAAGCACTTGCCAATGGTGCTTTTAACGGATTTACCTTGGCACCAGAGCCATTTGTTGTTGCCCATGACGCTGATGAGTTTGAACTGCGAGAAATGAAGGGTACAACTATCGAAGCGACTTATGAAACATCGGAGAGCTTTCACTGGACATCCATCACCGGTATTCGCGCCAATGAATTCAGTGAGCTAAGCGAAGAGGATTATTCACCTCTGGATATGGCTGTCGCCCTGTTTGATGAGGAAAGCGATCAATTCAGCCAGGAAGTGAGATTGGCATCCCCGAAGGGAGAAAAGGCTGATTATGTTGTCGGTGTTTATTTCCTGGATCAGGATATTTCAACTCAACGTAGTGCTGTTACCGGCGCTATGTATCGGCCGGCTCCCAATTCATCGGTACAGACACCTGCTACTGCAGAGGTGCAATCTACCGCTCTTTATGTACACGGTAATTATTACTTTAATAACCAGTGGAGCTTAACAGCTGGTATCCGCTATGTGCATGAAGTTAAAAATATCGACTACTCAAGCATTGATACCACGGGTGCATTTATTGATGTTGATCATTTATATGACCAGAAAACCTTTAATGAGCCGCTACCTAAGCTGGGGCTTAATTTCCAGCTAACACCTGATGTCTTGCTCTACACCAGCGTTGCGCGCGGCTATAAAAGTGGAGGCTGGAATGCTGACTTTATTACCACGCTGGAACATTTCCAATTTGATCCTGAGTACGCCATCAATTATGAAATAGGCGCAAAGTCAATGTTCTTTGATAAGCGTCTCACCGTCAATTTCGCTGGTTTTGTTACAAAGTTTGATGACTTTCAGGTGTTCCAATTTGTTCCTACACAATCATCCGGCACCGTGTTGTCGTTGACTAACGCAGGGAAAGTCACAAGCCAGGGGCTTGAGCTGGATATCACCGCATTAGTGACTGACAACCTGAGTGTCAGCTTCAATACCGCGTTTACCCAGGCGCGCTTCGACGAGTTTAAAAATGGCGGTGGGCTAGGGATGGATTACGATGATAACTATCTACCCTATGCGCCCGAGCATAGTTATTTTGCAGCCATTGATTACAGCCGGCCGGCGTTTCAGCAAGCAGAAGTTTATGGTCACATCGATTACGGCTATACCGGCGATTATTTTTCCAATCCCAATAACACACCAGACAATGCTATCCCCAATTACTTTTCTGCCAATGCTCGCGTAGGTCTAAATATAGATTCGCGCTGGGATATTTCGTTGTGGATAAAAAACATCACCGACGAGACGAATCTTCGGCAGCGTTCGGTGTCCTTTCTCGGTGTTCCGCGGGGTCTATACAATCCACCGCGCAGTTATGGTTTGGCCATTAACTACGCATTTAAATAGTCCGCCTGCATAAAAAAGAAAGTAGGCC
>Ga0114942_1000421_pt1 | contig 12176 bp, 16 predicted proteins | sample LowerColdCreek_FD_88674 | JGI IMG/M metagenome (GOLD analysis project Ga0114942, IMG submission 88674) | Groundwater microbial communities from Cold Creek, Nevada to study Microbial Dark Matter (Phase II) - Lower Cold Creek | ecosystem: Environmental > Aquatic > Deep subsurface > Groundwater ... | reverse complement strand
GCCACTTCGCCGACGGCGTGGGCTTGCACCCCGCGCTGGTGTTTGGACTCTGAACTGCACCGTGAAGCAGCCTGCAACCAGCCGCTCAGTTGGTATTGTCACGCCACAGGTCGCCCGCTTCGACGAGCCACTGAGCCTGACCTGTGGGCGCGAGTTACCCAGTTATGAGCTGGTATACGAAACTTATGGCGAGCTCAATGAGCAGCGCTCCAATGCCGTGCTGATCTGTCACGCCTTAAGCGGCAATCATCACGCAGCTGGGTATCAGAGCGCCGACGACAAAAAGGCCGGCTGGTGGAACGAGTGCATTGGCCCGGGCAAGCCAATCGACACCACACGCTTTTTCGTGGTGTGCCTGAACAATCTGGGCGGTTGCCACGGCTCCACCGGTCCCAGTTCCATCAATCCTGCAACAGGTAAACCCTGGGGGCCCGATTTTCCTCCCATGCGCACGAGGGACTGGGTGCACAGCCAGGCTCGTCTGGCAGACCGTCTCGGGATCGAATGCTGGGCGGCGGTCATTGGCGGCAGCCTGGGCGGTATGCAAGCCATGCGCTGGTCCCTGGAGTTTCCACAGCGCATCAAGCACTGCATAGTCATCGCGGCAGCCCTGAAGCTGAGTGCACAGAACCTGGCATTCAACGAGGTGGCCCGCCAGGCAATCGAATCCGACCCTGAGTTTCTTGGTGGCAATTACCGCGCGCACAACACAACACCGGCCCGCGGGCTGGCGCTGGCGCGTATGATTGGCCACATCACTTACCTGTCGGACGACGCCATGGCGAACAAATTCGGGCGCGATTTGCGCTCCGGCAGTCTGGGCCGCGGCGCCGTGACCGATGCCGAGTTCCAGGTGCAGAGTTACCTGCGTCACCAGGGCAGCCAGTTCTCGGGTAGCTTCGACGCCAATACCTACGTCCTGATGACCCGCGCCCTGGACTATTTTGATCTGGCCCTGGAGTACGACAACGATCCAATCGCCGCATTCCGCCACGCACGCTGCAGCTTCCTGGTGATTTCGTTCTCCACCGACTGGCGCTTTGCTCCCGAGCGATCCCGGGAAATCGTCAACGCGCTGCTCGCCGCGGACCGCCCCGTTACCTATGCCGAAATCGAGGCGAACGAAGGTCATGACGCGTTCCTGATGCCGATTCCACGCTACCTCGATGTCTTTCGCGCCTATATGCTGCGCGTGGGGTGGAGCAACTGATGCGCCTCGACCTGTCCCACATCCAGCGCTGGATTGCACCCGGCTCCCGGGTCCTGGACCTGGGCTGCGGCGACGGTGTTTTTCTGCAGTTCCTGCGCGACCAGCGCCAGGTTCGTGGTACCGGGCTGGAAATCGATCAGGACTACATCACGGCGGCCATCGCCCGCGGCCTCAACGTAGTGGAGCAGGACATGGACCAGGGTCTGGCCAATTTTCCCGACCAGAGTTTCGATACGGTGGTGCTAGCACTGGCCCTGCAGGCAGTGACTTATCCAGACCGCGTGTTGGAGGAGATGTTGCGAATCGGCCGCGAAGGCATTGTTACGTTTCCCAACTTCGGCCACTGGCGCTGCCGCCTGATGCTGGGTATCCGGGGGAGGATGCCGGTGTCCAGCTTCATGCCCTACACCTGGTACGACACACCCAATATCCACTTCTGCACGGTGCGGGATTTCGAAGAACTGTGCCGGGAAAAAGGCATTCGCATACTGGCCAGGGATGTGGTGGGCAAAACCAAAAGCCAGCCGCTGCTGTCCGACATCTGGCCCAATCTGTTCGCCACCACGGCGATTTACCACATCACCCGTTAGCATGCGCCTCCTGTCTGCCCTCTGCGTTCCCCTGATCTGGCTGGCACTGCTCGCGAGCGAGACGCGAGCACAACAGTCCGAAACCTTCGGCCCATTTGAATTGCACTACAGCGTAGTCAATACCACATTTCTGGACCCGAAAGTCGCCGCCACTTATGGCATTATTCGCGGCGAAAAGCGCGCCATTCTGAATCTGGCGGTGCGCGAGAATCTCAGCAATGGCAGTGTGCCGCGCACCATGCAGTTGCAGGGACGCACCTGGGACCTGATACAGAGCCAGACACTGGAATTTCGCGAGATTCGCGAGGCCGAGGCCGTCTATTACATCGCGCAATTCTCTTTTATCAATGAAGAATGGCGCCACTTCGAGGTCAATTTCAGACCTGCCGGCGCAGACCAGACCTACACGTTTAAATTCACACACCAGCTGTATATCAACTGATGGCCGTGGCGATGCCTGAACTAACTGTCGTGCTGGCCAGCGGTAATCCCGGCAAATTGCGCGAACTGGCGGAGGTGCTGGCGCCACTGGGCCTTACGCTCAAGCCCCAGGCAGAGTTCAATGTGCCAGACGTGGCGGAAGATGGCCTCAGCTTTGTTGAGAATGCCATTATCAAGGCGCGGGCGGCGAGCCGGCACACCGGTCTCCCCGCCATCGCCGACGATTCTGGTATCGAGGTGGATTTTCTCAATGGCGCTCCCGGCATTTATTCCGCCCGCTATTCCGGCGCGGGCGATGCGGCCAATAATGCCCGCCTGCTGGCGGAACTTGGCGATATGCCCCAGGCGCAGCGCAGCGCCCGCTTCCAATGTGTGCTGGTGTACATGCGCCATGCCCTCGATCCCATGCCGCTGGTTTGCCAGGCAAGCTGGGAGGGGCTCATCCTGTTCGAGCCCCGCGGAGAGCGGGGCTTCGGCTATGATCCCCTTTTTTACGTCCCCGAACATCATTGCACTTCCGCGCAACTTCCGCCCGCGATAAAAAATCGTATCAGCCACCGCGCAAAGGCCAGCGCACTGTTTGTTGAGGCCTTGCGCGAGCGCCGATGAAACTCCCGCCCCTGGGCCTCTATATCCACCTGCCCTGGTGTGAGCGCAAGTGCCCCTACTGCGATTTCAACTCCCACGAAACTTGCGCTGTGCCCGAGCAGCGCTATATTCGCGCATTGCTTCGGGATTTGCGCAACGATCTGCCATTACTGCAACTGAGGACGATAGACACCTTGTTTATCGGCGGCGGTACACCCAGTCTGTTTTCAGGCAGCGCCATTCAAATGCTATTGCGCGAAATCGCCGCGCTGGTACCGCTATCACCCACGCTGGAAGCTACCATGGAGGCCAACCCCAGTAGTGCAGACGCCGAGAAATTCTGTGCATTCAAGGATGCCGGCGTCACGCGCCTGTCACTCGGAATCCAAAGCTTTGATGATATCCAGCTTCGCGCACTCGGACGCATACACAGCAGCGATCAGGCGCACGCGGCTATCGAATATGCGCGCAAGGCGGGCTTTGACAGTATAAACCTGGACCTGATGCACGGTCTGCCCGGACAAACGGTGCGCGGCGCCGCGGCCGACCTTTCACACGCAATCGCTTGTGAACCCGCGCACCTGTCCTGGTACCAGCTAACCATTGAACCCAATACGGTGTTCCACAAGCAGCCGCCACAGCTGCCTGCGGAAGACGAGCTGGCGGATATTCAACAGTGCGGGGAACAACTCCTGGCTCGCCATGGCTATCTGCAATACGAAGTTTCCGCCTACAGCCAGCGTGGCTACAACTGCCGCCATAACAGCAACTACTGGGCCTTTGGAGACTATCTCGGCATCGGCGCCGGCGCGCACGGCAAGATCAGTTTCCCAGAAGGGCGCATTCAGCGCTTTGCCAAGCGCCGCCAACCGGAAGAGTATATGTCGGTGGAGCAGGAAAATTTTATGGGCAGTATGCGCACGCTGGACCAGGGTGAGATCTTCGGTGAATTCATGCTGAACGCACTGCGCCTGAATGCGGGCTTTTCATTGCAGCAGTTTGTTGCGCGCACGGGATTGGACAGCGCACTGCTGGAACCCCGGGTGCATTCCTTGTATCAGCGCAAATTGCTTGAACGCGAAGGCGATATGATCAGGGCCACACCTATGGGCCGACGTTTCCTGGACAGTGTTATTGCCGAGTTTTTTCCCGACTAGCGTGGCGTAGTATTGTTATTGCGGAAGAAAACCAGGTCCCACACGCCATGCCCCAGCCGCTCTCCGCGCATCTCGAACTTGGTGACTGGGCGATTTTCCGGCCGCACAGCGAATAGCCCATAGCCGGACACATTGGATAATCCGTCACTGGCACTGAGGACGTGCATCATCTGCTGCGCATAGTCCTCCCAGTCGGTAGCCAGATGCAGCATGCCGCCGTTCTTCAGCTTGCGTGTCAGTAGCGCCACAAATGACGGCTGGATCAGGCGCCGTTTATTGTGGCGTTTCTTGTGCCAGGGGTCCGGAAAGTAGATTTGCACTGCATCCAGGGAGTCATCGGGAATACAATCTCGCAGGATGTCCACGGCATCGTGGCAGTAGATGCGAATATTGTCGACACCGCGCTCCGCCATGCTGTGCAGTAGTTTGCCGACGCCTGGTTTGTGCACCTCAATGCCAATGAAATTCGTATCGGGTCTGTCTTGCGCCATGGCAACGAGCGACTGTCCCATGCCAAAGCCGACCTCCAATACCAACGGGCCCTTGCGTCCAAATGCTGCTTCATAGGCCAGTTCACGGCCGTCATACTCCAGGCCCCAGCGCTGCCAGTGTTCTTCGAGGGCGCGCCGCTGCACGGGCGTAGTACGCCCCGTGCGCAACACATAACTGCGAATACGCCGACTCCGGTCGCGATCAGTCAAGGGATGTGCCGTCGCAACGCCTGGATCAGACCAACAGCTTCCAGCCTGTTGCAGCCAGACAAGCCCAGCCGCCAATAAATGCCAGCCCACCCAGGGGGGTAATAGCGCCTAACCAGCGCACGCCGGTAATGCTCAACAGGTAGAGACTGCCGGAGAAAATCACAATACCGAGTATGAACAGGAGCCCACTGCTTTTGAGCAGCGCTGTCTGGGGTTGGCTGATGGCTATAACACCCACCGCCAGCAGCGCGAAGCTGTGGTAGAAATGATACTGAACGGCCGTGTCGAAAACGCCCAATGCGTGGTTATCCAATTTGGCTTTGAGGGCATGTGCGCCAAATGCGCCCAGCATGACTGCCAGCATGCCACTGAGAGACGCCAATGTAATAAATAATTTTGCCATCGTCAGGAGAACCAGGCGGCGGCAGCGCCGCCTCTATTGGGGGAGGGCTTTACGCCGCGATGCTGACTCGCAACTTTTCCAAGGCAGTCTGTTCGAGCTGCCTGATGCGTTCTGCAGAGACGCGGTACTGAGCCGCCAACTCATGCAGTGTGGCTTTTTTCTCTGCCAACCAACGCTGGGACAGAATGTCTCGACTGCGTTCGTCCAGTTCAGCCAGAGCATTGTGCAACTGCGCTTCGCTACTGTCCTGCCAATTACTGGATTCCAGTATCGCGGCGGGATCCGCGCTATGGTCTTCCAAATAGTGCTGCGGCGCCTGCCAGGCATCGTCGTCATCGGCATCGACTGGCTGATCGTACCCCACATCGCGACTGCTCAGGCGACCCTCCATGCGCTGCACCTCGCGAATGTCAACTCCCAAATCGTCTGCGATGGCCTGGGCCTCTTCCGGGCTCAACCACGATAAGGACTTTTTCGCACTGCGCAGGTTGAAAAACAGTTTGCGTTGCGCCTTGGTAGTGGCGACCTTAACAATGCGCCAGTTGCGCAGAATAAACTCGTGCATTTCGGCCTTGATCCAGTGCACTGCGAACGACACCAGGCGCACGCCTTTTTCCGGATTGAAGCGTTTGACCGCCTTCATCAGGCCGACGTTGCCTTCCTGAATCAGGTCAGCTTCGGGAAGACCATATCCCGAATAGCTGCGCGCGATATGTACCACGAAACGCAAATGCGACATCACGAGCTCACGCGCTGCCTGCAGGTTTTCGTTGAAAAAGAGAGCTTCCGCCAACTCGCGCTCGCGCTCTGGACTCAGCACCGGAATGCTGCTGACTGCCTGCACATAAGCCGACAGATTGCCGCCCGGAACCAATTGATCAATGGGCTGTAAGCTCTTAACCATTTTTTCTACCCTTCCTATAAATGTGGCCAATGAATATTAGCACTCCTTGGGTTAGAGTGCTAATTTCAATAAAGTTCCATTGATTTGCGCATTTGTACTACTAATTGCTTTTAAATTCAATGACTTAGGTGGATAATGGGTCAGAAAGTGCAGCTAGCGCGGTTCGATATAGACCAGATGACGGGAAACAGCAAGCCACGCACCTGCCAAGCCCAAAATCCCTCCCAGGATGACAAGGTTCAACGCTCCCATTACCCCCAGTCCGCTCAGGTGAAAGGCACTTTCGTACAGCGTGGCCAATTCGCCAATCGGTTCCTCCAGAAACCACAGTGCCGAAGTCACCACAACGGCAGCCAGCACACCGCCGCCCACGCCGTACCAAAGCCCGGTATACAAAAAGGGTCGTCGCACGAAGCTGTTGCTGCCGCCCACCAGCTTGACGATGACAATTTCATCGCGGCGGCTCTCGATTGCGAGCCTGATGGTATTGCCCAGAATCAGCAATACCCCGATCACCAGCATCCCTCCCACCGCCAATACCAGACGGCGACCTAGCTCCATCAGGCTGTTCAGACGCTCCAACCATTCCATGTCCAATACCGCCTCGGCGACATCGGAATTGCCCTGCAACTCCGTGCGCAGCGCCGATACCGCCGGGCCATCCAGGGTTGCGACGGGGGTGACGAGGATCAGATCCGGCAGGGGATTCTCCTTCAGGCTGGCCAATACATCGGCAAATCCTGATAGCGTGCGAAATTCATCCAGGGCCTGTTCGCGAGAAATAAAGCGCGTTTCGCTGACGTCCTTGCGCACGCCCAGCTCGACTTCGAGCTGCCGTGCCCGATCGACTGCGACTTCATCCTGCAGGAATAGGGAAATCTGTGCCGGACTATCCCAGCGGGCACTTACCTTGGCCACATTATCCAGTGCGACGCTCAAACATACCGGCAGGGCGAGGGCAATACCGATGACCAACCAAGTGAGAATGCTGGAGCCGGGATGTTCGAGCAACCGCGCCAGGCTGTCGGCCGCCGAGAGCCGGTGGTGCTGTACCCAAGCGAAGTACCGGTCGCGCAGCCCTGTGCGACTGAGACTCGCCCCCTCCTTGTGGCGCGCAGTCTCACGGCGATTGATCACGATACGCTCCCGCTGACCAAGCTGCCTTCCCGCAATGTGATGATGCGATGGTGCAGCCTGGAAATCAGCACCAGATCGTGACTGGCGATCAACACTGTGACACCGACCTGATTGAACTCCTCGAAGAGGTCCATGATTTCCGCCGACAAGGCCGGATCGAGATTTCCGGTGGGTTCATCCGCCAATAGTATTTTGGGTTTTCCCACCACCGCCCGGGCAATTCCTACACGCTGTTGCTCACCGCCTGACAGCGTTATTGGCATGGCCCGCTCTCGATTGAGCAATCCAACTTTGTCCAGTGCAGCACGCACGCGTCTGCCCGCCTCCCGATGCTCGCAACCCGCGATGATTAATGGGAGTGCGACATTATCGAACACCGTGCGATCGAACAGCAGTTGGTGGTTCTGGAACACGACGCCGATATTCCGGCGGTGTTGCGGAATACTACGGGCGCGCACCAAAGCGAGATCCTGGCCATCGATGGTTACCTGGCCGCGGCTCGGTCTATCCATGAGCATAATGAGGCGCAATAGTGTACTTTTGCCCGCCCCGGAGTGGCCTGTCAGAAAAACCAGTTCATCCCGATTGATATGGACACTGACTTCGCGCAAGGCGTCATGGCCTTCTTCATAGCGTTTGCTGACTCGATCAAATGTGATCATGTAGCGGCATCGTCCGCGTCAAACAAGGCGTCTATAAACTGGTCGGCCTGGAAGGGGCGCAGGTCCTCGACAGCTTCACCCACTCCGACAAACCGAATCGGCAATTTGAGTTTTTTTGCAATCGCGAAGATGATCCCGCCCTTGGCCGTACCATCCAGTTTGGTCAAGGCGATCCCTGAAACCCCGACCCACTGCTGGAAGTGCTCGGCCTGGGACAACGCATTCTGGCCTGTACCGGCGTCCAGCACCAACATGACCTCATGCGGCGCGGCGGAGTCGATTTTAGCCATCACTCTGACTACCTTCTTCAGCTCCTCCATGAGGTTGTCCTTGTTATGCATACGTCCGGCAGTGTCGGCGATCAATATGTCTACCTTGCGTGCGCGCGCCGCCTGCAGTGCATCAAAAATCACCGAGGCGCTGTCCGCGCCGGTGTGCTGTGCCACCACCGGCACGCCGTTGCGTGCTCCCCACACCTGCAGTTGCTCCACCGCGGCGGCGCGGAATGTATCGCCTGCGGCCAGCATGACCGAACAGCCGACATCCATGTAGTATCTTGCCAACTTGCCGATAGTGGTTGTCTTGCCGACACCGTTGACACCCACCATTAGGATGACAAAGGGCTGATGGCCGCCGATTACCATAGGTACTTCACAGGGTCGCAGCAGTGCCAGCAACTCTTCACGCAGCGCCCCTTCCAGCGCTTCCGGTCGGGTCAACTCCTTGCGCGATACCCGCTGGGTGAGTTGCCCGATAATTTCCCGGGTGGCATCCACGCCCACGTCAGCCATTAACAGGCGAGACTCCAGCTCTTCGAACAATTCGGAATCAATCTCTTTGCGTCCGAGAAACAGGTTGCCCGCACCTTGGACGAGATTGTCACTTGTGCGTCCTAATCCGCGACGCAGACGAAGCAAAAAGCCGTGCTTTTGCTCCGCCTCCACTGCTGCGTTAGTGTCTGATTCCATTGGAACGGATTCTGCGCTTTCGACTGGCGATGCCAGAGCAGCGGAATCAACCGGTACCTGAGGCGTGTCGGCCTCTTTTTTACGTTTGAAAAATTTCATAGGTGTCGTGCTAGAGTGTGCGTGAAATGATCGCCTGAAAAGGCACCTATCGTACCACCCTTGGACAAAGCGAAGAAATGTCAGGATCCGGTAAACGTAGCGGGATGCAGCGCCAATTGCGCATCATCGGGGGACAGTGGCGTGGGCGAAAGCTCGCCTTTACCCCTGCTGAAGGTTTACGTCCCACGGGCGATCGAATCAGGGAAACATTATTTAACTGGCTGGCTGCCGATATTGTCGGTGCCCACTGCGCCGACCTGTTTGCCGGGAGCGGCGCCCTGGGACTGGAAGCGCTTTCGCGCGGGGCGGCGCACTGCGATTTCGCGGACTGCTCCAGTGCTGCCGTCGCCCAGGTGAGAGATCACCTGAATTTACTCAGTGCATATGAGAAAGCCAGTTGTCATCCTGTTTCAGCACTGGATTTCCTGAGTAGGACGAGTACGCCCTACGATATCGTTTTTGTCGACCCGCCGTTTGAGCTGCAATTGGTCGAGCCTGTGTGTGCGGCGTTGTCGCAGCATCAATTATTGCGGAAATATGCTCTGGTCTATGTCGAAATGGAGGCAACGCAGCCGGCGCCAAGAACCCCTCCGGGATGGAATCTGCACCGTGAAAAGCATGCCGGAAGTGTGACCTATCGACTGTTCAGTGTCGGCGCTCGAGGCAACGCAGACTGACTGGCTGCAACTGTGCAGTGTCGCATTGTCGCTCCCCAACAAATTGTTTACCATCCATCGTCCTGCCTAAGCAACCGGCCATCTGCATGAGAACCAACTGCGTCATCTACCCGGGTACATTCGATCCGATTACCAATGGCCATGTGGATCTGGCGGAACGGGCGGCACGCTTGTTTGACCGTGTAGTGGTGGCTATTGCTCACAGCCAAAAGAAGACGCCCCTATTTACCCTGGAGGAACGGGTTGCACTGTGCGAAGTAGCACTGGGGCACCTCGATAATGTCGAGGTGGTGGGATTTAGCAACCTCCTGACGGACTTCGCCAGAAGCCAGAATGCCCGCTGTGTGTTACGCGGCTTGCGCGCGGTCGCTGATTTCGAGTATGAATTTCAGCTGGCCAATATGAACCGCGCTATCTACCCCGAGTTCGAGAGCATTTTTCTTACACCCTCGGAGCACTTGTCCTACATTTCATCCACACTGGTACGAGAGATTGCCGCGCTGCACGGTGACATCAGCCCCTTTGTCCCCGCGCAGGTAGCAACTGCCCTGAAAAGCCGATTTGCCAATACCTGAGATTAATCAGTACTGGTTTATTGTGCTATTCGGAAATTCTGTCGCTTCCTGGACTGTGCCCGGAGATTCAGCCGCTGCTTGCCTTCTTTCATTGAACTCACGGTTGGCCACCGCGTCCTTACCACTATAGCCGGCGTTACGACAGCCCAGGCAACGCATGAAAGTCTCCTCCACCGGCCCGCCTATCAACGTGCCCGCCGCCTCGCTGGCATTTCCTGCCAACAGGGTGAACGGCAAGCTGACGAGCCATACGGCTGCTCCACCCACGACCAACACTGCCCCGAGAGGCCGAGCTACCAGCAGGTCTCCCACCATTGCCCATTCGTTAGGGCTTTCATCAATGGCCTCTTGCGCCCACAGCCCCTGTGGCAACAACATGCAACTCACAACCAATGCAACTGTGGCGCGACGCGCCCGCCCTATTATTTTCATACTAGCTCCCCTGGGATATTTCCCCGTTCCCGTTTGCCACTAGTGTAGCCTGTTCAGCGCTGGCAGGTCACGCAGTAGACACTACTGCGCTGCCCAAGGCGCAGCTCCCGCAGTGGGGTGCGACAACACCTGCAAATCTGCCCAGAACGTCCATAGACAAGCAGTTGTTGGGCGAAGTATCCGGGCTTGCCGTCACCGCCCACGAAATCACGTAACGTAGTCCCACCTTGCTCTATAGAGGAAGTAAGTACTTGCTTAACTACACTGGCCAGGCGGTCGTACCGAGCCTGAGAAATACGGCCGGCCGCACGATTCGGACGAATGCCGGACAGGAACAACGCCTCGTTAGCGTAAATATTACCAACGCCAACAACGACTTTCGCATCCATTATGAAGTTCTTTATAGGCGCCTTGCGACCACGCGAACGTTCATACAGGAACAGGCCATCGAACTCCGCAGACAGCGGCTCGGGCCCCAATCCGGACAGCAGGGGGTGTTGCTTGTCCGGGGGTATCCAGAGAAAGCACCCGAACCGCCGTGGATCGTGGTAGCGCAGGCACACCCCGCTGTCGAGCAGGACATCGATGTGATCGTGCCGACCGGGAGGCGCATCGGGGGAGACTATGCGCAGGGAGCCGGACATCCCCAGGTGCACCAACATGGAACCTGCCGCCGTGTGAAACAGCAAGTATTTGGCGCGGCGCTCTATACCTTGTATCACCTGCCCGGGGAAAAGCGACACCAACTCGTCCGCGACGGGCCAACGCAACCGCGGTTCACGCACGATTATGCGTTGTACCACGCGCTCGCGGCAGTGCGGTTCTACACCCCGACGAGTGGTTTCAACTTCAGGCAGTTCAGGCATAGCGAGATAGTAACTTGAATTGTACTGTCGGACGCAGGAGTGTCCCAGAAGCAAAAACCCCGGCTGTAGCCGGGGTTTTTGCACGAATCCTGAAAGCGTTGCTTATTTGATTTTGCCTTCTTTGTACATAACGTGCTTGCGCACCACAGGGTCGTACTTTTTCATTTCAAGTTTGTCGGGTGTGGTGCGCTTGTTTTTGTCCGTGGTATAAAAATGTCCCGTACCAGCGGAGGAGTTCATTCTAATTTTCTCTCTCATGACTATTCTCCTTTAAACTACTTCACCGCGCGCGCGGATATCGGCCAACACCTGCTCAATGCCCTGCTTGTCGATTATCCGCATTCCTTTACTGGAAACCCGCAAAGTCACGAAGCGCTTTTCCTCCGGTAGCCAGAAACGATGCTGGTGCAGGTTGGGCAAAAAACGACGCCGGGTACGGTTCTTGGCATGTGACACATTGTTTCCGGTTACTGGTCGTTTGCCGGTAACCTGACAGACTCTAGACATGATTCTTACTCTCCCAAATAGGCGTGGGATATTCAATATTTTGGCGTGAAACCAGACGGCCTGAACGAACCCCGGCCGCGCAGAGCGCGCTTTATACCAGAACACCCCTGCCATAGCAAGCAAGAGATCACAACAAACCCTGCTCCGCGAAGGAGTACTCAGTGCCGCTGCCAACGATGATGTGATCCAGTACCCGGATGTCAAGCAACGCCAGAGCGGCACACAATCGCTCGGTAATCCTGCGATCGGCACTGCTGGG
>Ga0114942_1000420_pt1 | contig 12183 bp, 8 predicted proteins | sample LowerColdCreek_FD_88674 | JGI IMG/M metagenome (GOLD analysis project Ga0114942, IMG submission 88674) | Groundwater microbial communities from Cold Creek, Nevada to study Microbial Dark Matter (Phase II) - Lower Cold Creek | ecosystem: Environmental > Aquatic > Deep subsurface > Groundwater ... | reverse complement strand
TGAAATGCGCACACCTCTCTCGGTACTCAAAGTGCAAATAGAAGCTATGCAAGATGGCATTAGACCTGCCAATCATGAAAATCTGGCGTTCCTTTATGACAAAACGCTCGGGCTCAGCAATTTGATTGATGATTTGTTTGAGTTGTCTTTATCGGATGTGGGTGCACTCACTTATCACAAACAGACTATTCCACTCGCCCCTTTAGTCAAAACTTGTATTGAACATTTTCAGGTGAAAGCGCAAGCAGCGGGATTAACCCTGCAAGACAATATTGACGCGAGTCAGGATTGTTTGGTCGTGGCAGATACTAATCGGCTGCAACAGCTATTCAGTAATCTGCTCGAAAATTCGCTTCGTTACACAGATGCAGGCGGTGTGGTTGAAGTGAGTGTTAGTACTCGCGATGGCCAAGTTGTCATCACAATCGATGACAGCGCTCCCGGTGTTGCACCAGCGCAACACGATAGAATTTTTGAGCGGCTCTACCGGTTGGAAAACTCGCGTAGCCGTACAACTGGCGGTGCCGGTTTGGGCTTGGCAATTTGTAAAAATATCGTCAATGCCCATCAAGGTAAGATTACCGCTGAAAACTCTCCTCTGGGTGGATTGCGAATTTGCATCGAGTTTCCAGGCGTTAATTAACACATGTTATCGAGCGGCACTTATTAAGGGAGTTGTAATGCAAGCATCACCGCTAATCTGTTTAGTTGAAGATGAAATTGATCTGGCAAAATTGATGGCTGATTATCTTAAAGCCAGCGACTTTCAGGTTATTGTATTTAATCGCGGCGATGAAGCGCATCGCTGGTTGCAAAAAAACGAACCTGCATTAATTTTGTTGGACTTAATGCTACCCGGTATGGATGGTTTGGAAATCTGCAAGCATCAGCGCCAACACTCGGCGGTACCGATTATTATGATGACCGCCAAGGTGGAAGAAATTGACAGGCTATTAGGGCTTGAGTTGGGTGCGGATGATTACGTGTGCAAACCTTTTAGCGCGCGTGAAGTGGTTGCGCGCGTTAAGGCGGTGTTGCGCCGCAGCCTTCACGCACCGCAAGATTCTGTTGCAGTAACAGCGCCAGTTGTTGTTGATGAGCAGAGTATGAGTCTGCGAGTTTTCAATCAGGTTGTTGAATTGACCAACGTGGAGTTTCAATTATTTTCTCTGCTCTATTCCCAACCCGGAAGAATCTTTTCCCGCCAATATATCCTCGACAATATCTATCAGGACTACCGCGTAGTGGGTGATCGCACGGTAGATGGACACATCAAAAAATTGCGCAAAAAACTCAATGATGTCAACGATCAGGTTGAATTGATCCGCTCAGTCTATGGTGCCGGCTACAAATACGAAGCGCCCTAGCCGGGCAAATCAGCGCACTGCCCTATCTACGCAAAAGACACAATTCATTCACAATTCACACATTTTGCTTCCTCATTTGAGGTCTACATTGGCACCTGTAGACCACAACCACAGAGGAACAATGTTATGAAAAAGTTAATTATCACCGGTTTAATTGTTGGCAGTATCGCCTGTGCATCTTTTGTTGCTGCTAAAGATTGGAGCCAATCCGATTGGAATAACAAAAGCGATTGGGGCAATGGCCATCAGCGTTTTGTTGCTGAATTAAATCTGGAAGCTGAACGCGCCGAAAAAATGTCAGCCATCCTCGACTCATACCGCGAAGTACCCAAGCTGTACTTCACCAACCAAAGCGACAAAATTCCGGAATTTCTTGCACAAAAAGAAGCGGAATTAGCCGCGCTCTTAACAGTGGAAGAATTGGCGCAATTCAAACAGTCATTTGCTGAATGGGCCAAAACCAAAAAATTCGGCTTTATGACGTTTTCATACAGCCAACCACAATCACTCCAGCAAGCTCCCGCGTCACCACTGCCTGAAACCTTGCGCAACGAAATTCGCCAGACATTTGACAATGAATTGATGCAACTGCGCCTGCAATTGCAGCAACAAGCATTAAACGCGTGACTGAATAAAGCACTCAGGGTAAGACCGTCATAGCAATTGGGACTATGACGGGCCCCAGAGTTCCAATAATAATATTCGCGGGAACAAAAAATGAATTTGCGCACTATTTCTACCATTACCCTATCGGTTGCCTTTACTGTATTGCTTGTCACCGGCGTACTTTTGTACGCAACACCCTACAATTATTTTGTCGGCTCACTGCATATCTGGGGCGCGGTTTTATTTTTGGGCTGCATCGTATTGCACATTAAACACAACGCAAAAACCTATAAAAACCATATGCAAAAGCGATCTGGTAAATGGTCGATGGGTTTGGCGATTGCGGGAATAGTCCCGCTGGTGATGGGCCTAACCTTTGATTTACCGCCGGTCTCATCCGTTGCGACCTTTGGCTACAACCTGAAAAAATCCGCTGAACCGGATAAGCGCGAATACACACTCATCGATTTAAGTGCGGATTCTAGTTCGCCAAAACTGCATGTGTTTTTCAAAGCCGGACGTGAGTATCACTCTGCACCGCAAGATTTGTTTTTAGGTTTGACTTACACCAGTACGCCGCAAATTGTGGTGTGGATGGAAACGCTGGAAGGAAAATATATAGATACGCTCTACATTACCGGCAAAACATCCAATTCCAGCTATCGCTCAAAAGATCCGGCGATTGATGTGGTGCGCCGCCCGGAAGCCTTGCCCTACTGGAGCCACAAACGTGGCATTAAATCAGTCGATGGACTTTATAGCCCTGACCAAAACAATTCCGATCTGGACGGCATTGCTGCGGCAACGCCCAAAGTGGATTATCAAGTGACTATGTCGGCACCGCGCATGGGGCGTTATAAATTGATGATCGAAGTCAACCGCACTTACGATTTCAACGAGTATTACAGCAAAACCCGTTTTCCTGATGATGCAATTTATTCTGGTACAGGTTCTTCGGGGCAGCCTTCACTGGTTTATGAATCGATTATAGATTCGCAAAAACCGGGGCAGCATTTATTTAATGTGATCGGCCACGGCCATTATTCAGGAAGAGATGGTTCGCTTTACACCGAACTCGATAATGTCACCACGGCAAAACAGATTCTTGAATTTATTGTGGCGAATGTGGAATAGAAAGCGAAGACTGGAAAGTAATTTCTACCTGGCCTGTTGTGTTGTAGAAAAAGACCACCGTGTGATAGTAGATCAGAGGGCAACGGAGTATAGTATTAGGCGCCACTGGAAGTGACAATGTGGTAATTTAAATAATTTAAAACCAAGGATTATTACTAATGAAAAAACTGATTTCGTTAATAGCGTTGAGTTTTTGCGTATCTTTGTCGGCACATGCCAGCCTGATCAGCGACACCATACACGGAGAAATCCAAAATGATTTTGGTGGATCTGTTGATCAACAATTTTCATCCAACGTAGTTGTTGATAGCAATACCGAGTTTACTGGGTCTTACACAGACGTATTTAATTCCCTCTGGAATTTCAACGTGGATTTTGACAGCGACTCGTTCGTGCTGAACATCAACGGCTCATCAGATTGGGCAAATGCTCGTATGAGCGATAGCTTCTACAGCATAATGAAGTTCAGTTTTACTGATTTAGATTGGGGTGTTCCCGTTCAGAGCCTTGCACTAACGGGTTATTCATGTGTATCTACGGGTTTCTCTTGTGATATCAGAGAGCTGATAGGCATGGATAACGTTAAGATCCTCGATTTCACAAACAGCGAAATCCTTATTGGACTTAACGGTCTGTACCACGGAGAAACATACGAGTTCACGATTAATGGGGGCCAAGTATCAGTCCCGGAATCATCGTCATTGTTGCTCCTTCTGGTAGGATTGTTCGCGGTGATGCTGAAGCGTTCGGTAAGAAAACAATAATAATTCAGATCGGTTAGTCAAAAACCCAGCCTCCGAGCTGGGTTTTTTATTGGGGGCGAAACCGAATAAGAATGCAATTAACATCCGTTGCTGGTTAGTTCGCGTTTACTTTTTGTCGTTGCAATTTTTCTGCTTTTTGCGCATGCGCCAATTGGAGTGCAAAGGCTGTTTTTGTCTCCGCGCGCTTGCAATCTTTAGTGCAAATGTCCTGCGGGTTAATCACTTCTACAAAACGAAAACCTTCACCCAGGCTGGAGCGATTCGATTGTCCACCGTGGCCGCGAAACGCAACTTGCGTATCACCGGGGCCGTAATGGCTGCCCCGGCGGGAGCGCATCATGCAGCTTTCTGCTATCCAGGCGGAGCCATCGGCCGCAGCGCCAACATAATTATCCCGGTCGCAATCTTGCGTCCATTCGCTGACATTGCCGAGCATGTCGTACACACCAAAGGCGTTAGGTTTATAGCTGCCCACTACCCGGGTGTATTCCGCGCCGTCGTCACAGGCCATGGTTTTGGCTTGATATTTTTTGTCGCGCACGAAGGCACGCAGGCCGCTTGCATCCCAAATGTTTCCGTAGTCGCACAGGGCTTTTTCATCATCGCCCACACCGTATTTGCTGGTGCTGCCAGCGCGTGCGGCATATTCCCATTCAGCGTCGGTCGGCAGGCGATAGTGTTTACCCGTGGTGTTGGACAGCCATTGCAGATAGGCGTTGGCATCGTCCCAACTGACACACATCACCGGATGGAAATCGCTGGGTGCATAGGCGGGTGTTAGCCAATTACCGGTCAGGATATCGATGCCGATCTTGAATGTTCCACCTTTGTCGTCCACCCATTTCCAGCAGCGATCCTCGCCGATCACATAACCTGTTTGTTCGACAAATTGTTTGAATTGTTTGACGGTCACTTCGTAGGCCGACAGCTTGAACGGTTTGATCGAGACGCGATGAACCGGTTTGGTTCTTTCGTTGTCGTCACTGCCCATCATAAACTCGCCCGCCGGAATGGTGGCCATGGGCGGCAGTAGCAACTCGCCCGTGTTCCAGGTTTTGCGCGCGGCGAGTGTGTGTTCGATCAGCGCCTGGCTATTGACCCGGTGGGTTTTGGTTTGCTCCTGCTGCCGCTGGATATTGCGCGCGAAGTTTTCATCCGGATGGCGTTGTTCATGGCCTTTGAGTGCGAGCCGAAAGCCGCCCTGTACCGGGTTTGGTTGCTGGTCATCTACCCCTTGGCGATAGCTGATCTCCACCTGCTGCCCGGCATCCGCCCAGGAGCCGCCGCGCAGTGTATGGCGATTACAGGTTGTCACCCCCGGTGTCGAACCATCGCGGAGCGCGGCTTGGTAGTTTTCGCTTGCACAATCGGCGACCCACTCGCTGACATTGCCCGTCATGTCATGCAGGCCAAAGGCGTTGGGTGCATAGCTGCCAACGGCAGTGGGGAAGGACGCAAAATCGTTACAGGCGGCACCTGGCTGGGCTAAATCTATGTCGAGTGACTGTGGTTGTTGGGGTGTGTGATACACATTGGCGTAGTCGCACAGCTTGCGCTCGTCATCGCCATGAAAATAGCGACTGTTGCTGCCCGCCCGGGCGGCGTATTCCCACTGCGCCTCGCTCGGCAGACTGTAGTGTTTGCCGGTTTGGGCATTCAGCCAATCGACGTAGGCATTAGCGTCCGCCCAGTTAATGCACATCGCGGCGCGGGTATTCAGATTATCCGGATCGGGTTTTCGCGGCGGCCAAAATGGGAGATCCAATTTAACCGTGGGGTGTATCAACGAGCATTTTCCCTCCCGTTTATAGTCGGTTGCCAATAGGAACTGCTCGAACTCAGCCGTGGTGACTTCGTACTTGGAAAGTTGGAATGATTCCAACTTCACCTTATGGATAGCTTGGGCGTTGGGGTTCTTTTCGTCACCCATTAAAAATTTCCCGGCGGGAATACTGACCATAATGGGTTCTATGACTTTGGCAGCAGGGGCGCTGGATTGATTGGTGGAAGTCTGGGCGATGGCCTGGGCCGATAAGCAGCCAAGAAAACTGGCCAGAAGGGAGTATTGAATCATTCGCATGCGATAAGTCCTTATGTGTAGGGGCGAAACTAGCGCTAACGAAACTGGGCTTTTTGCGGGCTAAAATCCTAGTTAAATTCTAGTTTTTGGCCCTATAAGAAAAATAATAGAAAAATAGCGCGTATGAATCCCGCCAGTGTTGATTGACCAACCTACTTCAGTCACTAGAATTGACGCCCCTGCCGAGCCAGAACGGAATGCCATGAAATACGCCATCAAGACCTTTGAGTTTGATACCCAAGCGCTATTGCTGATGCGCGAGGGTGAAGTCATTAGCTTCCGCGCCAATGAGGCCAGGTTGCTGGCCTTGCTGTTGAGTGAACCCGGCAAACTGTTCAGCAAAGAAGAAATTCTGGACAAGGTCTGGGCGGGTAAGGTTGTTGCAGAGCAGGCGGTATTCCAGAATATCCGCAATCTGCGCGCCCTGTTTGGCGAGGAGTCGATCAAAACCTTTTCCAAAAAAGGCTACCAGTGGCAATTGCCTCTGATCCCAGTCGAGGGCGATGCGGCGGCAACCGTCCAGATGAATCCCGCACCGGTGACCAAACTCGCTTCCGCCAAACGCATGGCCGCCAGTCTGGTTTTGGGCTGCCTGCTGGTGGCCGCCGCGATGGTTTGGCACTCCCATCATGCCGCTGCGCCCTTAGCCAAAGTCGCCCTGCTGCCGTTCATTGCCGATGCGGATGTCGCCCCGGCAGTGCTGGATTCGCTGCGGGCGGATTTGGAAAATTTGGATGGATTTGAGCTGGTCAGTGTGAATAGCCATAAGCTGCCGGAGGATTTTTTCTGGGTGCCGCAAAAATATTTTCCGGCAATCAGTCAGGCGGCACAGGCGCCCTATGTGATGATGGCGAAGGTGGCGCACCAGCCGGATGGGTTGCGCGTGCGCTATCTGGTGAAATCCCGCGCGGCCAGCTGGCAGGCGGAGCATCAGGCACCCAACGTTGTCGGTTTGGTCGAATTGATGAACCAGCATCTGCAGCGGGTTTTGAATTCCGGCCTCTTGGAAATAGACGAGAACAATGCCGAATTGATGGCGGCAAAACTCAAGCTATTGCAAAGCCAATACCCGCAGGATGTGAATTTGCTACGCAGCTTGAGTGAATTCCAACTCAGGGGTGGGGATGCCGCCAGCGCCAGAGTCTTGGCCAAAGCACTGCAAGACGAAGCTGTGCGGCAAGGCGACAGCTTGTTTCTGGCTATAGGCTATTTGGCCGAGGCCAAAGTCTATGTTTATGAAAATCTTCTGGTCGATGCCGAATTGCAGCTGACCAAAGCGGAGTCGGCTTTTCAAGCCATGAATGACTGGAACAATCTGGTCGAGGTGGAGCACGAGCGCATCGCCATCGCCTTTGCGCACAACAACTATGAACAAGTACAACTCCATGTTCAGCGTGCGCGGGAGCTGGCGCGCCGCGCTGGCGATCTGCTCGGCGAATATCGTTTGAATACCTGGGCGGCGGTGCTGGCGCATAAATTTCAGCGCAGCGAGGATAGCTCGACCTATTTGGCGGCAGCCAAAGCCCTGTTGGATGAACACCAGCGCGACCCTGACCTCTATGGTTTGATCCACTTCTATGCCGGGATGTTTGCGCAGGATGAAGCCGCCGCCGAAGCGCACTACCGCAAAGTGCTGGAACTCATCCCCGCCGATCAGACCTGGTGGGAACGGGAGCGCGCGCAAGCCCACTTGAGCGAGTTACTCGTTAAGCAATCGCGCTGGCAAGAGGCCTCGGATCTTTACGCCAAGCAGACACTCGACGCCACCCAGGAACTTCTGGTGGGCAATATTTGGCTGGCGCAGCGCGATTGGATCAGGGCGGAAAGCCATGGTATCCAGGCATTTGAGAAGGCCAAAACCCATGGTCAGTTGCAGAATGCGCTGGATGCCGCCGCCTATCTACTGCAACTGGATAAACTGCAAGAGCGACCGGCCGACAACTTTTATCGCCAATTTTTACTCAAAGAGGCGGCCAATGTTCCCCACTGGATTCGGTTTAACCAGGCAAAAATTGCAGCTCTGGGGCTGGCGCTTGCGGAGCCATAAGGAGCTGAAAAGCTTTTTTTATTAGCAAAATCATTGCTTGTAGATCAGCGACAAAAGTAAAGATCTAAAAAGACCATAAGAAAAACGTGTGCGGCATTAAGTGACGGGTTAGTATTGGAAATTAAATCAGATAATTAATAACGAGCGATTTATGAATACATCCAAGTTACTCCTGGCAATGGCAATCGGTGGACTATTAACAGCCTGTGGCGGTGGAGGCGGTGGTGGTGGTGGATCAACCCCGGCATCCAAATCGCCCGCTAGTACAGCGGCCAGCAGTGCCGCACCAGCCTCAGTGGCCGCATCTTCCCTTGTTGCCTCATCAACTCCGCTGGCCAGCTCAGTTGCATCAGCTGCCGCCAGTTCGGTTGGTAGTGGTGCACCGGCCATCAGCGCGTTTATCGTGGTCGATCAATTTGGCTACCTACCCGATACCAAAAAAGTCGCAGTCGTGCGCGATCCGCAAACCGGTTATGACGCTGCCCTGAGTTTTACGCCCGGCGCAACTTATCAGCTGGTCAATCTGGATACCGACGCGGTGGTGTTGAGCGGCACGGCCACCGCATGGAAATCCGGCGCCACCTTTGCGGCGGCGGGCGATAAAGCTTGGTGGTTCGATTTTTCCAGCGTCACCACACCCGGCCGCTACGCGGTAGTGGATGTCGAAAACAATGTGCGCTCACCCGGTTTTACCATCGGGACCGATATTTACAAACCGGTACTAAAACACGCCATGCGCACTTTTTTTTACCAGCGTGCCGGTGTAGACAAACCAGCAGTCAATGCTGAAGCAGCTTGGGCGGATGTCGCCAGTCATATCAAACCCGGCCAGGATAAAAACGCACACCTATTTACCGACAAAACTAACGCCGCGCTTGAGAGAGACTTATCCGGCGGTTGGTACGACGCAGGCGATTACAACAAATACACCAACTGGCATGCCTATTATCTGGTCGCCCTGCTCCACGCCTATGAGGAAAACCCGACCATCTGGGGCGACGATTACAACATTCCTGAATCCGGCAACGGCATTCCCGATATTATCGACGAGATCAAATGGGGTTTTGACTGGCTGAAGAAAATGCAGAATAACGATGGTTCGGTATTGTCGATCCTCGGGCTTTCCCACGAAAAAGCTCCCAACCAGCACGCCAGCCCTCCTTCAACAGCAACTGGCCCAAGCTATTACGGCCCGGCGAATACCTCGGCAACCCTCACCAGCGCAGGCGCTTTTGCGCTCGGCAGTAAAATTCTGGCGACCTTAGGCAATACCGACCTGAACAACTACGCTGCCGATCTGAAAACCCGCGCCGAAAACGCCTGGGCTTGGTCAGTTGCCAATCCGAATGTCGTCTTCCGCAATAACGAGGGTGCAACTTTGGGACTGGGCGCTGGCCAGCAGGAAGTAGATGACAAGGGTCGTGCGACGAAAAAAACCACGGCGGCGATTTATCTGTTTGCCGCGACAGGTTCATCAACCTACCGCGAGCATGTTGATGCCAACGCCAGCAATGCGACCAATTCGGTGGATGTCTGGGGCGAACCAGAGTTAACGGCGTGGCTCTATTATGCCAACCTCCCCGATGCCACCAGTGGCATCGCTACTACCCTGAAAAGCAAATATCAAACTGCGTTCAATGCCAATCACAACTGGCCGGCCGTGCGCAATGGCGAAGACCCCTATCGCGCCTTTATCGGCACCAGCAACTTCACTTGGGGTAGTAACCGCACCATCTCGCGCAAAGGCCAGACGTTTTACAACCTGATCGACTACAACATTAGCGGTACAGATAGTGCCGAAGTGCGCAATGCGGCGGTCGGCTATCTCAACTATATCCACGGTGTTAACCCGCAAGGCATGGTGTACCTGTCCAATATGTACAGCCTTGGCGTACACAGTTCGGTCAACGAGTTCTACCATTCCTGGTTCACTAATGGCAGTCCACTCTGGGACCGCGTGGGAAGTTCGACTTACGGCCCGGCGCCAGGATTTTTAGTGGGCGGCCCCAATCCTTCCTATGACTGGGATAGCAATTGCACTTCAGGCAGCCCGAATTCCGGTTGTGGCGCGGCCGCACTTAGTCCACCCAAAGGTCAACCCGCGATGAAAGCCTATCTGGACTTCAATACCAGCTGGCCGCTCAACTCCTGGCAGATCACCGAAAACCATAATGACTATCAGGTTGCCTATATAAGGTTGCTGTCGAAGTTTGTTCCCAAGCCTTAATTAAATCGTTTAACGACAAAGGCATCTACCCAAAGTAGATGCCTTTTTTATTGGCTTATTCGCAAGGAATAACAACAAAAACTTGCTTAAAAGTTTCGAAAGGCTACAATAACTTTCATATCGAAACTTATTGGCAGTTAAGTAATGACCAAACGAAACACCCAACAGCGCCGTCGGGCGATTATTGACCTGCTGAATGCCAGTGGGGAGGTCAGTGTTGAGACCCTCGCGGAGCAGTTTTCTACCTCGGAAGTCACGATTCGCAAGGACTTGGCCGCGCTCGAATCCAATGGTTTGCTACTGCGCCGCTATGGTGGCGCGGTTCCAGTTCCACAAGAGTTGATGAGTGATCCAGTTGAAAAAGTTTCGGTTCGTAAGCAAGCTATAGCCAAAGCCGCCGCACAATTGATCCGCGACCATAATCGCATCATCCTCGACAGTGGCAGCTCCACTACCTCGGCCCTACTGCCCGAGTTGTCCCACAAACAGGGACTGGTGGTAATGACCAACTCCCTCAGCATCGCCAACGCCCTGCGCGAATTGGAAAACGAACCCACCATTTTGATGACCGGTGGAACCTGGGACCCAAAATCCGAAGGTTTTCAAGGTCAGCTCGCCGAGCAGATTTTGCGCTCTTACAACTTCGACCAATTTTTTATCGGCGCCGACGGTTTGGATCTGGAACGCGGCACGACGACCTTTAACGAACTCTACAGCCTCAGCCGTGTAATGGCGGAAGTCGCACGCGAAGTGATTGTGATGGCTGAGTCCGACAAAATCGGGCGCAAAATTCACAACCTGGAATTGCCCTGGTCGGCGATAAAAGTCCTCGTCACTGATGACGGCATTGATGCAAAAGATAAACAAAAAATCGAGAAACAGGGTGTGCAAGTGATTTGTGCATCCGCATAACTATTTATAAAAGCGTTAAGACCACGATTTACAAGAACAAAATTTTTTACAAGAAATAAATTGTTACTACTACTAAAGCTCAAGGAGTTAATTATGTGTGGAATTGTCGGCGCAGTAGCGCAACGTGATGTGGTGGATATTCTGGTGGAAGGATTGCGTCGCCTCGAATATCGCGGTTATGACTCTGCCGGTGTGGCAGTGGTAAACAGCAGCGGTGAATTGCAGCGCGTGCGCCGCCTCGGTAAAGTAAAAGAATTATCTGATGCGGTGCACAGCACCCCAACTCCCGGCGGTACTGGTATTGCGCACACGCGTTGGGCAACCCACGGTGAGCCGAGCGAACGCAACGCGCATCCACATGTTTCCAAAGAACATATCGCCGTAGTACATAACGGTATTATTGAAAACCACGCAAATTTACGTCGCCTCCTGCAAGAAGAAGGTTATGTATTTACCTCAGATACCGACACCGAAGTGATCGCGCATTTGGTGCAAAAAGAATTAAAAGCGACGGATAGTTTATTAGCTGCCGTACAAAAAACCGTAAAACAATTACACGGCGCTTACGGCACCGTATTGATGGATAAAAACGACGCAAGCCGTTTGGTGGTTGCGCGCTCCGGTAGCCCATTGGTAATTGGTTTGGGCATTGGCGAAAATTTTATTGCTTCAGATCAGCTTGCGCTGTTGCCGGTAACACGTCGCTTTATCTTTTTGGAAGAAGGCGACGTAGCAGAAATCACCCGCACCACCATCAAGATTTTTGATAAAGACGGCCAAGCCGTTGAGCGGCAAATTCACGAATCTACCGCAAGTTATGACGCGGGTGATAAGGGCAAATATCGCCACTTTATGCTTAAGGAAATTTACGAACAGCCTAACGCGGTGATGAATACCCTCGAAGGCCGTTTAAGTAGCGAATCGGTAATGGATGAAACCTTTGGCAACGGCGCTGCGGAATTATTTAAAAAAGTAAAACATATCCAAATCGTTGCCTGCGGTACTAGCTATCACTCTGCTATGGTGGCGCGCTATTGGTTGGAAAC
>Ga0114942_1000419_pt1 | contig 12197 bp, 11 predicted proteins | sample LowerColdCreek_FD_88674 | JGI IMG/M metagenome (GOLD analysis project Ga0114942, IMG submission 88674) | Groundwater microbial communities from Cold Creek, Nevada to study Microbial Dark Matter (Phase II) - Lower Cold Creek | ecosystem: Environmental > Aquatic > Deep subsurface > Groundwater ... | reverse complement strand
ATGGTAAACCGGCCGAAATAAAACTGGCGGCAAAAGGCTTCAGCGGGGTGTTACGGGGCGCCTATGACATTCAATTGTCAGTGGATGGGCAACTGGTCGACACGGACCAGTTTGACTATATGGCGACGCTACAACAGCCCGGCCCTAAACGCCGCCAGACGCTGCAACAATTTGCGCTCTATGTCATCGCCGGATTTGCCTTTGGCTTTGCTTTATCCTGGCTATTGAAGCACTGAGGCCACTATGCAATTGAATCTGCACCTGATTAAACAGCTGCGCAATGAACGCGGCTGGACTCAGCAACAACTGGCCGACATTTGCGCCGTCAGCCTGCGCACTGTCCAGCGTGTCGAAATGCAGGGCGTTGGTTCGTTGGAAACCTGTAAAGCGCTGGCCGCCGCTTTTGTTATCGAGCGTGAGCAATTACTGGTCCGCCCCGACAACGCTAACGACCTGAACCCCACCGGGCCGCTGCCGCGTTTGTCGTTATGGATTGGCGGCGCTTTTGCGCTCGGTCTGACTGCCGGCATGTTGCTGACTCTGCTGCTCAGCAACTAAATCAACGCCGCAGTTCCGGCGACAAAAACGGCGCAGCGCCAGAGGATTTTTGGCATACTGCGGTTTTTGTTGACTGAGGAGCGACTGATGCTCAAAGCCACCCGTTATCTGGCCTATTGTTTTGTATTGAGTTTCCTGTTTTGCCTGCTCTACGTCGGCGTAACGAAAGGCACGGTTTATCAGGATCCACTGCATCTGCAGTACATGCTGATGAGCCTTGGTCTTGCATATCTGGTGCAGTTTGTTCAGAGCCAAACTATGCTCAGTGTGGTATTCGCCGTAATGTTGGCGACGCTGGTCAAACTTTTTACCCAACTCTATGGCTGGCCTATTACAGAACGCGCGATTGGCGGCATGAATCTGGGTTTTCTGATCGCATACCTGCTGTGTATTCAGCAGCTGATGCAACTGAAAAAGCAGTATAAACCGCGGGAATAGTGAAGCAGTGAGGGCTGGAAGCCTGTCATGAGCTGACGGGAGTCTGTGATGCGGCAATCTGCAGGCTGGAGCCTGATAATCACGCTGATATTCATACAATGCAGCAACTCGGCCCTGCAGGCTGAACCGCTGCAGCTGGTTGACACATTGGCCAGCCTGAAACCAAGGGCCGGGGAGATCCCCGCCGAAGCACAAATTCTGCAGCAGTTGTTGTCTTTATATCCATCACCCTATCAATTGGTCGATATCAGCCGGAATCGGGCGCGCGAATGGACTAAAACTGCCAGCAATGCCTGTATTCCCTGGCTGCGCAAAACGCCGGAACGCGAACGCGACTATCTGTTTACCTTACCTTATATGCTGGAGAGCGCCATTGTCCTGGTGTCGCTGCCCGAGTCACCCTGGCAACTTCAGTTGGAAAAACTACAGGATCACAGCGGCCGGATCAGTCTGCAGCAGCTGTTACTGCTGCACCGGCCGCCATTGTTGGGGGTGGAAAAGAACCGCAGTTATGGCGCACAGATCGACCCTTTGTTGCTGCAACACAACAAACAGTTATATACCCGCAGCGCCGCCGGCGAATTTGTTGGCAGTATGTTGCCGATGCTGCAAAAGGGCTTTGTCGATTTGATGCTGGAATATCCTAAAATTGCAGCACGCAGCCAGATCGAGCTGCGCTACTGGGCCCTTGCCGAAGCTGAACCCTACAACGCTGTGCATTTTGCCTGCTCCCGCACAACACAAGGCGAAAAAATAGTCGCCTTACTCAACCAGAGCATTCGCCACCAGGCGCAGAGCAAAGACTATCAACAGCTTTTTCTGCAAGGTTTTGCCGAAGCGGACCGAGCCAGGGTATTGCGCGATTGGCAACAAATGCTGGTTAGTCGTTAGCTTTCGACTTTGGCACAGCTAAAGCCGGGATGTGATAACCGGCTTTTTGTAGCGCGGGCGCAAGCTGAGGGTCCTGACTAACCTGGATAAAAGTAATCACGCTAGGTGGCAACCTTGCGCCAAAGAATTTGAGCCTTTTCACAATTTCGTCAGCAGGCGCCTGTAACTGCAGCATCTGATGCAGCATATATTCCTGGGCAAAGCTGCGGTTGTTGAAATACACACTGCCTCGGTCTTTGACCTGTGTCTGCATAAAAGTATCCAGCCCCTGCCAGTTTGCCTTACGGATATACTGCTGCATCTGTGCTGTGGTCTGTTCAAACTTTCGGATCTGAGCCACATGGCCCGCGTCTGTGGTGACTCTGCTCAGCAACTGTTCGGTGGTCTGCAGTAACCGTTGCAACTGGCTCTCCGGCTCTGGTGCAGTGATGATTGCCGGTAATTGGCTTTGACCCTGACATTGCCACAATTGCGTCAAAGTCTGGCTGATTTGCTGGCTGATCAGGTTTAACTGTTGACTGACTGCGGCGCTTTCTGCAGTGCCAAGCGGGTCCGGTCCGACCGGCTCGTGTTGTAACAAGGCCTGCAATTGCACAGCCTCGGTCTCAGGCAGCTGTTGCAACCAGAACCATTGCCGCTCAGCCGACACAGGCGCCAGCTGCAGGCGCAACAGGGTGCGCACCAAAGGCAATTGCTGTTGTAGTTGCTCCTGACTGGCCGGTAAAGGCAACAGATCAAAAGCGTTATCGTCTGTAGGACCAAAAGCCGCCGGAACACCCTGCGCCAGCCAATAATCAAACAAGGTTGTATCGCCGCGCTGTGCCGCCAGCATGGTCAGATTCATCACACGATCATTTTCCAGCCACTGGAAGGCTAACTGACCGCCATAAGACTGCTGCAACATATCGACAATTTGCAGGTCGCGGCCGGTCTTGCTGACCAGCAATAAATCGACCAAGCCGGCCCTGAAACCACTGTCGAGCAGTTGCTGTAACTGGACCGGCTGCAGCTGCAGGTCTAACTGCAAAATCACCTGCAGCAGAGAGAACTGCAGATAACCCAGTTTGGGTATATCCACCGGTTGCGGATACTGTTGTAACCAGTCTTGCAACGCCCGGTAATCATGTTGCTCAGTGGCCCGTTTGACTATCCCTGACGGCATTCGGCAGTTTAGCGGGCTGGGGCTGGTAATCAGGCCACAACCACAGCATGACGGCCGCCAGTAAGATCAACATCGACATCCATTTCCACATCCCGCAAACACCTTTTGCTAACAAAAAGGCAACCAGTATACCGCAATCAAATCCGACGACTATGACCCAACCAGCTGGCGCCAGCACGAATCGCCACCTATGCTAGGCCAATGCACAGGTTAAACAGATTTCTCTTATGCAATGGCGATGTGGCATCTGGCTGAGTGTCTTTTGCAGTGCATGGATACAGGCAGCGCCGGTCCAGGTGGTGACAGAAATATTCCCGCCATATCAGCAACAAAACGCCGATGCGGCGTTACATGGCTGGTCGGTTGATATTGTGCGGCAAATCATGGACGCGGCGCAGCTGTCGTACAGTGTCGACGTAATGCCATGGGCGCGCGCCTATAAAACAGCCAGCAGCCAGCCGGACACCCTGATTTTTTCATTGCTGCGCACTGAAGAGCGCGAGGGCAAGTTTGCCTGGATTGCGCCGTTATGCCCGATGCGGATTTCCTTTTATACCGGCGCCAACCGCACTGATGTTCAGGCTGCTGATATCCAGTCCGCACTGAAGTATGTGGTGGGTGTCGAAAACGGCCAGGCGAATTATCGTTTTCTACGTGAACAGGGCTTTCGCGAAAGCCGTAATCTGGTGGTTGTGGGTCACAATCATCAACTGCAACAAATGCTGGAACTGGGCCGGATCGACTTAATGCTGGTTTCCGATATTTATGTTGCCCAACTGCCGGACCACGGTGCCAATTTGCGCCGGGTTTTTACTGCGCATGCGCTGGAAAAATATCTGTTTTTGGCAGCACATCCGGCGACCGATCCCAAGCTGCTACAGCAATTACGACAAGCCTGGCAGAAAATTCGCCACCAGGCGTTGCCAGACTGTCAACAGATCAGTAAGCCGCCGTTCTAACTGGCAAACATATGGCACGCAACCCTCGCTGGTCCTCAGGTCTTGAAGCGATTCACCAATGAATTCAGCTCTACCGCCAGCCGGGATAACTCATGCGCCGAAGCGCTGGTCTGATTGGCGCCTGCCGCAGTCTGCGCGGCCAGATCACTGATATTGACGATATTGCGGTCAATTTCGCGCGCAACTTTGGCTTGCTCTTCGGCCGCACTGGCGATCACCAGGTTGTTATCGCTGATGCTGCTGATTTGACTATTAATCGTTTCCAATGCTTTGCCGGCCGATTCAGCCACTGACAACGCCTGGCTGGCTTTTTCGCCACTTTGTTGCATCGCCTGAACGGCGGTGCTGGTGCCGGCGCGGATTTTTTTGATCATCTCTTCAATTTCGCGGGTCGATAACTGGGTGCGGGCTGCCAGCGCCCGGACTTCATCTGCGACCACGGCAAAACCGCGACCGGCGTCGCCGGCACGTGCAGCTTCAATGGCGGCGTTCAGCGCCAGCAAGTTGGTTTGTTCAGCGATAGCCCGGATCACATCCAGCACTTTACCGATATCCTGCGCCTGCAAGGCCAGTTCCTGCACCACCTGCGCGCTTTGCGCCACATCTTCGTTCATATGGATAATGGCATTCACCGTCTGCTGCACCTGCGTTTTGCCAAACTCGGTATTGCGGGCCGATTCGGTTGAACTTTCTGAAGCGCGCAGCGCCGTTTCCGCGACTTCGTCGACGGCTGAGCTCATTTCGGTGATCGCCGTTGCGGCTTGTTGGATCTCATCATTTTGTTGTTGTAAGCCACGGGAATTGTCTTCGGTCACCGAGTTCAGTTCTTCCGCCGCCGAGGCGAGCTGATTGGATGAATTCGAAATATGCGCCAGCGTGTCGCGCAAATTCTGCTGCATCCGCGCCAGCGCCTGCATCAGCTGCGCCGGTTCGTCGCTGCCACTACTGTCAATGCGGGATGTCAGATCGCTGTCAGCGATTTTTCCGGCCAACTGGACTGCGGTTTGTAAGGGCGAGGTGATACTGCTGGTCAATACCACCGCAATAAATACGGCAGCACCAATGGACACGGCGATCAGACTCCAGGTTGTCAGCTGACTACTGCTAAAACCAGACGCTGATTCGGCAGAGATCTGCTTCGAATGGTTTTTGTTCAGACTACTCAGCTTTAATAACGATGTAGTGATTTTGTCGGCAAATTCACCCATCACAGTATTTTGCAATGTTGTGGCTTCGTCCTTTTTACCACTCTCGGCCAGGGCAATCACCTGTTCCTGATTGCTGATATATCCGGAGATGGCGGCACTGAAAGCTTCGAACTCTTCCCGCTCGCCGGGGATCGAAATGAGTTTTTCATAATCGGCTTTTTGCTTGGTGATAGTTTCCCGCAACTGCATAATTTGTGCTTTGGTCTTAACTGTCTCGTCTGCCGAATCGGCGATCAACAACCGCAAGGTGTAAATACGCAACCGGCTGGCGGTTAAATTCAGTTCCGCCAGCGTCTCCAGACTCGGGATGGTATTTGTCTCTAATTCAACCGTCACATCGCGCAGCTCTGCCATAGTGCGCAGTGACATTAATCCTTGCACCAGCACCATCAACCCCAGCAATAAAAACCCTGCCAGCAGCCGGTTCCGAATACCTGTCGCACGAATTGCCATAATGATTCCCCGTATAAAAGCCTGAAACCTGTTTTTCAGCCGCACCTTCAAAGCCACAAATGCAGTATGTGCGGTACAAACTCAGTGTAGAGCAGAGATTAGAATTTGAAAAAAACCATATGGATTTAATTGCTTGCTTTGCAGTTCCCGCCAAACCCCGCCTGGCGGATGGCGATGTGCAGGGTTACGCTGCCGGCATAACGGTTTGTAGCGCGCCATTCCGGCCATTGGCCTTCGCCTGATACAAGGCTTTATCAGCTTGCGCCAGCCACTGCGCGGCAGTCTGTCCACGCGCCGGCACCTGACAAAGCCAGCCGATACTGACGGTTAAATGACTTTGTTGTTGGGCCAGAGCCACCGGCACAGCGGCCAGTGCAGTGACAAACTGCTGGAGCATTTGTGCCATAGTGGTCGCATCAACGCCCACACTGACCAGCACAAACTCCTCGCCGCCAAACCGCACCAGCATGTCTGCCGGACGCTGAAAATGTTGCTGCAGTAAAACCGCAAACTGACGCAGGCACTGATCGCCAAACAAGTGACCGTGTACATCGTTAATTTGTTTGAAATGATCTAAATCTAACACCGCTAGCGTCAGCGGCATCTGCTCGCGCTGACACAACGACAGACAAGCCGGTAATTTTTCATCCATAAATGTACGGTTGTGGAGGCCGGTTAAACCATCGTGCAGACTCTGATGGGCCAGCCGGGCATTGGCCTGCAGCAGCCGGCGATTCAGCCGCCGGACCTGCAGATAGGCCCAGACCAATACCGACAGCACCAGCAAGGCGGCGGCAGTGACACTCAGCACCAGCCGGTAGTCTTCGGAGGTCTCCATGCGGACCGACAACCAATGATTATCGATTTGCTGCTGTAACGCCGGGTCGATTTGATCGATCAATAACTGACTGATTTCATTGAGTAACGGTTCATCGTTACGACTGGCGATACTGAGTTCGCTGTCGCCGGGCAGCCGGCCGGCAATTTTCAGATTCGTGATTTTGTATTGCTGCAACAGATAACCCAGGCTACCCATATTGCCAAACATGCCCATCAGTTGGCCACTTTGTACCATCAGCAGCCCTTCTTCATAACTTTGTACTTCCACCAGCTTTAGCGTCGGATGCAGCTGGCGATACAGTTCGGCAAAGCCAAATCCACGACGGATGCCATACTGCGCATTCCCCAGTTCTGCCACACTTTTGACCCGTGGGTGATCAGTCCGCGTCACAATCACACTTGGGATCAGCAGATAAGGCCGGGTGAAGTTCATAAACTGACGCCGGCTAGGCGTTGGCATCGCCAACAATAATAAATCACAACGCCGTTGTTCAGCGGCGGCGACTGAATCAGGCCAGCTGGCGGTGGGTAGTAGTTCGAGTGGGATCGGCAGCTGGCTACGGAAAAAGTTGACGTAATCCGCCGACATGCCGCGATGCTGACCGTCCGGACTGACACTTTCAAACGGCGGCCAACTCGGGTCGATGCAATAGCGCAGTGTTTGCTTCGTCTGCAAATATTCACGTTGCGCATCGGTCAACGCCAGTGGCTGCGCCTGCAGATAAGCGGCACCTAACAATAACAACCAGCAGAACCAGCGGTTCATAACAGACCCCGTAATGCGCGCAGGAGGCAGGAAATCAGACTATCCAGCGATAAAAAACTATACCAGACCTGGCCACTGCAGCGACCAGGCTGATTTGCTGATACATATCAATTCAACCTTAGCTGAAAGGAACTACATTAGAAATGTCTGAAAGGAGATTTGCGATGACTGAGCGCCAAACTCTGCGGTTACTGAAAATTGTGATGCTGTGTGGCATCAGCTTATTGGTGCTGGGGCATTATTTGTGGTCTGGGTTAAAACTACATGAAACCATGGGCGTGCAGGGCATTATCCTGATTGGCATCTGCTGCGCGCTAGGGCTGATTCTGTCGCTGCCAACCAAAATCTATCTGACCATATTGCTGATGAAACGCGAATCCGACCGCAACAAATAATGCCGGCTTTCCAATCCTCTCAGACGTCAGGCGGTAGCGGCAGACCGCCGCTGTTCCCGCACCAACATCATGGCAGCCAGCGCGATAAACACTGAACCAGTCCAAAGGATCCAGCTGGCACCAAACAAGGCAATCACACCGCCAGCTAGCGCGATAATTACATTGCCGGTACACATTAACAAGGTCAGCAAACCCATCACCCGGCCAAGCCCCAGCTCGCCAAAATGTTCGGTGCAATAGACCTGAAACCAGGCGCTAAACATCGCATTCGGCACGCCGCATAACACTAGCCAGAGCCAGGCCAGCTGACCACTGGTAAATGGCAACAGAAACAGCATCAATGCGACACTGAATGCAGCGATGTTGGCACTGCGCAGTGCCGGCAGCCGATTGCCCAATCTGGCCATGCCGACCGCACTGACCGTCGTCATCACGGCGCACAACACTGCGGTGATCAAGCCAATCTGCAGACCGGTGAATTGCTGCTGCTCGACTAACCACAGCGGATAATATTCATAAAACGCATTCAACCCAATGGTGTACAACAACTGTGCGGCAACAACCCAGCGCAGTAACGGCAGGCGGACTAAGCGCAGTGAATTATGCTGGCGCAGTTGCTGCCAGAAAGGCTGATGCTGCTGCAGCGGTAAATCTGGTGGCAATAAGAAATACAGCATGCATAAACAAGGTACCATCGCCGCAGCCGCGATCAGAAATGGCACAAACGCGCCGAGATGCATGGTCAGCCCGCCCACCAAAGGCCCCACCAGCCAGGCCGCATACAACGCACTGTTCATCCAGCTAATGGCCACTGTGCGTTCAATCTGCGGATGTAAATCAGCAGCGATAGCCCGGCAGATACTGACCGAGCCTTCACACAAACCGGTCAGAAAACGAAACAAGACAAAGCCCGGATACCACTCTGCAGACAGCGCCCAGGCCGAGCCTAAATACCCGGCCACCGCCAGTGTCAGCGACAATGCCAACACCCGCCGCCGGCCATAATGGTCGGATAAAGCACCCAAAGTCGCGCTGCCAAACAACATGCCAAGTGGATTGGCCGCTAGCGCAATGCCCAGCAGAATTTCCGGGGCGATACCCAGCCAGTGATTAAAGTCATTCAGCGCTGTCGCTGCGAACAGCGGCGCTAAAATCGGATAGGGTAAAGCGATACCTGCGACTGCAATCAGCGCGATCAGGCAAACAACCCACAGCACAGCCTGCGGATGGGCGTAACGAACAGAAACAGCGGATGAGGACATAACAGCTCCGGAGTGGGGTTGTTATGCTAAAGCGCGCCTATGTCAGGCGCAAGCGCGGAACGACCCGGTGCGACCAAAACAGGCCGCACCGGGTTCAATCTGGGGATAAATCGAATCAGGCCGCGCGATACGGCATTGGGCCCAGATAGTCTTTTTTACCGACTTCAACACCGTTGTGACGCAAAATGGCGTAGGTCGTCGTCAGGTGGAAATAGAAGTTCGGGATCACATGCTGCAACAGGAACTCTTCGCCACTCAGCGTTTTGCCTTCCCAGCGAGGCTGGGTGATCACTTGGGTCGCAGCGTTGGCAAAATCAGCTTCACTAAATGTCGCCAGATATGCCTGCGTATCGCGAATGCGCTGTTGTAACTGCTCCAGTGTGGTCTCGTCATCGGCATGTTTTGGTGCCTGATCGACTGTGCCGGTTAAACGCGCAACGCCAAGTTTGGCGGTGTCGCAGGTAATTTGCACCTGACGGATCAAAGCAAACTGGTCCGGTGCCAGCCGGCTATTCAGCAGCACTGTCGCATCAAATTTTTTACTGTCGGCATAAGCCGCCGCTTTTTGCAAAATGGCGCTGAGGTTGTCCAGCATTTTGCTGAATTGTGGCACTGTCAGTTGGTAAATCATGTCTCTCTCCGGTTAGGGGCTGTTGCCTTTGCAGTAGAGATGGGCGCGCTATCCGGTAATTTCAAGCAGCTGCCAACGTGATTCGTCGCTTGCAGCACTTCACAGTGCAGGGTAATTTGTCGTTTCTGCTGTTTCGACTTATCTGTTTGAGGACACCAATGGATGCAATCTGGTCTGCCCTGGCGATCGCCAGCGCTTTAGCGGTCGGCGCGGTCAGCCCTGGCCCGAGTTTTATTGTCGTCGCCCGCAATTCAATTGCACTGTCGCGCCGGCATGGTTTGGCCACCGCTTGTGGTATGGGTCTGGGCGCCGGAACTTTCGCGGTATTAGCCTTGTTAGGCGTGCATGCCGTTCTCACCGCGGTGCCGATGGCGTTCTGGGCATTAAAAGTGGCGGGCGGTTTGTATCTGCTGTATCTCGGCTATCTGATTTTCCGTGGCGCCAAAGCGCCTTTACAAGTACAGACTGAGAGCCCGGTCGCGATGATCAGCTTGCGTCGTGCCTTTTTCGGCGGTTTGCTGACGCAGCTCAGCAATCCAAAAACAGCGATTGTATTTGCCAGTGTGTTTTCCGCATTGTTACCGGCCACCATTCCGCTCTGGTTTTACGCGGTGCTGCCGCTGCTGGCGCTGATTATCGATGGCGGCTGGTACATTCTGGTGGCATATTTATTGTCGGCAGAAGCTCCACGACAAACCTATCTGAAATTTAAAACCGGCATCGACCGTACTGCCGGCACAGTGATGGGATTACTGGGTTTAAAGCTGGTGACCAGTCTGCCGTAGCGGCTTCCAAATTGCTTCATTGAGTTCATCAAAAAACAGCGCCTTTGGCGCTGTTTTTTTATCTAAGCTCGTCGCTATTACAGATGGGTCTGTAAAAACTTCAGATACGCTTGTTGCGCACTGATGCGGTTGGCTTTTTTGACAAAACCGTGGCCTTCATCCGGGAACAACACATATTCCACCGGCACGCCATTTTTCTTGATCGCGGCAACCATTTCGTCACTCTCGACCTGCAATACCCGCGGGTCGTTGGCACCTTGCACCACCAGTACCGGTTTTTTCACTTTGTCACCATGAAACACCGGAGAAATGCGGCGTAAGCGCTCGCCATCTTTAGTTGGATCACCAAGCTCGGCGTACAAAGATTCCCGGAATGATTCCCACCAGGGCGGAATACTCTCGAGGGTACGCACCCAGTTGGTCACACCAAAGATATTGATACCGACTTTAAACTCGTCGGTGAACGCCATCGCCGCCATCGTCAGATAACCGCCGTAACTGCCACCCATCACACCGATGCGGTCGTCTGCGATCCAATCCAGCGACTGCAGGTATTTTTTACCAAACACTATGTCCTGTAAGTCGTGTTCACCGTGTTTTAAATCATCGAGGTGGAAAAAGGTTTTACCGTACCCGCTGCTGCCACGGTTGTTCACCGCCAGCACGGCATAACCCTGATTCACCAGATGCTGAATGGAAGCACTATAACCGGTTCGCGACTGACCACCAGGACCACCGTGGATCCAAAGTAAGGCCGGCACCTGTGCAGTATTTGTGGCCTGTTTAGGTTTGTACAGCAGCGCCGGAATTTGCAGACCATCAAAGCTCGGGAAACGCACCACTTCACTGACCACCAACACAGATTCATCAATCGCTTTGTCGAGCGCCTGGGTTAACCGTTCCGCTTTGGGGCTGCCGATCGTCCAGACGTACAGATTGGACGGGCTGTTGTCGGCATTTAAGTAAAAACTCAGCGTCTTGCCGTCATCAGAAAATTCAACACTGCGTAAGTCACCGGCCGGTAATGCCGGCAACATCAGCGGCTGACCGCTTTGCTGGTCAACAATGGTCACTTTGGTCGCCGCATCGGCATTGACACCTTCGACGCGGAATTTATTGTCTTTGCTAAAGCCGATATACATGATGTCCCAGTCGGCCTTGCTAAACAGCGTGGCTTTGCCGGCGGCGATATCAAACGCCATGGCCTGACTGAATTCTGATTGTTCATCAGTGCCAAAAATCAGCGTTTTGCTGTCACGGCTGAAACTGTAAACCTGATGGGTGATATTGCCCTGATGCGGCGTGACCAGGGTTTCAGTTGGTTTTTCTGCCGACAAATCAATTAAATGCACATTGTTGTCAGCATTGGTCCGCGACTTGATCGCCGCAAGATAACGGCCATCCGGGCTGATGCCGGCGACGTCATAACCGGCGTCATTCTGATAAACCAGGCTGCGCTGATAGCTTTTGCCATCGTATTTGTACAGGTCAAAAAACTTGGCATCGCGCTCGTTGGTCAGCACATAAAAACTGCCATCGGCCGCCCAGTCGACAAACATTGCTTTGAGTTTGTCACCCGGCGTCAGGTCTTTCACTGAGCCATCTAATTCACGCACGTACAGATGATCCAGCTCGTTGCCGCCCTGATCGGCGCTATACAACACGCGGTCGTCCTGCGGGAACCAGCTGACTGGCATGATGGCGTCGGTCGTGGATTGAGTCAGAGCCTGCCAGTTTTTTCCGTCCATGCTGACTTTATACAGGTTAAACACGCCGGTTTCGTCCGAGGCCACCAACATGGCATCCCCGCTGACGTTGATATCGTTGCCCAAATAAGATTTGGTGGCGT
>Ga0114942_1000418_pt1 | contig 12197 bp, 12 predicted proteins | sample LowerColdCreek_FD_88674 | JGI IMG/M metagenome (GOLD analysis project Ga0114942, IMG submission 88674) | Groundwater microbial communities from Cold Creek, Nevada to study Microbial Dark Matter (Phase II) - Lower Cold Creek | ecosystem: Environmental > Aquatic > Deep subsurface > Groundwater ... | reverse complement strand
CCAATTGCGCCTCGCGGGGTTCGGCCTTGCGCAGTTGCAGCAGGGCGCAGATACCGTCGGCGTCGCCGTTGAAGACATCGTAGTTCATAGCATCACCCAGCGCGTCTGTGCCACGCCGATCAGGATTTTTTATCGAGCGACTGATAGTAGTCTGACAGAATTTTCGCCACTTCCGGCCGGGAAAATTCCGGCGGGGGCGCAATGCCCTTGCCTAGCATTTCCCGCACCTTGGTGCCAGACAACAGAACGAAGTCCTCGTCGGTGTGATCAGGCACATCACACATCATCACGACCTTGTTCAATTTCTTGCTGTAAGCGGTGTGATCAGCCTTGAAGATCTGCAGTTCCAGGGCCCCTTTGGGGACTTCCTCGTCGAAGATTGTTTGTGCGTCGAAGCCGCCATAGTAGTCGCCGACACCGGCGTGATCCCGACCCACGATCAAGTAGCTGCAGCCGCAATTCTGGCGGAAGACGGCGTGCAACACGGCTTCGCGAGGACCTGCGTACAGCATGTCAAAGCCATAGCCTGTGACCATCACGGTATTGGGCGGGAAATAGACTTCGACCATTTTTCGAATGGACGCGTCGCGCACGTCGGCGGGTATATCACCCGGCTTGAGTTTGCCCAGCAGCATGTGAATCAAAATGCCGTCGGCTTTCAATTGCTCCATGGCCATGCGGCACAATTCCTCGTGGGCGCGGTGCATGGGATTGCGGGTCTGGAAAGCGACCACATTGTTCCAGCCGTGTTCGGCGATTTCGTTGCGAATTTCCACGGCAGTGCGGAAAGTATCCGGAAAATCTGTCTGGAAGTAGGAGAAACTCAGAACCCGGATTGTGCCCGACACCAATGTGCGCCCGAGGCTTTTGAAAGTCGCGACGCCGGGATGTTTCGGATCCAAGGTGCGAAAGATTTTCTGCGCAATGAAGTCAATCTGCGCGTCGCTGACCTGTTCGACCGCATCGACTTCCATATCTGCCAGTATCGGGTGACCCTTGACGTTGGGGTCACGCAGGGCAATACGCGTGCCGGCCTTAACGCCCGTCTCGGTGGTCATGTTGACTATGGGCACAGGGAAAAACAATCCACCGACCGTGCGCATTTTTTCCGCGACGCTCAGGGCGTCAGCCAGATTCATATAGCCGGTAAGGGGGTTGAAATAGCCCCCGCCCAGCATCACCGCGTTCGCCGCCGCCGCTGAATTGAGCAACAGCGCGGGCAACTTCTCGGCCTCGGCCAGCAGCGCATTGCGCTCGTTGGTGTCGTAGACAAAAAGCGGATTGAGCTCATCCGAGCCGTGTGGCTTGATCATTGGTATCTCCTGGTTACTTGCTAATGATGCCGCGCTGACGCAGTGCGCTGAGAATTTCCTGGACTTCCTCCTGCAGGGTTTGTTTGTCGGAGTGCAGGTGAATTTCGGGGTTGGCGGGCGCCTCGTAGGGGTCATCGATCCCGGTGAAGTTCTTGATCTCGCCTGCCCGGGCTTTTTTGTACAGGCCCTTCGGATCACGACCCTCTGCGGCCGCCAGTGAACAGTCGACGTAAATTTCAATGAAATCCATACCCGCCGCTTCGTGCAGGGCGCGAACCTGGTCGCGGTCGGCTTTGTAGGGGCTTATGAAGCTGCTCAGCGCGATCACGCCACTGTCGACAAACAGCTTGGCCACCTCGCCTATGCGACGGATATTCTCGGTGCGGTCTTCGGCCGAAAAGCCCAGGTTCTTGTTGATGCCCATGCGCACATTGTCGCCATCGAGCCGATACGACAGGATACCCATTTCATGCAGCGTGCCTTCCAGTTCCACAGCCACGGTGCTCTTACCGCTGCCGGACAGCCCGGTGAACCACAGTGTGGCGCCCTTGTGGCCTAACAGCGTGGCGCGGTGCTCCCTGGTGATATCACCCTCGTGCCAGTGTACGTTGGTCGCCTTTTGTTCCACCATGCGGGTGATCTCCATCAGTTCGAGTTAACGGCAGCCTTGGGGAGGCAACCCTTTCAATTTTATCGGCGCACAAGACTAAGGCCATGTGACCTCCATGTAAAACAGGATATTATGGATATAATTACCGGTTTTTCCGGTACTGCAAATAATTTCGGGCAGTCCGGGAGATGGTCGATGAAATACACCCTCAGGCAACTGCAAATTTTCCTCGCGGTGGCAAAGCACCAGAACATCTCAAAAGCAGCGCAGAGTCTGCACATGTCGCAATCCGCTGCCAGCGAAGCCCTGCTGAATCTGGAGCACACCTACGCAGTCAGACTGTTCGATCGGGTCAGTAACAAACTGGCCTTGAGCGCAATCGGCCATACCCTGCGCAAGGAGGCGGAGTCCCTGCTTGCCCACTGCCAAAGTTTTGAGGAAAAGCTTCTGGAGCACAACGACGTCGGCCACATTAAAGTCGGCGCAAGCTTTACCATCGGCAATCACCTGGCCACGCGTTACCTGGCGAACTATCTGGCGAGATATCCTGAGGCAGACGTGCAACTGGATATTGCCAATACGCCGGACGTGGTGGCAAAGGTGCTCAATTTTGATGTGGACATCGGCATGATCGAAGGCGAGGTGCACCACCGGGAACTTGAACTGATTCCCTGGCGAGAGGATGAAATGGTGGTATTTTGCGCCGCCGATCACCCGCTGGCGCGCAAAAAGACACTGACCAACAAGGACATCAGGGAGGCGCCTTGGATTTTGCGTGAACCGGATTCCGGCGCGCGACAGACGTTTGACCGAGCTCTTGCGGGACTACTGCCCGATATCAATGTCTACCTGGAATTCAAGCACAACGAGGCCATCAAGAACGCCGTGGAGTCTGGTCTGGGAGTCGGTTGCCTGTCACGGATCGTATTACACAAGAATTTCGCCAATGGCGACCTTGTGCCCCTTACCCTGCCCCGCCGCAACATGCGCCGTACATTTTATTTTGCCCTGCCCCGCAAGCGTTATCCTCTGGAGTCCGTCGAAGCGTGGATGCGCACCTGCAGGGAGATAGACTACTGATCTGATTGTCATAATGCATACTCGCTCAGATGGACAGCGTACTATCAGGTAACGGGTATGGCGGATTGCTCAGGCGTAGCGTCAATGGAGATGAAAACACGTGAGAATAGGCATTATGACCGGTTCAGGGTTCGACCCGGCCCCGGACCTCGGCGGCATGATGAAAAATGCCAGGCGTATCGAGGCACTGGGTTTTCACAGTCTGTGGATGGCCACCATCTATAGTTACGATGCGCTGACCGCGTTGGCGGTGATAGGCAGTGTTACCGACACAATCGAGCTGGGCACTGCTGTGGTAGCCACCCATTCCCGCCACCCTATGGCGATGGCACAGCAGGCACTCACTGCCACTGCCGCCTGCAACGGTCGTTTTACGCTGGGAATAGGTCTGTCACACCGCTACGTGATCGAGCAACAAATGGGCCTGTGTTACGACAAGCCTATCCAGCACATGCGCGAATACCTGCAAGTGCTCAAGCCACTACTGGAATCCGGCAGTGTTGATGTCAGCGGCGAACTGTTTCGCACCCATGTCACACTCAATGCGCCCCGGATACCCAGGCCACAACTGATCATCGGCGCCCTGGGTCCCGCCATGCTGACACTCACCGGCAAGCAGGCAGACGGCACTACCCTCTGGCTGACCGGCCCGCGTACTATCGCTCAACATACTGTGCCCACCATCTGCGAGGCGGCCACTCGAGCGGGCAAGCCATCGCCGCGCATTATCGCAGGCATGGCCGTTGTGCTGACCGACAGGCCGGATGAGGCCAGGGCAATGGTAGACCGGCAGTTGGCGCTCTACCGGAACATACCCTCCTACCGGGCAATGCTCGACAGGGAAGGCGCGGACGGACCCGGCGACATTGCCCTGGTCGGGAATGCACAAGAGTTGCGAGCGCAATTCGAGTCCCTGGCTGCGACAGGTGTGACGGACCTGAACGCAGTGCTCGTCAACGAATCACAGGACACTTACGAGCAGACCCTGGACTTTCTCTCCGGGGAGTGCAGATACTTTTAAGCTCGCGGAGCGGATTAAACAATGAAGAAAGAGAGCCACACAAAATACTTTACGCCGGGAATCAACCCGGATGTCAAACTTCCTGATCTCGGCCGCCAGCGCATCGATTCCACGCGCTTCAGTTCGCACGATTACATGCACCGGGAGTGGCAACTACTGTGGCGCAAAGTCTGGAACGTGGGCCCCAGGGAGGAGGAATTTTCGAGGTCAGGTGACTACGTGGTGCACAATCTTGGGAAGGAATCATTCCTCTTTGTGCGCGGTGAAGGTGGCACGTTAAGAGGCTTCTACAATGTATGCCAGCACCGTGGCAATCAGCTGGTAAGCGACAGCCACTGCGGGCACACCAGTTTCTTGCAATGTCCTTTTCACGCCTGGAGCTATAACCTCGACGGCAGCATAAAGGGAGTTCCAGGCGCCAGGGACTTTCCTCAATTCAGCAACGGTTTACCACGAGACGAACTCGCCCTGGAACCCATCGAGGTTGATCGCTGGGGAGGCTTTCTATTTTTTAAGCTGGATCAGGGCGGCCCGGGACTGCATGCATTTCTTGGGGAACTGGTCGAACACCTTGCCCCTTACAGAATCCAGGATATGCGCCTCTATGAGTACAAGACATTCCTGTGGGATTCCAACTGGAAAGTAGCCTGCGATGCATTCAACGAAAGCTACCATTTCCGCGGCCTGCACCCGCAGATGCTGAAATGGGCCGATGAAAGGGCGCGCATAGAACTGCTGGGAGAGCACAGTAGGATGATCAACAAGTACGGCACCACGAGCTCCCCCTATGGCGGTAACGAGATCTACCCGGAGTTGCGTGAGTGGCTGCTATACAACGGCATGGACCCCTCTGCGGCTGTTGGTCCGGCGGAGGATGTCTGGAAATCCAAAGTGGATTTCGTGCGGCAAATACAGGGACAAACCGGCGTGACCGTACCCTACGCAGACATGACCGATGATCAACTCACGGACGTGTACCACTATTTCATCTTCCCGGGTTTCGCCATGAACGTATTCCCGGAAGGCATCAACGGTTTTCGCTACCGTCCCCACGAATCCGATCCGGAGAAAATGTATTACGACCTGATAATGCTTGTGCACTATCCCGAGGGACAGACTCTAACCTGTGAGCACAAGTTTTTCGACAACAAGGTCCGCTATGATTCTGTCGCCGACAATCCGCTGTCCTACATCGTAACCGATGTACTGCAACAGGACGCCGACAACGTATCGGTTAACCAGCGGGGCCTCAAGTCAGACGGATTTCGCGGCATGTGCCTTGGCAACCAGGAAATTCGCCTGCGGCATTTCCACAATACGCTGGACTGCTATCTGGATCAGGGTAAAGACCTGTCATAACCCGTTCGCGGCTGGACTCGTCCGGGGTCAGCGTTTTCCATCCCCGCCGATCACCGTCTTCATGTCATCCAGGTTGGCCGAGATCGGCTTGCCCGTAGCAACAAAGCAATTGCCATGACCTAGCTGGTGCATGTCGAAGGCTGCCTCAAGGGAATTCTGATAACCCATAATATCCTGGGTGCGATTGACCGCACGTTTGGCCATGGCCAGGGCAAACGCGGGTTTCTTCGCTATCGACTGAGCCAACTCCATCACCTCATCGTTGAGGCTGTCCAACGGTACTACCCGGTTGACCATGCCCAGTTGCTCTGCGGTCTGCGCATCGATAAAGCTGCTGGTAAACAGAAGTTCCTTGGCCTTGCGCGCGCCAAACTCCCAGGTATGCGCATGGTATTCCACCCCCCCGATGCCCATGGAAACCACGGGGTCACTGAAACGCGCGTTGTCAGCCGCCACGATAAGGTCACAGGGCCAGACCAGCATCAGTCCCGCGGCGATGCAGGCCCCCTGTACAGCAGCAATACTCGGTTTGGGCACGTTGCGCCATTTTGTGCAGTATCCCAGGAATGTCTCGCTCTCGTACGCGTAAAGTTTCTCTACCACTCGAGGGTCATCCCAGTTCACACTGGTGACCTGGTCCATCGCGGCGTCGGATATATCGTGCCCTGCAGAGAAATGGGGCCCGGCGGCATTGAGCACGATCACCTTCACGCGCTCATCCCGTGCAGCTTCCATCCAGAGGTTGTCCAAAAGTTTGAGCAACTCAAGATCCTGGGCGTTGCGTTGATCAGGCCGGTTGAGCGTGATCACGCCAATGTTGTCTTTGATTTCAAACAGTACCTTGTCGTTAGTTGCCATAATCGCTTCCTGATTTCTTATGAAATGGCCAACCCGTTCGCGCGCGCAGATTGCGCTGACGGCCACTTGTAGCGTTGCTGGGTCTTGCCGTCTTCCTGGCCTGTGAATCGATAGACCAAACGCTCTCCTGCCGGACACTCATATTCTTTGTCAGCAGGGTGATAGATCAAGTCCCGCACAGGCGCTGATATTAAACTGGCCGATGTCGTCACCCCAGATCACGAGAATGTTTGGCTGCGAAGCGGCCCCCGCGTGCTGGGCCAGTACAGGAAGCACAAGCAGTAGCATTACCCAACGGGTAAAGCGGCGAAGTAATTCTGGAATCCTCTTCATTCGCATCTCCTGACGTAGTTAAATTCGAGGTCTCCCGGGAAGGAATCGCTTGGGTGGGGGAACTTGCAGAATGTACCTTTGCACTCGTTGATGTGTCCAACGAATTTATAGTACTGACAAGTGACTTTTGTCTCTTGGCACCTCCAAAAGCCCATTTCGCCTTCGGCGTATAGCTCAATACCCATAATGATTTATAGTAGCGTCTCGCCGTCGGCGCCGCACCGCGGACTGCCGACCCACCACTCACCCGGTGCCACGGTACCCTTTGCGGTAGACTCACCCATGAAAAAAGCACTCGCGCGATGGCTGCTGCGCATCAGCGGCTGGCAGACTGTGGGTACCCGGCCAACGAGCAACCATTATGTACTCATCGCGGCACCGCATACTTCGAACTGGGACTTCCCGCTGATGCTGATCTTCGCCGCTGCGTTCGACATCAACGTCACTTGGATGGCCAAACACAGTCTGTTCTATCCGCCCATGGGCTGGATCATGCGGGCGCTGGGCGGCATGCCCATTACCCGACACAGAAACCAGAACGTCGTCGCCGCGATGGTGGCCGCATTCGACACCGCTCCCCACCTCGTGCTGGTTGTGCCCACCGAGGGTACCCGGGAAAAGTCCGAGTACTGGAAGTCTGGCTTTTACCACATTGCCCGCCAGGCGGGCGTGCCCATCGTGCCTTCATTCCTGGATTTTGACCGCAAATGCGGCGGCTTTGGTCCCGCGCTTGCCATCAGTGGCGATGTGCGCAGCGACATGCAGTATTTCCGCGATTTCTACCGCGGCATGATGGGCAAATTTCCCGATCAGTTCGGGCCGGTTCGACTCAGGGAAGAGGATGACTCCGGTAACTGACGGGAGTATAGCTTGATCAAAGTGCTGTATCTTGGCATCCAGAACGCCAGTCGGAAGCGGGCCATGCCATGGCAAACCTGGAACCTGACGCTGTCAAAGCTCTTTGTTTACACGTGAAGCCCATGGGCAAAATGTCCTCACCTCTCCGATCCAGTTCTCCAGATTTTCCTCGATATAGCTAGGCCAGGAATCGCATAACTCCACGCTTGCCTCGACCATCGACCATTGTCCTGGGATGAAATGCCAACTCCACTCACGACTATTGGCGGCAGTGCCGTCAGCGATGCTGCCGCTGATATGCAGCGTACGTTCTTTCATAGGTTTTTGAAGCTCAGCACGAACTAGGGCAATAGTCGCTTCATGGCTGGTCTCCGCAATCATTACTTCATTATTGGACGCGTGGATAAATTCAAAACGCACCGTATCATCATGCGTCCTTGAGTCAACTGAACAACCCAATTGGCAAAAAACACTGATGGCCAGTTCTATTCGTATCATTGCCCTTAGCATCACTACACCCCTTAATAATTTGATCAGCGCATTGTCCCTCAAGAAGGTTAGCTGAATTCGCTATACTTCAAAAACTATTAATGGAATTGCCTTAACGACCGCTCCTAGCAAAAGCGGATTTAACCGTAGCCCTTTTGGGAGATTAGTTTTAGTCCCTTCGCACTCGATGCGGTCCTAACGCCGCCGGCGCGGGCGAACATCACATATGGCGAACGGGGCTGCGAATCCAGGCAATCAGCGTGATGACCGTCACTGCTATTCCAGCGAGGGCAAAGGTCTCGAGAGACCCAATCCCATCTCCCAGCAGCCCGCTCCCAAGAGTGGAAAGCGGAGTCATACCCATGAATGCCAGCGGATGAATTGACAGTACGCGCGCCCGATGACTCTCGGGAGCAGCCTCTTGAAACATCGTCCGACTGGTATTGAAGAAGATCGAATGGGCAATACCCCAAAAAAATATCAGACCCGCAAACAACCACAGTGGTGGCTGTAAGGCGATCGCAAAGAGGCATAACGATACCCCCAAGAGCGATAGGAGAAACGCCAAACCCTTGCGACGGATTCTGCCTCGCCACAGAACCACAGCCGAACCGACAATCGACCCCACGGGCAGGCTCATCATTACCAGCGAAAGATCCGCCAATGAACCGCCATAAACCTCGCGAATGACCACCGGACACAGCACCATATACGGGCCGTTGAAAAAGAGTCCATTGGCCGCGACGAGCAAGGTTACTGCCGATAAGCCGCGCACCCGAGCGACTTCTGTGAGCCCCTCGCGGATAGACTCCCAGCCTAATTTGCTGTGTGTTGCGACCGCGCCCACACCGAAATGTGGCAGTCGCAAGAGTGGCAGTGTGCCGAACAACAATATGCTCGCTTGTAGGTAAATGGTGGGCGCCAGTCCAATCCAACCACCCAGCGCTGCTGCCCGAGAACCCAGCGCCATGGCGGCAAATTGGGTGAGTGTGAGGGCGACGACGCCGCGCAGAAGGTTAGCGTGCGCAAGATTTGAAACAAGCGAGTCGCGCGCCGGTTGTGCAAAGGCCTGCAGTGTGCCCCACAAGACCACGTAGAAGCCAAGAACCATCAAGGAGAGCTGGCCTTGGGCAATGAGTAAGGCCAGCGCACAGCACAGAGTCGCCGCCAGCAACTGCACCACGACCAGCAGGTTACGCTTCTCTAAGCGGTCTGCCATTACCCCTGCGGGCAGAAGAAAAAGCAAGACAGGAAGGGTGCTCAGCATCTGCACCGTGCCGACCCAGCTTGCCCCGACACCGAGTTCTCCGACCAACAGCCAGGACAACATGACCTGATGGATGCCCGCCGCCAGAAACCAGCTGAAGCTGCCGCCTACGAACAGCGCGTAGGAGGTGGGCCGAGCTAAGGGCCCCGCTCTGACCGCGCGGCCGGGCTCAGAGGCCAAAACGGTCGTGTAGAACGCAGGCGCTGCTAATGGACGTCAGTACGGCGGCCAGGCCCTGGCGTGCTGCCGGGTCATCCATCTTTGCCAGTCTGTCGGAGGCCGCTCGAACCGCCGTGGCATCGAAGAAGGGGATGTCGTCCAGCACCTTGCTCCACAGGGTGTCACGTAACATCTGGCCGAAGCGGCCTGCAGTGGCCGGGGGCGCAATGAAGGGATGCTTCTGCCGCTCATACACGGTCTGTGTGAGATAGGGCCGCGCCGCTTCCCGCAGTACGTACTTTTCGGTGATGCCGCGAATCTTCATCTCGATCGGCATCCGATTGACAGCCGACACCAGCTGGTGATCAAGAAAGGGAGTGCGCCCTTCGATGGAATGCGCCATCTCCATTCGGTCGCCCAGGTGATTCAACAAAATGTCCGGCAGCGCAGACTTGGTCCACAGGTAGAGCGACTGGCTGATGTTTTGACGACCCCTCACTGCACGCAGATCTATCCCGTTGAGAAATGCACGGTGGGGGTCTCGCCCCTCGAACTCGCTTTTGAACTGTTTCGACAACAAGGGCGAAATGAGGTTTCCCCGTGCGGCCCAAGTCTTGAGGAGGCTGGGTGTAAAGCCGAGCGCGCCCTCTGCTGCGGCGATATCGGGTTGCTGCTCACCACTCATCAAAAAATTCGCCACCGGGTTCCTTGCACGAATGGTCTTCATGTTTGCGTCTTTCTCGCTTGATGATCCTTCCGAGTGAAAGCGCACCATGTCCTGACGAAACATCGGGTAACCACCGAAAATTTCGTCGGAGCCCTCCCCGGTCAGCACCACCTTGAAGCCATAGTCGCGAACCCGCTCGCTGAGCAGATACTTTGCAACGCTGTTGCCGTTGCCGTGAGGAACCTCGGAATACCAGATGGCGTCAGCAAAGTTATCCGCCCGCAGATCAGCGCTCATTCGAAAGGGGTGAAAGTTGGCTCCCGCCCTTTTTGCCATCTCCTGCGCGACGGGGCCTTCATCAAATGCCTCTTCTTCAAACGCGATGGTGAACGCCTCGATCGGTTTCGAATGGAGCGTGCTGGCGATGCCCAGCAGTGCGCACGAGTCGAGACCGCCACTCAGGTAGCATCCCACCGGAACATCGGCCCGCATACGCAGACGGGTTGCCTCCACCAGTTGATCGTGCATTTGCGCAACGATCTCGCGTTCGCTATGCCCGGTCGGCAGGTCATGTGCCAGGGGGTAGTCCTGATCCCAGTAAGGGACAATCTTCGATGCCCACGCGGTGGTAAGCATCATGTGCCCCGGAGGCACCTGTTGTACGCCACGGAACATGGAGCGATCGTTCTCCAGGTTGGTGAACAGCTTTTGGTGGAATGACTCGTGGTCCCAGGCAGCGGGGACCCCGGCGGCAAATAGCGCTTTTGCTTCGGAGGCCAGATAGAGCCTGTCCTGGTGCCAGGCGTAGTAAAGAGGCTTGATGCCAAAGCGGTCGCGCACCGCGATCAATACCTGGTTGCGCTGGTCCCAGAGGATAAACGCAAACTCGCCCCGCAACTCCTGCATGCAACCGGTGCCGTTATCCTCGTACAGGTGAAGAGCAATTTCGCTGTCTGAAGAGGTGGCCAGGTGGTGCCCGCGAGCCCTGAGTTCGCTGCGAATACGATCGTGATCATAGAATTCACCGTTTACGATTACATGGATACTGTTGTCCTCGTTAGCGATGGGCTGTTGCCCCATCTGCAGGTCGATAATGGAAAGCCTGGCGTGACCCAAGCCGACCTTTTTATCCGGTGATATCCACAAGCCCTGGCCGTCCGGCCCGCGATGATTGAGTGCCTGCGTCGCGCGCTGAACTGGCGCGGCCTCGACACCACCGTCGGGAGAAAAAACCGCTACGATTCCACACATTGGATATATCTCCGATGTCCCGCACTGCTTATTGTCATTTTTAGGCGAGACTCATTGTGCATAGGAGGGCGTCGACTTACAAGCGAGGATACCGCCAAGGTGTGCTCCCGCGATGATCCTGATTTATGCTTGATACTTTTGCTGACTAGCCGCTTTTGAGCTCCGCGGCCAGCCGCAGGCTCGCACGCCAGAAGAAGAAGGCTGGAACAAGGCCGAGCCATGCCGCACCGTACAATACCCAGCGAACGCTTTCATCATATGGCGCTTGTCGCGTTTGCCGAAGACATCGGCCAGTTTACCGCCAAGCCACGTTCCCACGATGCAGGAAACGCCGAGCGCGATAGCCATGGCTAGTCCTGCCTCAGTCGTTGAAAGTCCATGCGACCGGATGAAAAAGCTGATTGTCCATAATCCCTTACCATAGGCGGGAAATGCAGTGAAAGATGCGGCGGTAAACACCTAGAGATACGCTTTGGAGGCAAACACCTCTCGAACAGCGTCTTTTGTCGACAATGAAGTCTTTGCAGAGAATTTCGCAGTTTCAAAGTGCGTGCTGTCCGCACAATGACGCGGGTCGCGGATAAGCACCGGCAGCACGAGGGCGAGCAATATTCCAGGCGCGCCGCCCACCCGTGCCAGCGCGAGCTGTACGAAATTCTGCGCCACGCCACACATTGCTGTCATCACAGACTAGATCGCCAAGCATAGCGAAATCAGCCGTACGCGATTTGTCCGCACGTTATCGGCATAGCGCGCAATGGGGATGCCCAACAGCGCATAAAATACTGCAAAAGCAGGACGGGCTAACAGCCCGAGCTGCGTATCACTTAACCCGAGATCACGCTTTATCGGCTCAGCGAGAATGTTGACAATCTGACGATCCAGAAAATTCAGGATGTATACGAGAAGAAGCGCAAAGAGCATGACTTTGG